>FWPU01001847.1_pt1 | contig 61240 bp, 49 predicted proteins | sample 2228361 | NCBI WGS metagenome assembly FWPU01 (sample SAMEA103939777, study PRJEB20133) | metagenome
ATAATTGGGGATGGGCAGGGCAATGCCCTGCCCATCCCCAATTATATTTCCTACTTCACGATCACCCGGTCGCTGCCGCTGCGGCCGAAGACCTCCGGTGAGTACATCTCTTCCGCCCGGGCCGGGGGCACGATGAACTCCCCTGGCGTGGTGGCCCGGGCTACGTAGGTGTAGTTGTACACCCCTTCCCACAGCAGCGTGGTAAACGCCTCAGCCCGATCATCCCGCATGTTCTGGTGTTCGTACCAGGCACCACCCCACCACCAGCCATAGCTGGACCGGTCGTTGGGATCCGCCGGAATGCTCTCCGACACGGCCAGCGCCGGGTTGAGAATCTCCAGGCCGGCAGGCAGGGGATCCACCAGGGCCACGTGGTAGCGCCGGTTGCTGGCCACCAAATCGATGCGCACCCGCACCCGGGCCCCGGCCTTGATGTGCCATACCCCATCCTCATCCCGGGTGACATCCGCCGGATCGTCCACCGCCTCGTAGCGCCGCTGCACCACAAAGCCCATCTCCAGCGGCTCCAGGTCCAGATCGGTGGGGGCATAACGCAGCCCCAGGCGATAATAGAGTCGCCCCGCTCCCTCCTTGCCGATGATCAGGTCGTGGAGCCCCTCGCCCCGGGCAGGATCCACCAGGTAGTCCATGGGAATGGCAGTCTCCTGGGTCTCGGTGGTGCGTCCCCGGAATTCATGGGCAGCCACGTAGGTGTCGCCCAGCCAGATGCGGGCCACAAAGTCCGGTGTGACCGACTCGTAGGTGTTGAAGTAGCGGTCCAGCGCCAGCAGGACGAAGACATTTTCCTGGGTGTTCCCCCAGCGCCCCCGGGTGCGGTGGGCCAGGAGGCCGTTTACCACCTTCGGGATCAGATCGCTGTCCGGCTGGTCCTGGATCAGCGCGTCCAGGATCAGCGCGTCGGTACGGCGGTTGGAGTGGAGGAGCAGGTAGCCGTCATCGCCGTAGGAGGTGGTGAAGTTCGCTGCGGACGGCGTCTCCACAGCCCGGTTGGCCACGAAGCGTCGAATGGCGGCCAGCTCCTGGATAGAGGCAGGGTCGTCGCTCAACACCTGCCAAAGCCAGGCGATGGCCTCCAGGGAGTGATCCTCCAGGGGCACCTCGTTGAGCAGCCGCCGGGCTTTGGCCGTGTCCACGTCGTCCAGGAGCATGCGCACGTAGAGCGCGTACGCGCTGAGGGTGCGCCGGGCATCCGGGCTATACCAGGGCGGATAGAAATCCTCGATGCGGCGCAGGTGATCCAGCGCCCGCTGCCACATCGCTTCCGGAACGTCATAGCCCTTGAGCCTGGCCCGCTGGAGGGCATGGGTCACGTGGATGCTGTAGAAGGGCACCGATTCCTTGCCCTTGGTCCAGATGGGGAAGCCGCCATCCGGATTTTGGAGCTGCTGGAGGCGGGCGATGTCCCGCTTTACAGCGGCCTCCATCTCCTCGGGGGTGGGCAGGCCCTCCGCTTTGAAAGCCGTGAGCACGTCCCGCAGCGCGGCCACGCCCAGGATGCGGGAGGCCAGTTGCTCGGAGCACTCAAACGGATAGCTGGTCAGGTAGAGCAGGGCATCGGTCAGGGACTGGAGCGCGGTGGATGACGTGCTCACCTCCAGGCCACCGAACTGAGGGAAGACATCCTGGGGCGTGGCCACAGGCTGGACCACCGCGCCCTCGTCCAGCACCCCGTAGGTGGCGAAGGCCTCGGTGGTGGCCGGGGTGTAGACCGGCAGTGCCACGGTGGCCGCGTCGGCCAGGGGGCCGGAGACCGCGGCGATCTGGGCCTGGACGGTGCCGGCGCTCAGGGTGGCCGCGGGGAAGCGAACTTCCCGGCGATCGTTGGCCGGGATCTCCACCCGCCGGCCGGCGCCCTCGGGCAGCGCCAGGTTGAGGGCCCGCACCACCACGTCCACGGTCATGGGTTCATCAGTCTGGTTCTGCACCACCACCGGCAGCTGGAAGTGGTCGCCGAAGTTGAGGAAGCGAGGGGCCGAGGGCCGCACCATCAGGGGCAAGCGGGCGGTGAGGTTGGCCTCCCCGGTGCCGAAGTAGCGTCCCTGGGCCACGGCCACCACCATCACCCGATAGCGGGTCAGGTTATCCGGCAGGCGCACGGGGATGGTGGCCTGGCCCTGCTCATCCGTGCGAACGGCAGGCACGAAGGTAGCCAGGGGGTTGAAGTCGGTGCGGATCTGGATGGGGGTGGGGGCTTCGCCAGGTGCCTCACCGGCCATGTCCATGGCCGCGACTTCCGCGGCCACCGCCGGAGCGGTGGGTGCCGGCATGGCTGCCATGGGCATGGCCGCTCGTTCCAGCACGACCTGCTGGGCACCGGCAGCCATCTCCGCCGCCAGGGCAGCCGGGTCGGCCAGGACGATGCTGCCCCGGCCGTGGTAGCTGTAGAGGCCGGAGCCCCGCTGGGTATAGAAGCGCTCCACGGGATGGGCGAGCTGATAATTGGTCAGCGCCAGCACCGCCTCATCCACCACCACCACGGCCAGTTCGGCGTCTGCCACCGGCTCCCCGGCCGCGTCCTGGACCGTCAGCGCCAGGGTTGTTTCTCCGCCGGGCTCCAGTTCCGCCTCCTGGGGCGCGACCGTCAGGGAAAGCTGACGGCTGATGGGTGGAATGGGCAGGTTGAGGGTGCCGCTGGCGTAGGCTGGCCGAGGCGGCAACTCCGCCACCACGTTGCCCGCGTCGTCGGTGCGGGGCGCCGAGCCCACCAGCGCCACGTTCACATAGACGTTGGGCAGGTAGGCTTCCTGGATGGGCACCTGCAGGGTGTAGGTGCTTTCCGTCATGGAAAAACGTTCGGTGTAGAGGATGCCGTCCCGGGTGACGGTGAGCAGACCCTCGGCCGGTGCGAAGGGCGCCTGCACCAGCACCTGGGCCACCTCCCCCGGCTGATAGCTCTCCTTGTCCGGGATCAGGGTAACTTCCTCTTGCTCTACCCGGCGGGCCGGTGGCCGTGTGCCACCGCTCACCCAGCGGGTGAACTCGCTCTGGTTGATCCGGCCCTGGTCATCCTGGACGGTGGCGGTGATGCGGTAGGTGCCGCCCCGGCTGGTCTTAAAGGTACAGCTCACCGGCTCCTGGCCGGAGGCCACGGTACATTCCTGGACGTCCACCTCTTCCTCGCGCCAGTCACCCTTGACCACCTTCCATTCCAGCCGGGCCGCGCGCAGGTGAATGGGCCGATCCGGCACGGGCACGCCGTCCAGATCGGTCACGATGGCCTGGATCTCCAGGGGCTCACCCTGCTCCACGAAGGTGCGCTCGCTGCGGATCCCCACGTAGAGGTCCGCGGGATGGACCAGGAGGCTGGTGGTGGCAGCCCATGTCTGGCGGTTGACGTCCATCACCGCGGCCTCCGCCAGCACGCTGTAGGGCCGGGGCTCGTGGGCCTTTGCAAAGGTCATGCGCAGGTAGTGGGTGCCGGTGGCGTCGGTCCGGCCGGTATAGGTCTGGGTGGCGGAGGCTCCACCGTCGGGCCCACTGTAAGACCACCAGGGCGTCCACTTGCCGAAGGTGAAGTCGGGCCAGTTGGGCGGCGCATAGGTGCCGGGCGAGGCGGTCACCCGCCAGGTGGTTTCCGCGTTGGGCAGGGGGCCGCCGGCAAAGTACTGGGCGGAGACGGCCACCTCCGCCTCGCCGCCCACGAAGAAGGGCCCCTTGCCTTCCGTGCGGGCAGAGACCGAGAACTCGGGGCGGCGGAATTCCTGGATCTGGAAGGTGTGGCTGAACTGGCTGCCGTCCACCCCAACACTGCCCATGGCCTCGAAGCGGATGGTGGCGTAGCCCAGGTTGGCGTTGGCCGGCAGGGTGAGGACGAGGTTGAAACCACCCAGGTCGTTGACATCGGCGATGCCGTCGGTCAGGTCGTTGCCCCGGGGGTCGTAGACGTAGTAGCGGATACCCGTCAGGCCGGTGGGCAGGGTGACGTCGCCCTGTTGGCCGGCCTCAATGCGGCGCACCCAGCCTTTGACGTGCACCTCCTCGCCGGGCCGGTACATCTGGCGGTCGTCGAAGACGTACCAGCGCAATTCGTCCCGCAGGGGCTGCTGGCGCCAGCCGTCACCGGACCAGTAGTAGAGGTTCTGGGGCAGGATGGCGGAATCGTCCCCCCGGCGGGCGATCAGGGCAGGCGCGGGAGTGCTGGACAGGGGCAGGGTCGCCACCCCATCCTCCCCGGTCACCGCCTGGGTGCCGGCATTCAGCAGGGTGAGCTGCACGTCGGCCAGGGGTGCGCCGTCCCGTAGGGCGGTGGCCCAGGCCACCATGGTGCTGTGGTTGACGAAAGCATCCAGGCCTATCTGGGTGACCTGGACCCATGCCTGGACGATGCTGCGGTCGGTCTGACGCCCCAGGAGGGGATTGGGCGGGAAGTCCACGATGACGATCAGGTGGCCGGTTTCACCGCCCAGGGCTTCCTGCAGGTCGATGTCGGTGGCGATGAGCTGGTCGGGCTCCCCGTGGATGGTGAAGACGCTGGACATGACCTGGCGCCCCGGCGGCTCGGGCGGGGCGTCGGTGCGGTAGTACTCACCCAGGTACTTGAGGTAGGCTGGCCAGTCCTCCGGCTGGACGGCGTAGGCCCGGACCCGCAGGCGCTCGTAGTTGACCGAGTAGACGGTGAAAACCGGCCGGCTGGTGGTGGGATCCAGGGTGACAAAGGGTTCGGAGGGGCCGGTCAGGAAGCGGGGGGCCGAGCCGGTCCTGAAGGTCACCGTCTGGTCCTGGCCCAGGCTCTGGCCGAAGATGTCCAGCAGCTGGCCGGCCACGGTCACCTGGTAGGTGGTGCGCCCCTGGGTCAACCCGCGCAGGCTGATGGTGTTGCCATGGGCCTCCACCGCCAGGTCCGGGATCTCCGGCGTCACTGAAACCCAGGCCGGGTCGAAACGCTCCACATCCAGGGGGTTGTTGAAACGGATGTGGAGGGGTGTCAGGGGCGGGCACTCGTCGCCGCCATAGGCGCAGAAGTGCCCGTCGATGCGCAGGGGCGCATAGGTCTGGAAGCTGAAGGACTGAACCTGCTGGGTGACCAGGGGGCCCTCTGCCGAGGGGGTGCCCGGGCCGATGTTGACCACCACGGTGGTGTTGGCCGGGAAGGGTTCATCGCTGCGGAAGGCCAGCCAGCGGCCCTCGTCGCTACGCTCAGCCAGGCGCTGCACGGCCGGGTCGGCCTGAAGCTCCTCCTGAGTGGCCAGGTGCACCGGGTAGACCTGGCCGCCAGCCGTGACCCGGACGGTCTCCAGCACCGCGGCGGGTTCGATGCGCTGGTCGAAGGAGATGAAGATCACCGGGTGGCGAGGCTGGGGACCGTAGCCGGGATGGGTGAAGCGCAGCCGGGGCGGCGGTGTGCGGAAGGTCCAGGTGACCGCCTCTTCCAGCACGCCGCCGGTGGCCGAGCGGGTACCCGCCGGCACCTCCACCTGGTACTCGGTGGCCATGGGGAAGCGAACCATCCCCTCCCCCTGTTCCGGATCCCGGTATTCAAAGGTCAGGGTGCGGGTGCCGATCCATTTCCAGACGCCAGGGATGGCGGGCGTCAGACGGACCGGGACATCGGCCGCGGAAAGCTCCTCCAGGGTGGCCAGGGGAACCATGGGCTGGTTGAAGGTGACGTTGAGGAAAGGAACCACCTGGATCTCCCCCTCCGGCGCGTAGCGGAGCACCTCCAGGGGGCCGGTGGGGATGGGCTCTGGTGCGGCCACCGTTTCGGTGGCCGGGAAAGTGGTCGTCACCGTGGCGCCGGTGCGAGGAGCGGGCAGAGACTGGACGGGCAACCGGAAGGGCACGGTCACGGCAGCCGTCGCGGTGAGGGGCGGGAGCCGCTCCAGGATGGGCTGGATGGCTTCGGGGGGAAGGGGCTCTGCCGGGGCCGGCGGGATCACCTCCACGGCCGGCGGCTGCGCAGCCCCTTCGCCCAGGATGATCTCCAGGCCAACCGGGGCGTTACCGGCCCCCTCGGGCCCATAGGCCACGGGTCCATCGACGTCGAGTTGTCCGATCATCCGGCTCTCCACAAGTGCGCTGCTCTGGGAAGGCCCCAGGGGGCCGGCCAGGAGCGAGACGATGAGCAGAAGGGCTATCAGGAGCGATTGACGGTGGCCAGGATAGGGGCGCATGAACAGTTCTCCCATGGGTACGCGGGTATTCGCAGACGGTGACGACGACGCAGCCCGTCCAGGCCCGGCTGCACAACGGCGCAGGGCACCCCTGCAGGATGGCGTGGCACGAGGCCCGTCCCTGCGCCGGCGAGCCGGGGTCGGGATTCATTCAGGAGACGGTCATGCCCGGCCGAATGTTCCGGCAAATCCCAGGGTGGGGCAACAGCCGGGCTATGGGAAGAGCCGGTGGAGCATGTGAAGCGGGGCGGTGCCCACCAGGATCAGGATGATGTACTTGATGCTCTTGCCGACAGCCACAGCCGCCAGAAAGACCAGGATGTTCATGCGCAACATGCCGGCGCAGACGCCAGCCAGATCAAAAAGCGGGAAGGGCACGGCGGCCAGGGCCGCCAGCAACACGGCGCCATAGCGGTCGGTCATCCCATGCAGGCGGTTGAAATAGACCCGCTGCTCCTGGGGGATGAAGGCGCGGCCGCTGGCGCCGGCCAGGTAGCCGCTGAGTTCACCCACCGCGCTCCCCAACCCGGCCACGATGCCCAGCAAGACCGGATCCAGGGCCGTGCCCATGGCGATGATGACGGCGATACCCGGCGCGGGCAGGATGATGGTGGCGCTGGCGATCATACTGATGAAGAAGGCCCCCACGTAGCCCCAGCGGCCGAAGCGTTCTACCCACTGGGGATTGAATGCCAGCCAAAAGCTGACCACCACGATGGCCAGGATGGCCGCCGTGCCCAGCCATCGACGGGCCCGCTGGGAGAAGATCCGATTGATGTCGAAGGCAGCCGCACCTGCCAGCGGTTGTGCGTTGGAACTTTCCTGGGACATGCAGGGGCTCCTTCCAGATGGACCCCACCTGGCTCCCAGGCTCCAGTGGGGAGTCCGGGAGCCGGGCAGGGCAGGCGCTGATGGGAAGCGAAAGGATTACTACAGTCACTCGGCCGCTGCGTCCGAGGTGGTGATGGTGATGGACTCGATCACGTCTTCGGTGGTGAGTTCATTGAGCAGTTCCAGCCCATCCGTCACCTGACCGAAGAAGCTGAACGTGTTGTTGGCCTCGGCAGGCGGATCGATCAGGGCGATGAGCAACTGGCTGCTGCTGCTCATGATGGTCCCGTCGGCCAGGCGTTCATAGGGAATATAGGTCAACGCGCCGATGCCGGCTTCGATATCGGTCCCCACTTCTGCAGCCAATTTATACCCGGCATCGTTGAGGGGATTGTTATCCGGCACCCCAATGATGATGGAATCATCCGGCCGGACCAGGGTGATGGGGGTCTGGTCGTAGAAGCCCAGGTTCACCAGGACCACGAAGTTGTTGACGGCCACCGGCGCCTTGTCCGGGTAGAGCTCCACCGTCAGGTCCCCCTTGCTGGTGCGGATCACGGCGCCGTAGCGTTGGGCCGGGTCGATGACCATCTCGGGCGGAATGTTGAAGTAGTTGGCCCGCTCGGCCGGATCCAGCTGGGCCAGGGGGCGCTCACCCTCGAGGCTGGTGGGTGCGAAGGGCGTGGGCGTGGGGGTCGGGGTGGGCGTCGGCGGTGACGGGGTGGGCGTGGGCAGGATGCTGCTCTCGCTCTCCTCGATGATCACTGTGTACAGGGTATCCCCCTGGATGTCTGACTGCTGGATGGGATCCCGGCGGGTGAGCTTATCCAGCACGTCGGCGCCCTCGATCACCTCCCCGAAGATGGTGTGCTGGCCGTTGAGCCATTCGGTGGGGGCGAAGGTGATGAAGAACTGGCTGCCGGTGGTATTGGGCCCCCGGTTGGCCATGGCCAGCAGGCCGGGGCGGTCGAAGTTCAGGCCGGGGTAAAACTCGTCGGCGAACTCGTAGCCGGGCCCGCCGGTGCCGGTGCCGGTGGGGTCGCCGCCCTGGGCCATGAAGCCGTCCAACACCCGGTGGAAGATGGTGTTGTCATAGAAGCCCTGGCGGGCCAGGAAGACGAAGTTGTTGACCGTGTTGGGGGCTCGTTTGGCGAAGAGCTGCACCTTGATGTTGCCCCGATCGGTGACAAAGGTGGCGTAGTAGTACTTGTCCGGATCGATCTCCATGGGCGGCGGTGCGTCGTACATATCCACCCGCTCCACCGGGGGAATCTCGCTGACGGGACCCCGTTCCAGCCCTTCGGGCGGAGGGACCTTTTCGACGGCCGGCCCCCCCGCCTGGGGCGTGGTAGCTGCCGGGACCTCCGCCGGCGCCTCTGCCGGGGTGACGGGGGGCTGGTCTGGGGTCGGCGTCTCGGCGGCTGCGGGGGCCGGCGGTGCTGAGGGCGCGGTCTCCTCCTGGTTGCGTCCACAGCCGGCCAGGAGCAGGGCACCCATCAGGGCCAGGGCCACCAGGAGGCGGGAGGACAGGAAGATGGGGGCGCGACGTCGCATGGGCGACCCGGCCGGAGAAGAAGTCGGGTATGTCTTGTGGGTTTTCAATTTGTGGAATTACTCCTTGCCAATGGGGCGGCGGTATCGCGCTCGCGAACCCCGCCATTGCGAAATTCGAGCCACCACAGGCCGAAGAGCGCCACCAGGACGACGGCACTTCCCACGATCAGGGCTTCTGCCGGGGTGGCCTGGGTAATGAACACGGAGGTGAGGCCTGCTGCGCCGGCGATCAGGTAACAGAGCAGGACCGCCTCTCGTCGGCTGCCGGTCAGCAGGGCCAACCGGTGGCTGAGGTGATCTTTGCCAGGGGTCGTCAAGGGGTTCTTCCCGCGACGCAGACGGCTGACGAAGACGAGGGTGGTGTCAAAGATGGGCAACGCCATGACCAGGACCGGGATCATCCAGGTGATGGTGTTGCTGTTGGACGGGAAGCGTAACTTAATCCCGACCGCCGCCAGCAAGAAACCCAGGAACAGGCTGCCCGTGTCGCCCATGAAAATATGGGCCGGATTCCAATTATAAACCAAAAAGCCCGCACACGCACCTGCCAACGCGGCCGCCAGCGCACCCACCAGATATTGGCCGCTCATGGCGGCCAGGAGGGTAAAGTAGATGGCTGCGATCATGGCGATGCCGCCGGAGAGGCCATCCATGTTGTCCAGCAGGTTGAGGGCGTTGGTGATGCCCACCACCCACACGGTGGTCAGCACCAGGTCGAACCAGTTGTTGAACAGGCGCACCTGCACCCCGCTGTAGATAAGGATGAAGGCGGCGGCCAGCTGTCCGCCCAGCTTGATGTAGCTGCCCACGCCCCAGCGGTCGTCGACCACACCCATCAGGCTGACCAGGGTCGCGCCCACGAAAATGCCCACCACCTCGTGGACGTAGCGCCGGTCGCCGAAGAAGAGCAGCACCAGGGCGAAGGCCCCGTAGATGGCCACGCCGCCCAGGAGGGGTACAGGGGTGGCATGAATCTTGCGCGCCTGGGGCTGGTCCACCACCTTCAAGCGGAGGGCCAGCTGCCGCACCAGCGGCGTGCTCCCCATGGCGACGATCAGCGCGCTGGCCGCCAGGAGCAAATAGGCGCTCATCATGTCGCTTTTCATCGGCTGGCGCCCTTTCGTACCTATACGGGATCGGCCCAAGGATAGCCGAAGAAGAACCGCTCAGTAGCCGGATCTACGGCGAAGCGAAGTCGCTCCAGGCACCCCTGCATGCCCAAAAACACAGGAAGCTGGGCCGACAGTTCCGACTGCTCATCAGGGACAAAGGCGGTCACCTCAAGCAGACGGGAATCCCCTTCCTGGGCCATCAACTCCATAGAAACTCGATAGAGGCGACCTGAATAGCGATAGCCCCGGATGGACAAGACATCGCTCCTGATGGAGTTGGAAGGATTTAATCTAATTTCCCTGGCTAATTCGGATGTACAGATCAGGTAAAGCCCCCCTGTATCGAGGATGGCCTCCACAGGCAAACCTTCCACCTGGATCGGCACAAAAACGCGCATCACGTCCTGATTTTCCTGGATGGAGCGATAGTCATAGGGCGAAGCGCCCTGGGCAAACGGTTGGCCATCCGCAAAATACAGCATCGTTCGTTAGGCCCGCGCAAAGAGGATATTCTCCCGATCTGGTACCTTGGCCAGCAGTTCCGCCAGGGATGCCCCTGTTGCCACTAACTCACCATTGCGCACAGCTACCCATTGACCTCGATGGCGCGCTGCATGCTCTCGCATCCAGCGGATGTTAGCACCCACCGACGGATTAGCCGTACGGGTACCTACGAGTCGGGGCGGAGCCAAAATCCGGGCCATTTTGGCCAATTCAGAATCGTCGGGATGGGCACGGGCACCTTCAGTCGCCAATTCACGGGCCAGTAAAGGGGCACCTACGGCCAGCGCCATGCATACAGCCTGCTGCCATTCATGGGCAGAACGTCGCTTCCAATCGACCTGCTGGACCAACTCTTTGAAAGCCTGGGTATCTCCCTGCTCCACAGCCTCCTGCAAGGCCAGCCAACGAGCGGTAAAATTCGCCTCGTCTTTGTCCACCATTCTATATGTGCCAGAGCTCGTTGGTACTTCGGTAGCATCGACGTCGTCTGGCCTGGCCAGGAGAACCGGATGAACTTCTAGCTCTTCCCCTGATACAGGTACGTCTCGGGAGGACATGAACCATGTAAACCACTTCAATACTGTGTCATCTTGTCCTGTGCCGGTCGGATTTCCCCTGTCAAACGGGAAAGACGTTGCTTCTCCCTTGATTCGACCCTGCAATGTGTCAGCATGGACAGCAGACATTTCAACCTCCGTCCTGTCCGGCAATGCCGAACACAGAGACCAGCTTGTCCTCCGAAATGGACCAGCGAAAAGCCTGGTAAATCCATCTATGGTAACGCTCACAGCGATCTTGTAAACTGTCCAGGTGCAGATTCCCCTCGCCGAAGCGATCTAAATCCAGAAAACAAAGATCATGAGCCTGAACGTAACCAGCCCGGATGGTCATCCGTTCGCGCTCGCCGGTATTTTGATTCAGAGTTATCAAAAGTTGAGACAGGCATTCATCAGGGTGTTCCCATACCTCCGTACGCCAATGGGCGCGCAATTCGGGCCGCAGCATTTCCCAGAGCGCCTCCTTCGATGGGAGACCAGAATTTTCCTGAGATATCTGATTGATATAACGTAAACCAATGCGGGACACATGCGCAATTTGGTAAATCCGCTCTACAGCACGGGTGACAAATATCAGATGTTCGAGAAACTCTGGCCAGTGGGAATAGGCCCGGGTCGACAAAGCAAAGAAGCCTGGCGAAAGGGTGAGTTCATATCTCAGATCTTCAGACTGAAATCGATACAGCAGCGAGCCTTCCTGAAGGGTCGGTGGCTTGAGACCATGGGTAGCAGCCTGAATCTGAACTTCCCGGAGGATCTCCAGACCAGGGAAGCGCGCCCGTATCGCTTCCTGAAGATCAGCAGGCTCCTCCCTGACAATTCGAAGCAGGGGTGAAAAGCGAACCTGACAGACCACTTCATAAATCGGGGGATTTGCTAATGGAATTTCCGGGTAATCAGGAAAGCGCAACACGCTGCTCCTCCTCTGCGCTGTCAGTATCCGGTACGGGACGGCAGGGACATCTTCAGAGGGTTAACTGCCCGCGCTCAGGGCCTGGATGAAGGCGCTGATGCTGGCCTTCTGATCTTCCGGGGCCAGGGACAGGGCCTGATTGGCAAAGGCCAGCGCGTTCTCGGTCTGCCCCACCTGGTTCAAGATCTGGGCGATGGCCAGGGGATGCCGATAGTTGTCCGGTTCCAGGGCAGCCAGCGCCTGCAACACCTCCACGGCCTTGTTCCAGTTGCTCTCGGCCGCGTAGAGGCTGTAGAGGGTGTTCAGGGTCGCCACGTCATCGGGTTGAAGCGCACGTATCTGCTCATAGTGAACGATCACCTGGTCGTTCTGGTTCGCCGCCTGATAGAGCTGAGCCGCCAACTGGTGCAACTGGACCAGCTCCGCCGTGCTGTTGGGGTTGGTGGCGGTAATGGCCTGGTTCACCCATCGGATGGCCTCGTCGGTCTCCCCCAGATCGCGATAGAGCAGGGCCAGGTTGCGCATGGCCCCTGCGTTGAAAGGCTGCAACTCCAGCACCTTCAGGTTGGCGTCGATGGCCCCCTGCAGATCTCCCTGGCGGGCCAACATGACCCCCAGGTAGCTGTAGAGCTGGGCGTTGCGCGGGAGCTGTTCGATGCCCTGGCGCAGGAGGCGGACGGCTTCATCGTAGGCCTGGCGGCGGTCGTAGAAGTCCGCCAACAGCAGGTAGGTCTGATCATACTTCTGATCCAGGGAAAGGCTGCGGAGATAGGCCTGCTCGGCCAGCTCCTCCTCGCCTCGGGCCTGATGGGCGTTGCCCTTCTCGTTCCAAAGGTGGGCGGCGTTGGGACTGAGCCGGACGGCCATGTCGTAGTGGGCAATGCTCCGGTCCAGCATCTCCTGGCGCACGGCCGGATCCGTGGCCAGGTCCGCCCAGGTCCGATAGAGGCGGGCCAGGTTGGCGGTGTGGTCGGTGTTCAAGGGGTTCACCCGCTGGGCCTGGATCAGCACCACTTCGGCGGCCCGCAGCAGCTCCCCCTGGCTCATCTGGCTGACCATCTGGGGCGTCAGGGACAACACGTCCTCCAGGCGGGGCTGGGGGGGCAACTGAACGCTGCCTTCCACCGGTGCCCGTTTGGCCTGCTCCAGCAGGCTGCGCCCCAGAAAGAGCATGTAGTGGTCCTCGGTCTTGCGGACGGCCAGGGCCCGGCGGTAGAGCTCGATGCTGCTCAGCCAGTTGCCCTGCTGGTCGAACTGCTGGCCCTGCTTGTAGATGATGTCGGCCTTTACCAGGGCAATGTTGACGCTGCTGATGATAGCCAGTATGACCACGGCCAGGACGGTGCCAGCGGCCAGGCTGACGGCAGCCCGGCCGGCGGTGGGTACCCGGGCATCCCGCAGCCAGGGCCAGGCATAGACGCCACCGGCCACCAACATCCAGGCCACCAACAGCCAGGTGTAGAGGGCGAAGTGCCCTGCCACCATGTTCAACTGGCTGTCCAGGTCCGTGCCAGCCGCGCCAGGCGCCAGCCGCGCGCCCTGGATGCCCCCGTAGATCAGCCACCCCCCCCAGATGACCCCGGCGTGGAGCAAATAGCCCTGGATCCACCAGCCCATGCCCGGCACACGACGGCGCTGGAGGGCCTCCGCAGCCAGGCCCAGGGTGGCAGCCACCAGCCAGGTGAAGAGCATGAGGAAAAAGATGGCCGGGCTGGAGACCATCGCACCCCCTTCATTCCGCTGCAAAACGCTGCTGAAGAGAATGCCGAAGGGGTTGGTCGAACCCTGGGCATTGGTGGTGTAGATGAAGACAAAGGTGAGGAAGATCAGCAGGTCCACCATCACCGTGCCCGGCAGCGCGGGGAGGGCATCTTCCCGGCGTGTCGCCACCCTGGGCCGCGCGGGCCGTCGCCGCCGTCGCCGGCCCCGGACATCCTGGGCGGGCTCCGGTTCGGCTTCCGCTTCCTCGGTCTCGGGCTGGGGCTGCCAGGCCATGGCGCCGGTCTGGGCCCAGTTCATGCCCAGGACCAGCAGCAGGGCCAGCTGGATCCAGAAGTAGGTGCGGGTGGCGGCGATGGCGATGCCGAAGTGGATCTCCACGAAGTGGGCCACGATGGTGGCCAGCAGGGTGATGATCAGGAGTTGGCGGGCCACATCCCGCTGGCCCTCACTCCCCACCTGGGGGTGAAGATAGGCCGCCACGGTGACGTAGATGCCCAAACCCAGCATCAGGCCGGCAGGCAGGGCGACGCCGAAGAAGCGCCAGCTTTGGTCAAAAACGTAAAAAAATATCACCGCGCCAGCGCCACAGGCCAACAACAGTCCGCCGAAGAGCCAGGTGTCCCGCCGGTTGACCAGCAGACCCAGCCAGCGCAGCGCCCAGTAGAAGATGGAGATGAAGAGGCTCATGTAGGCCAGAAAGCCCAGGATGCCGGTGATAACCAGAGAATCCCACGTCTCGTTGTGGGAACGGTCCGGGCTGGCGTTGCGAGCCTCCACGTGGGCCAGCTCCGGCGGGTAGAAGGGGTTGTAGGCAATCCACATGGCCTCCGGCCCGTAGCCCACCAATGGGCGTAGCACGTTCACGGGATCGGCGTGGCCGTCCGGGTAGACCAGGGGCTCATGGGGCGCCACCATCCTGGCTGCCCCTTCCCAGATCAGGAGACGCACCTGGGCGGTCACGCTCTCCAAGTCCAGGATGGTGCTGAGGCGGCGCAGGGAGGGCACCGCGTGGACCGCGTTGAAGAGGGTGGTGGTGTTGAGCAGAACCAGAAAGAGGGCGCCGGCCACGCCCAGCCCCACCCAGCCCAGGGTCAGGCCCCGGTAGTAGCGGGGGCGCAGCCCCGTAAAGAGCAACAGGCCAAAGACGTAAATGCCCAGGAGAAGGCCCAGGAGGGGGCCGCGGCTCTGGGTCCAGAAGATGGCCAGCAGTTGCACCAGCAGGATGAAGAGATAGGCACCGCCGGCCAGGGCCGTGGCCATGTCTTCCGCCTCGGCCACCCGATTCGGCTTGTAGCCCAGCAGGTGGGCGAAGCTGCTGTAGATGCGCTCCAGGGTGAAGAAAAAGGCCATGATCAGGTAGGCCGAGAGGAAGATGGCGTTGCCGGCGTTGGCCGCCACCCGGGTGGTCACATCACCGCCCCAGGGCAAGGGATCGATGCCGTAATGCTGGACCACGCCGTAGATGGCAATGGGCAGACTGGTGACGATGATGGCGTGCTGGATGCGTCGAATCTGCACCGCCTGGCGCAGGTGGGCCATGGTGAGCAGGGCGATGACGATGTAGCTGTAGTAGGTGTAGGTGCCCTGGAGCCGCTGGTAGGATCCCCACCAGCTGACGTAGGGAGCCACGCTGAAGAGGGTGCTCAGCAGGTAGGCCACGACCAACAGGGCGATGGGCAACAGAAAGGGCACCTGTACCCATCGGCGCCAGAAGGGTTTTGCCGCTTCACCCTCCGGCTCGGCATTCCCGCCCAAGGCCAGCGCAGCCGGCAGCCAGAGCGGCCCGCCGTTGGCCACCTTTACCAGCCAGGCCAGCAACATGATCAGGGCGATGGAGCGGATCAGGCTGATCTTGTCCGGTTCGAAGACCCGGCTGGAAAAGACGTTGAAGAAAAGGGGCGCCACCACCAACGCCGCCAGCCATCCGGCCTCGATGACAGCCTCGCACCAGTGATCGAGTTTGCTCTTGTGGTTCATGGATTTCATCACGCCAACTTTGTCAGCTCGAAGGGTTCGCGGCGATCAACATCGCAACAAACGCCAATCGTACCCCAGGCCGATCGATGGGTCAAAACGGGTGAGCAGCCTGCTGGTTTTCGGTATCACCCCCGCCGTCCCCCGCCAGCCGCACTTCCTGACCCGTCCGGGCCGACTGGTAGATGGCCAGCACCAGGGCCAGGGATTTGCGCGCCTCCGGCCCTGGCGTGCCCGGCGTGCGGTCATCCCGTATGGCCAGGGCAAAGTCCCGGATGACCTCCCGGTGGCTGTAGCCGTAGACCGACGGCGGATCCACCCGTTGGCTGGTCAGGATCTCCGCCTCCTGCTCCAGCTGGCCGTCCACTTTCCAGAGGGTGATCCGGTTGAGCGCGGTGCCGCCGATTTTCACCGAGCCCCGCGCGCCGAAAATGGCCACCGACCCCTCCAGGTTCTGGGGCCAGGTCAGGGTGGAACCTTCGATGGTGCCCAGCGCGCCGCTGGCAAAGCGCAACACCGCGACGCCCACGTCTTCGGCTTCCATGCGGTGGGCCAGGGTGGCGGTGTAGGCGTATACAGAGCGCACCGGCCCCATGAACCACTGCAGGGCGTCGATGTGGTGGATGCTCTGGTTCATGAGCGCGCCGCCGTCCATGGCCCAGGTGCCGTGCCATTCGTCTTCGTAGTAAGACTGGGGCCGATACCAGCGGACGCAGGCGTTGCCCAGGTAAAGGGGCCCCAGGCCACCGGCATCGATGAGGCGGCGCAGTTCCTGCATGGGCTGGTTGTAGCGGTTCTGGAGCACAACCCCCAGCTTACGCCTCTGGGCTGCGGCCGTCTCAATCATGCGGTCGGCGTCCTCCAGGCGCAGGGCGATGGGCTTCTCCACCAGGACATGTTTGCCGGCCTGCAAGGCGTTCAGGGCGACGGGGGCGTGCAGGCCGCTGGGCACGCAGATGCTCACCGCGTCGACATCCGGCCGTTCCAGCAGATGGCGATAATCGGTGTAGGCGTCGGCGCCATACTCCTCGGCGAAACGGCGAGCCCGGTTCTCCTTCACGTCCGCCACCGCCACCAGCCGGGTCTCTGGGAGCTGCAGCAGGGACTGGGCATGGCGCGGGGCCACCCGGCCACAGCCGATCAAGCCAAAACGCACGGTCATCAGGGTCTGTTCACTCCTTTGTTGACAGAATGAAAGGGCCCATTCGGCGATTCGTTCATGGACATCTCCCGTGGATTGGCGTACCAATCCGCCACCCATTATGCCGCCCAGGCAAATTTCGGCCAAAAATCTGCCCGATGCGCAGCCAGTCGCCCCGCCTACGACGGGCAACCCGTTTCCGTAGGGGCGGGGCTTGCCCCGCCCGATGCCACCAGGCCTGGGCGGATCAAGGGACGGTAACGGCTGCGTAGCCCGTCGCTGCTCCTACGACGGACGACCCGTCAGGGCTGTGATCAACTCGTGATAGCGCCGGACCACGGACGGCCGCGCGTGATGTTCGACCACGTACTCCCGGCCGGAACGGCCCATGGCCGCCGCCTGATCCCGCTCCTGATAGGCCCGTTCGACAGCCTCAGCCAGCGCGTGGGCGTCCTCTGGCGGCACCACCCAGCCGCACTTTGCTTGTGTCACCACCCACGCCAGCTCCGTATCCGGATCCGCCGCGGCCACCACCGGCCGTGCCGCGGCCATGATGGTGTAAATCTTGGAAGGAAAGGTGTCCTGGGCCATACCCCGCTTCAGGGGCACCAGGCAGAGGTCGGCCGTGGCGTAGATCTCCGGCACCTGCTCCCGGGGCTGGTAGGGCAGCAAGGTCATGTTGGTCAGGCCCAGGGCCTGGATCTGGCGGGCCAGCCAGTCGAAGCGGGCACCGCCGCCGATGATCAGAAAGTGGAGGTCGGGCAGATAGGCCAGCCGGCGTGCCGCCTCCAGCACGGTCTCGAAGCCCTGGGTCAGGCCGATGTTGCCGGCATAGAGCACCACGAACTTCTCATCCAGCCCCTGCTCCCGCGAGAACCCACTGTGACGAGGACGTGGCCGGACGAAGTCCACGTCCACAAAGTTGGGGATGACTGCCAGCCGGGCCGGGGGGACGCCCTTCTGCAGCAGATCCCGGCGAAACCACTCGGAAATCACCGCCACCCGCCCTGCCCGCCCATAGACGAAGCGCTCCACCCCCTGCAAAAGGCGGATCAGCAGCCGATTGCGCAGAACCCCCAGCTTGACGGCCACGTCCGGGTAAATTTCCTGGACGTTGTAGATGAACGGCGCACGATGGCGCAGGGAGAGCAGCCAGGCATGGAGGCCAATGGTCAGGGGCGGCGACGGGGCAAAGATCACATCGGCCCGGGGCACATGGAAGCGCCCCACCCACAGGCCAAACAGGTGATAGCGCAGGTAGTCCAGCGCCCGCAGCCAGATGCGGCTCCCCTTGGGCGCGACCTGCACATGGAAGACCTGGATGCCGGAGAGTTGGCTCTCCTGGACCCACCGCCCCCAGCGGGGACGCAGGGGCTGGCGGGCCAGCGCCTTCTCTTCCAGGTTGTAATGGGGCGTGGTGGTGATCACGGTCAGCCGATGGCCCTGGGCCTGCAGTTCCTGGGCCAGCTCGGCCATGAGCACCGCAGTGGAGAGGCTATCGGGCGTGAAGAAGTAGGAAACGAAGAGGATGTGGGCCATGAATCAGGGTCACACGTTGGCTAGCAGTTCTTCCCAGCGGTCCAGGTGGCGGTCCAGGGAGAAACGGGCGTGAAACAGTTCCAGGCCGGCCAGGGCCAGGCGTAGACGGGTCGCGTCATCCTGGGCCAGATGCATCAAGGCATCGGCCAGGGCATGGGGAGCGGCCTCCTCCAGCAGGATGGCCGTCTGGGGGCTGAGGGTACTGGGGATCTCCCCCTGCCGGGTGGTGATGATGGCGCAGCCGCTGGCCAGGGCCTCCAACAGAACCAGGGGCTGGGCTTCCACCGGGTAGCGGGTGGGCAACACAAAGACATGGCTCTGGCGGAAGAGCACCTCCTTCTCATGGCCGTAGGCGCCCTGGATCCAGCGTACCCGGCAACGGCCGCGGCTGTTGATCTCGGCCAGGCGGGCCTCGATCCAGCGGCTTGCCTCTTCTGCCGAGCGGAAACGCCCATCCTCGTCAGAGAGGACAACCTGGCCGCAGAGGACAGCCTCCACGGGCCGGGGCGTCCGCTGCCCCAAGAGCGCCAATGCCGCCAAAAATTCAGGATAGCCCTTACTTTCCAGCAGGTTGCTCAAAAACAAGATTCGAAGGGGCTCTTCCCCTGCTAGGGCCTGTTTCCGGCGACATGCTTCGGCGGAAATGGGGGCCAGCGTGCAGGTGTTGTCCACGTGGACGACCCTGGCAGATGGCACCCCCAGGCGGATCAGGTGCTCCTTCTGGCGTTCCCCCAACACGGTGACCCGGCTCGCCGCCGCCAGGATGCCATGCAGGATCCGGGCCTGACGTGAGCCCGGCTTCCATCGGGTGAAGAGATCGCCGTGCAGCGCCACCACCGCCCGGCCCGGCCGCCCCAGGGCCCGCCGCAACAGCAGCGCCAGCCCGTCCCGGACCATGGCAAAGGACGTCTGCCCCAGGTTGACGCAGAGGATATCCGGGCCCAGGGCCGCCGCCAGGGCCCGCAGCTCCGCAGGCACCAGGCGCAGAACCAGCAGCGTGGCCTGCCACCAGCCCCACCGTCCAGAGGTACGGGGCAACAGGGGCATGGTCAGCACCCGGACAGACCATCCCCGCCGGCGGAGGCCGGCCACCAGTAGTTCCGACGCCAGCCGCTGGCCGGTCAGGTGGGGGCCACAGCCGTAGATACAGGTGAGCTGCCCTTTCGGCCCGCCCATCACCCTCCCTCCGGCGCCGGCCGTGCTCCGACATACTCGCCCACCAGGCAGACTTCCCCGCTGAGCAGGGTTGGCCACAGGTTGCGCAATCGGGACAGCCGGCGGCCAACGCCCAGCCGACGCCGGGGCCGAAAGCCAGCCACCTGGTACAGGATTTCCAGCTGCCGGTACGTAAAATAGTGGAGATGCCCGCCGTCCAACAGTTCCGTCTCATGGGGTTTCTCCCGGAAACCATGGTTGCCATGGAGCGGCAGACTGGTCACCGGCGCCTGGCCCAGCAGGAGGCGCAGGCGGTGGGGCAGATAGGCCACGTTGGGCGTCACCGTCACCAGTTGGGTGCCCGGTCGGGCCAGCCTGGCCAAGTTGGCCATGGCCTGGATGACATCGGGAATGTGCTCGATCACATCTGCCCAGAGGATCACGTCAAATGGCTCGGGGTTGAAGGCCAGCAGATCTTCCAGAGTGCCGGTGACGATCTCCACATTGGTGAGGTGGGCCAGACGGAGTCGGGCAGCCTGCGCCCGATCCGGCGAGAGCTCCGTACCGACCGCCTGGTCATAGCGAGGCGCCAGGGTAGCCAGCACGGCGCCAGAGCCACAGCCCACCTCTAACAGCCGTCCCCCTGGCCGGGCCAGGTACACCAGCGCCTGGTTACGATCTTGGGGATATCCATGGACGTGGATGGGCGACGGCGGGACTGGCGCCCCAGATTCTGGAGGAGACCCATAAAGCCGGTCATATTTCCGCCCCAACTGGCTGTCATCCCGGTTCATACCCATCCATCCCTGGCCTGCCATGTCACCCCTGAGTCTACCGGAAAAGGCGTTCTGTCGCCCCAGTGGCGCAGAGGATTGCCAGGGAGAAATCTGGCAAAATCTGTGTTCATCCGTGCAATCTGCGGTTGATGCAGTGAAATCACCCCTGGTTGCGTCCGGAGGTCTGCGCCAGGGCCTGTAAAAAGCGCGCCACCATGACGTCCACGTTGAAGCGGGTACGGACCACTTCTTGGGCAGCCTGCCCCATGCGCCGCAACCGTTCCGGATCATCCAGCAGGGAGCGGACGGCTTCCGCCAGGCTCTCCACGTCTCCCGGCGTAAAGAACAGCCCGTTGACGCCCGGTTCCAGGGCCGCGATTTCGGGCATCTGCTGGGCCAGGTCTCCGTGGGTCACCACGGGCAAACCATACCCGAAGGCATGCAGAAGCGTCAAGCCGATGGTGCCCGGGTGGATCAACAGGCGGGCGGAGAGAAACCAGGGCGCCAGGGCCTCCTCGTCGTACAGCGCACCCACCCACACCACCAGGTCCTCCACCTGGTGGACCCGGGCCAATCCAGCCAATGTCTCCCGGGCCGGGCCATCCCCGATGACACACCAGCGGAGGTCGGGATAGCGGCTCCGCAATCGCGCCAGCAGGGGAGGTACCAGGTCGAAGCGGTTCTTCTCCACCAGGCGGGCACAGGAGAGCAACACCGGACGCCCCTGCAGGCCTCGCGCCTGTTGCCAGGCGTCCAGCCGCCGGGCGGACCAGCAGGCGATAGCCTGCTCGATGCGGGCCTGGTCCAGGCCATTGTTCAGGCCGATCACCCGGCGGCCCGCCAGCACCGAGCCCTGCAGCGCCTCCGCCTCCCGGTCGGTGTAGACCAGGATGGTATCGAACTGGCGCCACCAGCGTAAACGGAGGCCCTCAGTCCAGGGCGAGGCGCCCGCGGTGTGGCCCTGCCCCCAGATGATCACCGACTTGCCCAGCCATCGGAAGAGGGTGGCCCACAGAACGGTCGAGAGCAGCCGGGGGTTGCCGTAGAAAACGAGCACGTCGAAATCGCGCCATAGGCGTATCACCGGCAGCCGCTGCCAGACCACCCCGCGTTCGCTGCCCCAGGCGGCCAGCCGCTCCACCGGGCAGGGAACCCGGTCATGGGCCAGGGCAAGGTTGAAACCGGGGAGGCGGTCCTGGCAGAAGAGGACAAAGTGGTGCTCTGGCCGTCGGCACAGACGCTGATAGAACGCCAACCGGTAACTGGGCACCACGTTGGTGACGATGGCGACTCTCACGGTGATCCGGCCCCCAGCCTGCCGAGAATCCGGGAAAAGATACGGTGGGCAAAAGCCTCGCCGTGATGGGCCAGGCCCCAGGCCCTGGCCGCCTGGGGCTCAAAGTCCGACGGCGCGCCTTCGACCACAAAGCGGGCGAGGGCCGCGGCCAGGGCCGCGGGCTCGCCGCACTCCACGGCCAGCCCCAAACCATACTCCCGGACCAGGGCGCCCACCAGGCCATAGTTGGAGGCCAGTACGGGCCGGCCGGCGGCCGCGGCCCGTACCAGTTGCCCGCTCATGCCCACGTGGCGCTGGTAGGGGATCAAGACCACGTTGGCCAGGTGAAACAGGGCCTGCACCTGTTCCTCGGGCAGGTAGCCGGGTTGGTTCACCACCTGGAGGGGCAACTGTTGGCAAAGGGCCTGAACCGCCTGGGTCAGGCGGGCCTCGTCGGATGGCTCCTGGCGGCCCGCCAGGAGCACCGCGGTGCGCCGGGCCACCTCCGGCGACAGCAGCCCCAGGGCCGTCAGCAGAGGTTCTACCCCCTTACGCCGCCAGTTGTCCATCCCCCGGAAATCGCCAAAAAGGAGAAAGACCTGCCGGCCGGATTCCAGCCCCAGGCACCGCTTCAGGGCCTCCACCTGGGCATCATCCACCGACGGCACCCGCACCGGATCCGGCACGTGAACGACCCGCCGCCCATGGAGGTCCAGATGTTCTGCTGCATACGGGTCCAGGCAGAAGAGATAGGCCAGGGATGGATTGGCCAGGGCTGCCCGGATCAGGAGCCACTGGCGCCATGCCCGCAGCTGCTCCTGCCGGGCAAGTGGGCGGCGGCTCAGACGCCGGTAGTGGAAGGTGGGGCGAAAGTAGATGCCGGAAACCGGGCAAGGGGCCCGGAACTGAAGGGCCAGGGGAAGCTGATGATGGTCGACGTACATCAACAGGCAGTGGTCCGCGGCCAGCCGGGCGGCATAGCGGGTAGCCAGCCGCCATCGGGCCAGGCTGGCATGAACCAGGCCTGCCGCCTGCCGCATCTCGTCCATCTCCTGGGGCTCCAACATGACCCAGGCCAGGGTGGGTACCGAAAAGCGCCGGACCAGGTCGCCGTGTTGGTCTGCAAACCCGGGCGCCGTCACCACGGAGAGGCGGACAGGCGGGTGACCAGCCGGAGATTGGCGGGTCAGCTCCAGCCAGTGTTTGAGCAGGTGGTCCAGGTAGTCGGCATGATGGCCACCCACGTCCGGCTCAAAGAGGAGGAGGTGGGGCAGCGGGCGGCCCATGGCGGGCATAGACTCAGGCGGCGTCGACATGGGAAGATTCCAACAACTGCTGATACAGGGCCAGATAGCGCTGAGCCTGCCGTTCCAGGGTAAAGTCTGCCTCTATCCTGGCCCGAGCCCGTTGGGAGAGCTGCTGCCAGCGCAGCGGATCGGACAGGACCCACTGGATGCCCCGGGCCAAATCCTGGCTGTCCAGTGGCCGGGCCAGATAGCCGTTGCCCTGATGCTCAATCATGTCGGGCATGCCGCCGATCTCAAAGGCCACACAGGGGGTGCCGCAGGCCAGGGCTTCCAGCACCGTGTTGGGCAGGTTGTCCTGGATGGAAGGCGCGACGAAGACGTCGGCGGCGGCGTAGAGCAGGGAAAGGCTGATATCGTCATGGAGGACGCCCACGTCGTGGACGGCCAGACCAGGCGCCACCGGTTCTCGGGCCTGGTTCGCGCCAAAGATCACCAGCGCCACCTGCCGGGAGTCCAGGTGGGTGGTCAGATGCTGGAGGGCTTCCTGGAGGTAGGCGAAGCCCTTGCGGGGATCCCCGGTACTGCGCATGGCGCCAAAGAGGATCAGCTGACGGTCCAGGGGCAGACCCAGGGCCTGGCGGGCGAAGGCCTTGTCATGGGGCCGGAAGACCGTGGTATCCAGGCCGTAGGGGATGACGTGGACTGGCTGGCCGGAGAAGAGTCCGCTCTGGCCGGCGCATTGGGCCAGCCAGCGGCTGGGGGTGACCACATGGATCGTCCGGCGTGCCCAGGCCCGGTTCTTCCAGTGCCAGATCCAGCGGCTCAGATCGGCCTCGCGGCCGGAACGGAGCTGGGGACACTGGCCACATCGCTGGCGATAGCGGCCGCAGCCGCCGTCGTAGTGGCAGCCGCCGGTGAAGGCCCACATGTCATGCAGGGTCCAGACCAGGGGGCAGGGGATGCGGGCCAGGGCCGCGATGGGCAGGAAGCCCACGCCCACCCAGTGGAGGTTGACCACGTCGGGGGCGGCCTGTCGGATGCGCGCCCCAATGCCTGTGGGGAGCCAGTTGAGGCTCCACTGGTTGCGGCTGCGTCGGGGGTAGAGGGCCAGGGGCAACGGGTCGAGATGGGGCATCAGCCTGGTCCAGACGCGGGCCATCAGGCCGGAGGCGGTGTACACCGCCGGATCGTTCCCACTCTTCTGGTTGACCAGCATCCATGAAGTGACGCCAGCCTGCCGTAGCCCCTGGTGCAGGCGATAGGCGGCCCGGGGGGCACCGCCCTGGATGTCAAAGGTGCTCAAGTGCAGGACGTTCAATAGCTGTTTCCTTCAAACATGGTCCCCAGCCTGAGCCCTAAAACACGCAGGCTCAACTGGCCACCAAAGCCGCCGCTGTACGGGACCGGGTCGATCACCAGAAAGCGGCGCCGTTCGAACTCTCGATGGAACTGGCGTTCCTCAAAACGTTCCAGGAAATCCCGGATCACGGCGTCTCGTCCTGCTTCTCGGTCCGCCATGGTTCACCCTCCCCCCGGTCTGGTTGCAAAGATGTTGAGTTGGAGATCCATGCCCGCGTGGATTTTAGGCCGCACAAAAGGTTGAGCGGCCACCGATTCCACCTGAATCTGGACCCGGAAACCAGCTTCGGCCAACACGGTCAGAAGGCAGTGAAGCTGCTGTTCCCGCTCCACGAAGGAATGGTATTCCACAAAAAGATGCTGGACATGATGGAGGTAGCCACGGCAATGTGCCAGGATCTCCATCTCAGCGCCCTCTACATCCAGCTTCAGGAGCTCCACAGGCCGCTCCAAGAAGGGGCGCAGGGTCATGGTTCGAACGGGCTGGGTGACCTGATCTGTGGCGCGGGTGACCAGATGGCCAGCATCGGCGCCATCGGACACGAAGGCCAGCTCGGTCTCGGCATGCCAGACCGCCTTGGGGTAGAGTGTCACATCTTGCAAGCCAAAGCTGCGCACATTGGCTGCAAGGGCGTCAAAGGCAGCGGCATCCGGTTCAAACGCAACCAGGCGGGCCCGGGGAAAGAGCTGTTTGAAATAGAGCACGCCCAGGCCGATGTTCGCACCGCAGTCCAGGATGGTCGGTTCGGCGCTCGCCGTTTCAAACCGATAGAGCTCCCGGCAGAAGATGGCGTCGTAGGCGGACAGGAAGGAGGCCGCGTCGATCAGCCGCAAGGGGGGTCCCAGCAGGTGGGTGCAGGCAGGCCGATAGCGGGGCATCCGCCAGAGGCGAATGAGCTCCATCCAGGCCGTAGGCCGCCGGCGGTGGCGGGGGTGGAGAAGCAGCTTAGACAGGTATTTCAAACCGGCCAAATCCACATTTTTCATGGAGCTTGGTTCTGAAGATACGGCCGCATCATCCATCGGAGCTTCCTGACGACCCGCGCCCCAAGACCAGGTCTGGAGAAGGCTGTTTTCTGTATGTACCGATCAGCTTCCACGTGGCGTACGACAAACGGAGGATGTCGCAACGGAAATTCCATGGGGGTCGCTGGAAGATTAGCCCGGGGATTCCATCTGTCCACTGTATGGGCGGCATCTGCCCGAAATCCGATATTAGAAACCAGGTTGATATCAGGGGTTATGGTCAGACCACTCTGCACCCAGCAGGCAAAGGTCCATCGATATGCCCAGGAGTTGATTTCATTATCGTATGTGCGCTGGAAGATGCGGCGCCAGTAACGTATAGCCGACCGATCCTGGAGGATGTCGTAGAGCCAGTCTCCATCCCGAATCTCCGGCCAGAGGCACATCCCATGGTCATAGTGCTGCCAGGCCCGGCGCCAGGAAGCCCACCCCCAGCAATGATTGTAGCGGGAAAAATAATAGCTATATGGAGTGCGGCGGCGGCCAAACTGGAAATTGTTGCCGGTGATAGCCATAATCCGCTCGTCATCACAATAGCGGTTCAACAGTTCTTCACAGAAACGAAAGAAGGTAGGGTGGGGAACACAATCATCTTCCAGCACGATGGCCTCCTCCACCTGCTCAAAGCCCCAGGTAAGCCCGCTGGCGACCCGATCCTTCAGCCCCATGTTGGTATCCGCAAAATTGGTCATCACCTCACACGGCCAGTCCACCCGTTCAATCACCGCCCGCGCCGCCGCGCACTTCTCCACGTCGTCGGGTCGGTGGGGACGGGGGCCATCGGCCACCACCAGCAGCCGACGCGGCCGAGCCTTGGCGATCTCCGCAAAGACCCGGGCCGTGGTGTCCGGGCGGTTGAAGATGAGGAAGATGACGGGTGTTTCCATGGGCGATTTTGGTCCGGATCTAGACTCGATTTCCATCCGACCGGATGCAGTGATGCTGACAGGAGGCCCGCGCCATGTGGGCGAGCATGGGCGCCCGGTCCGCCAGAACGGAGCCGATCACGTCGCTGACGGTGTCGGGCGAAGTCGTCACAGGCAGGATGCGATAGTGAAACAGGGTCTCCCGCATGTCATCCAGGCGGACCAGCAGGTCCTGCAACATGTTACCCCAACGCTTCTCGGGCATCAACTCCACGGTGGCGCCGGCATGGGCCGAAGGCAGCAGCATGTTGGAGCCGGGCACGCCCACCACCACGTGGCTGGCCGCGTAACGGGCCACCAGGGCTCGCTCCAGCGACTCATCGAACCGGCGGGTCCGCAGGTCCTGGATCCAGGCCGGCAGGCCGCCCGCCTGCCCCACGCCGGCCACGGCAAAATCCAGCTGCGGAAACCGCTGCCGCAGCCTGCGGGCCAAAGCGACCACGGCGCGAGTTTGCTCCCAGAAGGTCCACGGCGCCGGCCCCGCCAGGATCCCATGGCGGATCAGGAAATTCTGGGCACGCCGCAGGAAACGCTGGATGGGCTCCCGGCTCCAAAGGCGATCCTCCCGCCAGATGTAGGTCACCGTGGGCCGACGAAGGCGCTCTTCCCATTCTGCCAGCGGAAAGGGCATCACCCGGGTGAAGCGCTGGATGTGGAAGTCGGCAGGGTGGGGATGGGAAAAGGCCCGGCTCAGATACGCTTCGTCCCATGTCTCCACCTGCTTTCTGAATTCCGCCGCCAGCCAGTCGTTCCATTCGATGCCGGCCCCGAGGGACAGATCCACCGTCCAGATGGCGGCCACGCCGTCGGGCACCAGCCAGCGGAACATGGGCTGGATCAGAACCACCAGATCCAGGTCTGGACAGTGGTCCAGGTAGTACTGGGCGTTGAGCAGTTTGAGCAACCCATGGCCATAGACCGCGTCCAGGCAGTTGAGCAGGACGCCACGGCGGGGCGTGCGGAACGTTTCCATCTGAACGGGGCGCGGGTTTTGGGTCCGCCGGGCATAGGAACGGCGCAGCCATCCGGCGTACCAGTTATGCCCAGGGGCCTCTCCGTGGATCTGGCCGGTCGCTTTGTCCAACAGGTAGCCATGGCGGATGCCGTGCCCCACGGGCAGGTCGCCGTAAAAGTCGCGGGAGCAGCGGGGGCAACGGAGCGTGGCCAGGGTACGCATGCCGGGCATGTACCAGCCGGTGACCGTCAGCGGAAGCTGACAGTACGGGCAGTCAAACGTAACATCCGGCATTGGATGCAGGCGGATCATAGGCGTAACCGATCTATCATGACTGCTTTAACCAGATTGCAGATCCGAAAGGACGGGCTGGGAAATGGCCACATAGTTAGCGTACTGGAAATTTTCCATATACGCTCGATATGGCCGGATCTGAAGCCCCTGTGGCAAAATTTTCGCAATCACAAATCCACCAGGCTCGAGATAATGATAAAAATCACGCAGATAGGTACGGCTGTCCACATTGGCACCACCGTACTCGAATTGGATAAAGTCGATAAATTCCGGGCTCAAATAGCGGCCAAGGCCCGATAACGCCGCCAGTTCGTGCCCCTCAATATCCAACTTGAGGAAATGAATATGGTCGATATTTTGTTCCTGAATGTAACGTTCCAACGGGATCAGCTGGATAGATTCTGTTTGAAGGGTAGGCGTCCTCTGTCCTTCGAGCTGACGGGGGTACAAGGAAGCCAGGCCACTGCCAGGTTGGTCGTAGTAGATGGAAACAGACGCTTCCCGGTCTGAGACCCCAAAGGGGTTCAATACAACGCAGGGATGGCCATCGTACGCGGCGCGCAAATGGGCCATGCATGCCTGAGTCGGTTCAAAGGCATGGACAGTCAACGCTTGGGTGGGCGCCATGTCCAAAATCAACTGGATGTAATGGCCCTTGTTGGCCCCAACATCGAAAAAAGTCCAGGGCGTCGGCCGGTGATCCATGCAATAGCCCATGAGGTTTTGCAGGAAGCGGGCTTCCCCATTGGCGTTAAAGTCCACCCGATAATTGTTTTCGACCCAGTAAAACAGGCGGAGCGCCAGGGTACGTAGGGCACGTTGCCAAAAACTGGCGTGGGTGAACATCAAGCTGAACTCTCCCTTGTTTCAGGCTGGAACAGGTCACTGCTTTCGAAATAAATACAGGCCCGTCCCAAAGCCGCGCCCTGGATCATAGTGGTCGACCATCTCGGCGCCGTAGATGTACCTTTCTTCCAGCAGGCTGCAACCGTGGAAAAGCTGGAGGACATGATCCCGGGTAAAGGCCCGGTGCGCGTTGAAATAGACCCGGTTCACCCGGTCCACCGGCACCGAAACCATGATCACACCCCCCGGCTTCACCACCCGCTTGAGCTCGGCAACGGCCTTTTCACTGCCTCGAGGGTCAAGGGGATCGCCGTAACGGCCCAGGCCGATATGCTCGATGACGCAAAGGGAGGAGATGGAGGCCACCGAATTATCGGCCAGGGGCAGATCTAGGATGCTTCCCTGCCGGAATTTCAGCTGATCCAGTTTCAACGGGACCGGGCGGATATCGAACATGGTGATGGGAACGAACTGGGAAACCAGCCCCATGGAACGAACGGAGCTCCCCACGTCATAGTGGTGGACTGGCTTCAGCTCAACGATCTTTCGAGCAAACCAGCAATCCTGGTAAAAATAGAGGGGATCGACCGGGGTGAACGGCGTCCGGTCGGAGAGACAGGGGAACACCCGATCCAATTGAAAAGCCTGGGACGACATGGCGCGGAAACGGCGGAAATCACCCAGAAACCAGGCGATATCCCGAATATACCGGATTAGCCGCAGACGAACGTAAGCATGCCTGGTCCGGAACAGGCCGACCGCCAGGCGTAACCAAAGCCAACCTGCAGGGATTTGCACGAGTCGGCGAATCATTCGCTCCTCTCTCCTGCTGCTGACACAGTCGATATGAACGATCAGCTCACTGGGGCCAGGTGGTCAACAGCTCCTCCACCCGCTGTATGACAGCCTCCGGATCCACCACCAGGTGGCCGTCACAGTCTTGCCCTCGAACGCCGGCATACGGGAAACCCAGGCTTTGGGCGATGATAAAGTATCCCGGAACGAACGCCGGCGTATAAATTTCCACGATCGCCGGCCGCTGGCCGAAGATCATGTTGACCAATCCCGCACCGTGGGGGGCAATTACCAGCTCGGCCTGGGCAAAGAGGCGCACCTGGTCGGCAAAGCTGAGCCGGGAGAGCTGGTAGGGGACCACATGGAAGGCTTCCAGCCGACGCAGGAGGGCCTCCTCGTTGAGAACCCGGCGCGCCTGAGCATCCCCCCGGGAAATGTAGATCCGGGGCGTGGGTGCAAAATCAGAAGGCAGATGGTCTATCGCCTGCTGGATGCGCTCTTTGACATATTGATACCCCGCCACAGAGTAGGGATTGAACTTTTTCCGCTGGACAGGCAGGGTGCGGGGAGAAGGGAGCACCAGCGTCTCTACCTGCCCCATATCCCCGCTCCATGCCACCTGGCGGTCTCGGCCGATCCCCATGTAGGCCAGGGACTCCTGCATCCAGGGCGCAGGAGACGGCGGCAACAGGATCAGCGGCTGTGCTCCCGTCATCTGCTGGTACTGTTCCACCCCCTCCAATCGGGTCAGGCAGTCGGTGATCCAGTGAAAGTAGCCGCAGCGACGGCCGCACCACGGCGGCTGCACCAGGGGGGCCAAGAGCGAGTACCGGGCGGCGGGCCCGGCCGGTCGCCCCCGGCGGGTGGCGGCCGCCACCAGGGGATGGCCACCCACGTGGGCCTTCACCACCCGGTCCAGTACCAGAGAGTTCAGCTCGGGCACGATGTATCCTCCTCCGGCCTGACGAACCACCGCGTACGGGCCCACCAGCTCCACCTGGGGGAGGGATACCACAAAGGGTTGCCCCAGCCGATGTTCGCCCACCACCCCGGGCAACAGAGCCAGGATCTCCGGGTCTACGCGCCTGCTGTCAACGCAGATGATTTCATCCGAACCGTACGTCCAGTGGGAATAGCCCTCCAGGACTTCCAGCAGGGGGCGAACGTCAAGCCAACGACGGACCCAGTCAGGGTTCTCCAGAAAGCGATGATATGGCCACCGCAACACTTGACGGAGCATGTCGATTCCCATGGTAGCCATGCTTCAACCAATAGGCACGGGAAACCCGGTTGAAACCGATTGCAGGGGGCGTGAACCAGGCTGGCCAGTGCGCTTCAGCGCAGCTTGCTGTTGCAGCCGATGAATTCATTGGCTGCAACTTCTGCCAGGAGTCGAACTTCTGCCCCCCTCCTTTCACGGTTGACACCCCACCAGATCAGCACATGATGGACCTGGAAGGAGGGAAAGAGTGTCACACGGTCGATGATCGCCTGCACATCCCGGATGTAAATCGTATCCATGCCTTTGGGATTGATAACTCCAATCGCACCACCTCCCGTGCCAGCGGATCATAGGTACATGGCACAAAACCGTGACGCAGCATCTCCCCGTGAATTGACGCAATGCTCGCGCCGTAACGTTCCACCATCTGGCTGTGCTCCACGATGGCCGCCCCAACAGAGGACTCGGCCAGCGTGTGGGCAGCCCCGGCCAGGACTTCTGCCGTGTATCCCTCCACATCGATCTTGATGAACACCCGGGCCGGCCGCGGAGAAGAGGGCATGATCGCATCCAATGGTTTGATAGGCACGCTCATCGTCGCCGATACCCTTTCGTCGGGACGAACCACATGATTGCATGTGTCCCCATCGGCGGTAAAGGTTAAAACCGTTTCGTCCCGCCCCACGCCGATATTGAGACAGTTGACCAACGGGGCAATATCGTTCAGTCGAATGTTGTCGACCAGTCGGCAATAGGTGGCGGGTATCGGCTCCACAGCCACCGCACGTGAACCGATCGCGGCGCTGGCCAACACCGTATAGGCACCGATATTTGCGCCGACATCCACAAACAGATCATCTGGCCTCAAGGCATGGAGCAGGAAGCCCATTTCAGCAAAGTCACTCAGCCCCAGGTAGTAATTGGACACGGCCTCCCAATGGTTTGCATCGACCAGTAACTTTGCCCCGCCCACCCAGGGGCCACCATGGCGGTCGACATCAAACGCAAACGTATCCGCGAGGCGATGAAGCGGGCCGCCGCAACAACCGGCTGCCTGCGATTCAGGGGGTGGCCGGTGATATCCCGGAGGGTCTGGCTCAGGGCAAGGTAGAAGGAGGGCCTCAAATATTTCATCCGTACTTCACTTCACCTCGGCTATCATGGCTTGCCAAACTCGACGTGGATCAATTGGGAGAAAGCCTACTTCTGGAGGAAATCGAACTGATATCCCATCATTCTGTACCTGGCTATCACAGCCTCAAATAGAGGGTTCAGGCATTCCACCAGACTCATCCTCCGAGCCCACCTGGATCCGCCACAGCGACGCGTACAGCCCACCCGCGGCCAGCAACGACTGGTGGGTCCCCTGCTCGACAATACGACCTTCCTGGAGGACGTAGATCCGGTCTGCATCCACCACGGTGGACAGGCGGTGGGCAATGACAACCAGGGTCCGGTCCCGGCGTAGTTCGCCCATGGCGGCCTGGATCAGCCGCTCGGACCGGCTGTCCAGGGCGCTGGTGGCCTCGTCGAAAATCAGAAGATCCGGCTCCCGGAGCACGGCCCGGGCAATGGCCAGGCGCTGCCGCTGCCCCCCCGACAGCCGATAGCCCCGGTCCCCCACCTCCGTCTCATAGCCGTTGGGGAGCTGCTCAATGAACTCGTGGGCCTGGGCCATCTGTGCCGCGCGCCGAACCGCCCCATCGTCGGCATCCAGGCGACCAAAACGGATGTTCTCGGCAATGGTGGTGCTGAACACGAAAGTATCCTGGTCCACCACCCCAATCCGCTCCCGCCAGTCGGTCAGCCGCAACCGCCTCAGGTCCGTTCCATCCACCCAGATGTGCCCGGTGTCCGGGTCGTACAGGCGCAGAAGCAGGTTGACCAGGGTGGACTTGCCCGCGCCCGAAGTGCCCACAAAGGCCACCATGCTCCCCCGGGGAATGGTGAAGGAAAGGTTGTGCACCGCCGGCCGGGTACTGCCGGGGTAGGTCAGGGTCACCCCGTCAAAGCGAATGCCCTCCGCCAGCTGCCGGAACGGGAGATCACCCGAATGGACGTACTCCTTGTCGTCGGTGCGCAGGATCTCGGCCACCCGTTCCACAAAGGGCCACTCACCGTTGATCTGGGCCAGGCCGTTGTTCACGCCGCTCACCCGGGGCAACAGGCGATAGAGCACAAAGACAAAGGTGATGAGCCGGGGCACCATGCCCACGCCCACCCGCTGCACCATCTGGTAGCCGATGGCCAGGAAGATTACCACACCCAGCACCGTCAGCACCTGCATGACGGGCAGGATGCTGGCGGCCCAGATCATGCCCCGACGCTGGGCGCGGATGCTGCGATCCACGATCTGGTCCACCTGCCGGATGGCGTGCTCCTGACGGGCGAAGGAGTGGATCAGACGCAGCCCCTGGAGAAATTCCACCACCTGGGTGTTGAACTGCACGCTGGCTTCCAGCAGTTGCCGGGAGATCTGGCGGACCCGGGCCATGATGCCCCGCAGGGCAATGGAAAGCAGCACCAACACCCCCAGGGCCCCCAGGGTCATCTGCCAGGAGAGCCAAAACAGGACGACGGCATAGGCCACCACGATGAGGAGGTGGCTCAGGAGATAGTTGGTGGTGGTGATCAGGCGCCCCACGTTGGCGACCTGCTCCGTGTAGCTGACCAGGTCGCCGGTGCGGTAGCGGCTGATGGCCGGGTAGTGGAGGGAGACAAACTGGCGGAAGATCTGTCGGCGCAGCTCCCCTTCCAGCCAGGCCCGCAGATAGGCGCTGGCCACCTGGGCACTGAAGTCCAGCCCACTGCGTGCGATCTGCATGGCTGCCGCAATGCCCAACAGAAGAAAGAAAGCGCCACCGACCCCCCAACGCTGCTGCCAGCTGGCGATGAGATCGCCGAACAGGCTCAGGCCGGCGCTTTCCCCAGGCCGTACGCTGCCGGCCAGCAGCTCCAGCGCCAGGGTCAGGACGCCCAGGGTACTGCCTTCGAAGACAGCCGCCGCCAGGTTGGCACCCAAAGCCAGCAGGACAAAGTACCGGTAGCGCCACAACCAGCCACGCACCACCTGGGCCGTCCAGCTCTCCCCGCCACTCAGCCGGCGGATGGCAAGCCGCAGGGGCCTGGGGATCCAGCCTGCGCCCTGCCGTTGGGCAGCGGTCAACCATGTCAACAATCTGGCTTTGGCCTGCTGCATGGCTCCTCAAGTCTGATGGGAGGGCTGATGGGCCATAAACTCGGCCAGCGCCCGAAACGCCAGGGCCGGCGGGCTGGGATCTCGCTTCCAGTGGCGTCCGGTGTTGTAGGTGACGATCAGCTCCCGGCGGGCCCGGGTGATCCCCACATAGAGCAAGCGCAGGCGCTCGGCGCTGTACTCCAGCCGCGCGGCGATCTCCAGACGAGCCTGGCGGCTGGCCACGCCAGGGAGATACTCGTCCAGCGTTTCCTGGTGGAGCTGGGTCAGTTGGGCCACGGCTTCGGCCACCAGGTTCAGGTTGTCCCGCACGTACCAACGCTCGCCCCGATAGGACTCCTCGTCCCCGCCGCTGGGGAAGCTGTAGCTGTTCACCGAAAGCAGGTAGACCCGGTCCCACTCCAGCCCCTTAGCCGAGTGCATGGTGGCCACAGTCACCTGACCCGGCCGGGCTTCGTAGCCAACTCCCTCTTCGTTGAAGCCCAGAATGCGGCGGCGGTTCTGGGCGATGCCTTCCAGCTCGCCCGCCAGTTCGGGCAGGCGCCAGCCGAGATTCTCCTGGGCCAGCCTGGCCAGCAACACCGCCAGCCGATGGGTCAGGGCCAGGTCGGCAGGTTCGTGGAACAGGTCGTTGCCCAGGGTCAGGAGCAGCTCGTCCACCGGCAAGATCATGGCGGAGGTCCAGCGACGCAGGTCGGCCCGAAAGGCCTCCACCACCTCCCGGAAGCCTGAGTATTCGTCCAACCAGTCCAGGGTGTCCAGCCAGTCCGACCGGGCGGGGAAGAGCAGCTGTTCCGGCTCCTGGACCCGGCGCAGGGCCCGGCCGAAGGTCTCCACCGGCTCGGGCATGGGAACTGGCCGGTTGGCCGCCCGTGTAGCTGACCGTGTGGCCAACGCCTCGGGAGGCACCGTTCCATCCGTCTGGGCCTGGGTGGCCCGTACCACACCCCGCCGAGGCCACCAAACCTCGCCCCAAACTTTCTCCAGGTGAGCCACGGTTTCCGGCCGGGCGATGTAGGCCAGCACGGTGGCCAGGGCCTGGGCCGCGGCCCGGGTGGCCCCATCGGCCCGGAGGAGGTTGTCATCAAAGGGGAGGCCGGCCGCCTCCAGGGCCGCGGCCACCTGAAAGCCCCGGTTGTTGTCGGGCACCAACACGGCCACCGTCCACTCGGGGTTGTCCGGCAGCCAGCGGCTTAGGCTGCGAACGATGATTTCCAGCTCCTGGTCCGGCGTGAGATCCCGGTCGTAGATGTGGATAGCCGGATTGCCGGGCTCTGGGTTGGGCTGGGGATCTCCCGGCGGCGTGGGCTCGATGTCCGGTGGGGTCAGGGCCATGTCCGGCGGCAGCACCGGATGGGCGGTGCGGGACCAGTGGCTGAGCCAGTTGGCCAGCTCGATGATGGGCAACGCGCTGCGGCCGGAGTTGGGCAGGGTGCGGGCCTGTTCCGGGTGCTGTTGAATGAAGCGGCGCAGAAAGCGGGTATCGGCGCTGGTGAAGGTGGTGTTGATGGCCTGGTTGGGATCCCCCACCCGCACCCAGTTGCCGTGGCTGGCCGTCAGGCGGCGCAGCATTTCCTCCTGCAGTACGCTGCTGTCCTGGGCTTCATCCTCCAGCACGTAGGGCCAACGATCCTGGAGGCGGGCCAGGTAGTCGGGGTCGGCATCCAGGGCGCGCAGGGCCAGGATGATGAGGTCGTCGAAGTCCACCGCGCCCCGCACCGACAGGCTGCGCTGGTAGTCGGCGTAGATGCGCACCCCGAACTCCAGCAGGGGCCAGGTGCCGCTCTGGGCCCGCAGGGCAGCCTGCAAGGTGTAGGGCTCCACCTGCAGGTCTTTGGCCGTACGGATCACCGCGTCGGCCACTTCCAGGGCGTCATCCAGCAAATAGCGCTCGATGCTGCGGAAATTCTGCAGGTAATCGGGCAGGATCAGGTGGTCGAAGATGCCCGGATGGGAGCGAAAGTAGGCGACCACGGCATCTCGCTTGATTTCCGCAGCCGTCCGTTCGTCGATGATGTCGAAGTCTTCGCTCAGGCCCACCAGGGCCGGCCGCTCCCGGACGATGTCGTGGGCCAGGCCGTGAAGGGTACGCACCCGATAGCCCACGCCAGCCAGCAGCCCTTTCTCCTCCCGCACGAAACGACCGATTCGGCTGCGGAAGTTCTCCACCGCGCTGTTGGTGAAGGTGACCACCAGAACCTCCCGCTCGTCCAGACGGCCGGCCTGGGCCAGCCGCTCCACCAGTTGGGCGGCCAGAAGGCTCAGGGTAAAGGTCTTGCCGCTGCCCGGCACCGCGCTGATGCCCATGGGGCCGCCGGTGTATTCCAGGATGCGCTGTTGGGCCGGTCGAGGTACGAAGCGTTCGGACATGGCTATCAGGGTAAGCACCCCGGCAGAAACTCGGCGACTTTCTGCCGGGATCCACTACGGGGCCAGGATCTGGACGCCGCTGGCCGTGGCTTCGGCCATCCAGCCATCGATGACCCGGCCATCGCCGGTGACATAGCGCACCCGCCACCAGACCAGGCCATCGGCCACGGCGCGCCCACCCAGAATTTCCACCTCGTCGCCGGGCATGGCCTGGGCCAGGATATCGCCCTCCGGCTTGCCCAGGTAGCCAGGCACCTGGCGAATGTTCACCCGGCTGGTGGTGACGTTCCGCACCCGATCTCCGATCTGGAAGGTGCCGCCTGTGTCCATCCCCAGCGTGTTATCTGCCTGGACGGCGGGGAGGGGCGTGGGAATGACTGCCGGCGGCGTCCAGGCGGCCTGCCCGGCCTGAAGTTCGGCCAGGTCCAGGGTGTCGATGCCCATGGCCATGGCCAGGCCGCCGCAGCTCAGGAAGCTGAGCAAGAGAAAGCCGGCCAGGAAGCCAGGCCAAAACCAGCTGCGCCGGGGCTTGGGTGCGGGGTCCGGCAGCGGATTCATGGCAGGGACTGGAGAAGCAGTCATGGGCAGCGTATCCGGATCAAAAATGCCAGCCAGTCATGGATACGCCTGGCTGGCATCCAATTTCACGGCTTGCCTGTCAATCTGCGGGGCCTGGGGCCAGTTGGGCCAGCCGGCGGCTCAGTCCGCCAGGTCATCCAGGACCCGCAACACGCCCACCGTATGTCCTTCCATATCCAGGCTGTTGTGCTGGAGGAGCACGCTACAGCTGCGCCCGTCTTCCAGTTTCAGGGTCAACTTACGATCCCGGTGTAGCTCCACCATGGTCCTGCGGGTGTTGAGCTTGCGGGTTTTGTAGTAGATGCGCACCGGCGCAGCGGCGTGGTTGTCGTTCATACGGACGATCTTGACTTCGTCCAGGACGGCGACCGGGTCGTCCTGGTTGGCAAAGTAAAGGGTGGCTTTCATGAACAGGTCAACTCCTGGCAAGGTTTGGGTACGACAGGATGGTGTGGCTCCTGCTTGGGCCACCATTCCCGGATTCCCATTGTAGCAGACGGCCCAATATTCCGGCAAAACCCCGTTGGCGCAAGGGTATCATTCCCGTTCGTCGGCCGGTAGGGGTGACCTGCCGGGTCGCCCCTATTGATCCTTCAACGTCAGGAGATAGGCGATGATGTCGGCCAGATCCTGGGTGCTGATGGTCTCGGCAAAGGTCTGGATCATCAGGTTCGGCGGATACCCCTCGACGATGTAGTCATTGGGGTTGACGATGCTGTCGTAGAGGTAGAAGGCTGCGGTCCTGCCCGGCATCCGGGTGGCGGCGGTTTCGGCCAGGTTGTGCCAGGTGGGACCGGCCATGGGCTGGTTGGGGTCCAGGGAGTGGCAGCCGACGCAGCCGTTCTGCAGGGTGAGCTGCTGACCCCGGGCCGGGTCGGCCTCCGCCATGGCTGCCTTCAGGTCCTCGGGCAGCCCGGCATAGGGATCGGCTTCGGCGGCCTCGGGGGTGGCTGCCTCCTCGGCCGAGGTTACCTGAGAAGTGGCGGTAATCTCCTGGGTAGCGGTGAGGGTCTCACCGCCCGCCACCGTCGGTGCCACGGTCGGCTCGACGGTGGCGGTCACCGTCTCGGCCTCCGCTGGAGCGGGCGTTTCGGTTGCTTCCGCCGGCGCTTCCACGGTGGCCTCCACGGTGGCGGTCAGGGGCTCGGTGGCGGTCACTGCCTCGGTCTCCGCCGGGGCGGGCGTTTCGGCTGCAGCGGTCGGCTCCAGCGTGGCCGTCACAGCAGCCGCCAGCGGCGTCGGGGTCGGGGGTTGGGTGGGCGTGACCGCGAAGAAGTCGGGCCCCAGGGTGGGGACCCGGGTCGGCAAGAGGGATTCGTCCACCTGGCTGCCACAGCCACCCATCACCCACAACAGGCCGGCCAGTACGGCAACAATGTGCGTACGTCTCATGATGAGGTCTACTCCTGCAATCTCCTGTGAAACGACGGAATGGGTTCATGGTGCCCGGGCCCACGGACTATGGACGTCTCCCTGGCCGTCGCCTGAACCCGGACACGTGTGCCAGAATTCACAATCCAATCCGTTTGATTGTGCCCGGATTTGGTAGACGTGTCAATTTGGGACGCGTCCCATTGTGAAGAAGGCAGAAATCTGGCCATCGGTTTGTGGGCGCCCTTTCGGACAGATGGCGCAGGGGTGTGTACAGTGGGCAGGGACGGACGGATGCCGGCGTTTCTTTATGATTCCGGCAGGCTGTTCTATAATCCAGGGCGATTGCCAAAGCCCGACCAGGGCAACATTTCCATGCCGGGCAACCTTGCAGGTAGCTCTGCATGAGACCGTGGCCGGCCCTGGATCGATGATTTCAATCATCGGCTGGCACACCCCAAGGGCGTTGAAACCCACTCAACGGGGCGGGCATTGAATTTCTGCTGTGGCATTTACGCCGACTATACGGGCTGGGTCAGCGGTCGCCAGCGACACGCAAGCTGCTGCCCGGCCGCCTATTCACGACCATACGCAACACACCCAAGGAATAGAGATGGCTATCGATCCAAATGCCTTCAAGGAAACCATGTCCCACTGGGCCAGCGGGGTCACGGTGGTGACAGCTGTCCATCAAGGGCAGCGGGTGGGCATCACGGCGAGCTCTTTCAGCAGCGTCAGCCTGGAGCCGCCCCAGGTGTTGATCTGTGTGGCCAAACGGCTGTACACCCACCAGGTGATCCAGCAGAGCCGCGCCTTTGCCGTGAACCTGTTGGGGACGGAGCACCTGGAGTGGGGGATGCGCTTTGCTGGGATGATCCCGGAAATTGAAGACCGCTTTCAGGGCATCGAATGTTCGACGGCTGCCACGGGCAGTCCCATCCTGACCGATGCCCTGGGTTGGCTGGATTGCCAGGTGCGCCACGCCTACGACGGTGGCGATCACACTATCTTCGTGGGCGAGGTGGTGGCCTGTGGGGCCAGGGACGGGGAATCGCCGCTCCTCTACTATCGACGCCACTGGCGGCGACTCCACGAGACGCCCCTGACCCTGACGGGCCGGGAAGATGGTGCGTAGTGCGTGGTCCGTAGACCGGACCACGCACTACGCAAGCATCCATCGTTCCAGGGGCGCCGTTATGTACAGCTTCTAGTACAGTCTGGCGTAAATACCACGGCAGAAATTCCGGGTGCCCTCTGGGCGCGCGACCTCTGGTGGAAACGATTGGCGAATTTCTGCCGGGATTTGCTAGATGTACTACTCCTGGCCGGGTCAGGCCCGCTCATAGGCCTGGATGATCTGGTCCATCAGCCCATCCAGGCGGGCATCCACCACTTGGCGGGCAGGGTCGGCGTCGTACCAGGCCAGGATCTCCCGGGCACCCTGGGCGAAGGGAATGGTACAGGCGAAGTCCGGCACCAGGCGCTTGATTTTGCTGTTGTCGAAGATGACACTGTGGGCCTTGTCGCCCAACAGGCCGGCCCCCCAGTTGGCGTCATAGGCGGCGATGAGCTCCGACGGCACATGGACCAGCTGGGGGTGTTCCACGCCGGCTGCCCGGGCACAGATTTCATAGATCTGGTTCCAGGTCAGCAGTTCGTCGGACGTGATGTGAAAGGTTTCCCCCAGGGCGTGGGGATTGCCCAACAGGGGCACGAACCCTTTGGCAAAATCCCGGTGGTGGGTCATTACCCACAGGGAGGTGCCGTCGCCGTGGACGATCACCTTCTTGCCCTTACGCATGCGGTCGATGACGGTGTATCCCCCTGTGAAGGGCAGCATGGTCTTGTCGTAGGTGTGGGACGGCCGCACCACGGTGAAGGGGAATCCGTCTTCCCGATAGGCCCGCATGAGCCGCTCCTCACACGCGATCTTGTTACGGGAGTAAAGCCAGTAGGGGTTGGCCAGGGGGGTGGACTCGGTGATGGGGAGCTGGCTCAGGGGCTTCTGATAGGCGGAGGCGGAGCTGATGAAGATGTACTGGCCCACCTGCCCGCCGAACAGGGCCAGGTCGGTTTCGATGTGCTCGGGCGTGAACGCAATCCAGTTCACGACCACGTCGAAGGTATGGCCGGCCAGGGCCTGGCGCGCCGAGTGGATATCCCGAATGTCGCCGTGAAGCACCTGGACGCCTGGCGGCGCCGGCCGTTCGCTGGTCTGGCCCCGGTTGAGGAAGTAGAGCTCGATGCCCCGTTCCACGGCCAATTGGGCGCAGGCTGAACTAATCTTGCCGGTGCCGCCGATAAAGAGAACCTTCATGGTTGCCTTCTCCTCCGAATGCTGGAAAAGTTGAATGCTGGCTGTTGAAAAAGCTGGATGATGGACAATGATGAGCCTATTGCAAGGGGCGTCCCTACCACCGCTGGAGCCCCGGGATCTCCAAAACTTCATCGAGGCCCACGGCATCGCTGCACGGCTGCTTCCGGACATCGGTCACACGCCCACCGTGCCGGCGGCCGCCCAGGTGCTGGGCGTCCACCCGGATCAGATCATCAAGACGCTGCTCTTCGTGCTGGAAGCGCCGGCCACAGATGCCCGGGCCGAGGCAGTGCCCCTGTATGCGGTGGTGATCAGCCATGGCGAGCGGCGGGTGGATCGACGGGCCCTGGCCGCCCGGTGGAGACTGGGTCGCAAACGGGTAAAGCTGGCCCCGCCAGATGTGGTGTTGGACGTGCTGGGGTATCCGGCCGGCGGTGTCCCACCCTTTGGACACCGAACCGCCCTCCCCGTCCTGCTGGATGCAGGGGTGATGGCCCTGCCAGAACGCCACGGGGAGCTGGTCTATGGCGGTGGCGGCAACGACCGCACTATGCTGGAGATCCCCATCCCGGAGTTGCTGCGGGTGATTCGTCCGGAAATTCTTCCCCTCGGTGAATGGCCCTCGATGAATGAGCTCGGTGAATGAGAATGGGGATGGGACTGGCCGGCGGCTCTGGCCGATCCAGGAGACCGGGCCCGTGGCTGCCGGCCAGCCCCAGGGCAACTGAAAAACCCTGGGCAAATTGCCCAGGGTCCCATAGACTCGTCCCTGACTACTTGGCCACCCGCACCGGCCGATAGCGCACCTGTTCGTCCACCTCTTCGGGGATAAAGCTGCCATCCTGGGGCATGGGCGAGCGGGGCAGGGTGTGGGTAGCCGGCATGGGCTGGCGTTCGCCACAGTAGACGCAGATGGCCCATTCGTTGCGCACCAGCCTGCCACAACTGGTACAGGAATGCTGGAGCTGGCTGTGGCAGTTGGGGCAGTAGACCCATTCGTCCTTGACGGGTACGCCGCAGTGGTGACAGGAGAGGGTTTCCTCGATCTCCCGTAACAGGGCTTCCTCTTCCAGGGCCCGGTCGTACACCTCGGCCAGGGTTTCCTTGGGGCGGATCATCAAGTAGAGGATCAGGCCCACCACCGGAAAGGCCAGGACCAGGGCGCAGGCCAGCAGGATGGCCAGCCAATCATGGCTGCGGGACCGGATGTCGTTGAACGTCCAGATCCCCATGGCAATCCAAAACGCAAACAGGAACGCCCCCATGACGGCCACGATGATGCCGGCAATGGTTGCGATGGTATTGACTAACTCTGCAGACATGCTGTTTTCTCCAAATACGGATATGACCGCCCGGATGATTGCGGATTATAGCGCAGAGGGTGCAAAAAGCCAAAAGGCATGGACGGAGCCACCGCCTGTCCCGAAAGCTGCCCGGGGCAGTCTGGCTCCCCATTCCAGCGTTTGACAGAGCCCCGGATCCATGGTAAGTAAGACTTCACTGTACAAACACTGCAGAATAGAAATACAACAGAGCCCCAGAGAGCGCCGGTTTTTTCTCCGGCATCGAAGACATTCGTGCATGCATTCAATATGCCATCGCGATCATATCGCCTGAAGACATCAACCTCTCTCCTGCGTCCGCATGAAATTTCTACTTGACCAGGACGTCTATGCGGTTCCGGGACATTTTCCCAGCAGATTAGGACACGACGTTTTCAGTAGCTCAAATCGGGCTCCCACAAGCCCGTGATGAGGATTTGCTCAAGACAGCACAAGAACACGGCCGGATACTTCTTCCCCGTGACAGGGGCTTCGGCAGTCTCGTTTTCGCTAAAGCGCTGGGCGCAGGCGTCCCGTATCTCCGCATATTGCCCTCCACTCAGAACGCTGTCCATGGCGAACTCGAACGAGTGTTAAAAACGTACAGCGAAAATGAGTTGACGAAGGCCTTCGTTGTCGTCGAGCCGGGTGGACACCGGTTTAGAAGACTCCCAAAGTAAAACCAACACCACTGTTTTTTACGAGAGGTCCGCCCCGTGACTGAACAGAGTGGCGATACCGGCGACATTATCATCATGCAGGACGTCTGCAAGTGGTACGGCAACTTTCAGGCCCTTCGCAACATCAACCTGCGGGTCAAGCCCAAGGAGGTGGTGGTCATCATCGGGCCGTCGGGCTCCGGCAAGTCCACGTTAATTCGCACCATCAACCGCCTGGAAAAGCACCAGAGCGGCGAAATCATCGTGGACAACATCCCCCTCACCGACAACGTGCGCAACATCGAGGCCATCCGCATGGAAACGGGCATGGTCTTCCAGCAGTTCAACCTCTTCCCCCACCTGACCGTTCTCCAGAACATCACCCTGGCCCCCATCAAGGTGCGCAAGCGCAAAAAAGCCGAGGCCGAAGCCATGGCCATGCAACTGCTGGAGCGGGTGGGCATCCCCGAACAGGCCCACAAATATCCGGCTCAGCTCTCCGGTGGGCAGCAGCAACGGGTGGCCATTGCCCGGGCCCTGGCCATGCAGCCCAAAATCATGCTCTTCGACGAGCCCACCTCTGCCCTGGATCCCGAGATGATCAAAGAGGTGCTGGATGTGATGAAGGAGCTGGCCTATTCCGGCATGACCATGCTGGTGGTCACCCACGAGATGGGCTTCGCCCGGGAAGTGGCCGACCGGATCGTCTTCATGGATGGCGGCGAAATTGTGGAAAGCGGACCACCGGAGCACTTCTTCCACAACCCCCAACATAAGCGGACTCAGCTCTTCCTGGAAAAAATCCTCTGAGGCGGCCGGCCTACGCCGGTTGACTCCCCGTCTGTACCCTGGCTCCAGGCCGTGGTGGCCCGCCTCCCGTTGCCTCCTCGCTCAGCGGCGGCCGGTCAACGGGTCAACCGGCGTGGGCGTGGGGCGGGGGGCACCCGGACCGGTGACCCAATCGGCCGAGAGGGCTTCCAGTGAGGGGTGCTGCAGGGCCTGGAGGGCAGCCTGCCACGTGGCCGTATCCACGATGCCGTAGCGGTGGTCCGCCAGGTACTCCTGCAGGAAGCGGCGAAAGCGACGGTCCCCCACAGTCTGGCGAATCTGGTCGTAGAGGAGGGCCCCTTTGGCGTAGATGACCGTCTCATACTGGCGGTTGTCGTCGAAGCTAGCCACCGGCCGATCCAGTGGGGCATCACGCCCCTGCTCCGTCAAGAGGTCCACCGGCGCTTGCCACCGCTGGCGTTGCAGCAAGTTCGCCCGGGTCGATCCGTACAGCTGTTCCAGGTAGAGCTTCACCGCATATTCTGCCAGGGCCTCGTCCAGCCAGGGAGCATTGACCGGATCGTTGTGGACGATCTGGTACCACCACTGGTGGGCCACTTCGTGGGCCACCAGGATCTCCAGCTCCGAGGCATAGCGCCCATAAAGCTCAATCCCCAGCAGGTTGACCTGGGGATACTCCATGCCCCGGTAGGTCAGGGGAGCTGGCGCCAGGGCCATGGTGCGAAACGGGTACGGCGCGAAGAGGTCGCTGTAGATGCGCAGCGCGCTCACCCCATACTGCAGCGCAGCCCGGCCGGCGGCTTCCTGACCCGGCAGCCAGTAGCTGGTCACCTGGACGCCGTAGGCCTCTTCCGAGGCCTGGCGAAATTGGGGACTCATGTGCAGCACAAATTCCCGCACCGGCCCGGTGACCCAGACATACTGACGGCGGTCCGGCGCGATCTGGGTGGCCGTGATCAGGCTGCCGGTGGCCACCGGAACCTCATCGGCCGGCAGGGTAGCCGTCACCACAAAGAGAGAAGCCACGTTAAAAGCAGCATCCCCCCGCACGGGACCAACCTCAGTCCACCAGCGGCCGGCCCCCGTCACCGGCCCCGACTGATAGACAGCCAGGGAGGGATAGAACAGGGGCAGGCTGGTCATCCCCTGGCTACGCCCCAGGAGGGCATAGACCTGTGGCGTATCGGACCAGACGGGGATATTGAGGCGCCAGGCAAAGTGAACGGTGAGGGCCCGACCGCCCAGCAGAGGCGTGGGCAGGTCGATGCGAATGGCCGTATGATCGGCCAGGTAGACATAATTGGCCGGGAAGCCATCCACCAGCACACTGAAGAGGGTAACCTGGCCCCCATACTGCTCCAGCATGGGGTAGAGGCGGAAGACCAGCGAACGCCAGGGATCCTGGCTGTAGTTGGCCACCCGGACCTGCGCGGTGCCCGTCAGCACTTCTCCGCCCGGGTCCAGGGTAATCTCAATGGCGTAGCGGGGAGCGAGTTCCAGGCCCAGGAGTTCTTCCTCAAACCCCTCCCGCATGGCAGGTCGGTAGGGCGCAAAGGGGTCCAGGGGTTCCCGTTCTACCCGAGCGCAGGCACCCAGCAGGAGAAGGCCTGCGGTCAACAGGGCGGGGACGAACAGGGCCACCCACAGGGGCAGACGCCCAGCGGGGCTGGCTGTTCGGGGGATCGAACGAGGGCAGGGCCCAGCAGACGTCGGACGCGCAAGGCCAGCGCCCAGCAGAGGTGGCCCTGGGCTATGGGCAAAGCCCAATGGACCTTCTAGAGATGTTCCCCAGCGGGGAAGGGGGCGCCCCCTTCCCATCTTCCAGGGCGAACCCAATCCTTCCCGGTTCGTCCCATCTTGGGGGATGATTTCAGAAAATGGCCATCCGTTCTCTGCTGTGATCCCCCCAAGGGGGTACGCACCCGATCCTTCATCAGCCATGGACAAGTTCAGACTTTTTATCTAAAATGTGTTTTGTCGAACCCTATGCTACACTGTGGGGGGTCAGAAGGTAAGTTGGTCCACTTCGATGCTGCAGCGGCCATGTTATGCTGGTTTGGATGATAGAACATGAACGCGTAACCATTATAACACAGCTACCGACAACGTCACCGAGGGTTAACGAGGGTTACCCAGCAGAGAAGAGACATTCGGAATGAGCGAACCAACGACCTACATCCTTCTGATCCGCCATGGAGAAAACGATTGGGTAGGGACCAACCGCCTGGCCGGGCGTACGCCGGGCGTCCATCTCAACGACCGGGGACGCCAGCAGGTGCAACAGCTCATCGAGCTGCTCTCCCGGCTGCCGGTGAGCGCCATCTACTCCAGCCCCCTGGAGCGCTGCCTGGAAACGGCCCAGCCGGTGGCCGAGGCCCTGGGGCTGCCCGTCATCACCGAGGAGGCCGTGCAGGAGGTGGATTACGGCGATTGGCAGGGAGAAGAGTTGAAGGAGCTGTCCAAGACGCCGGAATGGATGCTGATTCAGCATCACCCCAGCAGTTTCCGCTTCCCTGGCGGGGAAACCCTGCGGGAAGTGCAGTTTCGGGCGGTCACAGCCATCGAGCGGATGCGGGAACGGCATCCCAATCAGCTGGTGGCCGTCTTCAGCCACGGCGACGTGATCCGGACTTCCCTGGCCCATTACATGGGGACACCGCTAGATCTCTTCCAGCGCATCGGCATTGGGACGGCCTCCGTCTCCGGCCTGGCCTTCCACGGCGCCCGGCCCATGGTGCTCTTTGTCAACTACCATGCCGAACTCCCCCGGTTTGAGTTCAAGAGCGAAGAAGCAACCCAGGAGAAAGATGGTGAGATGATTCGGTCCACCTTGCAAGCGTGAGAAACCATGGCCCAATTTGCTTACGACCTCAACCCTGTTCAACACATCATCGCCGATGCCGTTGGAGAACCTGGCAAGCGCACCTTTTTCCTGCAGGCGCGGGCGGGCTCCCAGCTCGTCAGCCTGGTACTGGAAAAGCAGGAGGTCGCAAACCTGGCCCTCAGCATCCTGCAACTCCTGGAAGAACTGGAGGAGAAATATCCGGATCTCCCGCCGGTCTCCAAGCGCCACCAGGTGCTACAGCCAGAACAGCCGCTGGAACCCATTTTCCGGGTGGGCCAGTTGATTATCGGCTATGACGAACAGGAGGACATGATCTGGGTTATTGCCAAGGCCCTGGTCGTCACCGAAGCCGGCACCATCCTGGATCCCGAGAGCGATGAAGTGCCGGCCGTCCGCTTTGTGGCCACCCGGGAACAGATGCGGGCCCTGAGTGACCACGCGCTGGAGGTCGTCGCCAAAGGGCGCCCGACCTGTCCGCTTTGCGGCCGCCCCATCGACCGGGAAGGGCACTTCTGCCCACGCTCCGACGGTGAAGCCATGCCCATCATCTTCTAGCTGTCGCCCCCGGGGGCAGGGGGCCTTCCGGGTGGCAGCCAAACGCAGAGCCCGGCCCCACTCGGGCACGGACCCCATCCAGCTGAACGAGGCGGAGGTCCTGGAGATCCTCACCGCCGGCCGCATGGAGGAGCAGGGGCTGTTGCCCTACAGCTCCAACCACAGTTTCCTGGTCACCGTGACCCACCGGCAGTGCACCCTGCCGGCCGTCTACAAACCCCGCCGGGGGGAAAGTCCACTGTGGGACTTTGAATGGGGCAGCCTCTGCCTGCGGGAGACGGCCGCCTACCTGGTCAGCCATGGCCTGGGCTGGCGCCTGGTTCCGCCAACTGTCCTGCGGGAGGGGACGCGAGGGCTGGGCAGCGTCCAGTTTTATGTGGACAACGACGAAAACGAGCACTACTTTACGGTCCAGGCGGATGCCCGCTACGCCCAGTCCCTGCGCCAGCTGGCCCTCTTCGACTTCGTCATCAACAACGCGGATCGTAAAAGTGGCCACTGCCTCATCGACACCGATGGCCGCCTCTGGGCCATCGACCACGGGGTCTGCTTCCACCGCGAATACAAGCTGCGCACCGTCATCTGGGAATTCAGCGGTCAACCCATCGAGGCGGAGTTGCTGGCCGGCCTGCAGCGGTTGGAAGCCCAGTTGACCGACCTGGGTACCCCCCTGGCCCAGAACCTGTGCCAGCTTTTGAACGACGAAGAGCGGGCAGCCATGCTGGAGCGCCTTCGCCTGCTCCTCCACACCAGGACCTTTCCTGAACCATCACCGTTCCGGCGGAACTATCCGTGGCCTCCGATCTAGCATGCACCATCCACCCGCCGTGCTCAGGTGGGTGACTGGCTGGCCTGTCCCTGGCTCTGACCTGCAAAGGAGGATCCATGAAAGCTGTCGTCATGGCCGGTGGCGAGGGCTCCCGCCTTCGCCCTTTGACCGTTGGGCGTCCCAAACCCATGGTGCCCATCGTCAACAAGTCGGTGATGGCCCACATCCTGGATCTCTTGAAAAGCCATGGGATCACCGACGTGGTGGTAACCCTGCGCTACATGGCTTCCACCATCCAGGACTTTTTCGAGGATGGCCGGAACCTGGGCATGCGGCTGACCTACGTGGTGGAAGAATCGCCCCTGGGCACGGCCGGCAGCGTCCGCAACGCCGCCCCCTTCCTGGACGACACCTTTCTGGTCATCAGCGGCGATGCCCTTACCGACTTTGACCTGGGTCAGATCGTCCAGGCCCACCGGGAGCGGGAAGCCCTGGCCTCCCTCACCCTGACCCACGTGGCCAATCCCCTGGAGTTTGGCGTGATCGTCACAGGGGAAGATGGGCGTATCCTGGGCTTTCAGGAAAAGCCAGGCTGGGGCGAGATCATGTCCGACACGGTGAACACCGGGATCTATGTGCTGGAACCGGAAGTGCTGGAGATGATCCCGTCGGACGTGGCCTACGATTTCTCTACAGACCTCTTCCCCCTCATGCTCCAGAAGAAGCTTCCCCTCTACGGCTACGTAGCCGACGGCTACTGGTGCGACGTGGGCACCATCGAAGAATATCGCCGGGCCAACGCCGACCTGCTCTTCGGCAAAGTCAGGCTGGCCAGCCCCATCGGCCAGCACGTGGGCGGGGGCATCTGGGTAGGGCAGGACGTGGAGATCGCGCCCAGCGCCCAGCTTTTCGGCCCCATCTACCTGGGCAACGGCGTCAAAATCAAGGGGGACGTGACCATCTACGGCCCCAGCGTGATCCGGGATTACACCGTCGTCGATGCCTACACCCGCATCGAGCGCAGCATCCTGTGGCGCAACAACTACGTGGGCGAAAATTGTGAGCTGCGGGGAACGGTAGTGGCTCGCCAGTGCAGCATCAAATCCAACGTGGTGGCCTACGAAGGGGTGGTCATCGGCGACAACAATGTCCTGGGTGAAGGCTGCGTGCTCCATGCCGAGGTGAAGCTCTGGCCCCACAAGGAGATCGAGGCCGGGGCCACAGTGAAGGACAGCATCATCTGGGGCAACCAGGGGCGACGCTCCCTCTTCGGCCGCTTCGGCGTCACGGGCGTGGTCAACGTGGATCTGACGCCCGAATTCGCGGCCAAGCTGGGCGCAGCCCTGGGCGCCACACTGCCCAAAAACAGCTACGTCGCCCTCAACCGGGACATCCACCGCTCTTCCCGCATGCTCAAACGGGCCCTGATCAGCGGGCTCCCAGGCACCGGAGTCAATGTGTGGGACCTGGGCACCGTGGCCATCCCCGTGTTGCGCCACTTCGTGCGCAAACATGCCAACACCTCAGCCGGCATCCACGTCCGCCTCAGCCCCTTCGACCAGCGGGTGGTGGACATCCGCTTCATCGACCACAACGGCCTGAACCAGAGCAAGGCGGCCGAACGGGCCATCGAGCGCAGCTTCTTCCGGGAGGACTTCCGGCGGGCCTACCTGGACGAGATCGGCCTGATCCAGTACGCCAACCGGCCCATCGAGGAGTATACCGAGGACTTCCTGGCCCATGTGGATGTGGACCGCATCCGCCAGGCCCATTTCCGCATCGTCATCGACTATTCCCACGGCCTGGCCGCCGACACCCTGGCCCACATCCTCAACAAGCTGGGCGTGGATACGGTGCCCCTCAACGCCCGCATGGACGAGACCAAGCTGGCCATGCTGCAGCACGAATTCCATGCCAACCTGGAACGGGTGGCCAAGATCGTGGGTGTCCTGGATGCCGACCTGGGCATCCAGCTGGACGTGGGCGGCGAGAAGATCTTCCTGGTGGACGAGCACGGCCAGATCCTGGATGATCTGACCGCGGCCGCGCTCATGGTAGAGCTGGCCCTCTACACCCACCCGGGCCGCACGGTGGCCGTCCCCGCGGTCATGCCCAACGCCATCGACACCATCGCCGCCTGGCATCAGGGGCGGGTGTTGCGTATCAACAACAACCTCCACAGCCTGATGACCACCGCACAGCAGAGTGACATCCTGCTGGTGACCGACGGCACCGGCAACTTCATCTTCCCGCCCTTCCAGCCTGCGGTGGACGGCATGATGGCCGTGGCCTGCCTGCTGGAATACCTGGCCGCCCGGCAGGCCCCCCTGAGTGAAGTGGTGAGCTACCTGCCGCCCATGAACCTGGTCCGCCATCTGGTCAACTGCCCCTGGAATGCCAAGGCCCGGGTCATGCGAGAGCTCCACCGACAGCACACCGTGAACATCTCCGACAACATCGACGGACTCAAAATCTGCCTGGACACCCACGAATGGGTCCACATCGCCCCAGACCCGGACCGGCCCTACCTGGAGGTGGTGGCCGAGGGGCAGGACCCCGAGCGGGCCCAGCAACTGGTGAACCGGTTCAGCGCCCAGATCCAGGCCCTGATCGAGACTTCAAACCAGCCATGACCGAGATTATGCATACCACCGTTATGCATCCCTACGCAGTCGAAACCCACAGCGCAGCCGAGACCCAGGCGCTGGGCCACCAGCTGGGCAGCCTGGTCCAGGCCGGCCACATCATCGCCCTGCGGGGCGACCTGGGGGCCGGCAAAACCACCTTCACCCAGGGGCTGGCCGCGGGTATGGGCATCACCGCCCGGGTAACCAGCCCCACCTTCACCCTGGTCAACGAGTACCAGGGCCGGGACGGGCTGCAGCTGATCCACGTAGATGTCTATCGGCTGGCCGATGCGGCCCCCGAGTTGGAAGCAGCCACCTTCGGCCTGGACGAGATCCTGGACAGCGCCGGGGAGCCAATCGACCTCAGCGGGCAGGTCGGCGGGACCGTGGTGGTCATCGAATGGGCGGACCGGGTGGCCGGAATGCTGACGGACGATCACCTGGCCGTCAGCCTGGAAGCAATAGGCGATCACCCCGACCACCGGCGGATCGTCCTGACGGCCCACGGCCCCCACAGCGCGGCCCTGCTTCAGGCTCTGGCCCAGCGGGTTCCGTCTCTGCGGCCACAAAGTGGGTAGTAAATCCCGGCAGAAATTCGCAGTATCCAGCATAGGCAGTGCCGCCGAATTTCTGCCGTGGCGAATTTCTGCCGTGGTATTTACGCCAGACTGTAGTAGCACCACTGTCACGCAAGGATGGGTGACCTGCGGCCTCAGGAATGTCGGGGAATCGGGCCAGAGGATCCCGGCGCCCGGTCACCGGAGGCGGGCCAGGTCCTCAGGCGTGTCCACGTCCTGGAGCTCTTCCGGCTGCACGGGGATGGCGGCGGCCTGATGCTGATGACGACGCAGCACCTCCCGGCCGCCCATATCCCCCTGGATGGCCAGCAGCTCGGGCCAGAGAGCCCGGTCGAAGAGGGCCGGCGCTCCCCGAATCTGGCCATTCACCAGGGGCGTGACCAGAGGGGCGCCTGCCTGCCAGCGGCGGTACATCTGCCGCAATAGCCGCGGCGACAGCAGCGGCTGATCCACGGGCAGAAAGAGGGCTGCCTGGATGGCCTCGTCCAGGGCCAGCAGGCCGGCCCACATGCTGCTGGCCTGCCCTTCGGCCCAACGGGGATTGGGAACCAACCGCAGGGTCGTGCCGGCCACCGCCTGCCAGGGCGCCAGGGCCGCCTGGACCTGCTCCCCATGGGCCCCGGTGACCACCAACACGGCTGATGGCCCGGCCGCCAGGGCCGTCCCCACGGCGCGGGCCACCATGGGCTCGCCGTCCACCAGGACGAGCTGCTTGGGGCGCCCCATACGCCGGCCCTCCCCTGCCGCCAGCACAATGGCCGCCCAGGGAGCCCATCGCTCCAACACTGGCGTCCGCTCCTCCCGGGCCACGGCAGTTACCAGGGACATCTGGCCCAGGCGAAGCAAACAGGCCGCGGTCAGGCGTCCCAGAACCAGGCGGCAGACGTCGTCCGCCTTGTTGAGCAGGGGAAGCAGCCGGGCCGTGGGAGGCTTGTGCCTGGCTCCGCCCGCCGGGTGGACCAGGAGGCGGGCCAGTTGCGCCGGCGCCAGCCGGGCGGACACCCCAGCATCCAACCCCAGTAGCTGTCGCACCTGTTCGGGCCGATGGACATGGGGCCCGTCTACAGGTGCGCCCACGCCATCCAGCCCGGCCACCGGCACCAGCAGCGTGGTCATGGGCGGCACCACAGGCTCGTGGGACGCCGGCGCTTTCACCGGGCGGCCGCGGCTGCCGTCGGCTTCCACCAGGATGGCCGTCACCCCTAGTGCCCGCGCCACCTCCCACAGGGTCTGAAACTGGCCGGCCGTCAGCCCTCGCCACTTCTCACCCATCTGCGTTCCGACCAGCAGACACTGGCCATGGGCGACCAGTTGGGCGGCCATTCCATCAGTTGGCAGGGTCCCGTTCTCCGCCAGGCACAACAGGCCGGCCTGTCCTCGAGTTTGGGCCACGCCCAGGTGGGTGGTGGTGGTCACAATGACCCGGCTGCCCTGGACCACCAGTTCCCGGGCCAGCCGGAAGAGGGCCGTACTTTTGCCGCCGCCGCCCACAAAACTGACCACGTGGGGGCTCGCGGGCGCTAAATCCAGCCGAAGGGCACGCCAGAGTTCCATGGCCGTGTCAACCCAGGGCCTGGGCCAGGTCCGCGATCAGGTCGTCGGGATGCTCCAGGCCGACGGAGAGCCGCAGCAGGTTGGGCGGCGTGGTGGACGCAGGACCCTCCACCGAAGCCCGGTGCTCGATGAGGCTTTCCACGCCGCCCAGGCTGGTGGCCCGGGTGAAAAGCCGGACCCGGGCGGTCACGGCCATGGCCGCCTCGGCACCGCCAGCCACCTGGATGGAGAGCATCCCGCCGAACCCCTGCATCTGGCGCGCGGCCACGGCATGACCCGGATGGCTGGCCAGGCCGGGGTAGTGGACGGCTTCCACCCGGGGATGCTGCTGCAGAAAGCGGGCGACTGCCACCCCGTTGTGGCAATGGGCCCGCATGCGGTAGGGAAGCGTGCGAATGCTGCGCAACAACAGCCAGCAGTCGAAGGGCGACGGCACTGCGCCCCCTGTGGCCTGGATCTCGCGGATGCGCAGGAAAAAGTCATCCTCTTCTCGGGCGATGAGGGCGCCGCCCAACAGGTCGCTGTGTCCCCCCAGGTACTTGGTGGTGGCGTGCATGGCCAGATCGGCACCCAGGCTCAGGGGCTGTTGCAATATCGGCGTGGCCCAGGTGTTGTCTACCACGCAGCGCGCCCCCACCTGATGGGCCAATTCGGCTACGGCGGCAATGTCGGTAATCTTGAGCAGGGGATTGGACGGAGTCTCCACCCAGACCAGCCGGGTTTGTGGCCGAATGGCCGCCCGGACCTGGTCCAGATCAGCCATATCCACGGTGGAGGCCGCCAGGCCCCAGGGGAGGAAGATTTCCTGGGCCAGCTTGCGGGTCCCGTAGTAGACATCGGCAGGCAACAGCACGTGGTCACCCGGCTGAAGGGCCTGCAGCACAGCCATGGTGGCCGCCATACCGGAGGAGAAGGCGGCTGCGGCTGTCCCCCCTTCCAACTGGGCCAGGCACTGCTCCAGGGCCTGGCGGTTGGGATTGCCGCTGCGGGTGTATACATAGCCGTGGGAGTACGCGCCGTCGGCGTCCCGCTCGAAGGTGGTGGAGAGATGGATGGGTGGCATCACCGCGCCGGTGGCCGGATCCACCTGGCGACCGGCATGGACGGCCCGGGTTTCCAGCTGCATGGCCTCAGCCCTCCCGAGGAATGCCGGTGATACGAATGCCGCTACCCTTAACCTTGTAGCGGATGTTGATCCCGATCAGCAACGCGGTCAACCCTTCCACCACGCCAGCATTGGCCAGGGGGCCTGCGTCCACGCCGAAGAGCCCGGCCGCGCGCACCAGTTCCAGGGTCTGCTGCCGGGCGGCCTTGTCGTCGCCCACCACCAGCACATCGCAGTCCGGTTCCCAGCTCAGGTCCTGGAGGTGATCGGCGGCGATGTTCTGGAATGCGGCCACCACCCGGACGCCCTCCCCTAGCTGGGCCTGGGCTTCCTGGGCTGCAGAGCCGGCCGGCGGATGCCAGACGACGCTCACCCGGGGCGGCTTGAGGGGCACGCCCACAGTGATGAGGATCTTGCCCTGGCAGGCGTCCCTGATCTGCTGGAGGGTGGCCTCCTGGGCGCCGTAGGGGACGCTGAGCACGACCACGTCGGCGGCCTGGGCCGCTTCTGGGTTGGTGGTGCCGGTCAACGGGGCACTGCCCGGGGGCAGGCGTTCCCCCAGGCTGGCACTGACCGTTGCGGCCTTCTCTGCGCTGCGGCTGCCGATCACCACGGGGTAGCCGGCCCTGGCCCAGCGCAGGGCCAGGCCGGACCCCTCGGCACCGGTACCGCCGATGACGGCGATGGTGGGTTTCATGGAAGTGGACTCCTTGCTTGAAGATTGCCAAAGATTGAAGGGGGTGGAACGCACACCAGGCGCTACGTACCATCTCCTTCCTACGGAAACATTTGCCAGTAGCGCTCCCATGTCTGGGCGGCCAGGTGGCGGCTGTACGTGGTGATTTGGGCCTCGTCCAGGGCGAGGAGTTCCCGGTTGCGCATGAGCACCTGACCATGGGCGATGGTGCTGTGGACGTGGCCGCCGCTGACGCCAAAGAGCAGGTGCCAGGGTAAATTTTCGGCGGTGAGGGGGGTGGTGGGGTGGTAGTCCAGCAGGATGAGGTCAGCATAGGCTCCTGGGGCAATGATGCCCAGGGGTTTTTCGAAGAAGACCTGAGCCAGCCGGCGGTTGTGGTGGATGGCCATGCGGACCACCTGATCCGCGCCCAGGTAGCGGGGGTCACCGTGGGCAGCCTTCTGCAACAGATCCGCCACCTTCATTTCGGCGAACATGTCGTTGCTGAAACCATCGTTGCCCAGGCAGACTGGGACACCGCCCCGCAACAGGGTGGTGATTTCCGCAGTACCCACCCCGTTGTTCATGTTGGAACGGGGCTGATGGCTGACGAAGGAGCCGACTTCCCGGATCAGGGCCATCTCCCAGGCGTCGATGTGGACGCAGTGGGCCAGGATGCTTTCCGGCGCCGCGATGCCGAAGTCTACCAGGCGCTCCACCACCCGCACACCCGAACGCTGCAGCGTTTCGTATTGATCCACCGGGTGTTCGGCCACGTGGATGTGGAATCGGTTGCTGTCTGCGATGGCTGCCTCCAGGGTTTCATCGGAGAGGGTGAAGCTGGCGTGGAGGCCGAAGGTGGCGGCCAACCGGGTGGCCAGGGGGGAGGTCGGGTCACTCTGTCGGGCCTGGGCCAGGCACCGGGCAAAGCGGACATTTTCCCGGATTCCGGCAGCCGCGGCCTCGGGGCCGTCCCGGTCGGTCACTTCGTAACAGAGCACGGCCCGCAGCCCGCTTTCTACCACGGCCTCGGCAATGGCGTCCAGGCTGCCGTCGATGGCCCGCTGGCTGGCGTGATGGTCGATGAGGGTGGTGGTGCCGTTGCGAATGGCATCCACCAGGCAGACCTGGTCAGAGGCGCGCACCCCGTCCAGGTCCAGGGCTTTATCCAGTCGCCACCACAAGCGCTCCAGGATCTGGGGGAAATCCGCTGGAGGCGGGCCGGGGATGTACATCCCCCGCGCGAAGGCGCCGTAAAAATGGGTATGGGCGCAGATCTGGCCGGGCATGAGGAGCAACCCCTCGGCATCCCACTGCTCCTCTTCGGGGTAACGACTCCGGAGCTCCCGGCTTTCGCCCACATCGACGATGCTATCCCCCTGGATCAGCACCGCGCCGGATTCCAGGACGCGATCCCGGTCGTCGAATGTGACAACAAGCGCATTGTGAATCAACATAATCCATGGACCTCCGGCCATATCTTTCCCATGAAAGGTGCGATGCAACGGCCTCTAATTGTACCCAGGAGCAGGAAAACGGCCAAGCTCAGGAAGTTGTGTCAAAAAGGCAGTCCGCGGGTGAAGCGCGGCATCGCTCCCATCGAACTTCGGTAGAACAATGATAAAACAGGAGAATGTTTCAGCCTGTGGTGGAGCCATTTGCCGGAATCGGCCCTGGACCCCATAATGCACACTAGTAAATCCCGGCAGAAATTCGCCGATGGTTTCCACCAGAGGTAGTGCGCCCAGAGGGCACCCGGAATTTCTGCCGTGGTATTTACGCCAGACTGTACCAGGTTGAATGTGCGGCGGGATAGGCACATCGGGACTGGCCCGCAGTGGGCCCTCAAAAACAAGCAAGGAGGCGATGGATGATCGTCATGGTAACCGGCGGCGCCGGCTTCATCGGCAGCCACGTGGCCGATACACTCCTGGAGGCAGGCCATCGGGTGGTGGTGGTCGACAACCTGCACACCGGCCACACAGACAATGTGCCGGCAGCGGCCAGCTTCTATCAGGCGGACATCTGCGACGAAGAGCGGATGGCCACCATCTTCCAGGCAGAGGGCATCCAGGCGGTGGTCCATCAGGCCGCCCTGGCCAACGTACGCGAGAGCATGGCCACCCCCCTCACCTACGCCCGGGTCAACGTGTTGGGCTCCCTGATCCTGCTGGAGCTGGCACGCCGGCACGGCTGCCGCAAGTTCATCTTTGCCAGCACCGGCGGCGCCGTCTATGGCGAAGGAGCCAGCCAGGCCGGCGACCGTCTCCCCTTCACCGAAAGGAGCTGGCCCCAGCCCAAGGACAACTACGGCGCCAACAAACTCAGTGTGGAATATCACCTGGACCTCTACCACCAAAACTACGGCCTCCCCTACGTGGCGCTGCGCTACCCCAACGTCTATGGTCCCCGTCAGGACAGCCGGGGCGAAGCCGGCGTGGTGGCCATCTTCACCGACGCCATGCTGGCCGACGAGCCAACCCGCATCACCGGCGATGGCACCCAGACCCGGGACTTCACCTACGTGGGCGACATCGCCAGGGCCAACCGACTGGCCCTGGAAAGCGACGCCGTGGGCATCTTCAACGTGGGCACCGGCGTCCCCACGGACATCAACACCCTCCATCGGCTGCTGGCCACCCTCACCGGCTACCCCCACCAGCCCAGTTACGTCCCCCGGCCGGTGGGCGAGGTGTTGGCCACCTACCTGGACAGCAGCAAGGCTCGCCAACAGTTGGGCTGGGAAGCCCAGGTCTCCCTGGAGGAGGGGCTACGCCAGACGGTGGAATGGTTCCGGGCGCGTCGTTGAACCTGTATACCCAACCCATGCATGTGGCCATCAACGGCTGGTTTGCCGGCCGCCTCACCACGGGAAGTGGACAGTACCTGGAACAGCTCCTACAGCGGCTGCCTCACCTGGCGCCCCACCTGCGCCTTTCCCTGCTCCAGCCGGCAGGTACGGCGGCTGCCCAGGAGGGCCGCCCCGGCGTGGAGTCCATCGCCGTCCCCCTGCCCCGCCTGCCGAAAGCCCTGGCCAAAATCTGGTGGGAGCAGGTGGCGGTCCCGGCGGCGGCGGCGCGGCTGGGGGCTCACGTGCTCTGGGTGCCCTACTGGGCGGCGCCCTGGCGCCAGCCCTGCCCGGTGGTGGTTACCGTCCATGACCTGATTCCCCTGCTGTTGCCGGGGTATCGAGGTAGCCCTTTCCATCGCCTCTACACGGTCCTGGTGGCCCACACGGCCCGCCGGGTCCAGGCCATCCTCACGGTCAGCCATGCCAGCGCCCAGGATATTATCCAGCACCTGAATGTCCCGCCTGAACGGGTTCACGTGGTCCATCACGGGCCGAACCAGGCAGGGACGCCCCCCGACCCGGCCCAGGCGGCTGCGGTCCGCCGGCGATACAAGCTGCCGGCGCGCTATTTCCTCTACCTGGGGGGCTTTGACCGCCGCAAGAACGTGGCGGGTATCCTGCGGGCCTACCGCCGCTATTTGGAGAAGGGGGGCGACCCGGCCATCCACCTGGTGATCGCCGGGGAGTTGCCCGCCCGGGACACCCCCTTCGCGCCGGACCCGCGTCCCCTGGCCCGGGCGGAGGGCATCGAGGCGCAGGTGCATTTCTGTGGTTGGGTAGCGGAGGGGGACAAACCGGCCCTGTACGCGGGGGCAACGGCCTTTCTCTTCCCCAGCACCTACGAAGGCTTTGGCATGATGGTGCTGGAGGCCATGGCCGCGGGCACACCGGTGGTGACCAGCGGGCGGTTGGCACACAGGGATGGGTGACCGACCCACGCCGTAGGTCCGGCCTCCTGGCCGGAGATGGACACCAGGAACCGCGTACCTCTGTCACCCAGGGATGCGTGGCCGACCCACCACGTCAGAGTCCATCATATCGGGCCGGGCTGCACCCGCTCAGGGCACGAAGCAGATCTGCTCGGGTGCCAGGGCAGGGTGATTGTAGCCGTAATGATCGGTGATCTGCCAGAGGTCGCTGTTGGCCTCGAAGATGGGCTGCACCGCTTCGCAGGCCTGGGCCGGATCACCCATCTCCTGGTAGGCAGCCAGCCACTGTTGGGTCGCCTGGCTATAATCGCTGTCCGGCTGGCCCTGGGCCAGGGCAGCGGCCGTGGCTGCGGCAGCCTCCAGGTCGCCGTTCAGGGCCTGGGCCTGGACCAGGCGGAAACTGGCCAGCCCCTGGAGCAGGATCAGCTCATCCTCGGCCGGCAGGCCAAAGATGCTGCACGCGTCCCACCCCGGCTTGAGGGCATCTGTGTAAGCTTCCACCGCCGGATCATAGCCCAACACATCCGCCGCCTGAAGCGCCACATCCGCCTCCACCAGGCGCAGCCCCATGCAGCGGCTGCCGGGGTTGTCCCGGTCGTAGGTCCAGCGGATGCGCTGATAGAGGCCGCCGTCCACACTCTGCCAGATTTCCGTGTGGGGCACGTCCAGCCCCCCTTCTGGCGTACCGCTGACCCCGCCGGCCAGCACCAATTGTTGGCCGCTGCCCGGATCCCCTTCGGCCACAGGCTCAAAGGAGGCCGTCCCCTCGGCAATGGTGGCGCCGGGCTGGATCAGGGAGACGTAGGCGTCCTGGTCCCAGGTCCACATCTGCACCTCTCGGACGCAGAAAGTAGAGCAGCCTACCACCGTCCAGGCGATGTCCATGCGCCCGTCGGCGTTGAGGTCGTCCACGGCCAGGGGCTCGGGCTGACCGTAGATGTCCGGCTGGGCTGCCAGGATGTAGCCGCCATCGGCCGTGGCGTGGTAGATGAGGACCGCGCCTTGGGCACCGTCCGGGCCAAAGCCCACGTCGCTGATGATCACCGGATAGAAGATGGCATCGGAGCGCCCGTCGCCCGTCAGGTCGGCCAGCACCACTGCGCCCCGACCATCGCCCATGGCATTGCAGAGGCGAAGCCAGTTTTCCAGGCTGGCCTGGTCATTGCCCACCGCGGCCAGGACAGTGGGCAGGGCGGTGGCATAGTCGGCCAGGGTGGCAGGACAGTCCGGCAACACCTGGGTGGAGAGGGGGGTAGCCGTGGGGGCTGCGTCTGCCTCCGCCGGGGCTTCCTGGGCGTCCGGCTCGGCCATTTCCAGGATGGGACAGACGTCGCTGGCCTGGAAGGATGGATTGGTGTATCCGTAGTCGGCCAGGATCTGCCAGGCTTCGGGGTGCTCGGTGGCGTACTGGTTGGCAGCCTGGCAGGCAGCCAGGGGGTCGGCGCTCTCCTGATAGGCCTGGAGCCAGGCCTGCCCCAGCTGGTCGTAGACGCCACCGGGATAGGATGCACCCAGCCGTTCGATGTACTCGGCCGCTGCCTCGGCGTCGTCCTGGTAGCTGGCCAGCACGGCCAGGCGATAGAGGCTGAAGCTGCGCAACTCATCTAGTTCGTTGGGCCGCACCCAGCATTCGATCAGGCTTTCGTCCTCCACCGCCTGGGTGTACAGCGCCTGGGCCTGGCGGAAGCCTTCCCCCGGCCCTTCCAGGAAAGCCCGGTTGGCATCCAACACCGTGTGGTAGAGGCACTCGCTGGGGCTGTAGCTCTTTTCGGCCAGCACATAAGGTGCCCCCTGATGGCTGGCCCAGACTTCGGTGCGACTCCGCTGGGGGCCGGCGCCGATACTGCCGTAGATCCCGCCGCTGAGCACGATCTCCTGGCCCTGCCCCTCTGGGCTGCGGTCCTCCAGGGAGATCTCCGCATAGGCCATGGTGATGGTGCCCTCGGTCCAGTCGGCCCAGGTGGAGCCGTTCCAGCTTCGCACGTTCACCGTGTCGAAACAGGTGCTGGCGCCGCAGGTGGTATCGACCCAGACCACATCGGCCTGGCCGTCGGCGTTGATGTCCTCTGTGGCCAGGAGCCGCACCTCGCCGGCGGCCCGGGCCCGATAGCCCAACTGGTATCCGTCGGCGCTGCTCTGGAAAATGAGCAGATCGTTCTGAATGAAGGTGGCCTCCGGCTGGGGATTCTGGAAGACCACCACCAGGTCCGGCACCTCGTCCCCGGTCCAGTCACCGGCCACGACGCCTTTGTCCACGGCCGCCCCACAGGCTGCCAGGAAAGCCGAGACAGCCGCTTCCACGTCGCCGGGCTGATTCACCAGCTCGCTCAGGCTTGCGGGGTAATCGGCAAAGCGGGCCGGGCAGGGAGGTAAAGTTTCCGCGCCGGCTGGCGGAACGACGGCGGTGACCGTGGCAGAGATCTGCGGGCCCGTCACCGGGGCTGTGACCGTGACGGTGCCTGTGGCCGTCGCCGCGGCAGCGGAAGTGGCCATGGCCGTGGCAGTTGCGGTGGGTGTGGCGGTGGCTGTGGGGGCCGGTGTGGGCGTGGCGGTGGGAACCTGGCCCCGGACCGGGATCACCAGGGTTTCCCCCCGATAAAGCACCAGGCCGGGGCGGACCGAGTTGGGATTGGCCGCCATGAGCAGGTCCACGGGGATGTTGTACTGGCTGGCGATGCTACTCCAGGATTCGCCGCTGCGGACCACGTGGGTACGGGTAGGGGTGCTGGCGGCGGCCAGGGGCACGAACAGCTCTTCCCCGGCCAGGAGCCAGCCGTTGTCCCGCTGGGCCTGGGGATTGGCTGCCCGCAGGGTGGCCTCATCGACGCCGGTGGTGGCCGCCACCGAAGCCCAGGAGTCGCCCTCCTGGACGGTGTAGGTGTAGCCGGCCTGGGTGGACCGGGATTGCGCCTCGTCCTGGGCCTGGGCCGGCCTGGCCAGGGCGCCGACCAATCCGATCAGGAGTACGGCCGCCAGGAGGATGGTGCTGGCGGTCAATGCGTAGAGGTGGGGAGCACGGGACCTTACGTTCATGTTCGACTCCATGGTGAATGATCTGGACGGTGAGACGAAAGCGCAAAGGGAACCAGAGGCCAAGCTGGGAGCGATATCCGAATGCGAAGCTTCCTCGAAGCACTATTGCCAAAAGGCGTAAATTCGCCCAGAAATCGGACAGTGGTCGTAGTGCGTGATGCAGGTACTCGTCTACGAACTACGCACTACGGTTGAGTCCATCGGTCCATTGACACCCGGCTGTCCTACTGGTAGGTGACTTCGCCCAACTCCCGGATCACCTGGATCCAGCTCTGGCCCGGCTTGAGCTTCACGATGACTTCTCCCGGCCCCAGCCAGCGGGGCGGGTTCTCGGGATCGGCCCGCCAGGTTCCTTCATAGACCTGGCCATCCCGGAAGATGCGGAAGTCGCCAAAGCCGTAAAGTTCGATGTCCACGCTACGGGTACCCAGGCTGTCTTCCACGATGTCAGTCAGGCGATGGTTGGCCACGATGACGATCACATTCTGGGCCAGGATGGGCTGGTTGGTGGCCGGATCGAACTGTTGCTGCCCGCCCTGGAAGCGCAGGTAGCCACCCTGGCTGGCGTCGTAGCGCCACTCCACCTGGTTGCCACCTGGGTAGGGGATGCGGATGGCGGTGGCGGTGCCGGCGGCACCGGGTGGCGGCTCCTGGCTGAATTCAAAGCCCGGCCGGCTCCACTCCTTGGTCAGGCCCTGATCCGCCAGCCAACGCCGGACCCCGTCGGTGCTGGTCTGCAGCCGGGTGCGATAGTCGTTGCCGATGCTCTGGAAGTAGACAGTATTGGTGGGATCGTCCACATCCGCGTCCAGGTAAGGGAAGCCAACCTCATTCTTGAGCAGATAGCGGACCTCATCGCTGCCTCCGGAACAGGCCAGCACGCCGTCGTACATGTAGGTCATCCAGATGTTGGGCAGCCGCGCCGACCGAACCGGCCCCACCCGGGACGCGCTGCGGCTCTGATACATGGCCGTGATACGGGTCATGGTGAAGCCGTCCACAATGTACTCGTAGACCAGGTCGGCCAGGCTGAGGCCATGGTGGGCGCTGCGGCCGACGGGATCGTTGTTGATACAGATGAAAATGGGGCGGCGGCGCAGGAATTCTTCATTTTCAGCCGGGAGCCCGGAATAGGGGGCGATGTTGGCGGGCATCGGGGTGGCTGTGGGCAATTCCGCCACCGGCTGGGCCGTGGGAGAGGCCAGGGGAGCAGCACTGGCAGGCTGGACAGCTGCCTGGGGCTCTGGGGGCAGGGGGGTC
>FWPU01001848.1_pt1 | contig 61219 bp, 50 predicted proteins | sample 2228361 | NCBI WGS metagenome assembly FWPU01 (sample SAMEA103939777, study PRJEB20133) | metagenome
GACTCGGGTCGCGCACCCCGCTTGCATGAAGAGCGCCGACCTCCCGAAGGTTCAGACGAGATGATCCAGCCGGTCCTCCTGTGGGCGCCGCTTCAACGAATGGTTCGGCGCCCCCGACGAGCTGCCTCGCGGGCGTAGGCTCGCTCGCTGCGGCCGCGAGGGCGGACCGTCGCCTCGGCGAGCGCTCGGAAGGTCCCCACCTCGACCCTGGACTCGGCCCATCCGGCGAGGGCTGCTTCCAGGGCTGCGTAGGCGGCGCCTTCGGCTATTGCCTGTTCTCGATCGGCCGCAGATTCCCACAATTCGATGGTCAGGTAGCGCCGCGGCCTGTTGACGTCGCGCAGCAGCGTGATGCCGCGGAAGCCGGGGCGCCCTGCGAACAGCTCGCCCCACGCGCTGCCCGGGCCGTATGCCAGCTCGAACTGGCCGCGCGCGTCCTCTTTGACGATCACCTCCCAGACGATCTCGACCATGGCTTCTCCGCAAGAGGGTTTTGACCAGCGCCGTTCGTCGCGACGCTATCCGCCAGGATGCCATCCGTCGCGACGCCATCCGTTGAAACGGACGGCGGGCGATGCGCCAACCCGCGCGGCGGGGTTGGCTCGCGCCCGGCGTCGGATTGATCCGATGCCTTTGTGACCTGGTGTCCTGCTTGTAGAGTCCGCTCAAGAGAACAAGAGCTGGATATCTTCTTTGGTTAGCGCCTTGAAGAAGCCGCCTTCAGCGGAGATGAGTTGCTCCACCAGCTCGCGTTTGCGTTCCTGGAGTTGCAGGATCTTCTCCTCGACGGTCTCGCGGGCGATAAACTTGTAGATAAAGACCGGCTTGTCCTGTCCAATGCGGTGCGCGCGGTCGGCGGCCTGCATTTCGACGGCCGGGTTCCACCAGGGATCGAGGAGCAGGACGTAATCGGCGGCGGTCAGGTTCAACCCTAGCCCGCCAGCTTTCAGGCTGATGAGGAAGAAAGGCACCTGCGGGTCGTTCTGGAACAGGTCCACCTGCTCCTGGCGGTCGTGAGTCTGCCCACTCAGATAGGCGTAGCGCATGCCGCGCTGATCCATCTCCTTGCGCAGCAGGGCGAGAGTTTGCACGAATTGGGAGAAGATCAGGGCCTTATGGTTTTCCGCCTGCAGGGTCTCCAGCGTTTCCAGCAGCAGCTCGAACTTGGCCGCGGGACCCTGGTAAGTCGGCTCGATCAGGCGCGGATGGATACACACCTGTCGCAGGCGCAGCAACCCCTCCAGGATCTGCATGCGGACATCGTTGATATCGCTCTCCTCTAACATGCCCAACAGCAGGCCGCGGTAGTAATCACGGGTGCGTTGATAAAGTTTGCGCTGAGCTGGCTCCAGGTCGGTGTAGAGGATGCGCTCGCTGCGCGGCGGCAGCTCGGGCGCGACCTGCTCTTTGGTGCGGCGCAGGATGAAGGGATAAATCAACCGCCGCAGCAGTTGGGTGGTCTCCTGAGCTTGCGCATCTCGTTGCTCGATGACGGCGGCGAACTCGCGCTTGAAGTATTCCAGGCTGCCGAGCAGGCCAGGATTGAGAAAGGCGAACTGCGACCACAGTTCGAAGGTGTTGTTCTCGACCGGCGTGCCGGTGAGGCACAGGCGATGGTCGGCCTGAAGCAGGCGGACGGCTTTGCTGCTCTGCGCCAGCGGGTTCTTGATGGCCTGAGATTCGTCCAGGATGACATAAGAGAAGCGATAGGCGCGCAGGAACGTGATGTCGCGCAACATGGTGCCGTATGTGGTGAGCACAACGTCATGCTTCTCGAGAGCGCTGTGGTCCTTCTTGCGAAGGTTGCCTACGTATTCAAGGAAAGTCAACCCTGGCGTGAAGCGCGCTCCTCGCGTTGCCAGTTAGCCAGCAAGCTCTTGGGAACGACCAGCAGGGCCGGGCGGGTAAGCTCGCCGCGCTCTTTGAGCGATTGGAGAAGGGCAAGGGCCTGGATGGTCTTGCCCAGGCTCATATCATCGGCCAGGATGCCGCCCAAGCCGTATTGATACAAGAAGTGCAGCCAGTCGTAGCCAGCCTTCTGGTAGGGGCGCAGCTCGCCGTGCAGCCCCTGTGGCAAAGGCTGCGCTGCGACGCTCTGGAAGCTTTGCAGCCGCTGGCGTTGCTCGTGAAATTGAGGAGCGATGTTTTGAACCTCGGCTTCGGCCAACAATTCATCGAGCAGCGTGACTTGCAGGTTGCTGACGCGCAGGCCGCGCTCCGTTTCCTCGGCCATTTCGAACAGGAGCAGGTAGCCTTCTGGTGGTCGAAGGCGACTACCTGGGCGCAATTCTCTGCGTAAAGAGCTTTCCCTTGTTCGTAGAGTTGCCAGCCCAACTTGTAACGTAGGTCGCTGGCTTCAATCAAGCTGCGGGTGAGAAGCATAGCAGATTCCCTGACAAGCGATCCCTTGGGTAGATCCTCGTCCGCCACAGGCGGCTCATATCACCGCATCGCCAGCGCCAACGCCGCTTTTTGCACGTGCAGGCGATTCTCCGCCTCATCGTAGACCACCGATTGCGCCCCGTCGATGACGCCATCCGTCACCTCGACGCCGCGATCGGCTGGCAGGCAATGCATGTAGATGGCATCCGGCCTCGCCAGCGCCATCCGCCGCTCGTCGGCGATCCAGTCGCTGTATTTGCGTCCGATGCGCGCGCTCTCTGCGTCATCTTCCGTCGTCAGCCAGCATCCCCATGATTTGGGGTAGACCACATCGGCGCCGCGGAATCCCGCCTCGAAGTCGTCCAGGATCTCGAAGCTCGCCCCGCTGTGCCGCGCGTTCTCTTCCGCCTGCGCCACGATCTCCGGCATCAGCTTGAATTCGGGCGGATGCACCAACCGCACGTGCATGCCGAAACGCGGCAGAAGCAGGATCAGCGACTGCGGCACGCTCAACGGTTTCTGATAAGACGAAGCATAAGCCCACGAGACGGCGATCGTCTTGCCTCGCGGGTCCCCCTTCTTCTCGATGATCGTCATCAGGTCGGCCAGCGCCTGGAACGGGTGATACACATCGCACTGCATGTTGAACACGGGCGCGCGGCTGGCCGCAGCGACCTCGCGCAGGTACGCGTTGCCCTGCTTCCAATCGCAATGGCGAATGGCCAGGCCGTCGTAGTAACGTCCCAGGATCTGGCCGATCTCCTTGGCCGTGTCGCCGTGGGCGATCTGCGTCGTGCGCGATTCGATGAACGCCGCGTGTCCCCCCAACTGCGCCATGCCGGCCTCGAACGAGGCTCGCGTGCGGGTGCTGGAGAAGAAGAAGAGCAACGCCAACGTCTTGTCGCGCAGCCACGGATGTCCGATCCCCAACGCCCGCTCGCGCTTGAGCTGAAACGCCACATCGAGCAGCGTCTCGATCTCCTCCCTGGTCCATTCCTGGGTCGTGATCAGATCGCGCCCTCGCAGATCGGTCTGCATTCGTGTCCCCTCCCTTGGAAGTCAGCATTGATCTCTGAAGTCAGCGTTCATCTCTCGTGGAGACGAGCTCTTTCCTAGTATAGTGCGTCTGTCGTCGACGTCAAAGCGCTCACATTCTATTGCGGCGAGGGAACGAGTCAACGAGAGGGCGAATGGGTTCATGTGCAAGGCGTGAGGTTCGGCAGTTGCTGAAATCGGTTGCGTGTGGCATCCTGACCGCCGTCGATTCTGAGTCGTCTCCATCAAGGAGGGAGTGCGATGCCGAACCGTGAGTTGCGACCCTATGGCCTGTGGCCCAGCCCCCTTGCCCCGGCCGCGATGGCGCGCAGCCTGCGTCTGCACGATGTGCAGTGGGACAGCGATGGCCGCACGTTGGTGTGGCTTGAGGGACGTTCCGACCAGGGCGTGCTCGTCTGCGCGCGGGACGGCGGCGTCCCCCGCGATCTGACCGGCGCCCTCTCCGTGCGCGCTCAGGTCGGTTACGGCGGCGGCGATTTCACCGTCGCCCACGGCAGCGTGATCTTCGCCGAGCGCAACGGTCGTCTCTACCGCCAGCCGCTGGACAGCGGCCCGGCGCGCCCTCTGACGCCCGCTTTCGGCCACGCCGCCGCGCCCACGCTGTCGCCTGACGGGCGCTGGATCCTCTTCGTCCACAGCTACGAACGCAACGATGTGCTGGCGCTCGTGGATAGCGATGGCGTCTGGTGGCCGCTTAAGCTCGTGGCCGGCTCCGATTTCTACATGCAGCCGGTCTGGCACCCTGATGGCGATCGCATCGCCTGGGTCGAATGGGATCACCCAAACATGCCCTGGGATGGCACGCGCTTGAAGATAGCGCGCTTGGCCGGCGATCCCCCGCGCCTGGAGGGCGTCTCCCTTGTCGCCGGCGGCCCCGATGTCCCCGCCTTCCAGCCTGCCTTCTCGCCCGATGGGCGCTGGCTCAGCTTCATTCTCGGCGACGGCGAGTTCGACCGCCTCTACCTGCTCGATCTGGCTACCGGCCAGCGGCGCGTCCTCGTCGAAGACGCCGTCCTCGCCGAGCCTGCGTGGGCGCAAGGCCAACGCACCCATGTCTGGAGCCACGACAGCCGTTGCATCTTCTACCTGCGCAACGATCGCGGCTTCCTCTCCCTCTGGATGGCCGACGTCGCGAGCGGCCGCTCCACGGCGATCGACGCACCCTACACAGCGCTCGGCCAGATCGCCGCCAGCCCCATCGACGATCGCGTGGCGGTGATCGCCTCCTCCAGTCAGACGCCGCCCCGCGTCACGGTGTGGAATGGCGAGCGGTGGACGACGCAGCGTTACAGCACGGCGGAGACGGTCGCCGCGGCCGATCTGCCGACCCCACGCCCGATCACCTGGACGGCGCCGGACGGGACGACCGTGCACGGCCTGTTTTACCCGCCGACCAGCAGTCGCTTCTCTGGCAGTGGCCTCCCGCCGGCCATCGTCAACATCCACGGCGGCCCTACGGGCCAGGCGCGCGCCGCGTACTCGGCCGACGCCGCCTTCTTCACCAGCCGTGGTTACGCGTATCTCGACGTCAATTATCGCGGCAGCACCGGCTACGGCCGCAGCTATATGCTGGCCCTGCGCGAACGGTGGGGAGTAGTCGATACAGAGGACGCCATCGGCGCAGCGCGCGCCCTCGTCGAGCAGGGGCTGGCCGATGGGCAACGGCTCGTGATCAAAGGAGGCAGCGCAGGGGGGTACACCGTCCTCAACGTCCTGGCCCGCCATCCCGGCGTCTTTCGCGCTGGCATCTGCCTCTACGGCGTCAGCAACCTGTTCACCCTGGCCGCCGACACCCACAAGTTCGAGGAGCGCTACCTCGACTCGATGGTCGGCCCGCTGCCGGAGACAGCCGATCGCTACCGGGCGTGGTCTCCCATCTTCCACGCCGATGGCATCCGCGATCCGATCGCCATCTTCCAGGGCAAAGAGGATAAAGTGGTGCCCCCCGACCAGGCCGAGACCATCGTCGAGGTCTTGCGCGCGCGGCGCGTGCCGCACATCTACCGCCTGTACGAGGGCGAGGGCCACGGCTGGCGCAAGACGGAGACGATCGAGGCGTACTACGCGGATGTGGAGCGATTCCTGAAGCAGTACGTCCTCTTCGCCTGAACCTGTGTCAGCGAGAGGGCGAGTCAGCGAGAGAGCGAGTCAGCGAAAGAGCGAATTGGTAACGGGCGGGTCAACGACGGCTCCTCGCTCATTCGCTCATTCGCCTCCTTGCCTCCTCGCTGATTCGCCTCCTCGCCCATTCGCTCTCTCGCGGACAGCCGCCACGCCCAGCCCGACGCATAGCCAGAACAGGCTCGTCATATGGGGATAGGCCAGGTTGAAGAGGTAGTGATCGAAGATGCCCGCCATCAGCCCGCCCGCTATCGCTCCGCCCACGCCCAGCGCGACCGCTTCCATCTCTTCCGGCAGCCTGCGCCGTCGGCCCTTCCGCAGCTCATTGAAGAAGAGCAGCATCGTCAACAGGAAGGCGGCCAGGCCGACGATCCCCATCTCCTCGGCGATCAGCAGATAGAGGTTGGAGACGCCGATGTACAAGTCGATGCTGGGCGCGCCCGCGAACCCGACGCCGAACCAGGGATACTCGGCGATCAGCCGCAAGGCGTCGCGATACTCGCCGAAGCGCATCTGCGTCGCCAGGTCCTGGCCGCGCAGCCCTTCCAGAAAATGGCTGACGTATCCCTGCGCCTGCGGCAACAGCAACAACAGCGCCGCGCCAGCGAAGGCGATCGGCAGCAGACGCCGATAGCGCACGATTCCCAACAACGCCAGCGCCGCGCCCAGCCCCACCATCGAGCCACGCGAGTAGGTCAGGTACAGGCACAGCCCGTCGACCGCCAGCATGGCTGCGACCAGCGCGCGCGGCAACAGCGGCCGTCGCTCCACAAGCTGCGGCGCCGTCGCTGCCGTGATCAGCACCATCAGCCCGCCCAACACGTTGGGATCGACCGACGTGCCGATCGCGCGCATCGGGTTGGAGGGATCATCCTCGATGTAGCGCAGCGCGCCATAGCCGCCCGGGTAATTGAAGCGGCCCAGCGCATCGAGGATGCGCACCGTCCACGCTTCCGGGATGACGTAGAAGATGACGCCGATCAGCGCCGCGCCTGCTCCCGCCAGCATCAGCACGCGCATCGTCCACGCGATCTGCGTCGGCTGCCGCACGTTGTTGACGACCACGAAATAGATGGCGACCCCCAGGATGATCTCGACGAAATCGCGCAGCGTCGTCGCGGTCGGCCGGGCGTAGGTCAGCCCGCGCAGGAAAGCGAAAAGGGCCAATCCCAGGAAGATGAAGACAGCCCAGCCGATGGGGGAAGGATCGAACCGGCGCTCGCGGCCAACAGCCAGGCGCGCCAGCCACACGACAAACATCATGAGGAGCGCCGCATCCAGGAAGGAAGGAGTGAAGCCGAGCTTGAAGGGGAAGGTCGCGAACGGCAGCAGGCAGGCGACGCCGATCAGCGCGTACAGCCCCCATTGCACCGAGGTGAGCAACAACACGCCGCCCGCCAGGGCGATCGCGCCTGCCAGCGCGTACAGCGGCCCCAACGCGGCCGCGTAGCCCGCGACGATCAGTGCCGCGACCACGCAGACGCCGATCAGCGCCAGGAAAGCTGCGCGTCGATCCGGCCCGAAGAGGACCTCTTGAAGTCGCAACACGTACCTGTCGATCATGGGACCTCCTGACGAACCACCACTGTCCCCAGCCTCACGTGGTCCCCGCCGTCCGCTGTCAGCAGCCGCTGGCCGCTCGTCGCCGCGTAGAGGCCGAGGACCAGTTCATACTCGCCAGGCGGCAGATCGTCCGGCAGCGCCAACCCCATGTGATCTTCGATCGGCTCCCCAGGCGCCCACGTCGTCGTCGGGCGATAGCCTCCCACTGGCCGCAGGTCGCGCTGCGCCCGCAACTGGCCGCTCGCGTCGAGCAGATGCAGGAACGGCACATACTCGACCTGAACCGGCTGCAGCGCCGTCCACACCGCCGCCACTCGTACTCCGCCTCCCTCCGTAGTGGCTACTGGCCCCCACGCGACATCGACGAGCGCAATGCGGTCCCCCTGCGCGTCGCTGAACTCGCTCGCCGCTGCCGTCGTCGTCATGCCCGCCAGCGGCGACAGGAAACGCACCAGCCGAAAATCATCATACCACTGATCGCTCACTTCGTACGCATGGACGGCCAGCCAGCGCTCGACGCCGTTGCTGGGATCGGCTGGCTGAACGCCGCCGGTGACCAGCCACACGTTGCGCGGCTGCCCCAACAGCCGCGACAGGACGCGGCTCGTCTCCGCGTGCAGCGGCTCTTCCTGGGCATAGCCGTAGATGGGCAGGCGAGTGCGGTCGTGCGCCATCGGGATGTGATAATGATACGGCGCGATCGTGACGATCGCATCCTCCGGTCGCGCCTGCTGCGCGAGCGTGTCGAGGATCGCCCGGTAGCCGACGCCGGGTTGTCCGTAGCGAGGGTCCGTCGACGCCACGGCCAAGGCGTAGCCTCCCCAGAGGACGAACGCGCTGACCAGGGCGGCGGACAGCGCGCGCCCGGCGATAGCGTCGCCAGCGCGCGCCGCTTTCGCTTCCTCCGGCGGCCGCTGAGGACCCGTCGCTCGAATCTCCCCGCTTGGCCCTGCGACGAGGGACCCCCGCGTCCGCCGGGAGCCTCGCCGGAGAGTCCCGGCCAACTGCGCGCCAGCCACGGCCAGGATGGGCAAGGCCGCCAGCGGGACCATCCACGCGACGCCGTCTGGCCGCACCCAGAACAGGTCGGCCGCGCCCAGGGGATCTCGCCAGAGCAGCCGCAGTTGCCCGATGATCGGCGAGTGCAAGGGGTTGAAGAGGGCGGGCGGCCCGTAACGCAGCGGGTCCTCCCAATCGGTGGGGTACAGGCCGCGCAGCTCGATCTCGAACTGCGGGTAGTTGGCCGCGACCGCCAGGAGCTGGACCAGGACGGAGAGCGCTGCCAGCGTGAGGAATCCCCCTCGCTTCCAGCCTTGCATCTGGCCGCTCAGGACGCGCTCCCACCATGGCGCCAGCGTCAGCGCCAGAAAAGGACACAGAGGCGCCAGGAAGCGCGGCCCCCAGGCGAATCCCCCCCACCACATCCACCACGCGCTGTACACCACTGTCAGCACACCCGTCGCGCCAGCGATCAGGCCCGCCGTGGCCCTCTGGGCGCGCCGCAGGTCGCGCCAGGCCAGCGCCGCCGCCAGGCTGAGCGGCGTGTACCAGATCAGGCCGCGATAGGGGCTGAGCAGCAACCCCCACAGCCCTTCCCAGAGCGGGGTCGTCCACCCCTCGCCCGCCTCGAAATGATAGCCGGTGTGCAAAGGGCTGCCGAAGCGCACGACGTTGTAGGCGGCCAGCAAGGCGATGACGAGGCCCAGGGGGAGCAGGAACCCCATCAGGCTCGTGCGTTCGGGGCGTCGCCAGCGACCGTTTGGATCGCGCAGGGCGTACAGCGCGAAGATTGGGATCAACAACGCGTGCGCAGCTACCGTCGCGATCAGGCCGCCCAACGCAACCCCCGTCGCCCAAGCGTAGCGGCTCGCGCGCGTCGCACGCCAGCGCGTCAGCGCGTAGCCAGCTCCCGTCAGACACAAGGCGGAGGTCGGCTCTCCCAGGAAATACGTGGCGTATGGCCAGGCCAGCGTCCCCAGGCCGAAGCTCAGCGCCACGGCCGCTCCCTCGCGCGCGTCGTATCCCAGCGCGCGCGCCCATCGCCCCAAGAGCAACGCCGTCAGCGCCGTGACCAGGGCGTTGTAGAGCAGCGTGGCCTGCACCAGGCCAAGGCCAGGGATCGCCCGCGCCGCCCAGTAGATTGGGACCGCCAGGAACGCGGGCGCCGGCCCTTTCTTGGAATAGACATCCCCTTCCGGCCCGAAGGCGCCCAGGACCTCTCCCGGCGAATTCACCCACTGCATCCAGGCGATGGCGTTGGTGTCGACGGCGCCTCGTCGCCCCAGGCTCTCGGTGACAGCGAAGAGCGAGACCTCGTCCACGATGTGGAAGCCCCCCGCCGTCGTGAGCAGATAGAGGGTCATGAGCAGCACGAAGAGGGCCGCCTCGATCTGGCGAATCTGTGCTTGCTCTGGGCGCCGCGATGCCGCGTTCATCGGCGCGCCGCCTGGTTCACCGTCACGGGCGCGAGGAGGATGCGATCACCCAGCGCCTGCCCATCCGCGCCGACGACCGGCAGCCGCGCCCCGGTTGCGGCGTCATACAGCCCCACTTCGACCGCGTAACGTCCCGACGGCAGGGTCGCGTCGATGGGTGCCGAGTATGGATCGCTCACCACCTCGCCTGCCAGCCAGCCGGTCGTGGGGTAAGCGCCGTCGCCCGGCATGCGATCCACCTGTCCGCGCACCTTGCCCTCGTCATCCAGGATATGCACGAAGACCGTCAGCGGCGTCGTCGAAGGGCCGATGGCGCGCCAGTAGAGGGTCAGGTTCAGCCGATCGCCCGCTGTCGCTGGCTCGACCACATCGTAGCCGAGCAGTTCGGCCACCTCGCCCAGCCGCGCGCCCACCGGATGCTGGAACGCAGGCGCCGTGAACTGGCGCGCCCATCCCTCGATCTTTATTGTCCCCAATCGCGTCTCAGCCGACTCCGCGCCGTCATCGGCTGCAAGGGCCACGTAGATCTCGTACTCCCCAGCGGGCGTCCGCGGGTCGATCCGCCAACGGTGCGTGTCGCGGACCACCTCGCCGATCCCCCAGCTCGCGAAGGGATAGCGGCCGCCGACGGGCGCCTCGCGCAGGGCGCTCCAGGCGCGGCCATCGCTCGGGTTGCGCAGCCACAGCCGCACCTCGGCGGCCGAACGTTCGCTGGTTGGCCCGTCCGCTCGCCAGTAGAGGCGCACGAGCAGATCCGCGCCGGGCGCTGCTGTGGCGGCTGGCAAGTCTGCGCCCAGCAGCGTTACGCCTCCCCATGTCGTCGGCTCCACGGCCGCGCTCCCCAGTCGCTCCACCGCGGGCGGCGTGCGCGGAGGGACCACCTCGATCGTTCCGATTGCCACGTCGGCGCCCTGCGGCGCCCCCGCCGCGTCCAGGCGATCGACGCGCTGGCCGGTGGCGGGGTCGTAGATGGCCGCCTTGAGCGTGTATACGCCCGGAGGGCTGCCGACCGCCAGCGCAATCGTGTAGACGTTGAGCGCGGTCTCGCCCTCATCCCAATAGGGCAACGTCAGGTGACGGTCGTTGAGCAGGGTGCGGTCGTCTTGTCCGACGATCTGGCCGAATGCATCTTCCAGGTACAGCGTGACCTTGTACGGCCGGTCGGCGACGGCCACGCGCTGCCAGGCCAGCGCCGCCCAGGCCATCTTGTCTGCCGGGACCACGAGCTGGCGCGCCTCCTCCAGCGTGCTGGTCGGCCCGCCGCCCCGCCCACCGAAGGCGATCCCCGTCAGGGCGACCGGCCCCAGGCGCACGGAGGCGGCTTCGAGCGTCGGCGCCAGCTCGAACTCGCTGGTCGGGGGCAGCCGATAGATGTCGATATGGTAGCCGCGCACATCGTGTTCCCCCAGGCGCTGGGCGTATTTGTCGAGCAGGAAGAGGATCACCCCACGCGGGTCGGTATCCGATTTGAACCAGCGCACCCAGAACAGGCGCGCGCGCCCTGCCGCCAGCTCGCTCAGGCGTTCGGCGGCGGTGTGAATGTCAACGAACAGATAGCGGGCGGGCGCCAGATCGGCCGGCTCGGGCGGAGGGTCTGTGAATTTGCCGAAGCGCGGATAATAGACGCCGAGCGGATAAGGTACGTCGATCAAGATCAAGTCATCGGGCGTCGCCTCCCGCTGCAGCCAGGCCGCCAGGCCGGCCGTATCCTCGCGGAAGAAGCGCTCATCGAACTGGTCGGCGCGCACGGCGGGGATGACCACGCTGGCCAGCGTCAGCGTCGCGGCCAGCCCCAGCGGCCAGCGCGCCCGCCACCAGCCGGCCAGGCCAGCGGCGATCAGGGCGTAGAGCGCTGGCGTCACGAAGCTGATATAGCGTGGATGGAACGTGGAGCGGTCGAGCAGGGTCACGTAGTAGACGACCAGCCCGCCCGCCAGCCACAGGATCAGGAAGGCCAGCCCCCAGAGCGTGCGCTCGGCCCCTGCGTCGTGATGTCCCTCATCCTTTCGTCCTCTGTCCGCCAGGACCAGCAGGGCCAGCCCGGCCGCGCCTCCGCCTGCGATCCCCCACAGCCACGGGGCGGCTTCTGCCAGCGCGAGGGCCGGCCCGGCGATGAACTCGCGCGCGCAGTCCAGAAGATACTCCGCGACAGGCGGGATCGTGAGGGTCGGGTTGCGGTAGGTCGGGATCTGCCGCAGCGCGATCGGCGCCTGGGGCAGGAAGAGCAGGATCATCCCCACGCCGGCCAGGAACGCTTTCAAGAGGATCGCCGCCGCCGCCCGTCGTTGGCCGCGCCAGGCCTCCGCGCCCGCGCGCAGAAGGATCCAGCCCTGCCAGGGGGCTAACACGAAAACGGCCGAGTAGTGGGTGAGCAAACTGGCGCTAGCCGCCAGCGAGTAGGCGATCCACCAGCGCCGCTGGCGCCCCGGCTCCAGGGCGCGCAGCAGGCAATAGGCGGCCACAAGCAACGCCACGAAGGTGGCCGTGTACATGCGCGTCTCTTGTGCTTCGGCCAGGAAGAAAGGAGCCAGGGCGCCCGTCGCCAGCGCCAATCGCGCGGCGGCCTGACCGGCCACGCGTCGGCCGAGGGCGAAGAGCAGGGGCGCGCTCAACATCCCCAGGAACGCTGACAGCGCGCGCACGGCGAACTCCGAGCGGCCTACGCCGCCCATCCAGGCGTGCAACAGGTAAAAGTAGAGAGGGGGATGGATGTCCAACTCGGGCGAGCCGGCGATCGCCGTCCAGGGGCGGCTCGCGACGTCGATGTTGCGCGCTTCATCCCACCAGATGTTTTGGACATCGATGCGATAGAGCCGCAGCCACAGGCCGGCCCACAAGAGGAGCACGATGAGGATCACAGAAGAAGGCATTGCCCGGCCCGGCTTGCCTGCGGTCGTCTTGAGCCAACAGCGCATGGTGAGACTACCCCGCCTGGTCGGCGCCCAGACGGCTGTACGCTTCCACATGGCGCGCGGCGATGTCATTCCATTGGAACGACTCCGCCAGACGAGCCGCTCCCGCGCTGAGCTGCTGACAGAGGCCAGGATCGGCCATCAACGTCTGCACGGCGGAGGCCAATACAGAGGGATCGTCGGGCGGCGCCAGCCAGACATTCTCTTTGTGCGCCAGGCGGGGGATCTTGAGCGCCGTCGGCGGGATATGCGTCTCGGCCTCGGTCGTGGTGACGATCGGCAGCGCGTGCGCCAACGCTGCCATCAGGCTCCCCCGTCGGAATGATGCCCCATCGCGGTAAGGAAGCACGCAGACGTCGCTGGCGAGCAGGTAGGCTGAGACCTCCGACTCCGACACGTATCCCGTCCAGCGCACGCGCTCCGCCAGTCCCAGCCGCTCGATCAGGTTCTTCACCTTCTCCAGATAGGCCGCGTTGGTGGGGTCGCTGGCGCCGACCTGGCCGCCGACCATGAGCAGATAGGCCGGCACCCCCCGCCGCACCAGCTCCGCCAGCGTCAGGATCAGCGTCTCGCCCCCTTTGGTCGCGCTTAGGAAACCGAAGTACGAGAGGAGCACGTCCTCTGGCCCGATCCCCAGCCGCGCCCGCCACGCCGCGCGATTGTAGTCGGCGGGCGGCTGCGCCTGGATATTGCTGCCGATGGGGATGAGGTCGAGCGCCTTGACCCCCCCTGCCGATTGCAGATCGCCGAAGTCGGCCATGTTGGTCGTGATGACCAGGTCGGCCGCGCGCGCCATGCGCAGGAGCACCCATCGACGCAGGAAGCCAGCCTTGGGGAACAGATAGGGAACGCGCAGGTCGTGAAAGGTGATCACCAGGCGCGGGCGAGTCTGGCTTTGCAGCAGCCGCGTCGGCACCAGATTGATGGCCGGGTGCATCCCATAGGCGGCTGCCTGATACTGGATATGGATGATGTCCGGCCCCAGCTCATGAGCGATCTCCTGCAGCGTTCGCCAGATGCGCCAACCCCAGTGGCCGATGCGCGCGTGGACCGTTGGCTCTGGGGTCCCCCGCGCGGGCCGCAAATGCTCGGGCGCGGCCGCTTTGCTTGTGAGCACGTGCGCATCCACTCCCAGGCGGACCAGCGTCAATCCCAACTCGCGCGTGTAATCGCCGACCCCTCCCTGCATCGGCGGGTATTCTCCGGTGACGAGCAACACCCTCATCGGTTCTCTGCCTCCTTGCCCTGGTCGGCTCGCAATCCGGAACGCAGGACCGCGCCATAGGCCGCCATGCGTTGCGCTCGCAGCGGTCGTCGGTGGCCGACCAACCATTTGAGCGCTTCCTCGCCCCATTGGTAGGCGAACGTTGCCAGTAGAAACGCACGCACCAGTTCCGCCGCCGCGCTGCCGTGGTATTTGTGGAAATAGAGCACCTTCGAAGTATTGAAGTGGATATGCCGCGCGGCGACCACCTGTTCGCTCGACTTGCCTTCATGGTGGATGACCTGCGCCGTCGGCAGGTAGACCACGCGCCAGCCCGCGGCGCGCGCCCGTCGGCACCAGTCCAGCTCTTCACTGTACATGAAGAAGCGCTCGTCGAAGCCGCCCACCTGGTCGATCGTCTGCCGCCGCGCCAGGAAGCAGGCGCCCACCACCCAGTCGACGTCCTGCTCCCGATCGTCCGGCTGATCGGCCATGTAGTAGCGGCGAGCGATCGCGTTGTCCGGCAGCCACTGCTGGAGCAGCGTGCTCTCCAGGAAGGCGGTGGTCAGAGTTGGGAAGCGGCGTCGCGACGGCTGCACGCGCCCGTCGCGGTAGCGCAACTGCGGGCCGACAGCGCCGACGTCGAGATGATCCTCCAGGTAGCGCGCCATCGTCGGCAGCGCGTCGCCGACCAGCTCGGCGTCGGGATTCAGGAAGAGCACGGCGCGCCCGCGCGCGATCTGCAACCCCTGGTTGTTGGCGCGCGTGAAGCCAACATTGACGTCGTTGGCGATCACGCGGACCGCGGGGAACTCGCGCGCCAGCATCATCCGGCTCTCGTCGCTGGACGCGTTGTCGACGACGATGATCTCGGTATGGATGCCTAGCTCAGCGGGATCGAGGGTGACGCCCGGCGAGGCGATGATGGACGCCAGGCAGCGACGCAGCAACGGCGCTACGTTCCAATTGACGATGAGAACGGAGAGGTCGCTCACGCAGGAGCTCTCATGGCAGGTTTATCTTGGCGCGTACAGCGTCGGGCGATGGTCAGCGCTTACCAGTACCGCTCGATGACGAAGTCGGCCAGGCTGGCGAGCGCGGCGCGGGCCGGCGTTGCAGGCAAGACCGTCAGCGCTTCGTGGGCGCGCGCGATGAATTGACGCGCCTCCGCCTTCGCGGCGTCGATCGCCTGGGAGTCGCGGATCAGCGCGATCGCGCGGTCGATGCCGTCATTGCCGTTGGCGCGCGCCTGCTGGAGGAGCCTGATCAGCTCTCCCGCGCGCGCATCTTGCTGCAAAAAGTAAAACGTCGGCAACGTCAGGGACCCCTGGCGCAGGTCGCTGCCTGGGGCCTTGCCCATGACCCGCTCGTCGCCGATGAAATCGAGGATGTCGTCGACGATCTGAAAGGCCATGCCAAAGGCGTTGCCGTACGCGCTCAGCGCGACGATCTGTTCCTCGGGCGCGCCGCTGAGGATCGCGCCGCTCTCCGCCGCCGCCTCGAACAGCGAGGCGGTCTTGGCGTAGATGCGCCGATAATACTCCTCTTTCGGCTGTTGCCAGTCGAGGGTCGCGAACAACTGTCGCAGTTCGCCATCGCAGATCGTCGTCAGCGTGCGCGCGAACAGACGCATGACCCGCGAATTCTCGCTCTGGGCCGCGAAGTCAGCCGAGATGGCGAACAGGAAATCGCCCGCCAGCACGGTCGCGCCGTGGCTCCATATGGCGTTGAGCGTCATCGCTCCCCGACGTAGCATCGCCCCATCGATGACGTCATCGTGAATGAGCGTGGCGGTATGCAGCGTCTCCGCTGCCGCTGCGATCGCCAGAACCGGCTGTCGGTCGCAGGGATGGAAGCGCGACGCCAACAGGCTGATCGCTGGCCGCAGCCGTTTGCCCCCGCGCGCCAGCAGCCCGCTCAGCGCCTGCGCGACGGGCGGAAACGCCTGGGTCAGGCGGGCGCGCATCAGCTCCTCGACCTGAGCCAATTCCTCGCTGACAAGATCCAAAGCGGCCAAATGCGTCAACGTTCTCGCGCTCCTCAAAGATCGAAGCCCAGAAAATGGGTTCCGGGGGAATGCGATTCAATAATCCTCGCGATCCTCCCGCAAATCAGTGATATTTTACACAAAGCGAAGGCGGGGGCGTCACTCCGCTGCTAGCCCAAACACCGCCATCGCGTTGGCCGTCGTCCGCTCCGCGATCGCCGTCAACGAGTCACCGCGCAGGCGCGCGATCGCCTCTGCCACACGCACGATCCATGCTGGCTCGTTGCGCTGCCCCCGCTGCGGATGGGGCGCCAGATACGGCGCATCCGTCTCCAGCAGCAGATGGTCGAGCGACAACTGCGGGACCAGCGCGTGCAGACGCCGCGCGTTTTCGAAGGTCACCGGGCCGCCCAACGCGACCATGAAGCCGAGCGCCGCGGCCTCCGCGGCCATGGCGGCGTCTCCCGGGAACGCGTGGAGCACGCCGCGCCAGCCGCGTCGTGGGGTGGGATGGCTGACTGCCCATCTGCGCAGCATTTCCATCAGCGGCTGTTCCGCCTCGCGACAGTGGATGACCACCGGCAGTCCCAGCTCCGCCGCCAGCTCGAGCTGCGCTGCGAATGCCGCCTGTTGCTGATCGCGCGGCGCGCGGTCGCGATAGAAGTCGAGGCCGATCTCGCCGATCGCCACGACTTTGGGGTGCGCCGCCAGCGCGCGCAGTTCGGCCAGCGCTGACATGCCAGGCGGCGTCAGCGCGTCGGCCTCGTGCGGATGCACCCCTACCGTCGCGTAGACCTCCGCATGGCGCGCGGCCAGGGCTATCGCCGCGCGGCTCGAGGGCAGATCGGTCCCCATGGTGAGGATGCGGATCACCCCCGCCGCGCGCGCCCGCTCGATCACCGCCGCGCGATCGGCGTCGAACTGCGGATGATCCAGGTGAGCGTGCGTATCGACCAGGCGCCCTTCGGCCAATCCCTTCGTCCTCCAGATTCGCTGGCGTCGCCTGTCAGGCGGCGCGGCTCAGGCCGGCCAGCCGCATCCCATCCTCCAACAGCGTCTGCACCCGATCCCCCTGCGTCGTCTCCGTGTACACCCGGATGATCGGCTCCGTCCCTGAGAAGCGGATCAACAGCCAGCCGCCGTCCTCCAGGCAGAACTTGAAACCGTCGGCGGTCTCGATGCCGACGACCGCCAGCCCGCCCAACTGCGTCGGCTGCGCGCGCGTCACCCGCTCGCGCACGGCCTCGCGCTCGCTGACCGGGAAGACGACGTCGATGCGGTCGTAGTAGTGCGCTCCCACCTGGCTGAACAGGCGCTCGATGAGCTGCGTCACCGACTGGCCCGTGCGCACCATCAGGTCGAGGATGCACAAGCCGGCGACGATGCCATCGCGCTCCGGCACGTGATTGCGAAAGGCGTAGCCGCCGCTTTCCTCGCCGCCGATCAGGGCATTGACTTCGACCATCTTGGGCGCCACGTACTTGAAGCCGACCCCCGTCTCGTACACGGGCACATCGTACAGTTTGCCCAGCTTGTCCAGCATCGAGGTCGTGGAGAGGGTCTTCACGATGGGGCCGCGCTCTCCGCGCACTTCGAGCAGATACATCGCCAGCAGCGCGAAGACGCGCAACTGGTCGACGAAATTCCCTTGTGCGTCGACCACCCCCAGCCGATCGGCGTCGCCGTCGGTGATGATCCCGATGTCGGCGCTCAGCTCGCGCACTTTGGCCAGGCAGGGATCGACGTTGGGTCGGATCGGTTCGGGGCGGCTCATCTCCGGGAAGATCGGATTGCGCTGGTCGTGGAGGGGGATCAGCCGCGTGCGCCCGCCGCCGATCAGGCGATCGAACCAGCCAGCGCCGTTGCCCCACATCGAGTCGTTGACGATCGTGAACCCGGCCTGGCGGATCGGTTCGACGTCGATCAGGCGTTTGACCTGCTCGATGTAGGCTGGCGCCGGATCGAACACCTCCACCAGCCCGCGCGCCAGGGCGTCCTCCAGGTCCATGCGCTGCACGCGGCCGGCGCTGGGAATGGCGGCCTCGATCTCGAGCAGCCCGTTGGGATCAATGGCGCCTCCCGTCGGCCCGCGCACCTTGAAGCCGTTGTCGGTGGGAGGGTTGTGGCTGGCTGTGATGTTGACGGCGCCCGCCGCCTTGCGCGCCACGACGCTGTAGGAGATCACCGGCGTCGGCGTCGCCCCTTGCGTCAGATAGGCGCGAATGCCGTTGCCTGCCATCACCTCCGCCACGGCGGCCGCGAAGTGCTCCGAGGCAAAGCGCTTGTCGTAGCCTACCACGACCCCCGCCTCCGCCTGGCCATGGCGCTTCAAGTAGTTGGCGAACCCCTGCGCGCAGCGGCGCACGTTGGTGAAGGTGTAGTCTTCAGCGATCCGAGCGCGCCACCCGTCGGTCCCGAAACGGATTGTCGTCTCCACGTCGCCCTCCCCTCTCTGCTTCATTTCAGCTCTTGTTCTAACGCCTGCAAGTCCGCGTCCACCATCAGGCGCACAAGCTCCCTGAAGGTCACGGTCGGCTGCCAGCCCAGGATGCGCCTGGCCTTGCTGGCGTCGCCCACCAGCAGGTCCACCTCGGCAGGCCGGTAGAAGCGTGGGTCGACTACGACATAGCGCTGCCAGTCGAGGCCGACGTAGCTGAACGCCTCCTCGCACAGCTCGCGCACCGAGTGCGTCTCGCCAGTGGCGATCACGTAGTCGTCGGGCCGATCGTGTTGGAGCATGAGCCACATGGCGCGCACATAGTCGGGCGCGTAGCCCCAATCGCGCCGGGCCTCCAGGTTGCCCAGCCGTAGTTCATGGGCCAGCCCGAGCTTGATGCGCGCCACGGCGTGCGTGATCTTATGGGTGACGAACTCCAGGCCCCGGCGGCTTGACTCGTGGTTGAACAGGATGCCCGAGCAGGCGAAGAGGCCGTAACTCTCGCGGTAATTGACGGTGATCCAGTGCCCGTACACTTTGGCCACGCCATAAGGGCTGCGCGGGTAGAAGGGGGTATGCTCGTTTTGCGGCACTTCTCGCACCTTACCGAACATTTCTGATGAGTTATGAAGCAAGACAGGAACATTGCCCCCAAAGAACCGCTGGCCATCTGGAACTGACAAATCGTAAACCTCGAAATCTCCGCTCTCACTGGTGATCTCAGTAATCCTGGCCATACCCAGAGAGGAGTCCACCCACATGTTCACCGGCTTTGTGAGTGTAAGCTGGTATTTTTCGGCCAGGCGCTTAACCTTAGCTTTGGAAACCAGCGGCTTATATTTGATCCGGTGATAGCATTTTCCTGCCATATCCCTCTGGAAAATGGCTGAGGGAAGACATTCCAGTGAAGTCTGCTGCCAGCCGTTTTGGTGCTCAGATGTCTGCATGAGCAAACGGGCATAGCGCGCGCTGATTTTGATGTCATAGCAAGTCGATCCAGGGATCAACAAGCCCGTCGGGCTGGGATGAGAGGCGTTCACGCGGCGATATAATCGGCATCCAAAGCCAGTATTGCGCATCAGATACACCAGCTCATGGGCGAGCTGGTGGCTGACCGTTGTGAAAGTGGTCTCCGTCGGCCGTACCTGGGCGTCGCCTAAATATCCGGCCAGGAAGTTGCGGACCAAATCAGGCGACAGATCCCATATCCAATTAGGCAGATGCTTGTCGTGCGCGGTCTTGCCGAATTGAGCGCAGAGACTGGCAATTACCTTGCCAGAGATCGAGAGTGTGCGGGAATTGGCTTGAGGCTTGAGGGACTCCGATAGCGTCAGCTCAGGGAAGTGCCGGGCTATGATTTGCCTGACTTCATCGACCTGGCTTTGCTCATCGATATGGAAGGTCAAGGCTACTTTGTAGAGCTCCCGTGGTGGATCAAGCTCGCAATGCCCTTCTGCCAGATAGTAGCCCAAGAACTTCATTAGCTCCGGGGTCAGGGAAACCTGCTCCTGGTAGCCCCGCACCCGGGGTTGATATTCTGGGCGCACGTCGATCTGGATAGGGATGTGACCATTGCGTCGGGATTGGAACTGGCTTGCATGATAGGTGATCAGGTAGTCGCCTACCCGCAACTCATCTACACGCTTGGGGATCAGTTCGCCGTTTTCACTAAAGACGATCACCGAATGATCGCCCGTGATCTTGAGCTCACCGCCGCCTTCATATTTCAAGGTGTAAAGGCGATTTTTAGGGTGGCGAGAGACATGGCTGGCCCGAACAAAAGTGACGCGACCCGCTTCATCCACAGCTAAGACTTCGACCCCCTGGAGTGGGAGGGTTACCCATTTCTGCTGGTATTCTGGCGGGATCAGTCTGGCGATAGGCAGTAATTCAATGACTCCCTCTCGGCGAATCAACACCGGTGTATTCCCATCCACACTGCTCGCCTGGTAAAATTTGATGCTCGGATCTACGATGCGGATCGCGTCCAGCAGGCGCGTGACCCCCAGCGCCGTGAACTCTCCCGTCAATACCGGCTGCTCGAACGACGTGGGCACGAACGATTGCGCTGCCAGATTGTAGACTTCCTGGGGCCGCTCGCGCTGCAAGATGCTGATCAGCGACACCTGGTCGAGCAGGTCTCCCTGCACCAGCATCACCCGGTCCTGGAAATGCCGAATGCGGTCGAAGTTCACTGTGCTCGACCGCCGCACCATGCCGACGACTTCATATCCGCGGTCCAACAGAAACTCGGCCAGATAGGACCCGTCCTGGCCCGTGATCCCTGTGATCAACGCTTTGGGCATTGGCTCATCCTGTCATACGCGCTGGTCGCCGCACGCGCGCGCGCCATTCGTCTAATACGTCCTGTAGGCTTTGCGAGAAGGGGATGCGCGGCGTCCATGCCGTGCGCTCGCGCAGCCGCGAACAATCTGCTACGATCTTGGGCGTGTCTACCGCTCGCGCGCGCTGCGGATCGATCTCAACCCGAATCGGTTTGCCGGTGAGGGCGATCAGCCCTTCGACCATCTCGCGGATCGAGTGCGCCTGGCCTGCACCCACGTTGTAGACTTCCCCCGGCTCGCCGTGGACCAGGATCAGATGGTACGCGCGCACGACGTCGCGCACGTCGCTGAAATCGCGCCAGACGTCGAGGTTGCCAGCCTGGACGACGGGAGGCCGCACCCCGGCTTCCGCCTCCGCCACCTGCCGCGCCAGGTCGGGCGCCACAAAGCCCAGCCGCTGCCGCGGGCCGATGTGGTTGAAGGAGCGCACGCGCACGACCGGCACCCTGTGAGCCAGCCAGTACTGCAACCCCAGGAAATCCTGGGCGATTTTGCTCACGGCGTACGGGTTCAGCGGCCGCAACGGCGTCTCCTCGCGCACAGGCAACTCGTCCGGCTGGACGCGCCCGTATTCTTCGCTCGACCCGACCACCAGGAAGCGACAGCCGATCCGCAGATGGACGATCGCCTCCAGGAGATTGAGCTGGACTCGAATGTTGGTCTCGAGCGTAGCCCAGGGATCGATGCGCGACAACGAGGTCAGAGGCTGCGCCGCCAGGTGGAAGACGTAATCCGGCTGCGCCTGCTCCAAGATGCGCACCGCCGTATCCAGGCCCGAAAGCTCGGCTGGATACAGCGTCAAGTCGGCGCGCAAATGGACAATGTTGGTGTCATCGCCGAAGACCGTCCCCGCCACCTGCCAGTCGGTCTCTCGCAGCAGATACTCGGCCAGATGGCTGCCGACGAAGCCAGAGATCCCTGTGATTAGCGCTCGCGCCACGCTCGTCTCCTGGCTATCTTGTCCGTCCGCTCACGGCGACCGCCATTATACCACTTTCCTTTATTCCAGCCCCGCCTCGTCGCGCAGGATCTCCGCCATGTTGAGGCGCTCCCACGGCGCGTCGATGTCGTCGCGGCCGAAGTGGCCGTAGGCGGCCGTCGCCTTGTAGATCGGTCGCCGCAGATCAAGGTAGCGGATGATGGCCGCCGGGCGCAGGTCGAAGTGGGCGTTGATCAGCTCGACGATCTTCTCGTCGGCGATCTTCCCCGTGCCGAACGTCTCCACCGCCACCGACACCGGCCGCGCTACGCCGATCGCATAGGAGATCTGTAGCTCGAACCGGCTGGCCAGCCCGGCCGCGACCACGTTCTTGGCGATGTGTCGCGCCATGTACGCCCCCGAGCGGTCCACTTTGGTCGGATCCTTGCCCGAGAAGGCGCCGCCGCCGTGCCGGGCGACCCCGCCGTAGGTATCGACGATGATCTTGCGCCCGGTCAGCCCGGCGTCGCCCAGCGGCCCTCCCGTCACGAAACGCCCCGTGGGGTTGACGAAGATGCGCGTGCGTTCGTCGAGCATCCCCGGCGGCGCCACATAGCCGATCACCTGCTCGATCACATCGTGGCGGATGGTCGCCTGATCCACGGCGGGCGAATGTTGTGTCGAGACGACGACCGTATCGATGCGCGCCGGCCGCCCATAGTGGTACTCGACGGTCACCTGCGCCTTGCCGTCGGGGCGCAGATAGGGCAGCGTGCCATCCTTGCGCACTGCGGCCAGACGCCGACACACTTTGTGCGCCAGCATGATCGACATCGGCATATACTCGGGCGTCTCATCGCAGGCGAAACCGATCATCATCCCTTGATCGCCCGCCCCGATCGCCTCGATATCCGAGTCGCTCATCTCGCCGATCTTGGCCTCCAGCGCCTGATCCACCCCCAGCGCGATGTCGGCGGATTGCTCCTTGATGGAGACAAGCACGCCGCAGGTATCAGCGTCGAACCCGTATTTGGCTCGCGTATAGCCGATGTCGCGGATCGTGTTGCGCGCGATCGTCGGGATGTCAACATAGGTCGAGGTTGTGATCTCGCCCATGACCACGATCAGCCCCGTCGTCGTCGCGCACTCGCACGCCACGCGCGCGTCCGGGTCTTCCGCGATGATGGCGTCGAGCACGGCATCCGACACCTGATCGCATATCTTGTCGGGGTGCCCTTCCGTCACCGACTCCGAAGTGTAGAAAAGCTTAGGAGAACTCATGAAGGTCGTTGTCATTCCAGGCTGCTCCGTCTCATTGATCGATCAGCCTCTCGCCCAGGCTGAGGCTGAGTAGCGTCGGCGCCAGGATCCTTCGGAGGGCGCCGAAAAAAACCACGGTTGTAACCGCAGAGGGCGCAGAGGTTTTTGAAGCAATTGCCATCAGACTGCGGTCTCGGCGTCTCTGCAGTGAAGCGCCAGGGCTTTTTCAGCAGCCTCCTCCGCGCGGGGAGAGGGCCTCGGCCGATTGGGGGAGAACCTTCGCGGCGACGCCTATGTTCCCATCTCCCACGAGGCCAGGTATTTCTCCTGCTCCGGCGTGAGCGTATCGATCGTCACCCCCATCGCGCGCAGTTTGAGCTGCGCGATCGCCTTGTCGATCTGCTCCGGCACCGCGTAGACGCGCCGCTCCAGCTCGTCGTGGTGTTGGACCATGTACTCGGCGCATAACGCCTGGTTGGCGAAGCTCATGTCCATGACCGCGCTGGGATGGCCCTCCGCCGCCGCCAGATTGACCAGGCGTCCCTCGCCGGCCACGTACAGGCTGCGTCCATCGTGCAACTGATATTCGTCGAGCGATTCGCGCACGCGTTGCTTCTTGGCGGTCATCGCTTCGAGCGCGGGCAGGTTGATCTCGACGTTGAAGTGGCCGGAGTTGGCCATGATCGCGCCCGATTTCATGCGCGCGAAGTGCGGCGCGTCGATGACGTTGATATCCCCCGTCGCCGTGATGAAGATGTCGCCGATCTCGGCCGCCTCGATCATGGGCAGCACGCGGAACCCGTCCATCACCGCTTCCAACGCCTTCAGCGGATCGACCTCGGTCACGATCACGTTGGCGCCCATGCCCCGCCCGCGCATGGCGATGCCGCGGCTGCACCAGCCATAGCCCGCCACCACCAGGTTCTTGCCCGCCAGGAGCACGTTGGTCGCGCGCAGGATCCCATCGATCGTCGATTGTCCGGTGCCGTAGCGGTTATCGAACAGATGCTTGGTCATGGCGTCGTTGACGGCGATGATCGGATAGCGCAGCACCCCTTCTTGGGCCATCGCGCGCAGGCGGATGACCCCCGTCGTCGTCTCCTCGGTCCCCCCGATGACGTTGTCCAGCAGATCCTGGCGCTCGCGGTGCAACTGCGACACCAGATCGGCGCCGTCGTCCATCGTCAGATGCGGACGATGATCGAGCGCCGCCTGAATGTGGGCGTAGTAGGTGCGGTGGTCCTCGCCCTTGATCGCATAGACCGGGATCTCGTAGTGGCGCACCAGCGCCGCCGCGACGTCATCCTGCGTGGATAAGGGATTAGACGCGCAGAGCACCAGATCGGCCCCTCCCGACTGCAGCACGTGCGCCAAGTTGGCCGTTTCCGAGGTGATATGCAGACACGCCGACAGGCGCAGGCCGCGCAACGGCTGTTCGCGACTGAAGCGCTCCCGCAACTGCGCCAGCACCGGCATCTCGCGGGCGGCCCACTCGATATGGAGACGACCCTGGTCAGCCAGGGACAGGTCTTTGACGTCGTAGCCTTTGCTCACTGCCTCACTCCTTAGCGTGCATGATCGCCGACGAGCGCGTCCAGCTCAGGCGCTGGACCGAACGTCTGGCGGTAGCGTTCGACGAACTCGGTGATCGTGTAGTAGTGGCTCAGAGGCCCCTCTTGTTCGAGCACGTAGGTGGCTGCCAGGCTGCCCATGCGTCCGCATACCTCCCAGGGGAATCCTGCCAGCAACCCCACCATCACCCCGGCCCGGTACGCGTCTCCCACGCCGGTCGGCTCGCCGCGTTGCCGCGGCGCCGCGGCCGGCACAGCGATCTGGCGCTCGCCGTCGACGATCAGCGAGCCGCGTTCGCCGCAGGTGACGATCGTCGTCTGGGCCAGCTCGTGCAGCGCGGCATCCGTCAACCCCGTCTTGTTCTTGAGCATCTCGAACTCGTACTCGTTGACGATCAGCAGGCGCGCGCCGCGCGCCCCCGCGATGATCTCCTCGCCGCTCAGGCGGATGATCTGCTGGCTGGGGTCGTACACGTAGGGGATGCCCAGTTCCTGACACTCGCGCGCGTACTGAACCATCGCTCCGGGATCGTTGGGCGAGATGATCGCCAGCTCGATCGCGCGCCCGCGCAGGTCGTGGAACGACAGCTCGCGCGCCCGCCGCATCGCCCCCGTGTAGAAGCTGGCGATCTGATTGCCTTCCAGGTCCGTGCTGACGAAGAACGAGGCGGTGAAGTCGTCGTCGTACACGCGAATGGCGGAGACGTCGATCCCGCGCTCCTCCAACCAGCAACGGTAGTCGCCGAAATCCTGGCCCACGGTCGCCATGATGCACGGCCGTTGCCCCAGCAGCCGCAGCGAGTAGGCGATGTTGGGCGCGCAGCCCCCGCGCCGACGCCGCATCGAGTCGACCAGAAAGCTCACCGAGAGCCGATCGATCTTGTCCGGCAGGATGTGCTCGCGGAAGCGCCCTGGGAACGACATGATGTAATCATACGCCACAGAGCCGGTGACAACGATCGTCATGCCTTCCCTCCCGTCGAATCTGCCGCGCGCTGGCTGTGGAGGGTAGCCTCTGCCGCCAGCTTGAGGCGGCGCAGGCTCTCCTGGAAGGGCGGGTAGGCGATCCCCTCCTCGGTGATGATGCCGGTCAGGTAACGGTGGGGGGTCACGTCGAAGGCCGGGTTGTAGACGGCCACCCCCTCCGGCGCGATCGGCGCGCCGTTGATGATCGTCACCTCCTCCGCCGCGCGCTCCTCGATGGGGATCTCATCGCCGTGGGCCAGCGCCAGGTCGATCGTCGAGGTGGGCGCGACAGCGTAGCACGGGATGCCGTTCGCCTGGGCGCACACCGCCAGCTTGTAGGTGCCGATCTTGTTGGCTACATCGCCGTTAGCGGCCACGCGGTCGGCGCCGAAGAGGACGAGGTCGACCTGGCCGGTGCGCATCAGGTGCCCGGCCGCGTTGTCGGCGATCAGCGTCATCGGGATGCCATCGCGCATCAGCTCCCAGGCCGTCAGGCGCGCTCCCTGCAGCCGCGGCCGCGTCTCATCCACCCAGACGTGCACCTGCTTGCCCTGCGCGTGCGCGGCCCGCACCACCCCCAGGGCGGTCCCATAATCGACCGTGGCCAGCGATCCCGTGTTGCAGTGGTGCAGGATGCGCGCGCGGGCGGGGACGATCGTCGCCCCGTGCGCGCCCATCCGGCGGTTGATGGCGATGTCCTCTTCCGCCACGCGCTCGGCTTCCACCAGCAGCGCCGCCCGCAGCTCATCCGCCGCACGCCCATGCATCCGCTCAGCGACGGCCAGCAGGCGGCTGGTGGCCCAGCTCAGGTTGACGGCCGTGGGCCGCGCGCGGTCGAGGATCGCTTTGGCCGCGCGCAGGTCCTGCAGCAGCCCCTCATTTGTATGCGCCGCGCTCTGGCGCGCGGCCAAAGCCATCCCATAGGCGCCCGCCGCGCCGATCGCGGGCGCCCCGCGGATGACCATCTCCGTGATCGCGCGCGCGACGTCGTGATAGTCGGTGTAGCTGACGATCTCCAGGCGGTCGGGCAATTGCCTTTGATCGATCATCTGCACGGCGCCGGTTGCAGCTTCCCACCAAATCGTGCGCACCTGTCCTCTCCCGCCAGTCGCAAACATAAAAAATGCGCTCGCTGGTGAGCGCAATCCCCCTTGCGGCCCGCGGCCCTTGGAGGGCTGCAGGCCCTCGCCTGTCGGCCCTATCCGGCGAAACTTGCCAGCGCCAGACGCAGCCGTTCTTCTACGTCGGTCACCTCACGCGGCAGCGCCTGCACGGCGCGCTGCGCTTCGATCACGCTATAGCCGAGCGTGGTCAGCGCATCGATCACCTGCGCGTCGGCGGCGGTCAGGGCGGCCAGGCCAGGGGGCGCCTCCACGCTGGGCATGCGATCCTTCAGCTCGAGCACGATCTTCTGCGCCGTCCGTTTGCCGACGCCAGGCAAGCGCGCCAGCAAGTCGGGTTGCTCTTGCGCGATGGCCAGGCGCAGCGCGTCCACCGTCATGCCAGACAGCGCGGCCAGGGCGGTGCGCGGCCCCACCCCCGGTACTGCGAGCAGCATCTCGAACAGCGCCAGCTCCTCCTCGGTGGCGAAGGCGTAAAGGGACCATTCGTCGTCGCGCACATGCAGATGGGTGTGGACGCCGATCACCTCGCCCACGCGCGCCTGCGCCAGCAGGTGGACCGGCGCGAACGCCTTGAACCCAATGCCCCCTGCGCTGATCACGAAGTAATCTTTCCCCCGCGCCAGGACCTGCCCTTCCAGCCAGGCGATCATGCTCGCCTCGACCTCCCCATCCGCTCAGGGAAGCTGCGCGCTCATGGCTCGCGGAAACGATAGCCCACGCCGCGCACGGTGAGGATGTGGGTCGGCTCTGATGGGTTCTCCTCGATCTTCTCGCGCAACCGCCGGATGCCGACCTCGACCAGGTTGGTCCCGCCCACGAAGTCGTAGCCCCACACTTCCTCGAACAAGGCGGCCTTGGAGATCGTCTGGCCCGCATGCGACATCAGGTGATAGAGCAACTGGAACTCGATGGGGGTCAGGTGGCGCGATTCGCCATCGACGAACACCTCGTGCGATTCAGGATCGATCTTGACGCGCCCGATCGCGATCGTGTGATGCGCAGCCTTGCGTTGGCTCCATTCGATGCGGCGCAGGATCGCCTGGATGCGCGCTTCCACCTCGCGAAAGGTGAACGGTTTGGTGATGTAATCGTCGGCGCCAAGCTCAAACCCCTGCACCAGGTCATCGGCGCCGCCCAGGGCGGTCAACATAATCACAGGCACATCCGATCGTTTGCGGATATGTCGGCAGACAGCGAATCCATCCACGCGGGGCATCATGATGTCCAGGATGATCAGATCCACGGGATGGTTGTCGAAGACGTCGATCGCCTGCTGGCCATCTTCGGCGGTGAGCACCTGGTACCCTGCGTTCTCCAGCGAGAGTTTGAGCAAGTTGCGCAGGGGCGCCTCATCCTCGGCCAACAGGACGCGATAGAGCCTCTTTTCCTCCTCAGGCGCGGCGGCCGAGGGCTGGCTGGCAGCGAGTGGATTCGCCATATTGACACTCTCCATGATCCGCATTTCAGCGCTGTACCGTCTGCAGGGGGAGCATGATCCTCTTTTCAGAAGACGCTCCGCGCGTCGATGATCGTATGACAAGACCGCTGCGCTATCGTTCGGCTGTGTTGGCCAGAAGCTCCTCGATCTGACGCGAGTGAATGTGACAGATCGCCACCGCCACCGCATCGGCGACATCATCTGGCCGCAAAGGCGCAGGTAACCCCAACAGCAACCGGATCATCTCTTGCATTTGATGTTTGTCCGCGCCGCCGTAACCGACCATCGCCTGCTTCACGGTCGCCGGCGGATAGGCGAACACGGGGACCCCGGCCTGCGCCGCGGCGAGCAAGACCACCCCCCTGGCGTGTCCAACAGCGAGCGCGGTCGGCGCGTTGCGCCCGAAGAACAGCTCCTCGACCGCGACCGCCTGTGGGCCATAGGCGCGGATCAGGCTGGCGACCTCCTGATGGATGGTCAACAAACGCTCGGGCAACGGTCGCCCTGGCGAGGTCACCACCGCGCCGTGGGCCAGCAATCGCAAGGCGCGATCGTCGCCCTGAACGACGCCGTATCCGGTTGTCGCGGTGCCTGGATCGATGCCCAAAACGATCACGCTGGTCCGTCGCCCTTCTGGCCAGATTGCCGAGAGCTGCCTTAGGCCGCCACGAACTCAGCCATCGCCTCTTCCGAGATGTCGAGATTGGAGAAGACCCGCGACACATCCTCCAGGTCCTCGAGCGTCTCAATGAGGGTCATGACCTGCTGAGCCTCTTTCGAGTCCAGGGAGATCAGGTTCTTCGGCTTCCGGATCAACTCCGCCGTCTCGACGGGGATCCCCTGGAGGCTGAAGGCCTCGCGCACGACCTGCAAGTCGGCCGGGTCGGTGTAGATCTCGGCCAGTTCGTCTCCGAACTCCACATCCTCGGCGCCGGCGTTGAGCGCAGCCTCGAACAGGGCGTCTGGATCCTGGCCTTCGAGGGGGACAGTGATATACCCCTTGACGTCGAACTGCCAGGCGACGCTGCCCGACTCGCCCAGGCTGCCGCCCGCGCGGCTGAACACGCGGCGGATATCGGCGACCGCGCGGTTGCGATTGTCCGTCACGACCTCCACCAGGATCGCCACGCCGCCAGGGCCATACCCCTCGTACATCATCTCGTACAGCTCTTCCGCTTTCTCCTGGCCCGACCCGCGGCGGATGGCGCGGTCGATGTTCTCTTTGGGCATGGAGTTGGCTTTGGCTTTGTCGATGGCGAGGCGCAGCTTGAAGTTGTAGGCAGGGTCCGCCCCCTCGCGGGCCGCGGCCTGAATCTCACGCGACAGCTTGGTGAAAAGCGCCCCCCGCTTGGCGTCCGCCGCCCCCTTCTTACGTTTGATCGTCGACCATTTGCTGTGTCCAGACATAGGCTCCCCCTTTGCCCACGGGTTCACTGCATATCGATAGGCTCTGAGATTATACCACAGGTTGCCCGCGTTGCCGTCGGCAACGGTCCACTGCCAAAAGAAACGCGCGAAACAGGGGGTGGGGAGCATTCGGGCGCGACTTGAACTCGGGGTGGAATTGCGTCCCCAGCATCCACGGATGGTCGCGCAGCTCAGCGATCTCGACCAGGCGCTCGTCCGGCGACAAGCCGCTGAAGACGAGGCCTGCCTCTCCCAGCAGGTCGCGATAGGCATTGTTGAACTCGAAACGGTGGCGATGACGCTCGTGAATCAGGTCTGTCTGGTAGGCCTGCCACGCCAGCGTGCCCGGCCGCAGTCGGCAGGGGTACGATCCCAGCCGCATCGTGCCCCCCAGATCGGCGATCGAGCGCTGTTCCGGCAACAGATCGATCACGGGATGGCGGGTGGTCAGCTCGAACTCCGTGCTGTTCGGCTCGTCCGAGCCGAGCACAAAGCGCGTCAGCTCGATGCACATCACCTGCATCCCCAGGCAAAGCCCCAGATAGGGCACCTTGTGTTCGCGCGCGAAACGAGCCGCCACGATCTTGCCGTCGATGCCGCGGTAGCCGAACCCGCCGGGCACGACGATGCCGTCCACCTTTTCTAGACGTTCCAGCCCACGGCCCCGTTCCAACTCCTCCGAGCTGATCCATTCGATCTCGACATGGCGATCGATGGCGACGCCGGCGTGCTGCAGCGCTTCCTTGACGCTGATGTAGGCGTCCTGCAGCTCGACATATTTGCCGACCAGGCCCACCAGGACCGATGGTTTGGGGCGTTTGATCTCGGCCACCAACTGCCGCCACTCTGTCAGATCGCGTTGTTGCGAGGGACAGGCCAGCCGCTCGAGCAGGAACTCGGTCAGGCCCGCCTCTTCCAACATCAGAGGGACCTCATAGATCGTCTCGGCGGTCACCAGCGGGATGACGGCCCGTTTCTCGACGTCGCAGAAGAGGGCGATCTTCTCGCGAACCCCATCGCCGACGGGAAAATCGGACCGGCAGACGATCACATCCGGCTGGATGCCGATGCCGCGCAGCTCGCGCACGCTGTGCTGCGTCGGCTTGGTCTTCAGCTCGCCGGTCGCGGGCATATAGGGGAGGAGGGTCACGTGGATATACAAAGTAGATTCGCGGCCGAGGTCCTTGCGCATCTGCCGGATCGCTTCCAGAAACGGCAGCCCCTCGATATCGCCGACCGTTCCCCCCACCTCGCAGATCACCACGTCGGCCCCGGACGCGCGCGCGACCAGCGCGATCCGGCGCTTGATCTCGTTGGTCACGTGAGGGATCACCTGGATGGTGCCTCCCAGGTAGTCGCCGTGCCGTTCTTTGGCGATCACCTCGGCGTAGATTTGCCCGGTCGTTACGTTGTTCTCGCGTCGCAGGTTTTCGTCGACGAAGCGCTCGTAATGGCCGAGGTCGAGGTCGGTCTCGGCGCCGTCTTCGGTGACGAACACCTCCCCATGTTGATAAGGGGACATCGTGCCGGGATCGACGTTGAGATAGGGGTCGAGCTTCTGGATCGACACCGAAAGCCCGCGATTCTTGAGCAGCCGTCCGATCGACGCCGCCGTGACCCCCTTGCCCAGAGAGCTGACGACGCCGCCGGTCACAAAGATGTACTTGGTCACCTGATTCGCCCTTTTCGTTGAGGATAGAGAAATCTACACTATCTTCCGTCTCCATGCAAAAGGCCCGGTGCGACCCGGGCCTCTGCGATAGGCAAGACCGATTCGATGGCGGCTACTGCTTGCCGGTACCCGATTGTTTGCTCTTGCGTGCGATCTCGGCAGCGCGCAGCGCCTGCTCCGTCGCGCGCTTGGCGGCGTCCTCCTGCTCTTGAGGCGTTGGCCCTTCCTTGGCGGCGGGCGCAGCGGGACCAGCCTCCTTGCTGCTGGGCGGCTCAGTATGCGTCCGCTCGCGCGCCGCTTCTACGACTGTGGCTGAGGCGGCGGTTCGCGTCGCTGGCGAGCCAAGCGGTCGCGTGGGTTGGGCGGGCGTCTTGGGCGCGGCTGCCGCTGCGCTGGCGACCTTCTCGTTGAGCGCCCGCGTGCTCTCCTCGATTCCCAAGAGCACCAGGACCATGTCGCCGACCGCATACAGGATGACGAAGAAGAAGGCGCAGGTGAGCAGAAGCAGCAGCCCGAACACCTTGGCCAGCGTGGAGACAATCGCCGGCATGTTGCCGCCCGCTGTGAGGCCAGCGATCAGGCTGATGACGCCGAGGATAAGGAGGACGATGCCCAACCCCTTGCTGATCAAGGCGACCGTACGCAATAAGCCGTGTCGCGTTTCCAACATGATTGCTCCTCCCAGGATTTGTGAAAGTCCCCCGCTGCACATGTCGATGATGACCGACGGTGTGCAGCGGGGGGCCAGCGGCTGCTATGGCGCCGCGAACTCGTGGAGCGGTTGCTCCTGCGCCCCTGCGGGCACCGGGAAGCGCACCGTCAACTGGACATCGGTAGCCTGGAGGGTCGGCACTGCCTGACCGGCCAGCGGCGCCCAGGGTTGGGCGGCCATCAACTTAGGCAGCAGCTCCGCCAGGGTCGCCAGGTGAGCTGCATCCCAGGCCAGGTTCGGCAATGGCTTGCCGTTGAGATACAGGAACAGGCCCGAAGGAAGCGTCTGCACCTGCACATGCTGCACGCCGCCCGCCGACAGTTGCGCCATCAGGTTGGCCGGCACGACGGCTGTGCTCATGTCCATTCCGGTGAGTTCCTGCAAGCGTCGCGTGGAAACCCCCATGATTGAGGGAACTCCCTCCGCATCCACGTCAACCAGTGCATGCAATACGATGAATTGCTTCTCGGCGACTTCGCTCGCGGCCGCCGCGGCGTCCACCAGCATCAGATCCTTAGGATCGCGCAGGGGCGCTGCCGTGACCCCTTCCGGCACTGCAAACTGCACGGCGAGCGAGATGCTGATGTACTGCAGGAAGGGCGCCGCCTCGCCGACCAGCGCGGCCTGTGGCACCTGGAAGGCGGCAAGCACATTGGCCAGATTGGCCAGGCTCTCCTGGCTCCATACGAGATAGGGCAATGGCTTGCCGTTGGCGTAGAGGAACACCCCTTGCCCGTTGATGGTGACCTCGAAGTTCTGCACGCCCGCGTCGGTCATCATCTGGAGAAGATCGGCCGGCAGCCGCGCCATGCTCATATCCATCCCCGTCATCTTTTGGATGTCTTGCACGCTCAACCCAAAGATGCTGGGGTAGCCATCCTTGTCCACCGTCACAACGATGCGCGGCAGGTCGAGCTTGAAGGCTGGCTCGCCGCCCTGGCCCAGGGGGGCTGCCGCCGGCGCCGCCCAGACTGCTCCCGTGGGCGCCAGAGCGATCAGGATGCTGAGGAGAAGCACCCATGTCACAGACTGTCGTCGTCGCACCTTTCACCTCCCGTGGTTTGCCTACATGATTGCTGGGAACCGTGCCATACAAACCGGATTGATGAACCGACGCGGCTGGCCGCTTGAGGCGCGCCGCCATTTGACAATTCACGGCGATCAAGGACAAATGAGGCCAAAACGAGGACTGCCGAATGAAATCAGCGCTCCAAGCGCGACATTTCTCATAGTATCGCGCTGAAAAGAACAGATGTCAACCAAAGGAGAAAAGGGGAGATGCCGAACGAGACGCTGATCCCCGTCGTCGGGCGGAAGATCGTCCCGTTGGCCCGACAACTCTGGTGGCGCCTGGCCCTGCTGGCGACCATCGTCGCCTGTAGCCGGTCCCCCGCGCCGCCGCTGTCCCCTTCCCCGGAGGACGCCCTGCGCGAGCTGCTGGACGCCGAGGCCGCGGCCGTGGTCGCCCAGGATATCGATCGCCTCGTCGATCTCTGGGCTGCCGACGGCGTGGTCGTCGACGCCAAACACACCCCGGCCGACCCCGCCGACGACGCGCGTTGGGAGGGGATCGACGCGATCCGCGACCGCTATGTCACCCTCGTCTTCCCCGGCGCCGCGAGCACGGTCGCTCATCCCATCGTCGCCATGGCGATCGTCGGCGATACGGCCACCATCACGACGACCACCCACATCGGAAGCGAGGTGGCGCCCGCCGGCGACCGCTGGACGTTCGTGCGGCGCGCCGGCCGCTGGTGGATCGCCAGCCTGACGTACAACCTGGAGCCGTAGCCCCGCCCGGAACAAACCCCCCACGGCCATCGTCTGAGTGGTAGATGGACTCGACCGTTCAGGAGGTGACCGATGCGTGTCCTGACTCGATTCATGTGGATTGTTCTGGCGTGGTGTCTTCTGGCCATCCCGGTTGCCGCCCAGGGATTGGCCCCTGATCCGCCGCCGCGCGAGGTCCCGCCGTTGCCGGACGGCCCCGTGCGCCTGGCCAGCCATCGCGTCGTGGTCGAGGTTGATGACCAGATCGCGTCCACGCGCGTGGAGCAAGTCTTCGTCAATGAGGCCAGCTACCCCGTCGAAGGGACGTATCTCTTCGCCTTGCCGGCGGGCGCCGTCGTCAGCGATTTCGCGATGTGGGTGGACGGCAAGCGCCTGGAGGGCAAGCTGCTGACGCGCGAAGAGGCTCGCGCGATCTATGAGGCGATCGTGCGCCGCCAACGCGACCCGGCCCTCCTCGAATACGTCGGCCGTGACCTCTTCCAGGCGCGCATCTTCCCCATCCCCCCCGGCGGCCAGCGCAAGATCGAGCTGAACTACGAGCAAGTGCTGCCCCGCGAGGGCACGCTGATCCACTATCGGTATCCACTGCGCACCGAGAGCCTGCACGCGCGGCCGGTGGGCGAGATCAGCATCAGCGTCGCGCTGCGCACGAGCGCCCCCTTGAAGGCCATCTATTCCCCCAGCCACGACGTCGCGATCGTGCGCGACGGCGAGCAGCGCGCCCGCGTCGGCTTCGAGGCCAGCCAGTGGCGCGCCAACCAGGACTTCGACCTCTACTTCTCGACGGCCGAGCAGGAGATCGACCTCAGCATCCTCAGCTATCGCCCGGTGGGCGAGGACGGCTTCTTCCTGCTCCTGGCCGCGCCCCCGCTCGCCAACGAGGCCGAAGCGGTGGCGGCCAAGGACGTCGTCCTCGTGCTCGACACCTCGGGGAGCATGAAGGGCGAGAAGATCCGTCAGGCGCAGGATGCCCTCATATACATCCTCGACCAGTTGGGGCCGCGCGATCGCTTCAATGTGGTGGCGTTCAGCACGGGCGTGCGCACCTACGCGCGCGCCCTGGCGCCAGCCGAGGAGGCGCCAGCCGCTAAGGCGTGGGTGCAGACCTTGCGCGCCGTCGGCGGCACCGACATCAATCGCGCCCTGCTCGAGGCGGTCGCCTCGTTGTCTGGCGACAGCGCTCGCCCGGCCATCATCCTCTTCCTGACCGACGGCCTCCCCACCGAGGGCGAGACCGACGAGGCCCGCATCGTGGAGAACTTCGGGCAGGCGGCCGGCAAGCATGTGCGCCTGTTCCCCTTCGGCGTCGGCGATGACGTCAACACCGTGCTCCTCGATCAACTGGCGGAGAGCTATCGCGGCAGCAGCGCCTACGTCCGCCCGGGCCAGCGCATCGACGAGGTCGTCTCCGGATTCTATGCGCGCATCAGCCAGCCAGTGCTCACCGATCTGGTCCTCGACTTCGGCGACCTCCATGTGGAAGAGGTCTACCCGCGGCCGTTGCCCGATCTGTTCGCGGGCAGCCAATTGCTGGCGACAGGACGCTATCGGCAGGGGGGCGAGACCGACGTGCAGTTGCGCGGCCTGGTCGACGGGCGCCCCGTCACGTATACCTACGAGGCCCTGACGTTTCGCAAGGAGGGGGGGGAGCCGTTCATCGCTCGCCTGTGGGCCACGCGCAAGATCGGCTACCTGCTGATGCAGATTCGCCTGCACGGCGCGTCCCAAGAGCTTGTGGATGAGGTGATCGACCTCAGCCAGCGCTACGGGATCGCCACTCCTTACACTTCTTATCTGGTCGAGGAGCCGGGGGCCGCCCGCGCTCGCCCGCTGGTGCCGTTCCGGGTCCCGATTCCCACGCCAACCTGGGAACGCGGCGGCGTCGGCGGCGGGGGGGCGGAAGGCGGCGCTCCGGCGGCGGCGCCCATGGAACAGGGGGGACTTGAGAGCGCGCTCCGCAACCTGGCGCAAGCCCCCGTCTCGGGCGCGGTCGCCGTCGAGGAGAGCATTCAGCGCGATCAGATGAAAGAAGCCGAGCAGGTAGGGGAGAGCGCCGCTGGGGTGCGCGTCGTTGACGGCAAGACCTTCGTCTGGCGTGATGGGGTCTGGGTCGATCGCGCTTTCGATGCGGCGACCATGCGAACGCAGAAAGTCGTCTTCGGCAGCGACGCCTACTTCGCGCTGCTCCGGCAGAAGCCAGCGCTGGCCCCCTACTTCGCCCTGGGGACGCGCGTGATCGTCGTCCTCGATGGGCAGGCGTACGAATCTGTGGAGAGCGGTTGAACGGAGAAAGGGACGCCAGCCCGGCTGTCTCTGCGACCTGAGGGTCGCGGCACATGTGCTGCGGCATTCATGCCGCCCTGTTTCTGCGACCTGAAGGTTGCGGCACATGTGCTGTGGCATTCATGCCGCTTTGACCCTTCGCGATCCTTACCCGGTCAGCCGTCGCCGGCACTCCTCCAGGATCTCCACCGTCCGCGTGGCACCGACGCGCGTGGCCCCCGCCGCGCGCGCGGCCAGCAACTGGTCGAGGCTGCGGATGCCCCCCGCCGCCTTGACCTGGACGTGCGCTGGCGCGTGCTGGCGCATCAGCCGCAGGTCTTCGAGGGTCGCCCCGCCGCTGCCGAAGCCGGTCGAAGTCTTCACGAAGTCGGCGCCCACCTCGCCGCAGATCTGGCACAGCCGGATCTTGTGCTCGTCCTGCAGATAGCAGTTCTCGAAGATCACCTTGAGGATAGCGCCGCCGGCGTGGCTGGCCGCGACCACGGCTGCGATGTCGCGGCGCACGCTATCCCAGTCGCCGCTCAGCGCCTGGCCGATATTGACGACCATATCCAGCTCCTGGGCGCCGTCGCGCAGCGCCTGCTCCACCTCGGCGACTTTCACGGCGGTGGCGTGGCCGCCGTGCGGGAAGCCGATCGTCGTCGCGGGCTTGACGTCGCTGCCCGCCAGCCAGGCTGCGCAGCGCGCCACGGCGTAGGGCTTGATGCACACTGTGGCCACGCCGTATGCCCGCGCGATCTGGCACCCCTGCTCTAGCTCGGCGTCAGTGAGCGTCGGATTGAGCAGGGAATGGTCGATCATCTTGGCGATCTCTTGGTAGGTGTAGTCCATCTCTCCTCCTGAAGAGCGGGGGCCAGGCCCCGACTGCGAATGTCCCCATCGTAGGTTGGCCGTCGGCGGCTGTCAAACAGCGGGCCATTTCTCGCTTCTGCGTACCTGTACGGAGGTGGCCGGGCGACGCTCGGCGTCGAAGGGGGGCAGGTCTGGTCGGGCTGACGCCGTTTTGAGGTCCGGAGGTCCCAGGCGCAGTTTGCAAGATACCTCCTGGAAAGAGAAGGAATTCCCGCCCAGTGTGGCCCTTTCGATTCCTCCTCATCCAACCGGCTCTCAATCAAGCCAGCAACTAGAGATGGAGCTTTTGCGCGAAAGCCTGATGATTGGCTAAGCGATCCCCTGGGGCAGATAAACGGGATAATAGACCGGATCGGCGATCTCTAGATCAGGGTCTTTTCATGCTCCACGGCGGTCAGGCAGGACTGCGCGCTGTGAGGCCAGTCAGTTGCAGTTCTCCTGCGAAGTGACAGGCAGACCAGTGGCCGTTGCCGTCATCTTTTAAGACAGGCGTCTCCGCGGAGCAGACCTCGCGAGCGTAACGACATCGTGGGTGGAAATAGCAGCCCGAGGGCGGGTTCGCAGGGTTGGCGATCTCTCCAGGCAGCACGATGTGCTCGTGGCGCAACAGGGGATCAGGTTCGGGCACTGCAGAGATCAGAGCCTCGGTATAGGGATGTCGGGGGTTCAGAAAAAGCTCATCGGTCCTGGCTAGCTCGACGATCTTGCCGACGTACATCACAGCCACACGATCGGAGATGTGTTTGACGACCGCGAGATTGTGGGCGATGAACAGATAGGCGAGACCGAACTCGTTCTGCAGATCCTCGAGCAGGTTGAGGATCTGGGCCTGCACCGAAACGTCCAACGCAGAAACCGGCTCGTCGCAGATGATCAGTTTGGGGTTCAGCGCCAGCGCTCGGGCGATGCCGATACGTTGGCGTTGCCCACCGCTGAAAGCGTGCGGGTAGCGGCTCATGTATTCAGGCCGCAAACCGACGATCCTCAGCAGGTGCGCAACCCGATCGTCCAATTCCTTGCCGCGGGCCACCCCATGGGCCACGAGTGGTTCTCCGACGATCTGCTTCAGGGTCTTGCGGGGGTTGAGCGACGAATAAGGATCCTGGAAGATCATCTGCATGTTGCACCACAATTGACGCAGTTGCTCCTGATCCAGCCCAGTGACGTCGATCGCCTTGCCATTTTCGTGGAACATGATATCGCCGCTGGTTGGTTCCAGGATGCGCAAGACGCAGTTGCCTGTGGTGGTTTTGCCGCAGCCGCTTTCTCCCACTAACCCCAGTGTCTCCCCCTCATCGATGGAAAAGGACACCCCATCGACTGCCCTGACGTAGCCCTGCACCCTTCTGAACAGGCCGCGCACGATCGGGAAGTGCTTCCTGAGATTACGGACCTCTAGCAGAACCTTCGTAGGGGATTGGTCAGTCATGAGTCTTTCCCTTACGCATAGAGGTGGCAGCTCACCCAATGTCCGGGCGCCACCTCAGCCAATTGAGGCGTGATGGTGTCGCATGTTCCCGCAATGAACTGGGTGCAGCGCGGATGAAATGGACAGCCAGGGACTGTCATATAGGGGTCGGGCACCGACCCGATGATCGGCTCCAGCCGATGTCGCGATCTGGCGCTGATTCTAGGGATGGAACGCAGCAACGCCTGGGTGTAGGGATGTCTCGGCTCGTGGAATATAGGCACTACACCTGCACGCTCAACGACCCTCCCCAGGTACATGACTACGACATCTTCTGCCATCTCAGCGACTACCCCCAGATCATGGGTGATGAACATGATCGCCATTCCCAACTCGGCCTGGAGATCGCGCATCAGGTCCAGGATCTGGGCTTCGGTGGTCACGTCGAGGGCAGTGGTTGGCTCGTCAGCGATCAGGAGCTGCGGGCAGCAGGAAAGGGCCATCGCGATCATAGCCCGCTGGCGCATGCCGCCGCTGAGACGAAAGGGGTATTCGTCGACGTTCTTGTCCGGCTGGGGCATCCCCACCCGTGCGAGCATCTCGATGGCGCGTGCCCTGGCCTCCCGCTTGTCGACCTTTTGATGGAGCTGGATCACCTCCTCGATCTGGTCGCCGATGGTGTGTAATACCGATAAAGAGGTCATCGGTTCCTGGAAGATGAGGGCGATCTCCCCGCCCCGTATGGCCCGGATCTGCTCTCCCTGCGGGTCAAGCTGCGCCAGGTCCACGATGTCCTCGACTGTATCGCCATTCTGTTGCCGTAGCCTGTGATAGATCAACTGCCCTGCTACGATCTTACCGGGCGGAGGCACGATGCGCAGGAGGGATTGCGCTGTGATGCTCTTGCCGCAGCCGCTTTCGCCCACCACACCAAGCGTCTTATTGCGATAGATGTCGAAGTCGGCGCCATCCACTGCGCGCACCAGGCCCTGGGGAAGATAGAAGTAGGTCTTGAGGTTCTTGATTTCGACAAGCAATTGTCGGTCGGATGGTCCATTCATGGTCGCACGCTCATGCTCAGGCATACGGGTCCGCTGCATCGCGCAAACCGTCCCCCAGGAAGCTGAACGCCAGGGTTGTTGTGATGACGAAGATAGCTGGGATCATCAGCCAGGGGTAGAGCGCCACACTTCGTACATTCTGAGCAGCTTGCAGGAGCACACCCCAACTGATGACTGGCTCGCGTAGGCCCAGGCCGATGAAGCTCAGTGCGGTCTCGCCCAGAATCATGCCAGGCAGCGCCAACGTGACGTGCACGATCAGGTAGCTGATGAATGATGGCACCAGGTGGCCTAAGATGATTGCTCGATTGTTGGATCCCGACAGACGGGCCGCGGTGACGAAGGCCTCCTCGCGCAGTTGCAGAATGCGTCCCCGGACGACCCGAGCCAGCCCTGTCCAGCCGATAAGGGAAAGCACCAACGTGATGCCGAAGTAGATTTTGAGCGGCGGCCAGTCGCCGGGGATCGCGGCGCTCAGCCCCATCCAGATCGGGATCGTCGGCAGCGCGGCCAGAAAGGTGATGATCTGCTGGATGGTGGTGTCGATCCACCCGCCGTAATACCCTGAAATCCCTCCGATGATGACGCCGAGGATAAAGCTGAGGGCTACGCCCACCAGACCCACCGAAAGCGAGATCGTTGAGGCAAGGATCGTGCGGCTGAAGAGGTCGCGGCCTAGGCCGTCAGTGCCGAAGATGAATATCTGCTGGCCACCATCTACCCCAAACAGGTGAATGTCCGTGTTGATCAGGCCCCATAGCTTGTAGGGGTCGCCTTTGACGAAAAAATGCAGATAATACTTCTCGTCTGGCTTCTCGCGGAATTCCAGCGCCAGGGTCTTCGGGTTACGTGTCTTTTCGATCCCGTAGATGAATGGGCGCAGGCTGAAAGCGTTCGTCTGCGCATCTCGCAGATGGAGCTTCTGGGGCGGCAGGTTGAGATACTCCGAACGACGGTCCCCTCGATACGGCGCCACGAACGGCGAGAAGATCGCGACCAAATAGAAAAATATCAGGATCCCGGCGGAGATGATCGCCAGGCGGTGCTTCTTGAGCTTCCAGAACATGAGCTGCCACTGGGAGGCCCGGTAAAGCTTCTCGCTCTGAATGCGCTCCTGGCTCGCCTTCGGTTGCACAACGCGTTCGGTCACGAGTTCCGTCATCTCGTTGTTCCCCCTACTCGTACCGGATGCGAGGATCAAGCCAAGCCAGCAGCAGCTCTGACACAAACATGCCGATCACGGTCATGAACGTCAGGAACATGATGAGGGATCCTGCCAGATACATGTCTTGCTGAAGCAGCGCATTCAGGAGCATAGGCCCGATGGTGGGCAGATTGAGCACGATGCCGGTCAGCGTCTCGCCGGAGACGATGGCTGGGAAGATGTAGAAGATCGAGCTGGCCATGGGGTTGAGGGCGAAGCGCACAGGGTATTTGAGCAGCAATCGCCATTCGGGCAGCCCCTTCGCGCGGGCCGTGAGCACGTAAGGCTTGCGCAATTCGTCCAGCAAAGTCGCTCGCATGACGCGGATGGATCCCGCCGTGCCGGCCAGGCCAACGATGAGAACTGGGAGGGGCAGGTGGGCCAGCAGGTCCTTGAACTTGGCCCAGCTCCAAGGTTCAGCCAGATATTGGGGTGAGTAAAGTCCGCCAGGATTCAAGCCCAGGTACTTAAACGCCAGGAACACCACCACCAGGGCAAGTAGGAAGCCCGGAACTGCCAGGCCAATGAAGCCAAGGAAAGTGAAGAAGTAATCGGCGAACGAGTATTGATGGGTGGCAGAATAGATGCCGATCGGGATGGCCAGGCCATAGCTCACGATCAAGCCTAACAGCGAGATCATCACTGAATAGCCCAGTCGTTCTCCAATCAACGCGCGCACGGGGCGGTTCTCAGCGAAGGAAAAGCCGAAATCACCCCGCGGCATCCCGCTGATCCAGCGCCAGTACTGTACATACACGGGCTGGTCCAACCCGTACTGACGCTCTAGCCCCTTGATGCGCGCTTCATCGATCTCCTGGCCCGAGGCTCTCAACTGCGCAATGTATGAGGTCAGGTAGTTACCGGGTGGCAACTGGATGATCAGGAATGACGTGACGGAAGCCAACGCTAACAGGAATACGGCAAACACAATCCGTCGGATGAAATACTGGGCCACTTGCGAAGCCTCCTTTCAGAGACCCGTCTTCATGAGGGAGACGGGTCTCTGAGCGAAGTCATCATTACGCCTGGCGATACCAGGTCATCGCCATGAGGCTGCGTGCGAAGCCCACGTCATCTCCCATGTAGCCTTCCTTCGGGATGTTGTGTATGTCGTTCTTGACGATCACGGGCCAGGCGCTGAAACCGACGGTCCCGATCACGCGCAACTGTTCTTTGATCTCGAAGTCAATGATCTTCTTCCCGAGTCGTCGGTACTCAGCTTCATCAGTGGTCTTGTGCCAGGTGTCGATATCGACGAAGTGCTCTTTCCATTCGGGTGGCGGCTCGATGCCTTCCTTGCCCTGGGTCAGGTGCCAGCGGGTCCACTCGTTGGTGGCGGGGTTCTCGCCGCCGATGTAATCGGGGATCAGCTTGGCCACTTGCGGGATGAACAGGCGGGTCTCATTGGTGCGATCGGTGTGCCATACACCCACCTGCAGCTCGTTCGTCGAGCCGCGTGTGAACAGCAGCTCGCGCTCGATGGCCTTGTAGTCGACTTTCACACCCACGGCCTGCCAGTAGTCGACCACCAGCGGCAAAACGTCCTCGATGGGCGAGTCGATGTTGGAGGTATACTCGATCAGGATGGCCAGGCGCTTGCCATCTGGTCGCAGCCGCCAACCCTCCGAGTCCCTCTGGTCCAGGCCCAGCTCGTCGAGAAGCTGGTTGGCCTTCTCCGGGTTGTACTCTGCGCAGAAGGTGGCCCACTCCGGATCGTAGAAGCTCACTTCGGGGTTAGGCGCCGCCTGCCGTGCCTCGCCCGTCCCCAGGAAGACCACCTCCCTGATCTCCTCCCGGTTGATCGCGTAGGACATGGCCTGCGACCAACGCGGATCGCGGAAGAGTGCGGCCAACACTTCGTCTTTGCAGGTGCGGTTGAAGGAGAAGGACTCATCGGAGCCGCGAATGCTCTTGTAGAGACGGACCTCGTAATTGGCCTTCTCGGCGCCGGCCTGGAACAGCGGCAGGTCTTTGATCTTGGTATGGAAGGCTGCGTAGTCTGCCTCGCCCGCCACGATCTTGAGATTGTAGGTCTCTTTGTCAGTGACGATCTGCTCGAGCACCTCGTCGAAGTACGGGAGCTGGTTCCCTGCGGGGTCCACGCCCCAGTAGTATGGGTTGCGCACGTAGAGGTTGTGGGTTGGCTTCACCTCCTTGACCAACCAGGGACAGAGCGACGGCTTCAGGTGGGCATATTGGCCGCCCCACGAGTTTTTGCGCGCCCCGTAGTAGGCGACCCAACTGTCGAAGCCCTCCTTCGTTGCCTCCGCTTCTACGTCTGGATTGTACTTCTTGTGGAACTGTCGCATGTAGTGCGCCGGCGTGCCACCGAAGCTGATCCATGGCATGCCTGCCCAGTAGGGCAGGGTTCTTCGAGCAGCCGCTCCAGGCCGCGCAGCGCGCCCTGGAGCGGCTGGCGCAGGTCGTCGCTCAAGCCCAGCGCAGCGTGCGCTGAGCTGTCGTTGGCGGCGGGTCTCCCGACCAGCCGCTTGCGTTGCCGTAAGGAGAGCTTATGCCCGAACCCGATGCTGTCGCTCGCAAGATGCTCTTGCAGCGCGAGCTGGAGCGTTGCCTTGCCCTCCTGGTCCAGGACCGACCGCCGCATAAGGTGATCCTTTTCGGCTCGCTGGCTCAGGACCGGGTGGACGCCTGGTCCGATCTGGACCTGGTGATCGTTGATGACACGGACCTTCCGTTTCTGGAGCGGACTAAGGCAGTGTTGCAGCGCTTGCGCCCGCGCGTTGGCATGGATATCCTTGTCTACACGCCGGATGAGTTTGCGACCCTCTGTCAGACCCGTCAGTTCTTTCGTGAAGAGTTCCTGCGCAAAGGGAAGGTAGTGTATGAGCAAAGCCGCTGACTGGCTCCTCATGGAAAGCGAGAGGCTGAGGAGGCTTTCGATACAGCCCGACAGGTGCTGGAATGGAGCGAGTCTGTACTTCGCAATAGCACCTTGCCAGATGGAGCGCATTGACTATCTGCTCGTTCGTAGCGGGTCTCTCCCCTGGTCCCCTTGCGCCTTTCTTGTGGTATACTGATGTCAGCGCTGTTTCCGCCACTCATCTTGCAAGGAGGCAAAGCGATGGCTACCCCCATCCGCGTCACTGTCTGGAACGAATTCCGCCACGAGAAACAGGACCCACAGATCGCCGCTATCTACCCCGATGGCATCCATGGCGCGATCGCCCAATATCTGCGGACGCTCCCCGGCCTCGAGGTGCGCACGGCCACCCTCGATGAGCCGGAGCATGGTCTGACCGACGAAGTGCTGGCCAACACCGATGTCCTCATCTGGTGGGGACATATGGCCCATGGCGCCGTCAGCGACGCCGTCGTCGATAAGGTGCAGGATCGCGTCCTCAACGGCATGGGCCTGGTCGTCCTCCACTCCGGCCACTTCTCCAAGATCTTCAAGCGCCTGATGGGCACCACCTGCAATCTCAAGTGGCGCGAGGCGGGCGAGAAGGAACGCCTGTGGGTGGTCGACCCCAGCCATCCCATCGTGGAGGGGTTGGGAGAGTACTTCGAGATCGAGCACGAGGAGATGTACGGCGAGCGCTTCGACATCCCGCAGCCCGACGCCCTCGTCTTCATTAGCTGGTTCCCGGGCGGCGAGGTGTTCCGCAGCGGCGCCTGCTTCATTCGCGGCCAGGGCAAGATCTTCTACTTCCGCCCCGGCCACGAGTCCTTCCCCACCTACCGCCATCCCGAGGTGCTCAAGGTGATCGGCAACGCCGTGCGCTGGGCAGCCTCGCCGCGCGGACACGCCGTCACCTTCGGCAACGTGAAGCCGCTCGAGCGCCTGTAGCCTCAAGGCGCGCTGGAGCGCCCCATCTGGTAGGATCTGTGAGCGCCGTCTCGTCGGCAGGGCCGACGATCCGGTCTCCTCGCTCAAGAAAGGAGCATATCGCATGAGCACAGCCAGGATGAGTCGTCGTGACTTTCTGCGCGCGGCCGTCGGCGCCAGCGCGGGCCTGCTTGGCCTGAGCGCTCTCAGCGCCTGTCAGCCGGCAGCCCCCGCCCCCGCCGCAGGAGGCGCCGCCCCCGCCGCTGAAGGCCCCATCGTCATCAACGTCTGGTGGTGGTCGAACCCCGTCTACGAGGCTGCGGTCCAGACCTTCAACAACGTCAACGGCAAGATCAAGGTCAACATGTCGGAGCTGGGCGAGGCGGTCTTCGGCGATCAGAAGTATCTCACCGCCGTCGCCGCTGGCACAGGCCCCGACTCCGCTCTCCAGAACCGCCACACCTTCATGCAGTTCGCCGCCAAGAAGCTGTACAAGTCGCTCGATGAATACTTCAATCGGGACGGCTACAAGAAGGAAGACTTCACGCCGGTGCAGCTCGCCGAAAGCTCGTGGGATGGCGTCATCTACGGCATCCCCTGGGTGACCGATACGCGCCACCTGTTCTATAACGTCAACCACCTGGAGGAGGCAGGCTTCGCCGGGCCGCCCACCACCTGGGCCGAGACCGAAGAGTACACGGTCAAGCTGACGAAGAAGCAGGACAATGGCGACATCGAGGTGCTGGGATTCGTCCCCTACGCCCTCGGCAATAGCTGGATGTGGATGTACGGCTTCCTCAATAAGGCCCCCGCCATCAGCGAGGATAAGCGCACCATCCTCTGCGATGACCCCCGCTGGATCTACGCCCTCGAATGGATCACCAGCATCTACGACAAGCACATGGGGGTCAGCTTCGAACAGGTGAGCGCCTTCGACCAGGGCTTCACCACCCAGACGCAGGACCTCTTCATCCAGCAGAAGGTCTCCATGATCATCACGGGCGACTGGATGCTCAACACCTACTCGCGCTTCCCCGATCTGAACTGGGCCATGGTGCCCGCCCCGATCCCGCCCGAAGGCGAGAAGAGCAGTTGGTCGTGCGGCTGGGGCTTCGTGATCGCTCCCGAATCGAAGCATCCGGAGGAGGCCTGGGAGTGGATCAAGTGGATCACCGGCGTCGAAGGCTGGCGCGCCGTCGCGGAGGGCAACCTCGCCGAGACGAAGAAGCAGTGGGAGCGCGAGCAGATCCCCGGCGAGCCGATCTTCGTGCCGAGCGAGGCGTGCTATCTGCCGGCCGTCGACATGCTAGAGAAGGAGTTCGTCTCCAAGCTGCCCGAGAAGTTGCAGAAGGAGTATGAGCTGGGCATCGACTGCCTCAGGAACTGGACGCACGGCTGCGGCACCGAGATGGGCCTGGCGGCGCTCACCTACTGGGTCGAGATGGACAACGCGGCGCGCAACGCCCTCTCGCACAAGCTCTCGGCGGCCGACGCCATGAAGGAATGCAAGGAGAAGGTCCAGAAGGCCACCGACGAGGCGTGGGCGTCGCTCGAGCAGGCGTAGGTCGGCCAGAGGCTGCAGGAAAGCTACCTCCTGGGAAGCTATGTCGCGTTTCTCCTTGCCGATCTTCCCCCACCGTCTCAAATGATTCCCTGGGCTGCGGCGCCCTTTCCTGCTCATCGTCGGGGGGGCCGCCGCAGCCAGGAAGCGCTTACTCGTCACTCGTCACCATCGGGAGAGTGCCATGCTCAACCTGCGCGGCATACGCGCCCGAGAAGCGCGAGCATTCTATCTGTTTATCACTCCCTGGGCCTTGGGCTTCCTCATTTTCACGATCGGCCCTATCCTCGCCTCCTTCTACTACAGCTTCACTCGTTACGACATCATGTCGCCGCCGACCTTCGTCGGCCTGGGCAACTTTCAGGAGCTTTTCGGCGACGCCCTTTTCTATAAGTCGATGGCCAACACCCTCTACTTCGTCGTGTTGGTCGTCCCCCTGAGCATGGTCCTGTCGTTCGCGCTGGCCCTTCTGCTCAACCAACAGGTGCGCGGCCTCGCCGTCTATCGCACGGTCTACTATCTCCCTTCGATCGTCCCCTTCGTCGCCTCGTCGATCCTGTGGATGTGGTTGTTGCAGCCGCAGTTCGGCCTCGTCAACGGCGCCCTGCGCTCCCTGGGCGTCAGCAACCCGCCCACCTGGCTCGCCTCGGAGACCTGGGCCAAGCCTGCTCTCATTTTAATGATGCTGTGGGGCTCTGGCAGCACGATGCTCATCTACCTGGCGGGGTTGCAGGGCGTGCCTCAGTCGTTGTACGAGGCGGCCGAGATCGACGGGGCCAGCCGCCTCAGCCGCTTTCGCCACATCACGCTGCCGATGATGACGCCCACCCTCTTCTTCACCCTCACGATGGGCATCATCGGCACCTTCCAGGTCTTCACCATCGTCTACGTCGTCACGGCGGGCATGGGCGGCCCCCTCGATTCCACCCTGGTTTATCTGCTTTACCTGTTCCGCCAGGGGTTTGTATACTTCCGTATGGGATACGCTTCGGCCATGGCCCTCGTCTTGTTCGTGATCATCCTGATCATCACGTTCGTGCAGTTCGCTCTGGCGCCCATCTGGGTTTATTATGAGATCGAGAGGAGATAGCTGATGGTCCACGCTCGCAAGTGGATGGGGCGCGCGATCACCCATCTCATCCTGATCGGCTTAGGGTTCGTGTTCTTCGTGCCCTTCGCGTTTCTTGTCTCCACTGCCTTCAAGTCCGAGCGCCAGATCTTCGTCTATCCTCCGATTTGGATCCCCAACCCGATCATCTGGCGCAACTTCACCGACGTCTTTGATTACGCCCCCTTTGGCCGTTATCTCATCAACACGCTGTACATCGTCGTCGCCCACCTCTTCGGGACGGTGGTCACCTGTTCGCTGACCGGCTACGCCTTCGCCCGCCTGCGCGCCCCCGGCCGCGACGCCATCTTCATGGTCCTCCTCAGCACGATGATGGTGCCCTGGATGGTGACCCTGATCCCCGTGTATATCCTGTTCGCGCGCCTGGAGTGGATCAACACCTTCCGGCCCCTAGTCATCCCGCCGCTGCTGGGCAACACCTTCTACATCTTTCTCCTGCGTCAGTATTACATGACCATCCCCTATGACCTCGACGAGGCCGCGCTGATGGATGGCAGCGGCTACCTGCGCATCTGGTGGACGATCCTGATGCCGCTGAGCAAGCCCGTCCTGGCCACCGTGGCGATCTTCTCCTTCATGGGCGCCTGGAACGACTTCACCGGGCCGCTGATCTTCCTCAACAACAAGGAAAAATACACCCTTTCCCTGGGCCTGCAGGTCTTTCGTGAGGCGCACGGCGCGGCGTGGGGACTGTTGATGGCGGCCTCGACGATGATGATCCTGCCCGTGATCATCCTGTTTTTCTTCACGCAGAAGCAGTTCGTGCAAGGCATCACGCTCACCGGGATTAAGGGGTGAACCCATGAGACGACGTGCTCTGCTCGTGATCGGTTGCGTTCTGGTCGTCCTGCTGGCGGCTGTGGGCGTGGCGCTGGCTGCCGACAGCCCGGAGCGAGCGGTCCATCGCTACTTCACCGCCACCTACGATGGCTGGCGCGCCTATCGCGATCTGCGCATCGAGGTCCGCGCGCGCTCCTGGGACCGCGCCACGGTGCGCGTGGTCGCTCGCTTCCAGGAGGACCCTGACTACGGCCCGATCCCCGGCGACGATACGTGGTACGAGTACACCAACGAGCTTGAGGTCGTCCGCCAGGGGGGACGCTGGCTCCCCACGCGCGGGACGATCAAGGCCGATGGCAGCACCTTCAACGTCTTCAATGCGTACTGGGTAGCCAGCGATCCCGACCGCGAGCGCGCGCGAGGGATCCCCGCCGCCTGTCCCTGCACTGAGTTCCTGGAGCCGGTCGAGGGAGTTTGGTGATCTTCAGGTAAGGAGTCCAACGTGATGACCAGCCGCGAGCGCGTCCGTCGCGCGCTCACTTTTCAGTTTCCCGATCGCGCCCCGCGCGAGCTGTGGGCGCTGCCCGGCATCACGATGTTCCGCAAGGCCGAGATGGACGAGCTCCTCGCCCGTTTCCCCTCCGATTTCACCGCTCCCGAGTTCAGATATGGCCCGGCCGCGCGCGCGCGCGGCGCCGAAGCGGTCGTCGGCACCTATAGCGACGCCTGGGGCTGCGTCTTCCACGTCGCTGAGCCAGGTGTGGTCGGCGAGGTGAAGGAGCCTCCGCTGGCGGACATCCGCGCCCTCAACCACTTCCGCCCTCCCGATGAGATCCTCGACCTTGCCGATTTCAGCCGCGTGAACGCCAGTTGCGCCGCCACCGATCTCTTCGTCAAGGCTGGCACCACGGTGCGCCCTTTCGAGCGGATGCAGTTCTTGCGCGGCACCGAGGCCCTCTTCGCTGATCTGGCCTGGGGCACGCGCGAGGTCTACCGCCTGCGCGATCTCGTCCACGGCTTCTTCGTGCGCGAGCTGGAGCTGTGGGCTAAGACCGACGTCGATGGCATCTCTTTCATGGATGATTGGGGCGCCCAGGAACGGCTGCTCATCTCGCCCAGGCTATGGCGCGAATTCTATAAACCCCTCTATGCCGAGTATGTGAAGATCATCCACGGCGCAGGCAAGTTCGCCTTCTTCCATTCCGACGGCTACATCATCGACATCATTCCGGACTTGATCGAGATCGGCATCGATGCGCTGAACTCGCAGCTCTTCTGTATGGATATCGAGGAGATCGGCCGCCGGTTTCGGGGCAAGATCACCTTCTGGGGGGAGATCGATCGCCAGTGGGTGCTCCCCTTTGGGACGGTCGAGGATGTGCGCGCTGCCGTGCGCCGTGTGCGCGCGGCCCTCGACGATGGGCGCGGCGGCGTCATCGCCGAGTGTGAATGGGGCATCGGCGTGCCTAAAGAGAACATCCACGCCGTCTATGAGGCCTGGGAGGAACCGCTCCCCGTTCTCGTTGGCAGGGATCTGAGCTAACGCCAGAATCAGCGGCGCTCACAGGCGGAGGGCGATGCCAGATGGCCAAAACTTGGCCGATTCTGAGGGTCCAGGGGGGCTGTCAAATGGCGGAAGTTGTGGTACAATAACGGAGGTTCATTGAATCTCCACGGCGTGTTCGGAGCGTCGGGCGCACTGGATCGTTTTGTGTCGATCGATGCCTTTCCTCGACCCGCAGCATCTGCGAACCTATCGCAATCGCACGTTTCGTTTGTCGCCCGATCTGCGTCTTCGCAATCAAGAAGAGGCAGTCGAATTCGTCAATGAACGCGGCTTCATCTACTTCTGGCCCATCAAAGGAGTGACCTGTCCCAGCTTGTGGGCGGCCGTTGCGGGAGATCGTCCCATCCCCGCTGAGCATGATGATCCTGGTCATATCACCTGGTCGTGGAAAGACGACCTGTTAGATAAGCGCCGATGGTATTACGCCAAGGTGCTGCGCGGCAAAGCCACCCTGATCTCGTTAGCGACGGCGCCTTTCTTTTATGCTCTCAGCCAGAATTACGGCGATCCGGAGCATGACTATCTGGAACAGTACGCTGCTGGCCAACTGACCCTGGCCGCCAAAAACATCTACGAATGCCTGTTGCATGGCGGCCCGCTGGACACGGTGACCTTGAGGCGCACGATCCACATGACGAGTCGGGAGAGCGATACGGCTTTTGGGCGCGCTTTGACCGATCTGCAACGAGACTTCAAGGTCCTGCCGGTGGGTATTGCGCAGACGGGCGCCTGGCGTTATAGTTTCATTTACGATCTGGTCCATCGTTACTATCCTGACCTGCCGGAGGCGGCGCGCGCGATCCCCCAGCGGGCAGCGCGCCGCAAGCTGATGGAGTTGTACCTGGTATCTGTGGGCGCGACCACAGCCGCGGAAGCGGCGCGGCTTTTCGGGTGGCGAATTGAGGAGATAATCCGTACCTTAGAGAATCTGGTAGAGGCGGGAGAAGCCTGCGCGGATGTTCAGGTCGGCGATGCCCGCGAGCGTTGTTTCGTAACTTCACGGCTATTCGGGGGTTGCCAGTAAAAAAGGGCGAAAGGAGGCTTGCGTCGAACCGATAAGGCTGGTATCATGTAGCCGGTATGTATCGGCCATTTTTGCAGGGACAGATCCACACAAAGGAGGTATTGCCATGAGGAGGAGTTCCACTGTGAAAGTGCTCGCCATCGTGTTGAGCGCAGTCCTGGTGGCAGCGCTGGTGCCCGCGGCGTTTGCCGAGAGCACGGTCCCGGTGTGGCTGACAGAGGAGGATGTGCCGGAGGGGTTCACAGGCCAGGCCGTAACGCCAGCGCAGGCGGGGTTCGTGGCGCTGCCGTCCCTGGGCGCCGAAGGGCAGTATATGTACATGAACGCCGCCGGTGAGATGATCATGGGCTGGACGATCGCTCCCCGCAATCCCCTGGTTCAGTCGATCTTGCTGGGCGCCATACCCAACGGCAACTTCGACTCGGCGCTGTTCCAGGCGGTAGGCGGCGCGATCTATGTCGATATGATCGCCGATGCTTTGGTGCAGATGGGCGTCCCGGGCGGCCCTGTCAAGGGCGCTGTTCCCACGGGTGTCGCCGACTGGCAGGCGGTGGGTGAGCGCTCCGGCGCCCTCTCGGTTGACGTGAACGTCGCCGGCCAGGTGATGGGCTCGCAGATGGCCCTCGTGCAGCGCGGCCCCCTGATCGGCGGCATCCTGGTGCTCTATCCGCAGGGGACGACCCCGACGGCTGGCGTGGCTGTGCTGGCCCAGAAGCTCGATGCGCGCTTCCAGGAGGCGCTGAGCGCCGGCAATTTCGCCCCCGCGGCGCCGGATGGCGAGATGATTCTGGAAGCCCTCGATGGCGCGACAGTGGCCGATTTCGCCGTGCAGAAGGGTGATACGTTCACCGTCTACACCCCCAGCTCGTGGGCGGCCATTCCGGTCAGCCTCAAATCGTTCGGCCTCGATATGTTCTTGCAGATGCAGCCAGCCGACCTGGTGAGCATGCTCTTCGGCACCCTGAGCGGCGTGGGCGCGCCGGTCACGCCGGACATGCTCGCCGCCAGCGGCCTCGATGAAGCCACGCTGGAGATGGCGGTCGCCTCAGGCGCCCAGGCAGCGCAGATGTTCGACGCAGCGGCGCCCATGTTCGCCAAGCTGTGGATGGCCTCGACCACCTCGATGAGCCAGATGGTCCTCGGCCAGTACGCAGCCATGTCCTACGGCGGTCCTGGCGATTTCATCCAGCTCATCGGCGATGCAGCCGCGACCGCGGGTGTGGCGGTGGTCAGCGAGCACACCAACATGACGGTCGCTGGCCGACCGGCCGCGAATGTGGTCCTGGATACGTCCGCTTGGGGCCTGCCCATGCAGGGCAGCGTCTACTTCATCCAGGATCAGAAGGGCGGCTATATCTGGACAGTGGTCGTCTTCCTGACCGACAACTACGAGCGCGATGCCGCGACGTTCGAGCAGGTCGTGCGCACGCTGACGATCCCGTGATCGCCTGAGCTTTCCTGATCGAGTGTAAGGGGCGCGGGCAACCGCGCCCCTTCTTGTTGGATTGAACTTCTGAGCGAGGAACATTATGCTGTTTGGAGAACGAGTTCGGCTGCGGGCGATCGAGCGCGAGGACATCCCTACGTTCGTGCGCTGGTTCAACGATCCGGACGTCCGCCAATACCTCGCCATGTACGAGCCGATGTCGCGCGCGAAGGAGGAGCGCTGGTTCGAGTCACGCCTGGACGCGCGCGACGAGTTTTTGCTGGCGATCGAGGCGCAGGTGGGCGACGCCTGGATCCATATCGGCAACGTGGGCCTGCATCGCGTCGATTGGAAGAACCGCTCCGCCGTCTTGGGGATCGCGTTGGGCGAGAAAGCGTACTGGGGGCAGGGGTACGGCACAGATGCGGTCCGCACGATGCTCCAGTTCGCCTTCGGCGAGTTGAACCTCCATCGCGTCGAGCTGGAGGTCCATGAATTCAACGCGCGGGCGATCCGTTGTTACGAGAAGGCTGGCTTCCAGCGCGAGGGGACCCGTCGGCAGGCTCTCTTCCACGAGGGGCGTTATTGGGATGTCTACAGGATGGGCATCCTGCAAACGGAGTTCGCGCGCCCATAGGACGTTTGTGAGTTCGGCTCAGGTGGAGTAAGATGGACTTGCGTCTCTTCGGCCTCGCCTATTTCTGATCAGGTGAAGTCTAGTGCCTATGCCCAGCAAGCTGAGCCGCTTTTGTGACGCCCTCATCGAAGCCGGTTGGCTGACGGCCCTCGTGACGGTCCCTCTGTATTTCGACGTTTATTCCTCTCGCGTGTTTGAGCCTGACAAGATCAGCCTGTTGCGCGCCATCGTCTTCGTCATGCTCGGCGCCTGGCTCGTGAAGCAGGTCGATACGGCGACGGCGCAGGAGGTGAACGCCAGCCCTGCCGCGTTTGGGCGGCGCTTACGGGAGGCGGCGCGCATCCCGTTGGTCTTGCCTGTGCTGCTCCTGATGCTCGCTTACCTGATCAGCACGGCCTTCTCGTTGGCGCCGCGCATCAGCCTGTGGGGGTCCTATCAGCGGCTGCAGGGCGCTTTGACCTACTTCTCCTACCTTGTCGTCTTTTTTCTCCTGCTCAGCCATCTGCGCAAGCCCGAGCAACTCTATCGTCTGCTCTATGCCATCATCCTGACGAGCCTTCCCATCAGCCTGTACGGCGTCTGGCAGCGCCTGGGGCAGGACCCGCTGCCCTGGGGCGGCGATGTCACGCGGCGTGTGGCGGCCAACATGGGGAATCCGATCTTCGTCTCGGCCTACCTGATCATGGCCTTCTTCCCGACCCTGGAACGGTTGACGGACGCCTTCGCGCGCATGTGGAACGTCGAAGAAGGAAATGTCGGGGACGCGATCCTGGCGGGCTGCCTGCTCTTCATCCTGATCGTCCAGCTTGTGACGAGCATCTTCCTCAGCCAAAGCCGCGGCCCCTTCTTGGGATGGCTCGCCGGGGTATACGTGTTCACGCTGCTGGGGCTGATCGCCTTCGGGCGCTGGGCCTGGGCGACGGAGCGCGTCCCCGCGCGTGTGCGCGCGCTGTTGCGCTGGGTGTGGGCAACCCCCATCCTCCTCGCCGTCCTGCTGGGCGGGTTCCTGATCCTGTTCAACCTGCCCAACAGCCCGCTGGCGGCCCTGCGCCAGGAATCCGGCCTGGGTCGGTTGGGCACGATGCTCGATCTTGAGACGGGCACCAACCGCGTGCGCACGTTGATCTGGCAAGGGGCCGTGCGAATGATCGCTCCTCATCCGCCATTGGCCTATCCGGATGGGACCGTGGATCGCTTCAATGTCTTGCGGCCGTTGATCGGCTACGGGCCTGAGGCGATGTGGGTGGCCTACAATCCGTTCTACCCTCCCGACTTGGCCCACCTCGAGGCGCGCAACGCGTCGCCGGACCGCGCGCATAATGAGACGTTCGACGCGCTGATCACGACCGGCCTGTTCGGGTTCCTCGCCTATTTCGCGCTGTTCACCTCGATCTTCTACTACAGCCTCCGCTGGTTGGGATTTATCCGTTCTCCAGGCGATCGCGCGCTGTTCCTGGCGTTAGGCGGCGCGGGCGCGTTGCTGGGCGTCGTTGCGCCGCTCCTGCTCGACGGCTCGTTGAGGCTGGCGGGGGTTGGGCTGCCGTTCGGCTTCATCCTCGGCGTCGTCCTGTATGTGACGATCGTCGCGTTGCAGGCCAGCCGCCGCACAGAGGCGACGCCCTTGCGCGAGGGCGAGCTGCGCCGTCAGTTGTTGATCATCGCGCTGCTCTCGACGATGGTGGCTCACTTCGTCGAGATCCATTTTGGCATCGCGATCGTCGCCACCCGTCTCCATTTTTGGGCGCTGAGCGCCTTGCTGGTCGTGGTGGGCAGCGGTCGGTTGGGCGAGGAGATCGATCCCGTCGGCGCGCGCGCGCCGACGGCGTCGCCCGCGACGACGCTTCCCTCCTCCGCGCGGGCGCGGCGACGCGCGCGCCGCGAGGGAGTTGCGGCGCCGACTGCTCCGCCTCGGGACCTCTCGGCATGGGCCGTCACGTGGCCCTGGGCGGCGCTCGGCGCGGTCGTCTTCATCGTCCTCGCCTTCGATTACATCACCAATCCTGTGCGCGACCCCTCGGCCTGGGAGGTATTCCTGCGCTCTTTGACGACGCGCTATCTGGCCAGTCGCGGGGAGCGCGTGCCGGGCGTGGGCGTCTTCTGGTTATTGGCCTTCACCTGGCTGGTGGGGGGGATGCTCGCGGCGGGGATGGTGGGGCGCTTCTCGGCGCGGTGGTCGGCGCCGCGCGCCGCGCGGGCGTTCGCCTTGTTCGCGACGGTCAGCGCGGGCGCCTTCCTCGTCTTCGGCCTCCTGCACGCGAGTCGTCTGGCTGCGATCGTGCCGCCGGGAGGGGATGCGCTCGGCCATGTCGCAAGCTATGTCACGGTCTTCACGCTGGCGGTCCTGGCGGCGCTGACCCTGATCGCGGCTGCGATCTACCGGCTGCAGCTCGCCAGCGCGTCGCCGGAGCGCGCGCCAGCGCTCGCGAGCTGGGCCAGCCTGCCGGCGAGCGCCGCCGCGATCGCGCTGGTCGCCTGGTTGATCGCCACGATCAGCATCAGGCCGATCCAGGCGGACATCCTCTACAAGCAGGGACAGGCCTTCGAAGGGCAAAAGATGTGGGGCGAGAGCGTCGCCATCTACAAACGGGCGCTGGAGCTGACGCCGCAGGAGGATTACTATCTCTTGTTCTTGGGGCGCGCCCAGTTGGAGCTGGCGCGCCAGACGCAAGACGCGGTCCTGCGGCAGAATCTGCTGAACCAGGCCCTGACGACGCTCGTCGCCGCGCAGGCGCAGAACCCTCTCAACACCGATCACACGGCCAACCTGGCCCGTCTCTATCGTAATTGGGGCGAGTTGACCGCGGATGCGGGCGAGCGCGAGCGATTATGGCAGCAGTCGCTGGCCTACTACGAGAAGGCTACCCGGCTCAGCCCCAACGCCGCTCATCTCTACAACGAATGGGGGCTGGTCCATTTCATGCTGGCCGATCTGTATCAACGCCAGGGGCAGGCGGAGAGGGCGGAGGAACAGTGGCAGCTCGCGCGAGCGCGCTATGACAGGTCGCTGGCGCTCGATCAGGAGTTCGCGCAGACCTATCTGCTGCTGGGGGACCTCTATCGCACGCGCGGCGACATGGCCGGGGCGGCCGAAGCGTATCGCAAGGCGCTCGACCTGGAGCCGGATCAGCCGCAGGTATGGAGCGCGCTCGGCTACGTGTATGCGCAGCTCGGCCGCCTGGATGATGCGATCGCGGCCAATCAGCAAGTATTGGCCTATGCCCCCCGCGATCCCAACAGCCGCCGCAACCTGGCGCTGCTCTATCAGCAGGCGGGGCGCCTGACGGAGGCGCTGGCTGAAGCGCGGCTGGCGCGCGAGGTCGCGCCGGCGGCGGAGCAGGCCGAACTCGACGCCTTCATCGCCCAATTGGAGAGTCAACTCGCGCAACCATGATCACCCGTTACGTGCTGATCTCATTGAGCGCCCTGACCCTGGCCGTCCTGGCGACCCCCCTGGTGCGGCGCACGGCGTTGCGCCTGGGGATCATCGACCGTCCGAACGCGCGCAAAGTGCATACGATCCCCATCCCGCTGATGGGCGGCGTCGCCATCTACCTGGCGTTTATCCTGGCTCTGGCCCTCTTCGGCGACCGTTTCTATGTCAACGAGGTGGTGGGCATCTTCCTGGGCGCCACCCTGGTGTCGTTCATGGGGTTATGGGACGATCATCGCGAGCTGTCGCCGCAGTTGCGCCTGATTGGCCAGATCGCGGCGGCGGCGATCCTGGTCGCCTCTGGCGTACAGGTCAACTTCCTGCCCTGGGCGTGGCTGAACATCGCTGTGACGATCTTCTGGGTGGTGGGGATCACCAACGCGTTGAACTTCCTGGACAACATGGACGGCCTGTCGGGGGGATTGGCGGCGATTGCGGCCGCGTTCTTCTTGTTGATGGCGACGATGAGCGGGCAGTATCTGGTGGGAGCGTTGGCGGCGGCGATCCTGGGCGCCTGTCTTGGATTCCTCTTCTACAATTTCAATCCGGCGCGCATTTTCATGGGGGATAGCGGCGCGCTCTTCCTGGGGTTCGTCCTGGCGGCCCTGGGGATCAAGTTGCGCTTCCCGGGCAATGTCCACTTCGTGACCTGGATGGTGCCGGTGCTCGTGATGGGGGTGCCGATCTTCGACATGACGCTGGTCGTCATCTCGCGTTTGCGGCGCGGCCTCAACCCCATGACGACGCCGGGCAAGGACCATCTATCGCACCGATTGGTCAAGATGGGGGCGACGACGCGCGAGGCGGTGCTGACCTGTTATCTGTTGGCGGGCGCCTGCGGCGTGATGGCTTTGTTCGTGATGCAGGCCTCGGTGCGAGAGGGATATCTGGCCGGAGCGACGGTCGCTGCACTCCTGGGAGCGGCGATCTGGCGGTTGGAGCGGATCCAGTAAGAGCCTATCCGAAAAACGGTTCTGGCTGGTCTCCTGACCAGCCAGGGGCGCGGTCAGGAGACCATGTCGAAACTTTTCGGATGTTCTGAGGGGATGGGACGAGGGCGAGCGTAACTTGCTGGGGCGTCTGACGTTATATATCGTGAGGGTGTAGATCTCTTACCGTGTGGGCAGGGTGGCCTATGATCGAGCAGCCGATGGAACGACGGTGGCGGTTGTCCCGTTTGCCGGAACAATGGCGGGCGGTCTTCTTGCGCGTTGGCGGCATCCTCCTGGCCGTGGCAATCAGCGCGTTCATCCTCATCGAGCGCGATCATGTCGCAGCGCTGGCGCGCTATGGGTATCCGGGCGTCTTCCTGATCAGCCTGGCCAGCAGCGCGACCGTCTTCCTGCCCGCGCCGGGCATCGCCGTCATCTTCGCGACGGGAAGCGTCCTCAATCCTTTCGCCGTCGGCGTCGTGGCGGGCCTGGGCGAGGCGCTCGGCGAGCTGACCGGCTATCTGGCGGGGGCGAGCGGCCGCGCCGTGATCGCCGACAGCGAACGTTACGAGAAATTGGCGCAACTGACCCGCCGCTATGGCCTTTTCGTCGTCTTTTTCCTCTCCATCATTCCCAATCCGACCTTTGATCTGGTGGGGATCGCGGCCGGCGCCTTGCGCCTGCCGGTCTCCAGGTTCCTGGGCGTCTGCTTCCTGGGCAAGGTGATCAAATCGACGGCGGTGGCGCTGGTGGGAGCGGGATCGCTCCACTTGCTGAACTGGGTGATCCGGTAAGTCTCTTTGTTACGGCGCTTTGCGCCTTTCTCCCTTTTCCAGTACAATCATGCCCGTGGCCGGGCGCCCCTCTGATCGTTCTGAAGCCTGTTTCACCCTTCGCGATGATCGCTTTCCTCATACCCCTCGGAGCGCAACGTCGCCCTCCGCCGCCTCGCCTTCGGCTTGTCAGCGCTGACACTCCATAACTGAAGAGTCTGTTCTGTGCAGGATCGAGGGGCTTTTGTCTGTGTTTCGGACGCGCCCCTGGCAGCGAGTCGCTCTGATCCGTTCAACCCTATATGAGGAGGGAAGTGTCCATGAAAGGCCGGTTGCATCTGTTCCGTCTCTTCACACTGCTCATGGTCGTTGCCCTGGCGGCGGCGTGTGCGCCGCCGCCGGCGGGCGCGCCTGCCGAACAGGCGGCGCCTGCGGCCAAGCCCAAAGTGCTGACGATCGCCCAAACAGTAGACCCCGGCACCGCCGATCCGCAGCTCACGACCGCCGAATACTTCCTGCCGCTCAATGTGTTCGACCGGCTGGTGGAGGCGGTGACGACGGGGCCAGGTCAGTCGGAGCTGGTGCCAGGCCTGGCTGAGCGCTGGGAGATCTCCGACGATGGGTTGGTCTACACCTTCCATCTGCGGCCGAACGTCAAATTCCACAACGGCGCCACGTTGACGGCCGACGACGTGATCTTCACCTTCGACCGTATGCTCAATCCGGCGACCAAGGCGCTCAACACCGATTTCCTGGATATGATCGCCGGCGCAACAGAGCGCATGGAAGGCGCCGCCGAGATGACGGCCGGCCTCAAGAAGATCGACGACCTGACGGTCGAGATCACCCTGGCCGCGCCGTACGCACCGTTCCTGGCCAACCTGGCCACGCCGGCTGGTTCGATCTTCCCCAAGGCCTATGTCGAGGAGGTGGGGGAGGACTTCGGCATCAAACCGGTAGGCACGGGGCCGTTCCAGGTGGACAAGTGGGAGTACAACAGCCAGATCGACCTATCCGCCTTCCCAGACTATTTCCGCGGCAAGGCGCAGTTCGACAAGCTGATCTTCAAGATCGTGCCGGAGCCGCAGACGCAGGCGCTGATGTTCAAGAAGGGCGAACTGGACGTTCTGGACCTGGACAACGCCCGTTCCTCGATCCCCGAGTTCCAGAATGATCCTCAATGGAAGGATCAGATCGTGAGTGGCCCGCGGGTGGGCACGTACTACATGAGCATCAATCAGCAGATCCCGCCCTTCGACAACATCAAAGTGCGCGAGGCGATGATGTACGCCATCGATCGCCAGACGCTGATCGACAAGCTCTATTACGGCACCGGCGTCCCAGCTAAGGGCATCCTGGCGCCCGGCCTGGCGGGGTACAACCCCGACCTGCCCGGGTTCCCCTATGATCCGGAGCGAGCGAAGGCGTTGCTGGCCGAAGCGGGCCTCCCCGATGGCTTCGCGATGACGATCTATCAGACGGTCGACTCGCCGAGCACACTCAAGATCAACGAGGCATTGCAGGCGATGCTGGCCGAGGTTGGGATCAAGGTCACGATCGAGCAGCTCGATGAGGCGGCTTTCTTCGGCACCCGTCGCGAGGGAAAACTGGGCAGCTATGTCACCAGTTGGTCGGCCGACTTCAATGATCCCGATAACTTCATCTACACCTTCTTCGCGCCGCGCAACTCGGTGGCCCGTTCCTGGAACTACGTGAACCCAGAGGTGCAGGAGAAGCTGGAGCAGGCGCGCTCGATGACGGATATGGAGGCCCGCTACAAGCTCTATCAGGAGCTGGAGCGGACGATCGTCTATGAGGACTTCGCCTTCATCCCCCTCTTCCACCTGGAGCACCTCTTCGTCGTCCAGCCGCGCGTCAAGAATTTCAAGGTGTCGTGGAACGGCTGGAGCAACATGCCGTACTACGGGATCGAGATCGTGGATTGACGCATGTAGGGCGCAGGCATGGCCGTGGCGATAGGGCCTGCGCCCTCCTTTTTTCGTCGGTGTAAGGCGGCGGACCGCCAGTCGCTTTTGTTGTTATGGGCAAACACAACGAATCTTTCAGAGGCGCGTCAAGGGCTTCTCGATGCTGAAATTCACGTTGACTCGTCTGTTGCAGGCGATCCCGGTGATCCTGGGCACCACCTTCCTGACCTTCTTCCTGTTGCAGGTGGTGCCTGGCGATCCGGTGACGTTGATGATGGGAGAGCACATTCAGCCGGATGTGGTCGAGCGCGTGCGCAAAGAGATGCACCTGGATGATCCGTGGCCGCAACGCTATGTGCTTTACATGTGGGATGCGTTACACGGCGACCTGGGGCGTTCCTACAAGATCAAGCGCGAGGTGGCCGATTTGATCGGCAACGCCTTCCCCAAGACGATCGCGCTGACGGTCGCGGCCCTGCTGTTCGCCTGGGGGGTGGGCATTCCGGCTGGCCTCATCTCGGCCCTCAAACAGTATTCGACCGCAGACCATGCGGTGATGGGGTTCGCGCTGCTTGGCGTGTCGATGCCGATCTTCTGGACGGGGCTGCTGTTTCAGCTCGTCTTCGGCTGGAAGCTGGGATGGTTGCCGCTGACAGGCTTCGGCACAGTCTGGCACCTGATCATGCCGGGGATCGTGCTGGGATGGTCGTCGGCCGCCGTGATCGCGCGGCTGACGCGTTCGAGCCTGCTGGAAGTGTTGACCTCCGACTACATTCGCACGGCGCGCGCCAAAGGGCTGCCGCAACGGCTGGTCGTCCTGCGCCATGCGCTCAAAAACTCGCTGCTGCCGGTCGTCACCGTGATGGCGGTCCAGATCGCCAGTTTGCTCTCGGGCGCGGTGATCACGGAGAGCGTTTTCGGCATCCCGGGGGTGGGACGGGTATCGGTGGGAGCCATCCAGAATCGTGATTTTCCGCTGCTCCAGGGATCTGTGATGTTCGCTGTCGTTCTCATCATCCTGGGGAACCTGTTGGCCGACCTCAGCTACGCCTTCCTCGACCCACGCATCCGGCAGGAGTGAGCAACGCCGCCATGACCTCGACGTCATCGCTCGCGACCCCTTCCGTGGCTGCTCCTTTGCTCGATCTGCGGCCCGTGCGCCAGATCTCGCCAGCGGCCGATGTCTGGCGGCGTTTCCGGCGCAACCGGCTGGCGCTGGCTGGCCTGGCGCTGGTGGCCTTTCTGGCCCTGACGGCGGCGCTCGCGCCGGCGATCGCTCCCTATGACCCGTTGCGGGTTGATCTCGATCGCCAGTTTCAGCCGCCGTCGGCGCAGCACCTCTTCGGGACCGATGTCTACGGGCGTGACCTGCTCAGCCGGATCATCTTCGGCGCGCGCATCTCGCTGGTGATCGGATTCGTGCCGTCGATCCTCTCGATGGCGATCGGCGCTACCTTGGGGGTGCTGGCCGGCTATTACGGGCGCCAGGTCGACGCGGTCATCATGCGCCTGGCCGACGTGGTGCTGGCCTTCCCCTCGTTATTGCTGGCGATGGTCGTCACCTACACGTTGGGCGCGTCGCTGTACACCCTCTTCATCGCGCTCAGCGTCGTGCGGTGGGCCAGCGCGGCGCGCGTCGTGCGCTCGCAGACCCTCTCCGTCAAGGAGCGCGACTTCGTGCTGGCGGCGCGCGCGGTGGGGGTGAGCGATCAGCGGATCATGTTCCGTCACATCATCCCCAACTGTCTGGCGCCGATCCTGGTCCTGCTCACGTTGAACATCCCGGACGCGATCATGGCCGAGGCGGGCCTCAGCTTCCTGGGGGTGGGCGCGCAGCCGCCGACGCCGAGCTGGGGATTGATGATCAACGAGGCGCAGCAGTACCTCTTCTCGGCGCCGTGGGCCTCGATCCTGCCCGGCGTGGCGATCCTGCTCACCGTGCTGGGGTTCAACTTCGTGGGGGATGGCCTGCGTGACGCGATGGACCCTTATCTCAAGAACAAGTTGTGACGGAGCGTCCACAGCAGGGTCTGGATCACGAAGCCGCGCAGGGGACGCGAAGAGTGCGAAGCGCGAAGTAACTGTGTTGGATGTCAAGTCTTGCTGGCATGGAGAGTTGGGTCCCAGGGGCGGTT
>FWPU01000499.1_pt1 | contig 61218 bp, 65 predicted proteins | sample 2228361 | NCBI WGS metagenome assembly FWPU01 (sample SAMEA103939777, study PRJEB20133) | metagenome
CGGGTAAACCCGCCTACTGCGGGCAAGCCCGCCCACTGCGGGCAAGCCCCATTCCCCCAGCGAAACGACATTATCCTACCCCCATTCAACTCCGATGTCAAATACTACGTGTCCGGCTTTTCCCCGTTCAGTTGAGCTTGCGACAAAGCGGTTTGCGGTAGAATAGTCGGTGGAAGAACGATGCTACAGACGTTTAAAGGATATGTACGCGGAGGTGAATGCGAAAATGAAGACGATTGACGTTAACCCGAGTGAGATTCTACAGACGGTGGGCATTGACCCAATAAACTTTGGCGCGTTCAATGGCGAGTGGTTCGCCGGCGGTGAGGAGCTGGCGGTTATAACACCAATAGATGGCGGGGAGCTGGCGAAGGTTATCCGCGCAACTGCGGAGGATTACAAGCGAGTTGCGGAATCGGCGCAAACCGCCTTTGAAGAATGGCGGATGGTTCCCGCACCTAAGCGTGGGGAGGTGGTTCGGCAAATCGGGAGCGCTATTAGGGAAAAGAAAGCTGAGCTTGGCAAGCTCGTGACCCTTGAGATGGGCAAGATTTTAGCGGAGGGCGAAGGGGAAGTTCAGGAGATGATTGACATCTGCGATTTCGCGGTTGGCTTGTCGCGTCAGCTTTACGGACTTACCATTGCAAGTGAGCGTCCACGCCACTTTATGATGGAGCAGTGGCATCCGTTGGGCGTTGTCGGCGTGATTAGCGCATTCAATTTTCCGGTGGCGGTTTGGAGCTGGAACAGCGCCATCGCCTGGGTTTGCGGAGATGCGGTCATTTGGAAACCTTCAAGCCTGACACCGCTGACAGCCATCGCTGTGACAAACATTTGCGCTGAGATTTTTGAGAAGAACGGTTACCCACCCGCGCTGGCGAGTCTCGTGATTGGAGCGGGGCGAGATGTGGGCGAACTCTTGATAACCGACCCTCGTGTCAAGCTCGTCTCCGCGACCGGCTCCTGCGAGATGGGGCACCACGTGGCGGAGGTAGTGGGCAGAAGACTTGGACGGACGATTTTGGAGCTTGGAGGAAATAACGGGGTTGTCATCTGCCCCTCCGCTAATCTTGACTTGACATTGCGCGCGGTTTTGTTTGGTGCGGTGGGAACTGCTGGGCAAAGGTGTACAACTACCCGTAGGCTCATCATCCACGAAAGCGTTTACGATGAGTTCATTGAGCAACTGGTAAAGGCGTACAAACAAGTTCGCATTGGCAATCCCCTTGAACAGGGGACGCTGATGGGACCCCTTGTCACAACGGACGCGGTGGAATTGATGATGAGAGCTATTGAGAGGGCAAAGGCTGAAGGCGGGAAAGTTCTTTGCGGAGGGGAACGGCTTGAGGGAGATGCGTATCCCGGAGGTTGTTACGTAACACCCTGTATAATCGAGATGCCAGCACAGACCCCGCTCGTGTGCGAGGAGACCTTCGCGCCGATACTCTATCTGCTGAAATACCGCGAGCTTGATGAAGCGATTGCCCTGCATAACGGTGTGCCTCAAGGCTTGTCATCTGCGATATTCACGAACGACCTTACCGAGGCGCAGACGTTTCTCTCCGCGATTGGGTCGGATTGCGGAATTGCCAACGTGAACATTGGTACGAGTGGCGCTGAAATCGGTGGTGCCTTCGGAGGGGAGAAGGAAACCGGCGGTGGACGCGAATCCGGCTCTGATGCCTGGAAAGCCTATATGAGGAGACAGACGAACACCGTCAACTGGTCTACCGACCTTCCCCTCGCGCAGGGGATAAGGTTCGGAGAGTGATGTTACATGGCGACTTACGATCAGATCGGCTATTACCTCAAGCGAAAATACGGCGTGTCCGTGAATACTGCGTGGATAGCCCACGTGAAGGAATTGAACGGGCTGCCCCTGGGCAAGTCTTCGCGCCGTTTCTTCTCCGGAAGGCGCGCCTACAAGTGCCCGGAGAGGTTCCGCCCGATGATAGAAGACGCCTTCCGGCACTTCGGGATGTTGTAGGGGAGGCTCAAGTATCTGTCTTGGATACACAATACAGAATACAGAATACTTCAGACATTCGATGTGATGTCGCACCAAATTGCTCGTATACATGGCTTGACATATGGAAATCGCGTGCTAGAGTTGTGGTCGGTTGGGCCGCACGCGCTGCGGAACATCTGAAGCGAACAAGGCAGAGGAGGCATCTTGTATGGTGAGTGAAACAATCGATGAAATCTATCGAGGACTTGACGAGTTTGAGCGCTTGTGCAGTAAGGGCGTGAAGGAATCGAGCTCGGGTGAAAGATTTCCAATCAGGCTTTCCTCGAGGAGGTCGCGCTCTTTCGCGTCTGTCACATCCTCGGCGGCGCGAAGGCTCTAATGGAGAAGTATATAGAGGAGTTTCGGAACTAAATCCAGGAGGATGCCATGTCATTGCTTGTGATCATTCCATGCGGCAAGGTGAAGGTGTGGGACAAGTATCCTAGAACCGGGCCCACACCAGCGAAAAACGCCTACATGGGACCACCGTTCAAGGTGAATCGCGAATTCGCTGAAGCATGCGAGCGACGAGGCGGCCAATGGGTGATTCTCTCCGCCAAGTATGGTTTCATCACGCCGGACACACCAATTGAGGATTATGACGTTACATTCAAGCACAAACAAAAGAATCCTGTGTCCGTGGACGTGCTTAGGACGCAGATTCCTGCACTTGGATTGGAGAAGCACGAGAACGTCATCGCCCTTGGTGGAAGAGAGTACTTGTGGGCTGCGAAGGAAGCGTTCAAAGGCTACCCATGCGACTTGCGATTCCCAGCGGCAGGATTGCCTGTCGGGAAGATGATGGCTTGCGTTAAGGAACTCACGGCTGTGGTTAGATCAGGTGGACTTGACGCCTTGATGGAGGTCACCGAATGACAGCGTTGTGCAAAGCACTCCACGAAGCGTTCACTCGGCTTCCGCAGTGGGATTGGACTAAGCGAATTGAGTTGATTCCTGACTCCGGCGTCTACCTTGTATACGAGGTTGGAGAACGGTGGGGTCACGGCGGAGATTATCAGCGGGTCGTGAGAATTGGTTCGCACACGGGGCAAGGCAGACTCCGTTCCAGAATTGCCGAACACTTGATGTTGGGTAGGGGTGAAATACGTTGGGACGCTTCAAGACCCAAGCCCAGCGACAGGAGTATCTTCCGCAAGAACATAGGAAGGGCACTATTGGCCAGCAGGAAGGACCCATACATCCGCGTATGGGAGTACGATTTCATCAAGTCTGACAACGTTGCTCGGTACTCCGGCCTTCGCGATGTTGCAAAGGAAACGGCGATTGAGACGGAAATCACCGAGGTGATGAGGAATGCCTTTGCGTTTCGCTTTTTGTACGTGCCGCCAAGTGAAAGTGGGGGACTTCAACTGGAATTCGAGAAGTCTCTTATCGCAAGTTTCGCGCGCTGCTTGTCTTGTGTTCCTTCGTCTAGGTGGTTGGGCAAGTCGTCACCGAAGAAGCGGATAGCAACCGGTAGGCTCTGGCAAGAGAAGCATTTGGACGGCGAGCCCCTTAATGCGGAGGACATGGTGGTCATAGAGCTGCTAGTCGATAGGACGCTCAAGTGGTATGAGACTCAGTCGTTTTAGCCCACACCATCAGGACTTTCTACGGTAGGCTCCCCTATCAACGTACTGTGCTAATCCAAGGAGCTCGAAAATTCCGCCTATTGTCGTGAAGTTGCAACTACCTTCATTGGCGCACTCAGCTAAGTTCGCTATGAACCATGTTCTGGTGAATTCTCCTGCCACGAGAAGCTGTGAATGCGCCCTCCGAAACTCGGATATCGTAACTCCCTTTTCGTGCGGTTTCTGAGGATTCCTGTGATTCGGAATCAGATAGATGAGGGCTTCCTCTCCTCGCCTCTTTCCCCAACCCTTTACCGTGAATGGTCCACTTGCCGCTGGCTTCGGAATCAGCATTCCAGCGCTGACGGTACCCTTGATTTGCTGAATTACATCCATGGCGATTTGCTCCGGAGCACTACCTCACACCGTCAGGACCTTCGCCGCCTTGGCAAGGACGGTCGTGATTTCGGTGATGTTGCTTACCCTTCCGACTGCGACGTTTTCTTTCAGCCCAAAAAACTCCAGGCAGGTTCCGCAGACGAGGATCTCCACCCCGGCATCTGAGAGTTTCTTCAAATGCTCCACGCCCGTGTCGGCGAGTTTCCTAAGGTATTCGAGAGAACCCGCACTTCCGTCGTGACATTCGGCTGGGGAACCCGTCGTTGTCTGTAGGGGAGGGTCTGGGACCCTCCCATTGGCGGGCTTGTAACCTACCCCTACGTCGGGGGGCACGTCAAGGTGGCACGCCAGCTTCACCCCCCCGTTCATCAGGCAGATGAAACCGGGAAGCGCCTCAGCTTCTACCTCGCAAAGCTCGCCCAAGAACTTCACCATCTGCCTTCGGCCAAGCCCTTCGTCTCCGCGCCCAATCCCGTCAGCGTTAATGAAAATCGCGAATTCCTTGTTCGGCATTGTTCAACCCTCCATTCCGCTTGCCTCTTGGGTTTAGAAAGGTATCTCTTCTTCTCCAATACTTTGAACGCGTAATTGAGTACATCCAATATCCGCTCTCGAGTTATCTCGTATTCTCGCTCCAGCTCTTCGAAGGTCGCACCTCCCGCAAGTTGTCCGAGAACTATGTAAACCGGCAAGCGCGTTCCCTTAATCACTGGCTTTCCGTGGAAGATATCGGGACTCACCGTCATTCCCGGCGAGATTTCGGCTGGTTCTTTTGCGCCCATTTGATTAATCTCCAAAGTTAGTTTACCATATCCGCAAGTTATGCCCCACACAGAACCCTTTGAAAAGTACGCACAAGAATACGACGCGTGGTTTGACGAGCATACCGCTGTTTACGAATCGGAGCTGAATGCGATCCGGCAGGCGATGCCGAAAGAGGGCATCGGTTCCGCGGTTGAGATAGGTTCAGGGACCGGTAGGTTTGCGGTTCCACTGGGTATCACACTTGGCGTTGAGCCTTCAGGGGAGATGGCGAAGCTTGCTCGCGAACGTGGAATGGACATAATTAGCGGCGTCGCGGAAAACCTGCCACTACCGAGCAACGCGTTTGATACCGCTATCATCATCGCTTCAATTTGTTTCGTGGATAATCCTTTGAAGGCACTAGGGGAGGCTTTTCGCGTCCTTCATCCGGGAGGTAGAATTATCGTAGGTTTGATTGATGGAAGATCGGAGCTTGGCAAGTTTTATCAGGAGAAATTGTCTAAGTGCAAATATTACCGCCATGCCCGCTTCTACTCGTTCGCGGAGATAAGGAAGAAGCTTGCGGAAGTTGGATTTGAGAACACGAAAGTGTGGCAAACGTTGTTCAAGCCTTTTTCGGAAATAACCGAGCCTGAACCTGTCAAGGAAGGTTTTGGCGCAGGAAGCTTCCTCGTCATCCGTGCGGAGAAGCGGATGAACCTGTGATGTGCGCAATTTGGCGTCCGTTTCGTCCGCAAGTATTACACTTCTGACATTTATTTGTTGATAATCTTGTTAATAACTTGTTGATGAAATTTTACTTAGATTTCGCTGTGAATCTCTTGACAAGCACAGGCCGTTCAGGTAGATTTGGGCGGCGTGAAGGTATCGATAATGAAGGAGGTGAAACGTAAATGAGTCCAGCATCATCTGTTGTAGAGACGACCGTCAGGGTGACGCAGGATTTTAGCCAGTCAACTTACACGGAACAGCCAAGTTCGCGTCCGTTCAGTGATCCTTCAACCGGTCCTGACCTTGCTAGTGTTGTAACTGTTTTGCAGGGCGGGCATGTTGTGTTCACCGCTGACCCGGCACGTGTTGTGGTATCTGATTCAGCCGGTGACTGTACGAATCAGCTCAGGGTTGAGTACATCATGAGCGGGTGTGTGATTCAATGCAACGGGAGTTCGTGCGGACAGCACCAAGTTGCGTAGGGGCAAATGGCGTGGTTCTGGCTCGGGGTCGAGATGTGCGGGTGGCAGGGGCGGGTTGAGATAGTGGGTTATGATTGCGAGCAAGTACAATCTAGTGTTCAAGATCAACGATGGCGACCTTTATTTCGTCTTTAACACATTGAGACTGTGTGCTGCGTTTGTCCCTGATTATTTTAACGTAGTTGCTTCCGCTGAATCGTCCGCTTCTTCGGGTATCCTTCAGAGGTTACGTCAGCTCGGTCTAATAGTGTCGAGCGTGAAGGATGAAGAGAACGAGCTCGTAAGCAAAGTGATTCTGGAGAGGTTCCCACCCTATCCTCTTCTCGGACTGACCATTTGTCCCACCCTGAACTGCCCATTATCTTGCCCGTACTGCTATCAGAGAGCGGAGAGAACTGTTAGCAGACGAAGTTGGTCAATGACGCGTAAAGTGGAGGATGCTCTGGTGAAATTCGTCGAGGCTAATCTTAAGGAAAGAAGCGGTTTGTCGATTATTTGGTACGGGGGAGAGCCGTTGTTAAGGTGGAAGCAGTTTACTAGGCTTAGTAAGAGATTACAGGGCATAGTGAGGGAAAACGGAAAGAAGTATGTTGCTGGCATAGTTACCTCTGGATGGGGGCTGGATGAGAATAAGCTTGGAGAGCTGACGAGCGAGCACGGGGTTAAGTGGATCCAAATTACACTAGAGATGCCTCCAAGGGCGCATGAGGAAAGAAGGCTTGGACCAAATGGCGAAAATTTGTTACCATACCTTGTCGGCGTGGTCAATACAGCCAGCAAGCATATGGTCGTTTTGCTCAGACTTAACATTGCCGCGGAAGATGTGACACCAGAAACAAGCGACGAAATTACGTCGTTCCTTGGCCGTTCTGGCATCCTGGACAATCCGAACGTTGATTTATCTCCCTGCCCCATAGATGATTCCCTATATATGGTTCAGGTCGCGCCCGAAACCTACGATTCAGATGTTTCTTTCGGAAGGGCGGAAGGCGTTCTGGAAGCCTTTCGCCAGGTTACCGATTCTATTCTGGAGGTGAAATACGAAAGGCAAGGATGTGACGGGTGTTCACTTATGAAAAGACTTCAAAGTTTCTACAGGCGTGGCTCCTGCTGCGCCGTAAGACGGGATGCGTTTTTAGTCTTGCCGGACGGCAAGCTCCAGAAGTGTTGGAGCACCGTCGGACACGACAGAGAAGATGTGGGAAGCGTTTTCGAGGGCGTAGCATTGTCCTCCTCATCCTTCACGAAATGGCTTTCCTTTTCGCTACCTGATTTCGGGGATTGTGTCGGATGCGCTGAATTTCCAATTTGTCTTGGGGGCTGCGCTTTTTACAGGTTGCACAGCTATCCACGGCCTACCTACAGGTGTTTGGTCGGCTTCGTGGAGACATTGGCTCAAATTGCGGCATTAGAATCAAACAAGTACTTTGGCTATGAGCATGTGGAAGTTACCTTGGTCACTGACCGGCGAGAAAAGCTGCCAGCTTATCTTAGGACCGATTTCACACCGGCTTGTGAGGTTATCGAATCGGAGTAATTTCTGCAAATGCCGGAAAGGGCGAATCGAGAAACCATTCCGAACGCTGATTTGGTTATTTCAATATGAATGAGGTAACTAGCTTTGGGCTTTAATGGGGTGTCATCATATTGGTAAACTCATCAAATAAATATAAATTATCCTCTGGACCTGGATGTCCCTCAGGGTGATACTGGACGGAGAAAAATGGGAATTTCTCGTGGTGCATACCTTCAACGGTTCCATCGTTTATGTGGACTTTGTCAATGATTAGTCCAGTCCCCTCTATTTCAAAAGGCTCGGCTGGAAGCGTATTTGATGCCTGGTCACCAAGTCTTGTGTGAGGACTGTGCTGCAGCTTAAGGGTTTCCTCCGGCAACTTCACAGCGTAAGAATGGTTCTGGCTGGTGATGTGCGCTCTAGTGTCCTTAAGGTCTCTAACGGGGTGGTTTGCGCCCCTATGCCCGAACTTCATCTTGTAACAGGGAATCCCATAGGCGTAGGCTAAAAGCTGATGCCCTAGGCAAATTCCAAAGGTGGGTAGCTTGCTTGAGAGTTCTCTAATGGTCGGAAAGGCGAACTCGCACCTGGCTGGATCTCCGGGACCATTGCTAATCAGGATGCCGTCGGGGTTAAAGTGTAGGATTTCTTCCGCGCTGGACGTTCCTGGGAAAACGCGAACCTGGCACGCCCGCGCTACTAAGTTGTCAAGTATTGCAAATTTCACCCCAAAATCGAGAACTGCCACACGTGCAACAACTCCAGCCTCCGGTTTCGAAGTGACTTTGCGGAAGAGGGTTTCGCCTTCCTCCCTGAACTGGGCTAGAGCTTGGTCAAGCGCGTTTGGCAGCACTTTTCTGCCGGGAGGTGGCCAGTCATAGGGCTCATCCTCCACAACTTCTTTGACAACGTCCTCCTGGGAAAGGACTGGGGCGTCCGCTAGGGCCCGTTTTGCGTCTACAATGGATAACTCACTTGTTATAATCGCCTTCATCTCGCCAGCGTCGCGGATCCTCTGGGTAAGGTATCGTGTGTCAACGCCGGTGATGGCAGTTATTCCGTTGGCTTTGAGTTTGTCTGCCAGGATTTTGTCAGCGCGGAAGTTGTCCATATGCGGGGAATACTCGGAAACTACAAGCCCGCGCGCAAAGATCCTTCTGCTTTGGTCGTCTTCTGGATTCACTCCGTATATGCCTATAAGGGGAAAGGTGAAAGTGATAATCTGCCCCGCATAACTCGGGTCGGTGAGTATTTCCTGATACCCCGTCATAGCTGTGTTAAAGACGATTTCTCCGCATGTGGTTCCGGGAGTACCTAGAAGCTCTCCCAAAAAAACCTTTCCATCCTCAAGCACTAGTATTGCTCTATTCATATTTATTCACGAATTAAGTACTACAGCCGACTCCCTCAAAAACCTGGCAGTCGTGACAATTTAGCTTTTCGCAATCAGCAAAGGCAATTTCCCCGTTTACGAAAGTGGCAACGGGTTTACCTCTCACCTTCGTGCCGTCGAAGGGCGTGAATTTACACTTGCTGGCGAAAGTGTCGCCTCGCACAGTCCACTCGTAGCGAGGTGCGATAAGCGTTAAATTTGCGAGTGAGCCTTCCAGAACGCGCCCTTGATCGGGCAAGTTTAGAACTTGGGCGGGTTTACTCGTGAGGGAGGCTAGGATTCTCTCAGTGCGCTTCTTGCTTCCCCACGCTTCGCAGGCACGCATTGCCACTGGGAACGCTGATTCAAACCCGCATATGCCGAAGGGAGCGGTGTCCAATGGTTGTGTCTTTTCCTCTTTGGTGTGGGGGGCATGGTCCGTTGCTATGCAATCTATGGTGCCGTCAAGCAGTCCCGCGACCAACAGCGCTCTGTCCTTCTCTTCCCGGAGAGGAGGATTAACCTTAGCAAGGGCGCCGAGCTTTGGCACAACATCCACGGTAAGTGCGAGGTGATGTGGAGTCACGTCGCAAGTAATTTGCCCACCCATTCCTAGGGAGTTGAACACCTTCTTCGCCCTTCGGATAAGTTCCACGCTTCGGTAACTTGAAAGGTGGGTAATGTGAATCGGAACTTTGAACGCCTCCGCGAAAACCAAAGCCCGCGCTACCGCCACATCTTCGGATAATCTTGTGTTTCCCTGCACCCTGAGCTTTTTACTAACGGGTCCGAGGTGAACTATTCCGCCCCTTGAAAGTCCATAAGCTTCCGCGTGGAACATCTTTCTGATGCCTGTCAACTTGGCAAGCCTAAGAAAAATTTCCCGTAGGACAAACTCATCCTCCACGTCGCTTCCGTCGTCAGTGAATATCTTGCAACCTGCCTTAACGAGGGGAGGGAAGTTGACAGGCTCTTTCCCGTGCCTTCCTTTTGTCAGGGCGCACGCTGGGATAAGTTGTGGAAGTGGCTTTCCCAGTGTCTTGATAGCTTTCTCGCGCAGGTCAAGCTGGAGTTTGAAAACTCTTACGCTGTCGCAAGGGGGCTTGGTGTTCGGCATAGAAACTACGAGGGTGAAGCCTCCTTTAGCGGCTGAAAGAAGTCCGGTTTCAACTCTTTCTTTCCGGCCTTCCCCTGGCTCCCGCAGATGGCAGTGCAGGTCAATGAAGCCAGGGCATAGCCATAGGTTCCGCGCGTCTATAACCTTCGCGTTAGTCGGTGCTTCGTGAAGTTCAAACCTGCTCGCTATCCTCTCAACTCTGCCTTCAACTATGAGAACGTCTTTCTTTCCTTTAAGGAATCTTGCTCCGTCAAACACTCTCGCGCGTTTGAACAGGAAGGACGACTTTCTTGGCGGGTTCATCCGTTCAAACCTGTAAGTATAGCATACTATGCAACCTGAGTCGCAAACTTTCTGAAATGGCAGTAAGACTCATCAATAACTGGATATGCGGTTTTCCACTCACAAGCTATCCGGGGTGTTTAGGCTTTCTCGTAATGGTCGGTTAAAGCTCTCCCTTTACACCCGAAGTTCCTCAATTAGCTTTTTCGCCCGCTTCTTGGTCACATTTCGCGTCCAGCGCTAAATTGTAAAGGTGGTGGGGAGTTCACCTAAAACGCCAATCGCCCATTCAAGTTTTGATTGAAGTGGCAGAACTGACAAGTCGCTTTTTCCCACAAGCTTTTCTGGCCTCAAATACTTAATTCAGGTCGACACTTGCTACTGACCCCATAGTAGACCACTTGACAACAGTGGTATGGGATGTGAGAACGGGGTCGTCTTATCGTTGAAGGAGGACGTTTAAGATGTTCTTTTCCAAAAGACCGAGAGCCCCGGACAGAAACGTTTCCCCGGTTAAAGCGAGAATTGCCCTCGCTATAGGGGCTCTAATGTTGGCAGTGTTTCTCTTCTGGGGGATGAGCGGTTGCGGTGGCGGGGGCAGAGCTCCAGTTAAGAATAGGTTAGCGCCCACAGATTCTTCATCCCCAAGTGACCTTCCTGACGGTACTTCGTCCGGCAACCCTACTCAGGTTCAGGTGATTCGCAGGTTCTCGGCGACTCGTGGGAACCTTACGAGTCGTGGGAAGACGTTGTGGAAGACATTATGAAGTATGGGGCGGACCCGGATAAAGACGTTCTTGTCGTTCTTGATTGGGACTTTGAGGAGATCTATAGCAGAACGGACTGGCCGGATGGGTATTTGGAGGAATTAGAGCATAGATTTAGGAGCGAGCCAACGGTAGTTAAGATTCAGGAGATGGGATTTGAATTGCGTGAGGTGTTCCCTGGGACTGGGGTTTTCAGAACTCCCGCTGGTTGGTCTATGGATCGCGCGATCTTCCAGCTTCCGCGAATCTTCGGCGACATTTTAAGGATTGGACCGGCGGGATTGGCGGAGCTCGCTATTTGGATTGACGATACGGTAATCGTTAATCTCTATTACGAGCCGTTTGATCCGAATGTGGAGGTTGATCTGGGGAAGTTAGAGGAGGAGTTCAGAAGCGAGCATACAGTTGCCCAGCTTCAGGAGATGGGATTTCAGCTTGAGGGCGTGCTTCCCGCTTACTACGCGGGAGCATTCAAAATTGCCGAGGGTTGGACGTTGGAGAGAGCTATTGACGAATTGCCTGGCTTGTTCGCTGATGTCGTCCTTGCTCAACCTGTTTACGGAGGTTCCGCAGGCTATCAGGTGAAAAAGAGCCAAAAGTCAGTCAGCATCACCGGGGGGGCAGGAACAGGTTAGGTGCAACAGGGCCTGACGGCTACCTTGCCCCGTTCAGTAGTCGTGGCGAGTGGAACATGGACGTTTCCGCTCCTGGTGTGGAGAGGTTTGGCAACCAATACGTTGTTACGCCTACGTTCGACGCTACGTGGGATGGAACTTCGTTTTCCGCTCCACTTGCTACTGGGCTATCGGCGCTGAGCGCCATACATCGCCCCGGGATACGTTACAATATGATCTACTTCTACATCAGGTACTTTACCGAACTTGCGGGTAAGAGGCGTCCGGATGACCCCGCAAACCCGCGCGGGATTATCAGCTACTACACGACTCTTGGCGGGATTTGATTGACTGATGGAAAATCTACGAGGAAGCAAGACTCCTTGTGGGTCTGCTTCCTCGCGTCATCTTGACTTGTTTACGCCTTTGGGCGCACACCTCTCACCGAATCTGCTGGGATGAATCAGGGCACTCTGTGAGCTTCTCTTGAAGCGCCTGGCGCAGCATTTCCTTCGTTGGGGCGCCGTGCATCTTGCCCTCCCAAAAGAACATTCTACAGGCGCGGGCGTAAGGCGCATCGGGGTTTGGCGGAAAAAGTTCCTCGCCGTTCACAAGAATGGTTGGAGAGCCTGTGAACTTTAGCTTTACCGCTCTCTCATCGGTCTCAACGTTCACGAGTTGAAGCTCAAAATCCCATCCCTCCTCTTTCCTAAGCTCTTCTAAAAATTGCCTAACCTGCCCATACGTCGGACAGCCATCAAAGTAAAGGACTTCAGCCTTCATTAGGTTTGACCTCCCCAGAAACTACATACCCAAGCCCTTCTATCGCCTGTCTTATCTCCTCTAGGCTGATAATGTCTGGGTGAAAGCTAACGAATACGTCATTTTCTGTTTTTTCAGGATTGTCATCAGCCTTCACCGCGGTAACTCCCCTAAGTTCACTAAGCGCGGTTCTTATCTTCCCGGGGCATTCGTCGCTAAACATCCCGGAGACTCTTAGCTTAACGTCCATTCTCGTGGCAGTGTCGTTGACCGCAACCGTAGGTGTTTTTGTTTGAGTGGACTTTCCCGCATCCGCGTCTTCTCTTTTCACGCAAGAAGGTAGAACCGCAAGTAGGTTAAGCGAAAGCGCTACTGCTAATATTCTTAGTATCATCTTAATTCTGGAAGCTCCTTTTGCAGATATGGATACAAATAATTACCTTTTTATTATGCCTCAAATCGCCCGCATGCCGACAACCCACCCGCTCTACTCCTTCTTGTGCTCATCTACGGTTACCTCGTTCTTCAAGCTTTGCAACGCGTTTTCCGCTCGCTTAGCAATCTCTCCCGCGCCGAGAATCTCCGCAAGCTCAAAGAAGCCCGGACTGAACTTGTCACCTGTTATCGCCACCCGCAGGGGCTGAATTACCTCTTTAAGTTTCAACCCTTTTTCGCCAGCATACTCGCGGGTTACGCGCTCAATCTCTTCACGTGTCCAGGATTCAATAGACTTCATCCGCGCGGGCAGAACTTTCAGCAGGGTCTTAACGTGCTTTCCGGTCATTACCTCGTTCCATGCCTCCTCCTTGAAGTCCGCGACAGTTGGCGCGCGGAAGAACCACCACGCCAGCTCTTCAATCTCCTCAAGATGCGTCACTCTGTCCTTGAAGAGAAGCAACACTTTTGCTATGTAATCCTCACGCTGAGCCTTTTTCCACTCCGCTGGCACGAATTCAAAGATGCGTTTTAAGTAATCGTCGTCGCTAAGGGCGCGGATGTACTTGCCGTTGAACCAGAAGAGTTTTTCAATGTTGAAGACGCCGGCAGCTTTCTGAATTCCCGCAAGGTCAAAGGCGGAAATCATCTCTTCCCGCGAGAACTCCTCCTTCTCGTCCTTTGGATTCCAGCCGATGAGTAGAAGGAAATTTACCATTGCCTCGGGAAGGATGCCAATTTCCTGATATGCAGAGACACTGGTAGCGCCGTGCCGTTTTGACAGTCGCGCGCGGTCCATTCCCAGTATCAAAGGCAAATGAGCGAATATTGGTGGACTTAGCCCAAGCTTGTTGTAAATGAGAATCTGCTTTGGGGTATTGCTCAAGTGGTCTTCGCCGCGGATGACGTGGGTTATTTCCATTGTCGCGTCATCCACCACGCAGGCGAAGTTGTAGGTAGGAGAACCAGTGCGCTTCACAAGTACCAGGTCGCCGATGTCCTCCGTTTTGAAAACCATCTCTCCGCGGATGATGTCGTCAAAGCGCACTTCTTCACCCGGATCAACCTTGAGCTTCAGGGCGACCGCTTTCCCTTCCGCGAGAAGCTTTAATTGCTCGCTCATTGGTCTTTCAACACACTTACAGCGCTTGAAAACCCCCTGGTAGCGTTCTGTCTCAACCTGGATCAGGGGCGTCTCGCCTGCGGAGTCTTCGCCCGCCAAATCATATTCCCCAGTCGTCCCTTCGTCCCCGACCTCTGGGGAATCCTCCTTCGGCACGCAATCGCAGTAATAGGCGTGCCCATCGCGCCAAAGCCTATCCGCGTATTTTAGGTGCAATTCCCTACGCTCGGATTGCAAGTAGGGCCCAAAATCCCCTCGGGATGAACCCTCGGGGTGCGCCCCGCCCACTTCAGGCCCCTCATCCCACTCCAATCCAAGCCAGCGCAGGCTATCAAGTATCGCCTGAGTGTTTTCAGGGGTGCTTCGTTTTTCGTCGGTATCTTCAATGCGCAGAATAAACGTTCCGCGGTGCTTCCGCGCGAAGAGCCAGTTAAAAAGCGCAGTCCTCGCGCCACCTGTGTGGAGATAGCCAGTGGGGCTCGGCGCAAACCGGACGCGAACGTTGTCCTTCGTTTCTTCCATTGAACCTAAAGTCTAGCAGGAAAGCGCCAGTCCGTCACTCTGTGATTTGAAGAGCGTGCGTAAGGTAAACGTCACCATCATCCCAGACTCGGGGCTCCGTTACCACTCCACCGAAGTACTCGCATCCTGCGTGTAGGGCGCGATTTCATATCCCTCCGTTCAACCGCGTCTGCGGTGGGCAAACGTTCAACGTTCAACGTGCAACGTGCAAAGTGCAAAGTGCAAAGTGGAAAGTGGAAGCAGTAGGACGAAATCGCCGAAACTAGGTGTCCGTCAATCAGTTCTTCCGGTTGAACTTGTCGACTCCGAACACTCTTCTGTTGATATCGTCCCATTCTTCCTCTTCGTCTTGGCTCGGAGTTTCACCCTCGTCTCTGTAATCCTCTTCCTTCCAAATCTCGTGAATGAAGGCGAAGATTACCGCAGCGGCCCTTCCACCGGAGCCTCCGGGAACGCCGACCACATCCTCAATCATCTCTACGAATGGGTAGTCGTCCCCCGCGGTTTGGCTATGGAGGTCTTCGCAGATTGGAATAAGCCAGGTTATGGCATCCGCCAAGTCCTCTTTCCTAAAGTCGTCAAGTGATATGGTCATAGTACCCTCCTTAGGTTTACACACCTTGCACTTTGAACCTTGCACTTTCAACCTTGCACTTTCGACCTTGCACTTTGCACTCAGTCAGGCGCTTACTGGCTCGCCCTGAGTCACGCCGAAGGCGTGACCGAAGGGGCTCGCCCTGAGCCTGCCGAAGGGGGATCCTACCGATCATTTCCCGCGCTCGTCAAGGCGGGTTGACTTAGCGGTTAATACGATCAAAGATCGTTGGGAATGCCGAAAAAGGGTGATGGAAAACTAGCTGGCTTAAAGACCGTTCCGCTTCCGCGGATAGCGGGTGTTCGGCCGTATTTTGAGGAGGATGGGTTTGTACTCTATCACGGAGACTCGCTGGAGATGCTTACGAAGCTGCCAGAGGAGTCGGTAGATATGATTTTTGCGGACCCGCCATATCATCTCAGCAGTGATGGTTTCACCTGCCAGGCTGGAAGGCGCGTCAGCGTCAACAAGGGCGAGTGGGACCGTCCAAGAGGCGTGGAGGAGGACTTTGAATTCCACCTGGAATGGATACGCAAGTGCAGACATCCACTGAAAAAGAACGGGACAATCTGGATTAGTGGCACGATGCATTCCGTATTCAAGTGCGGATACGCGCTTCAGCTTGCGGGCTACAAACTCCTAAACGACATCGCTTGGTTCAAGCCGAACGCTCCGCCCCATCTTGCTTGCCGGTACTTCGCTCACAGCCACGAAACCCTGCTTTGGGCGCGCAAATTCAAGGACGCCCATCACACGTTTCATTATGAATTGATGAAAACTGGCGTGTGGAATGGCGACTTTCTCAAGCGTCCGAACAGGCAGATGCGCTCGGTTTGGGCTGTGAACACTCCGCCTGCGGAGGAGAAAGTCCACGGCAAGCACCCGACCCAGAAGCCGCTTGCTCTTCTTCTACGAATCGTCCTCGCGTGCACTAGTCGTGGCGACCTGGTGTTAGACCCCTTTTCCGGAAGTTCCACGACCGGTTTGGCGTGCTGGCTGACGGGGCGAAGGTTTATCGGGATAGACACTGAGGAGAGGTTCCTGGAACTTTCCCTGAAACGTTTCCACGACGTTCGAGACCTGAAAGGCTCCGTGGTGGTTTCCAAGCCAGGCGTGAAACGCAATGTGAGCTTCGAAGCAAAGGGGGCTCAGGATTTCAAAACCAGGAGCACAACGATTGAGGACTTTCTGAGGGAACTTGATCAAATCGTGAGATCTTCAAGGTGAATTTGATTCTTGGATAGAAATCTTACCCAAAAGAATGGCGCACGAAAAATCTTGGGAGAAAATCTTTGAGGACTACAAGATTCTTGAACACGACTTTAACGAATCACCATTTCCACTATCGGCGGAGATGATTAAGCGGTCATGCCAAGAATTTACTAGAACAGGCGAGAAGGAGGTAAGGATCCTAGTTAAGCAGGATAGCCGAGAGGAAAGGCCGGAAGTTTTCAAGAAGAATGGTCTTTTTCTACTACCTGTGAGGAATGGACACTTCATTATCATAGAGGGTGAAGGATACGTTGACATCCCTCCCATTGAGAATGAAGTAAAGGTCTATTCTTCAAGTCTAGATTTCCGACTTGAGACGTCCAAGGTTGGTGATTCGGAGATGCAGCACTTAGACTTTGCTTATTCCACCAGTCTAATTCGCACTTTTCTCCAGGATCCTTCGCTAGTTCTAACCATTCGCGGTAGAAAATATACGCCGCTTCTTAAATTTCGTGTTGGGAAACATGAAGTAGAGGCTAAAGGGGTGCAGACAGAAGTGGATGCAGGATACGAAGGAAAGAATCAGGTTGTTCTTATTGAAGCAAAGAACTTCCGAACGACGAACGTCATCATACGCCAGCTATATTATCCGTATAGGCAGTGGCAGGAGAAGACGAAAAAGAAAGTTGTCACATTGTTCTTTGAAAAAACAGGTGAAAATCTGTATTCCATTTGGCGGTTTGAGTTTAAGGACCAGTTCCAATATGACAGCATCTCGCTGGTGACCGCAGGTAAGTTCCGAATAGTTGAGTGACAAAGTTGCAACCAACAAGGAGAAATTGGCAATTGGTCCTGCCTACTTCTTCACGAGTAAGAGGGCGCCGCCGGTGAGGCTTATAATGCTTAGGACGAGGACTACTCCAGTGAGCCAGCCCGGCCGGGTGATGTTCAACTCTACTCTTGTCGCGTGGATCGCCGGCTCCTTTTCCTCTCCTCCGCGGTGCATACCTTCGTGTGCTACTTCGCCCATATCCGCATCCTCCTGCATACCAACTGTCGCTTCCTCCATCATTTTGTCCATCTTCTCCATATCGTGCGGGGTGATAGTAATGGTCGCGCTTGCGCTGAGCTTACCCGAAGCACCAGCAACCGTTACCTTCCATACACCCGCCTCCAGGTTCATCGGTGTCTGCAGGGAGATTTCAAAGTCTTCCTTGTCAATGGCGAAGGTTCCCACGTTTTCCTTGCCAGAAAGCCCTTCCAGCGTCACGGTTACTTCATTCACGCCCTCGAAGCCAGTTCCCTTAACCACAATGGAATTCCCCGCCATAACCGACTGCTCCGGGAATGTAATCTTCGCTCCGCCACTGTGGGCGAATGTGTTGCGGGAAATGCCGATCAATAGCGGTAGCCCAAATAGCGCGAGGAACGCGATTCTTCGGAGGTGAAACCCCGTAACTGGGAATATCCTTTTCATCTTCATAAACCGCCTCCTGAGTTCCTAATACGGTTACCTCTTTGATTCACGACCTGTGTCTACATCTCCAAATGCTGCATCACGGGCGAAAAGTAAGTGATAATCAACAGAACCACCCACCCGACCACGCCCGCGGCGACCAGAACCCTAACCGCGATTAGCTTTGCCCTGTTTTCGGGGATGAGAGCGTCTATGACGGGGATGATGGTGAGCCCAATAATTACGAGCGCGAAGCCAAAGACTATTCCCACCACTCCAAGTTTCTCCTCCAACTGATAAAACGTCCAGAAAGGCCACGGGGGTTTGGTGGTTTCAATTCCCCGCACAGGCGCGTTGAAAAGGGGTGGAGTCAGGAACAGTGCGAGTAACGTCACAACTCCGAACGCTACGAGCCACCAACCCGTCAGTTTCTTCAGGTGGTGCGAGAATAGGTGGCCAGCCGACTTGCTCTTCTCGTAATCTTCCGCACTCTGCCCTGGCTTGGGGGAGATGCCGTGATAGCGGATGTAGAAAAGGTGCAGACCGAGAACGCCCGCTAAGATGATCGGCAGAACACCGATGTGTAGTCCATAGAATCTAGCCAGCATTGAGGTGGACAGTGTGAAGTCCTCCTGAAAGAGCGGAGCGAGAGGTCCCGCGAACCGGGCGGTAGCCACGAAGTGTTCAAGAGCTTCAATCCCTTCCTGGTCCCACTTGACGACTGTGCCGGAGAAGTAGAGCATAAAAACGGTCAGGAACAAGAGAATCCCGACCGCGTAATTTGCTACTCGCGGGTAACGGTATGCGAAAGTCCACAAAACGCGAAGCATATGTAAGATGAGAAGTGCGAATCCAACGTTTGCGCTCCAGTAGTGGAGTCCGCGAACGATGCTCAAAAAAGGTGCTTCGGAAATGTACTTGATGCTTGCATACGCGGCGTCGGGAGTCGGATTGTAAAACTGGGTAAGGATAATCCCGCTCAGTATCGCGAGAATGAAAGCGAAGAGAGTTATCCCTCCTAGCGCGTAAGGCAGGGTCTGCCCGTGCTTTGGGACGGGGTAGGAAAGGGCGTCAATTCCGAGTGCATTCCTTAGGGAACTGTTGCTTCTCATAATTGTCGTTAACCTCGTGATTTGTGACCATAATTTCGCTTCAACTGCCTCAATGGTTAAACCGCCTAGCTAGAACGCAGGCATAACGCAGGACGTGATCAGGGCTACATTACCGATTATGCGTCTCATTCTAAGCCGATGCGTATACAATACCACATAGTAAGTAATATTGTTGTTTGGGGGCTAAAACTTTCCGGCCTGTGGGCATTTGGTTAGGCTCTAGGATTTGGATGCTAGCATTGGTTAGCGGAAAGTGGTATGATACTCTTGAGTTGCAGTGCAAGGAAGTGGGAGGCGCCAAACGCAGTTGTTGGCGGTTAGTTGTTAGTTGTTGGATGAAGTGCATTGTCTAACAACCAAAAACGAAAAACCAACAACTGGCGGGAAGCGTTAATCCCCGCGGACCAGCCACTGTATGGTGGACTGCTCCATCAGAATGCCATTGTTCGCCGAAGCTGAATAATGTGGCGGGATAGAAGTTCCCCGCCATACGTCAAAGGCGGATGAGAAGGCGGTGGAGCGGGATGAAGCCGAGCCAGGAAACTTGCCGGCAACGCGTAACGCTAACCCGTTCAGCCGAAGGCGGCGGGGAAAGTTGCGGAAAAACACCGCCCGACGAAGTCCTGAGGTTGCCGAGGGACGAAGTCGGGTAGTCGCCCCGACCGAGGTGTCGCGGAACTGGAGTTCGGCGCTACCCGGGATGAGAGGGCGACCAAGTTTCTTGGAGCGAGCGTGGTGTTGATGCGAAAGAGTTACAACTGGATAATCGCCTCTCGGTCTGCCCCTTACGCCTTTTCAGGTTTCCTTCGCGTTTCTCAACCGCCAGCCCGCTCCTCGCGGATGGTTGGTGCGCGATGGCAGACGTACTTGAAGTAAGGAATCTTACCTTCCGCTACTCACTGGGGAGAAATCTCTTCAGCGATTTGACGCTTTCGTTCGCGGAGGGTGAGTTCACCGCGATACTCGGTCGAAACGGCGCGGGTAAAACGACGCTACTTAAGATCCTTTCGGGGACGCTCCAATCGTGGCACAACGGCGTTCGCCTTTTCGGGGAACTAACAAGGGTCATTCCACCTCGCAGGCGTGCAAAGCTTATTGGGTATGTCCCGCAAGAGCGTCCTGCGAACGTCCCGCTGACGGTCCGCGAAATCGTGGAACTTGGAAGAATTCCCTACGTAGGGTCATTCTCGCGCCTCACTGCTGCGGACGAGCACGTCATCTCGCGGGAAATGTCCGCGTTTTCCCTTGACACCCTCGCTTGTAAGAAATTCTCCGAACTGTCCGGCGGGGAGCGTCAGCGGGTGCTTATTGCCCGCGCCCTGGCTCAGGAGCCGAGAATCCTACTGCTTGACGAACCGACCGCGCACCTTGATTTGAACTTCCAGAAGGAAATAATGGATATCCTTGAAGAACTTTCATCGGAACGCGGGCTTACCGTAATCTTCACGATGCACAACGTTTCCCTCGCTCTCCGATACGCCCGAAGAGTAGTGCTACTTCACGAGGGTAGAGTGGTGGCGGATGGAACTTCAACGGAAATCTCCAAGAGCCCCGTTCTTGAAGGGATTTACTCGGAGGGACTCGCCCTCCTTGAGACGTTACCGAAGGAGGTTACCAAGTGAGTAGACTTGCTCTAGCTACATTCCTCTCAATCCTTGCTCTTTCCATCTCCTCGCTGACACAGGTAATGGTTAAGGACTCCTTCGGTGAATTGGTTCCTGCAAGACATTACGAACGCGTTGTTTCTCTTGCGCCGAATCTAACGGAAATTGTTGCGTATCTTGGCACACTGGATTCACTAGTAGGTGTAACGGACTTCTGCGACTTTCCACCTGAAGTCAAGGACCTTCCCAAGGTCGGCGGGTATATTGACCCGAACGTAGAGGCAATCGTCGCGCTTAAGCCCGAAATCGTTCTCGCGTATCGGGGTAATCCATTGCCGGTAATAATGAAGCTCAAAGAAGTGGGCGTTCCCGTGTTCATTCTTGACAACGCAAGAACACTGGACGAGCTCCTTAAGCAGATGGAGGACTTGGCGACGTTGCTTAAAGCGGAGGACCAGGCGAGAACAAAGTTGAGAGATATAAGAAAGAGCCTTAAGGCTTATCGCGCGAATCTCGTTTCTGTATCAGCAAAGCATTCAGTTCTCATTCTCACGGGCACTTCGCCACCCTTTTACGCAGCTGGGAAGAACACCGTTCACGACAGCATAATCATCTACGCCGGTGGCAGAAACGGATTTGATGCGGAGGGGTACGCCCATATCACTCCGGAGGCGATTCTCAACGCGAACCCAGACGTTATCGTATCGCCCATCGGAGTTGGACAAGATCCGATTACGGTTCTGGCAGGGTTGAAGAGCTATCCCGCTTTGTTTGGAACAGATGCGGTTAGGTATGGTCGTGTGCTATTTGTTGAGGAGGATGTTCTAATGCGTCCGGGACCAAGGATCTTTGGCGTGCTAGAGAGACTGTCAGGATGGTTACGCGGGTTGTCAGGAGAGGTCAAATGAATCGGAGGAGGCAATCCGCGTTTTTCCTGGGTGTGATCGCCATAATCGTTGCGCTTTGTCTTGCGCTAGTCATTTCAATACTCTTGGGCGTGGCGGGGTTTGACCCAACATCGGACACCTTCAAGACCATTATCCTCAACATTCGGCTTCCGCGTGCCCTGCTTTCCGCTTTGGTAGGCGGGCTTCTGGCGGTTTCAGGCGTTTATATGCAGACGCTCTTCAGGAATCCACTCGCGGAACCGTATATCACGGGCATATCTGCGGGAGCCGGGCTTGGCGCGTTAATCGCGGTCAGTCTTTTTCCCTACTCATTCGGGATAACCGCGTATCTTCTGCCACTTTTCGCCTTTGGCGGCGGAATGCTAGTTGGCGTCATGCTGATTCTACTTATTCGGGGCGCGGACGCTTCGCCATTGCGGTTGCTTCTTCTTGGCATCGCGCTCGGAACTTCCTGTGCAAGTATCCTCGCGTTTATCCTTGTGCGCTACTCGGACAGGACAGTTCGCGGTGCCCTCTTCTGGCTTTTTGGTAGCGTAAGCGGTGCGAGCTGGTGGCAGGTGGCGACTGGCGCTGTCATCCTAGCTGTAGGGCTTACGTTTGGCGTGTTCTTTCATCGCCATCTGGACGCAGTGTTGTTGGATAGGGATGAGGCATTGAGTTTGGGGGTGAACGTGACTTCCCTCTCTCGGTTCATTCTCTTCTTCGCAACGCTTTTTGCATCAATTGCGGTCGCATTTGCTGGCATAGTTGCATTCGTGGGATTGATGATCCCTCACGTCTGCCGAATGCTCTTCGGAGCGACGCATTTGAAACTGCTACTGACGAGTCTACTGCTTGGAATGGCGTTTCTCGCGCTTGTTGACCTTGTCGCTCGGACAGCCTTTTCGCCTACGGAGATACCGCTTTCAATAATTACTTCACTAGTGGGCGCTCCGTTCTTCATCTTTTTGCTTCTTCGTTTGCGGGGTGATAGCCTTGCGTAGGATTATTGGAATTTGTGTGCTCATATTTCTTGTTGGTGTCTTCCAGAGCGTCTTTGCGTTCGCGGAGGTAACCTGGGACCTGAGCAGTTCGGAGATTGACACTGCGGAGGTCGACTCGGTTGTGGAAGTTGGCGAGATCCGCGTGGAGGAAAGTCCAGTCAGCCTATATACCCGCGTTTTGCGCGGTGAGACGTTCCATAGGTTAGTGCGTCAAGAATTTCCTCCGTCCGCCTTCAGTGTCGCTGACGTTTTGGAGAAACTTCCCGGTGCCTCAATTGTGCGAAGTGGTATGGAGGGGGCTTTAACGTCTTTGAGTCTGAGGGGCGCGTTAAGTAGTCAAGTTCTCGTTATGGTTAATGGTTCGCCTATTGCCCTGCCGGGGGGAACGCCGATTGACCTCAGCCTTTTTGACCTATCCACCTTAGAGGCGGTTGAATTCGTGACGGGCATTTCGTATGGTTCGCGTGCGATTGGTGGGGCGGTCAACATCATTACAGGGGCGGAAGAGGCAGAGGAACCTGCTTCCCTTATTGAGAGAGCAAAACTGGCTACTGGGAGCTTTTCAACGTTTCGGGCAAGTGCAAGTGGTGGACGCAGGGGAGAATCCTTCGCGAGCTCGCTGTTCATAGGAGCTTTTCACTCCGACGGGGACTTTAGCTTCGCTAGCAGAGGAACGGAGACGCACAAGCGCGTAAACAATAAAAGCAACAGACTCAACCTGCTTTACGCGCAAAACAGCTGGGATTCTAAATCCTTGAGAAAAGTGAGCTACTTCGCGTCCCTTCTTAGGCGTGGGGTGCCGGGTTTTGCGGAATTCCCCACTCCATTTGCCAACCTTACGGAAGGGTTCTTCTCAGTCGGGTTTAACGGGTTGAGAGTGGCAGATGACGCTAACCGCTGGGATAGGGAATTTGCCGCCGCTTTTCAGGGGAGTTTCATTAGGTTTACAGATTCCGATCCCTTACTGGGTGGAGATATACGGGCTAGGACAAGGGAACTTGACGGCTCTCTGGAAGTTTCCTTATATCGGGATAGCGGTGAGAGAGTTACGGGTTCTGTCTATTACAACCAGATGCTCGCAAGTGATTATGGAAATCCTTCCCGGCTTTCCGCACGCCTTTCTGTTTCCGATTCGTTTGATCTGGGAGGATTTTCGGTATCGCCTCTCTTCGCGGTGAACCTTGCGGAGGGTTTGCCGACGGTTCTTAGCGGTGGCATTTCCTTTGAAAGAAGGCTCTCAAACACCCTGTGGCTAAATGGTTCCGTCGCGAGGATGTTCAGATATCCCGACTTTGCGGAGCTTTACTATCCCTCTGTTGGCTTTGTCCGAGGGAACCCCGACCTTCGGAGTGAAAGGGCAAATCTTGCTGAGGTAGGGTTTCAGTTTACGCAGGAGAGACTTGAGGCGAGCGTAGTCGGTTATCTGCGCGAGCAAGAAAACTCTATTAGGTTCGTCCCAATCTCGGCATATGCCCTCGCTGCTGTCAACACGGGTGAGGTGGACGTGAGAGGAATAGAATTCGCCCTGAATGCGGAGCTGAGCGATGAAATGTCCGCAAGCTTTAGCGGAGGTTATACCGATTCTAGATATACCGCATCTGGCATTGAACTAACTCAAACGCCAAAGTACAAGGTTCTAGCATCCTTGCGGACTAAACTCAGGAAATGGGAAGCTTCCGCGTCCTATTTCCGCGAATCTTCTCAAAGCGCAGACCTTTTTGGTAGTCTGCGGGTGCCTTCAAAGGAGATTGTCAACGTAGAGATTAGTGGCAAAGTTAAAGGCGGGGTGTTTCGGCTAGGGATACAGAATCTGCTGGACAAGCCCGCTTATGACTTTTTGAGTATGCCCCTACCTGGGCGCTATCTTGAAGCATCATTTGAAAGGAGGTTTTAATAACTTATGTTTATAAGAAGGTTTAAGAGAATTTGCTTCCTAATGTCCTTGGTTGTTTTGACCGCTCTTGCCAACTGCGGAGGTGGTGGAGGCGTAACTCCGAAACCTGGTGACCGCACGCGTCCGCCTTCTGAGCGGGGTATCGTCGCGCTAAGGACGCAACTGGGTAACCTCTGGGTATTAGGCAGGGTCGGCGCGGTTAAAGCCAGTTCGGTAGTGGAAGTTCTGGTCGGCGGACAGTCCCTGCAGACTGTTGCGGAGAGCAACGGGAGTTTCAGCCTTAACGTTCCCGGCGCTCTCTCCGGAACTATCCTCGTGACCTACACCAACGTTAGGGGGGTGTTATCCCACACTAATCCTGTCAGGGCGGACGTTTTGGATAATCTGGAGAGTGATTTCATTTCCGTGGGCTCCGCGCCGAACGATATGGCGTTCGCCGAGGGCGAGGTCCTGGTCGCAAACTACTTTGACAACACGGTTACGATTTACGACCGCGAGACTTTTGAACTCGTGAAGACCGTGGACTTTCCCCAGGGCGCCGGTCCTTCTTACGTTTCAGTTAGAGGTGGCAACGCCTACGTAGCCTGCAACGGGAACAACACCGTTTATGCCTTAAGCTTGCGGGAAGGTGAAGAATTTGGAGAAGTTCTATTTAGCGTGCAGATTCCCGCAGGCGGATCAGCCTTCCCGGGTCCCAGCAAACTTTACGCCAACGATGAGCGCATTTTCGTTCCGCTGAACAACGTTGAAGAATTCGTTAGTCCTGGGCAGACCACCCCTTACCTTCCTGCTGAGGTTGTTGTTATAAGTCTGGCTACCCAACGGATAGAGGACCGCGTTAGGCTCAGTGGGTTCAATGCAATTGAGGTTCTTGAGCTTAACCCAGCTGAGCTATTGGTCGTTGAGGCGGGAGCTTTGTCCTTTGACCGAGATTTTGAACCCTTTCTGACCAGCGATTCCTTGTTGGAGATTCTTGACGCGGACACCTTGAAGATTAACAGGACGGTCAATATGGCTACATTTGGCTTGGGTCCTGCCCTTTATGACCCATTGGAGAAGCGCGTTTTTGTTGGAAGTATTCTAAGGGGTGACATTGGAGTAGTTGACGCCGAAACTTGGACGGTAGAACCAATCTCCCTGACGCTTTCACAGGAGAAGACGTTTGTTTCCGATATCGCTTTTCTGAATGGAATACTCCTCGTTTCAAGTTTCAATGAGGACAAGATATACGCGGCAAGCGCGGAGGATTTGAAGATTGGCATCTATCCACTGCCAGAACCACTTTTCATCGGTGTTGATGAAGAGGGATTCTTGGCTGGTCCGCAGGCGCTTTACGTGGATACGGATGAAGGTATCCTCTTCTTTCTGCAAGGGTTGGCGAACCGTATGGGCAAGTATAAGCTTCCTTAACTTTCAGCGCGACCGGGTCTGGCGTCAAATCGCTAGTTTCAGATCAGCCTGCCAGCCTAGTGGTTTTGCTGGGAAACGTCTCAGGCGGGAAAAGAGCTTTTGGGGAGATATTTGAAGTGTTTAGGAGAGGGCTCTATGGTATAATATATGGTTTAACAGCTGAAAGATAGCTCTAAAAGTCAGACTTACATTTGCCTAAACCCGCCTCTAAGATTATGGGAATAATCCAATCATTCCTGCGGTTTTTCGGGTTTCACCCTTACGACGAAGAGGCGGTGATTGACTTTCCGGGCAGGGAAGAGAGCGCTCGCGTTTCGGAACTCCTGGAGTACCGTCCTGCGGTACAGACTGAAAATCAGCCGATTAAGGTTTCTAAGGACGTTAAGATAAGTATAGTCAGACCCGAACTAACGAAGCTGGGAAAGCTCAACTATTCGCTCTCCGTTTACACGGAAAGCCTTAAGGAGGGGTATATTCTACTAGTGGACGTCGGTAAGCTTCTCTCGCAAAGTAGAGATGAAGCGAGAAGGATTATACACTTTCTCACCGGAGTTACCGAGGCTCTAGGCGGTACCAAAAGAGAAGTGGTGCGGAACCTCTATCTGTTCGTTCCACCTGGCGTGAACGTGCGCGGAGGGGACCACATGGATGACTACTAGGTTCTTTCAGTAGCACTTACGAGATATGGCTAACGATAAGAAAATCAGGTTTGTATGTCTTGGTGGGGTAGGGGAGATCGGCAAGAGCTGTGCGGTCTTGGAATACGGTAATTCCGCGATACTCATAGATTGCGGGCTCTCGTTCCCGGACGTGCATTTGCTTGGCGTGGATCTGGTGATTCCGGATTTTACTTATCTTCTTAGAAATCGTGGGAAACTCAAAGCGGTATTTCTCACCCACGGGCACGAGGACCACGTAGGTGGACTCCCTTACCTGCTTAATGACTTCGTCCCTCCTAAGATTTATGGAACAAGGATTACCCTGGGCCTACTGCGCGAGAAGATAAAGGAGATGGAGATAGAGGAAGAAGTCCCTATGGAAGAGATTTCCGCGGGTCAGAAGATAAACGTTAACGGGGTTTTTGAGGTTCAGGGCTTTCACGTCGCCCATTCCATTCCCGATGAGCTCGCCTACGGAATTACTACTCCCGCGGGGAAGGTTTTCTTTTCAGGAGATTTCAAGATTGACCATACACCCGTTGACGGTAAGCGCACGGACATTGAAGGCATCAGAAAGTTCGCTGGTAAGGAGGGAGTTCTAGCTCTCTTCTTGGATACCACCAACGTAGAAAGAAAGGGGTGGACTGGAAGCGAAAGCGAGGTCGGTCCGGTGTTTTGGGAGTACTTCAAGTCTCATCCCGGCAGGATTCTCGTAACGAGTTTCGCCAGCAATATTCACCGTATTCAGCAGGTTTTGGATGTCTCTAACGAGTGTGGTCGCAGGGTCTTTCTCGCAGGTCGCGCGATGTTAACCAACGTGGCGCTTGCCCGTGAACTTGGTTACTTACGAGTTCCGCCCAATGTGCTAATTGACCCGCCGATGTTGGATAGGACACCGGCTTCGAAACTTGTGGTGCTCGCGACCGGAAGCCAGGGCGAGCCTATGGCAGCGCTAACACAGATGAGCAGGCAACAGCACCGCTTCGTAACCATACAGGAAGGCGACTTGGTGATATTCTCCGCTAGCCCAATCCCCGGCAATGAGACGTACATCTACACCGTGATTGACAACCTTTTCAGGTTAAATGCGGACGTCATTTACGGCTCAGAAACTAAAGTGCACGTTTCGGGTCACGGCTCTCAGGAAGAGATTAAGGAACTTACTCGCGCCACTAAACCCAGATACGCGGTTCCAATCCACTCCCAGTTCAGACATCAGATGATCTTCAAGAAACTGGCGCAGAAGTGGGGATTCCCCGCTGAGAGCATTGTCTCCCTGAGTATTGGGGACGTGCTTGAGGTCTGCGAAAAGGGTTGGGAAGTCAAAGATAGAGTAAAGGCTGGAGCAACCTACATAGATGGGCTATCTATTGGAACAGTGTCTACCAGGATACTTACAGAGAGAACCGCCCTTGCGGAGGACGGCGTGGTGAACTTCACTATGGTCCTTGATACGAAAGGTGACAGAATTTTGGAGGGGCCGATAATCAGGGCGCGCGGGTTTCCAGCGGAGCATGACGATCCTGGTCTGTATGAACAGCTCAAAGAATTGGTTAGGGAGAGCCTTTTCCATAATAGGCTTAGGGGCAAGGAGTACCAGACTCAACTTAGGAATAATTTATCCAACGCGCTTCAGCATTTCATCTATGAGAAGTTGGGCTTCAATCCAGTGGTTCTTGGGACGGTCCTCCATATAGACCTTGAGAATTCCCTTGAGCAGGTAAGGAACCCCTACGGAGTTTATGGGAAGTGATAGTTCCACCCTTTGTTAGCCCACTCGCCGGTGGTATTCATCTGAATTTGCTTCAAGGCGTGTCAGTTGGGCTAGAAGGCAATTATCACGCTTTCCTGAACTACATCCTTCTCGGTGTGTTGCAGGGATTTACCGAATTCCTTCCCGTTAGCTCCTCTGGGCATCTCGTCCTACTTCAGAATTTAGTGAACTTTAATCCTTCGGGCGTTGTCACGGAGGTTGCGCTTCATCTGGCTACGTTGTTTGCGGTGGTCATATACTACTTTCGCGACTTTTCATCAATTGTTCTGCTGAAGCCTAGTGCAAGCCTGGAAAAACCCAAGGCGTATATCCTCGGTCTTGCTGTCGTTACCTCCGTTACAACCATTGGGGTTTATCCGTTTCGCGGTTACCTTGCCAGTGTGACTGAGGATTCGCTGGCTTTAATGAGGGTGGGGATAGCCTTTATTGTAACATCCGTAATTCTTCTTGCAACTGACGCGTTTCTCAGAAGGCAGAGTATTAGGATCAAGGAGGCGGGCGCGCTTTCCCTACTTCCTCTGGTTGTAATTGGGCTTGCACAAGCCATTTCCGCACTTCCAGGAATTTCCCGTTCGGGCACCACTATTTTTGCTGGAGTTCTTTGCGGATTATCAAGGGAGGAATCCGCCAGGTTCTCTTTCTTTATGTACGTGCCCATTGCCCTTATTGCGTCCGTATACGAGGCTTACGTGGAGCTTTCTTCCCTAACCTTCCCTTCGGAGTTGGTATTGCCGTTACTCCTGGGGTTTATTTCAGCACTGCTCACTGGGATTTTGGCAATTTCAATTTTGCTCAAAGTACTTCGGCGCGCCAGATTGGCTTACTTTTCCGCTTACCTCATCCTTGCGGGGATTATTAGTTTACTACTACAATAGCGGATAGCCATTCGTTCAACTGTGCGTTTGCTAGACTTTCTTTGGGTCAAGAAGTATGCGTGCTGTGGTTTACGATGAATTTGGTCCTCCAAGCGTTTTGAAAGTTGAGGACATTCCGAAGCCGAAGCCCGCCGCAGGTGAGGTTCTCGTTCGCCACGAAATCATCGGTGTTAACTTTGCGGATACTCTTCAGAGGTGCGGACGTTACGCTCGTGGAGGAATGATTGAGTTTCCAGCTATTCCAGGACTTGAAGCCGCTGGCGTAATAGAAGAAGTTGGTGAGTCTGTTGACCCTAACCGGATTGGGGAGCACGTTATTGCGTTCTTCAGAAAGCCAGGTGCGTATGCGGAATACTCGGTTCTCCCGGCGGAGCTTGCAATTCCCATCCCCAAGGAGACTCCGTGGGAAATTGCGGGCGCGTTTCCCATTCAGGGAATGACCGCCTACTTAATGCTTCATCGTGCGCATTCTCTCAAGCCCGGCGAAACAGTGCTAATACACGCGTGCGCAGGCGGCGTCGGACTGCTTGCGATTCAGATGGCTAAGAATATTGGGGCGACCGTAATTGGGACGTGCTCAAGTGAGAATAAGGCTGAAGCGGCGAAGAATATGGGCGCGGACGAGGTTATCATCTACACGAAGGAGGATTTTGCGGAGCGAGTAATGGCAATTACGGATGGTCGCGGGGTTGACCTCATTCTCGATTCAGTTGGCAGAGACACGTTTGAAAAGGGTCTTGAGGTGCTGGCGCCCTTCGGGAGGCTCATCCTTTACGGCTCCTCCAGCGGTACGGTGGATTCAACGAATCCACAGCTCCTAATGCGTGGTAGTAGGGGCGTTCACGGCTTCTGGCTTGTAACCGCAAGGGAAAACCCAGCACTCGCCGTTTCCGCCTCCCTTGCGGTTCTGGATATGTGGCGAAGTGGAAACTTGAAGTTCACGATTGAGGGAATTTATGCGCTCGAAGAGGCGGTCGAGGTGCATAGACGCATGGAGAAGCGGTTGACGATAGGCAAACTCCTTATCAAACCCTAGCGAAGTAACTCTTTGTTGCGCGCGTCAATAGCCCCACGACGTATTTTCCCCGACTCCAATGCCGACTGACCGTCTTATGTAAACGGGAAAGTTATAGCCGGAGCTTTCGGAAAACCTCATTCCTTCGCGGGGCACGTTGGTTCCCGCGCCGTAGAGCGGGACATAAAGAGCGAAGCCTTGAAGATCTTCAGTCGGCCGGTAAATCAGATTAGAGCCGTCCGCGGTCGTTCCCTGTCCGGGTTTCTTGCCGGTTATTGGAGCTTTCCAAGCTTCTTCGTCGGTTGAACCTACCCATTTGACCAGTTCGTCTAGAGTCTTCGGAAACCTGCCCTTCAAGCCTTGAAAATGAGTTGCCAGTGCGGTGAGTAGGTTCGCGAGTTCATCGCTCCAGAGAATTTGTTCCAATTCCTTGGAGTTCCACGCGTATGTGGATAGCTTGTCGTAGTACTCCAGAGAAAACGTACCGTTCATAAACTCTTCTTCTTTCAAGCCTTGGGGGTATAGGTCGGGGTATTGCTTATATGTCTTCCACATCTCCTTTCTTAGCCGTTCTTTGTTTTCGAGGTCGTTTTGAGAGCCCGGTTTGTACCTCTTGAGCACCTTTGTCGTGGCTTTGCCATCTTTTCCTTCGTATTCCAGTTCCACCGTTAACTGGTCACCCTGAGCCTGCCATTTCGTCGGGCTCACCGAGGGCTCAAAGAATAGCAGGTGTGATTTTCGAATATCGTCGTACGTATCGGGCACGGCTCCATTGATCATGATATACCTGTCAATTGCTCTTTTCCAAATGATAACAGATAGGTCTTCAGGAATTGATTTCAGAGTGCCACTTTTTTCTTCGGGTTTACCTGAAATATTCAATGTATGTCCTCCTTTCGTTTCCTTACTAGTTCCCGCGTAGAAATAAAAAGCAAAAAAGGTGATGACGGCGAACCCAAAAACGGCAATTGCTTTCCTAAATCCATTGTTCAACGTTTCATTTTTCACTTCAACGCCTTCCATTCCTAACATCGTCTCAGTTTACCCTTAGTTGCAAGCATAATGTTGAGTATTGCTGACTGAGAGTTACAGAAACTAGCAAGGGCACTTTGCAAGTATGGCGCAGTAATCTATTCCACAAAGTATCGGTAACATTATTTCACCCATATTGCATACGGGTTCATTGTAGGGCCACCACGTAAGGCTGTCCGCACACGCCGAAGGGGTTCTTGCGAGAATGATCGGCTCACCAGACGCCTTACACTCAACTCAGCCTGTCCTCATACAGGTTGTGCAGTCGGTTTCACAGCTCCAGTAATAAACTTGAATGGGACAGTCTGAATCTACGATTATCCCGCAGTTCGGGCTACCGAGTATGGGAACGAAGACGGGCCCGCTTTCATACCAAGGCTGGTCACCCTGTTTTGTGCAGCACACTGCCATCAAGTGAATTATAAAATAGCCTCTCTTTCCCTCGCAACTCTTGATGGACAACTGGGTTCTTCGCAAAGCGTCGCAATCTCCGAAATGTGTTGATACTCCTGCTTGTGCGTTGAAAAACCGTTTAGCGTGCGTGTGTCGCTTGAACGGTATTGCAGGCGGGGAAGTCAGCGCTCGCGGATTACTGGTGAAATGTTATTCGATTCCCACGAGCGTTTCGGTCATAAAGTTGCCTTCTCGCCTGACGAATTCATCAAAGCGGGCGAACGCCTGGAGATTCTCCGCGTCGCAGAAAATGACTCCATCAACTCTACCGAAGCAGTAAACCACGTCACGAATCGTCACGCCCTGCGCTTTCTTAGCAAGCTCCGTAAGGGCGTGCGAGCGAATGAGTTCATAACCAGGCCTGGCTTTAATCAGTATTACCGATTTCATTTATACCCTCCAATATCATTGGATTCTAGCGAACTTAGTTTGAGGTTAAGTTACGATACGCTAGTTGCAACTAGGTTACCAGGGCTAGCCGATATTGGCAAGACCGCGTGGAACTTGGCGTTAGTGGCAATTGGAGACCGCTTCCAGAGAGGGCATTTATCCGCTAGACAAGCTATTACCTTAGTATCAATTTTACTTTCTCGGCAAGTTCTCTCGGAGAAAATGGCTTTTGGATCAAAACGGTTCCTGACGGCATCTCTTCATCAATCATCTGTTTCGCATACCCGCTCATAAGCAATATCCTTGCAGAGGGCGAGACTGATAGAATCTTGCGGGCGGTTTCAAGCCCTCCCATCCTAGGCATTACCATATCAAGGATGACCGCTTTAATTTCCTCCTTGGTTCGGAGAAACTCCTCCAGGGCGCTTTTGCCGTCTTCGCACACGATGACTCTGTAGCCATACATCTCAAGTACCCTCCGAACAAGTTCACGGAGAACCTCCTCATCCTCTGCAACCAGCAACAACCCTTCCCCATTTAGCTCCGCCGCACCTATTACCTGCTCCGCCTCATCCTCAGCTTTGACATCCATGGGTAGATAGATTCTAAAGGTAGTTCCCTTGTTAACCTCGCTGTAACAATTGACAAAGCCGTTATGCTGTTTGACGATACCAGCTACCATCGCAAGCCCTAATCCCGTTCCCGCTCCGGGCTCCTTGGTGGTGAAGAACGGTTCAAAGATATGCTTTTGAGTTTCCGTATCCATTCCTTGTCCATTGTCGCTTACAGAAATCACGCAGTACCTTCCGGTAACTGATGAAATCTCCGCTTGCTTAATCCACCTGTGCATCATGAAATAACTCTCATCCAGGTTAACAAGATCTAACTCAATGGCGATTACCCCACCATTTGGCAGTGCGTCCCTAGCGTTGACAGCGAGGTTTATCAGTGTCTGTTCCATCAGACCATCGTCCATGGTAATTACTACTTCTTCTTCTGGCAGGGAAGTTTTGATTTCAATGTTTTCGGGAATTAGTCTTTGGAGGAGTTGAGTAAAGCCCGTCAAGAATTCGTTCATTGACACTCTTCGTTTTCTGATCGCCCTGCTTCCTGTAAACGTGAGAATTCTTGAAGTGAGTGCTTTACCCCTTTCCACGGTTGTTAATATTTTCTGCACCTCGTCGAATTGAATCTCTAGCTTTCGGAGCCTTTCGTTGAGTAGTTCAGCAAATCCCGTTATTGCGGTTAGGAGGTTGTTAAAGTCGTGTGCCATTCCACCCGCAAGAGTTCCAAGGGATTCGATTCTCTGTATCCTGGCGACCTGTTCCGTCAACAGCTTCATCTCGCTGACATCCCTGGCTATGATAAGAGCGGAAGGCTTGCCCTCGTAGGTTATTCCCACTCCGCCCACGATCGCGTAAAGGTTGTTTCCATCTTGTCGCTTGAGTCTACATTCCAGGTTCAGGGGAATGTTCTTTTCTTCCCTCTTGGAATCAGTGGTGAGATTCATTATGAACTCGCTTGCCACCTTGGCATCTTCAGGGTGGATTATCCTCATAGCGGGCAATCCCTGAAGCCTGTCCTGACTTGAGACACCAAGCATACGCGCAAGCTCCTTATTTGCCATTTGGATGATCCCGTCGGAAACCAGGGCAATTCCGCTTGGCGCTTCGTTAAACAGTGTCCTATACCTATCCTCAGATTCCGCTAGGAGAAGGGTTCTTTCCTTTACAAGTGCGTCAAGCCTATCTCTATGCCGTCTCAGTTCTTTTTCAGTTTCAAAGCGAATATCCATTGCCCTGTTGAATTGCTCTGCTAGGAAACCGATTTCATCGTCTTGAAATACGTTGGCTCTTGCGCTCAGGTCGCCCTGGGAGGCTCTCTTGGCGGCGTCCGTGATGTCAACGATTGCGCGTGTTGCTTTAGAGGATACAAAGTACGCGAGGAATATGCCTAGAACCATTACAAATAGAAAGACTCCAGCCAGCTTAACCGAGATGATGATGGATGGACGAGTCACAGCAGAAACTGCTATCTGTATAATGATCACCCAATCGCCTTGCTCTCCCTTCATTCCGGGTGGGGTTGAATGGGCGGATGAGAAAAAGAGGAACTTGTCGCCAAGCCTTAAGTAGGCGGATGGCATGCCCTTGCCCAGCATATCAAGAATCGTTGGCTTCGCAGTGAAGCCTTCAGTGAAAATGGGGCTGTAGTGTTTATCGGGTAGGATGGGGTTGAACCATACCAGGTCGCGTTGTTTCTGGGCGAAGAGAAAGTGGCGAAAGTTGTCCGTTACTAGAATTTCTCCTTCTTCAGCTTCAATCTCCATTAGAACTGGTTCAATTGTCTGCTTGACAAGATTAGAGGGGTCCACGTTCACCGCAACTATTCCTGCCATATTTCCATTGACGTCAATGAGTGGGGTGGCAAACGTCATGGTAAATGTTCTTCCTTTGGGATCCTTACGATTGGTGGTTAGCGTTCCCATCGGGGAGGTGTAGATTCTTCCGGGGTCAAGCCTGCTAGTGGATATGAAGAATTCCTCTGCGCTGGTGTTTTCCAGGAAGGCTTCAGAGATGGGAATTACTTCTTCTCCCACTTTGTCCACTCGGAGGACCTCCCAGCCGTCGTTGTCTATGTATCTTATTCGCTGGTATTCTTCGTTGCTTCTGAGCACTGCTGAAAAAAATTCAATCCCTATTTCCTTAAGCTTCTCATAAGCCTCGCTACTACCTGACCCAGATTCATTCATCTTTCTCGCGTGAATTAGATCCTGCAGAGAATCTAGCTGGGAGACCAGGAGTACATTTCGGGAAGCTGTTTGGAGTATTTCTTCTATGTGGGCTGCAAGGGCGCGTGCCCTTCCAGAGAATTCCTGGCGCGTCAGCGCGAAGGTATTCCGATACGTAGTGTATACCGCGATTCCGCCAAAGGTCCCGCCACCAACAATAGTGAGCCAAGAGAGAAGAAGCGCAAACCTTAAGCGAAGTGGTAGGCTTCTCCAACGTCTGCGGGAAAGTCTAGACAGAAGACTGGTGAAGTTCATTGTCCGCACGATGTTTCACTGAATATACCGCGGTCATTCCCCCTTACGTTCACGTTTCTCAGACTTCTACCTGCCTGGTAAACACCGCATCCATTCCTGCGCAATCCTCTTACCCGCTTGTTCATATAATATTTCAAACCTTCTCTCGATATAGTATACCTGCGATTTAGGGAGTTTCCTACTCATAACCCTAGTTCGTCCACCTGACCTAGCGCTTCCGAATGCAGTAAAATAGGCGATTGCTTCAAGCCCGCCGGAGCGAAATAGTAGCGGCACCCCGTACGGAATCTTTCATCCGTGATCACTTCTCAGACTATTGGTAAATTCCTGCTCCAGACCTACTCGGCGCCAAGTAGGGTTTCCGTGACGAAGTTTCCCTTCTGGCGAATCTGCTCAACGAAGGAAACGATCTTACCAGTGTCGCTGGCGGAGAGGGAGATTACCGCGTCAAACCTGCCAAAGGTGTAGAGCGTATCGTTAACTGTAACTCCTTCCACCGAGCCAACTAGACTTGGAAGTTCCCTTAGCGCCTTTATTTCCGAGCCTGCCGGCGCCTTGATCAATACCACCGCTTTCATATTCATTCCTCCTTCAATGAATATTATACCTCAGAGGAGCGCTTCAAGAAGCACGCCAGTTTTACCGTAAAGCTTCAAATAGACAAGAAATGGAGAAGAAATGGAGGATGCGCGCCTTCCTTAAAGAGATTTGGATTACCGAGCAGTTCTTCCCTTCCGCTAAAGGCTTTTCTAATATCCTTTGGTTCGCTAACTCCGTAGGAGATTATTGAGTATTCCCACCACTTATCCACTTTAGGCTCCATTTTTACCAACTCCTGGACCTCGTCTTCCGTTACGATCCTCAGGTACGCATTTCCGGGGCTAAATTCAGGATGGTCAATTTCTATCAATCTGTTGGTAACAGGGCTAATGAGAGTGGAAAGGTACTCCGCCCATTTCGCCTGAGTTATCAGGTGGGGATTGGGGTGCCAGAGAATGTCTACCTCGGTGGTATTTCGTCTCTGATACTGCCCATACGCCATTACCGCGAGCTGAATATACATGAAATGAGAGTACGTGCTTTGGGATGGCTTTCCAAGCAGTAACAACTTTTCCTCATAGGACATCTCCTCCCACGGCACGAGGTCTGAATTAAACGTCATATCCTTATACCGCCCAATACTTGCAGGTCTCCACGGGACAGCCCACTTCTTAGGATTAAGTAACGCGTCTCTGTTTGTCTCCAGAGTTGGCAGTAGTTCCCTGGCACCTGTCCTTAGAGCTTCGTTGAAAGGCTTAATGTCGTTAGTTGTCATCCGCACAGGTTCAACCTCCATTTCTGAATCGGTAGCATCTCCTAACCCAGAGCTGGCTAACGCCACAATAGTTACCACCAAGATTCTAAGCACTCCTTTCATTTCACAATTCCTCCTTTGATCATCCCCCCCAGCACACCTCTGACTCATCCACGACTCCGGTTTCCACCCTTATAGGTCGCCCTGGGTCGCCCGTGCACGAACAGCATTGCGTTCCGTTACACGCAAAGGCATCGCAATAGTAACTTATCCCACGATGGAAGCTTAGGGTAGTGCAGGGCTGGTCGCATTCTTCAGACCCCGTCTTGAACATATATGCTTCTACCGCCTGTCAGGTCTCGCAAGGGCAAATGCAACTGCAACCAGGGTAGTTTTGGCAAAAATCGTTGCACCACTCTTCCGGTAGGACGTTCGTTCCCCAATCAACGGTATCGCACATATATGGCATAGTTTCTACTTCCCAGATATTATACCATATGTTCACGAATATCCGCGTTCCCCTAATCTTCTCCTGATGAGGAAGATGACCCATTGATTTTCAGCCCGATTACAGCATTAAGGCTGGGCTCCAATGCGCACATGGCAAAAAGGCAATGAAGCTGACCAAGGCAAGATCTTCCAATATGGATTAGCTTCTGCGCTTTAGGCTGTAAATGATTGACGTGGTGCGAGGGCAGGATGGCTAGGTCAACCGCGTGAACCAGGAAAACCTGTGACACTACGACTATTTAGTTTCAGCGAACCTTTTAGCAACGTCTTCCCAGTTGACAACGTTCCACCAGGCGTCCACGTAGGCTCCCCGATTATTTTGATATTTCAAGTAGTATGCGTGCTCCCAAACGTCAAGGAGTAGGAGTGGCGCGACGCCACGCACAGTCTGGTTCTGGTGATTCTCCGCGGTGTAAACGAGGAGGTGCCCCCCGACCTTGTCCCAACCGAGAATCGCCCAACCGCTTCCTTCAACCGCCTTTGCCGCGGCTGAGAAATGGGCTTTGAATTGGGCAAAGCTTCCAAAGTCCTTCTCAATTTGGTTGGCTAGGTCACCTGTTGGTTCGCCACCGCCGTTCGGGCTCATATTCTCCCAAAAGATGACGTGGTTGATGTGTCCGCTTCCGTGGAAGGCAAGTTCGCGCTCCCAATGCTTTACGAGTGCGAAGTCCCCGCTTGAGCGCGCCTTCTCTAACTCCTCAAGGGCCTTGTTCGCGCCGTTTACATAAGCCAGGTGATGTTTGTCGTGATGAAGCCGCATAGTCTGCTCGTCAATGTGCGGCTCAAGGGCGTTGTAATCATAAGGTAGGGGCGGTAATTCATACTTTGCCATTTTCAGATTTCCTCCTTTCAATGATTTTGCTGATAAGCTTTTTACAAAATGGTTACCAAGGGCTCTAAGGGGAGTGATGGTCAAAAGGGCGCCTCCCCAGAGAGCCAGCTTAAAGGTACTATGGATAAGCTCCCTCCTGGTTTTCTTATACGTCATATTGACCCTTCCTTTATCCGAAGAGGGAAACTGGCATAGGTGAACTTTTATACCTGGAGGGAAGATGGATTATCTCATTGAAATGAGACGAAATTGCAGAAAAGTTCAAGATCAGATGAATTTTACAACTTCGGATGCCGGTCTTCTGCTGGTTCTGGGCTCCTGGTAGCTAGGTTTTCCCACAGGAACAATCGCAACTGGCCTTTCCGTGGAACCTGCCCCTATCGCCTCGCCTGCTCCCTCTTCATCAAAGGCGCCTACCCAAACACAACCATAGCCAAGAGCGGTGGCGGAAAGCATTAGGTTCATAATTGCGCAGGCGGTGTCCTGGATGGAGTAAAGATCTCTGCCTCTACTACCGTATCTCTTCGCGGATTCCTCCGGCACCGCGCAAACGACTATAACTGCTGGGGCTTCTGCGATAAAGTCCTGCCCAAACGCGCATTCCGCAAGCTCCCGTTTCTTCTCCCTCCTTTTGACGACGTAAAAGCGCCAGGGCTGCATATTTCCAGCAGAGGGCGCCCAGCGCATAGCTTCAATCATCAAGTTTAAGTCCTCTTCCGGTATTTCCTCCGTTTGAAAGTAACGGCAACTGCTTCTAGCCAGTATGCAGTCATTGATGAAGTCTTCTCTTCTCATTGTCATCTCCTCGTTTTGGGATATTCCGTATGGATTTGCGGGCTATCCTTTAGGGGATTTCAGTAGTCCGGGGCGTTCTCAAACAGGAAGAGCGCGGCGCTCTCTATTTCGTCAAAGTTGGCTATCTTATCCACCCACCTCTTGGGAATCGCGTTGAAGCCGAACTTCGCGCCCAAGAACGCTCCGGTAACCGCTCCAGTGGTGTCCGCGTCGTGACCAAGTGAAACCGCGTTAATTAGTCCTTCTTCAAAAGACCTGCTCCGGAACAGGAACCAGAGGGCTGTCTGAACCGTATCCAGCACGAATCCTCCAGTTGATAACTCTTCAACCGAGGTTTCATTTATCGCCTCAACGCGCTTGGCCAGTGATAGGTTCATACCGCGCACCCAGGTAAGAACGTCCTCAAACGTCAGGGACCCTTGGACGGTGAGAAAAGCGATGGTGTGGTCAGTAAGAGCGGTGGCATCCAAGCATCTAGGGTCCCCGTGGGTTATGCCCGCGACCGCCTTAGAAACAAGTGCTCGCCTATCAAAACTCGCCCGTCGTAGGTAGAGTCCAATGGGGGCGGTCCGCATTACGCAACCGTTGCCAGCTAACCAACCCCCCGATTCCTGCCAAACGACCCTACCCGCGTCCCTTGCGGGCACGCCTCGCTTTATGGCTTCAAGAGCTTGGAAAGTCTGTCCGCCAATGTCCTTAGGCTGGCTTTCCATCCATTTCACCAGGCACCTGGCAATGTGATCAATATCAACACCACCGGCGTTTCGGATGGAGTTAGCAATAATGAGTGTGAGTTCAGTATCATCCGTGAACTCGCCGGGTTTTAGGTTCAACCACCCTCCACCCATCATATCCCTTATTTCGCCGTACTTCTCGCGGAGTTCCTGCCTTGGAATCCCCTCAACTGGGGCGCCCAATGCGTCACCAACAGCTAGTCCGAATAGTGTTCCAAAAACCTTGTCCCTTTCCCCCGTTTTCATACCGCTCAAAGTATATCAAACCCTGCGCCCAGCCTCTTTATTCCTAAGAGGGGACTCTTTAGGCTAAATAACATTGGAATTAAATCTACTACAGATGTTACTCAAACCAGCGAATAGCCTTATAATGTTTACAGCGTTCGCTAGGTTTACCGCAGAGCCCAGCAAGCACCCCTTGGGGATAGACCAAAACTGGTAGCTTTAGGTTGGTGCGGTTGAACACTTGAAAAGGTGGAGAGTTTCTATGTTGGAACTTACAAATGCTTTTAGGAATGCCTGTGAGAAATTGAATATCACCTATGGAGATATTCGTGTGTTAGAAGCTTCAACGGAGGGGATTACTGTCAAGAACGAGAATATTGAAGAGCTGGCGAGGACGTCGGAGATGGGCTTTGGCGTGCGAGTGCTCCACAAAGGGTGCTGGGGCTTCGCGTCTTCAAGGGATGTTTCTGTTGCCGAGGTTGAGCGCGTAACTCGTTTGGCAGCGGAGATTGCTTTGGCTTCCGCTACCGCGAAAAGGGAGGAGGTTCGTTTAGTCCCGGAGCCTCCCCATAATGATACATGGCGGACGCCAGTCAAGGAAGACCCCTTTAAGGTCAGCCTGGAAGAGAAAATCAACCTCCTTATGGAAGCAAACAAGGCTATGAAGGTGGAAGGAGTAACGAACCGACTGTCGTTCTTCAACGCGTTCCGGGAAATGCAGGTGTTCGCGAATACTGAGGGTAGTCTGATAAATCAGGAAATCATAGAATGCGGTGCTGGTATCCAAGCCATAGCAATAAGGGATTCCGAATTGCAGGAAAGAAGCTTTCCAAACTCATTCCGAGGGCAGTTTCACACTGCGGGTTTTGAGGTGGTTCGTGGCTTTGACCTAGTAGGGAATGCTCCACGAATCGCCACCGAGGCGGTTCAACTCCTTAGCGCGGACGAATGTCCATCCATTACCACGACCCTCATTCTTGATGGCAATCAACTGGCTCTCCAGATTCACGAAAGCATCGGTCACCCGATTGAACTTGACCGCGTCCTTGGATACGAAGCTGCCTATGCGGGAATGAGTTTCGTTACCCTTGAGAAGAAGGGCAATTTCCGTTACGGTTCCGACATTATGCATATCACCGCGGACGCGACGCTTCCCGGGGGACTTGGCAGTTTCGGCTACGACGATGACGGCGTTCCCGCACAGCGCGTGGACGTAATCAAGGACGGCATTTTCTTGAACTACCTCACGAATCGCGAAACCGCGCATTTCGTTGGTGATGAAAGGAGCAACGGAACGAACCGCGCTGACGGTTGGAACAGAATTCCTATTATCAGAATGACCAACATAAACCTTGAACCCCAGGAAGGAACGCTTGATGCCCTCATCTCCGATACGAAGGACGGCATCTTTATGTCCACCAATCGTAGCTGGAGCATTGATGATAGAAGGCTCAATTTCCAGTTCGGCTGCGAAATTGCGTGGGAGATAAAGGATGGGAAAATGGGGAAGATGCTGAAGAATCCCACTTATACAGGGATTACGCCTGAATTTTGGGGTAGTATGGATAGAATTTGCGGGCCTGAGGAATGGGTAATTTGGGGCACGCCCAACTGCGGTAAGGGTCAGCCCTCGCAAACCGCCCACGTCGCCCACGGCACCAGTCCCGCAAGGTTCAGAAACGTCCGGATTGGGATAAGAGGGTAGGGCACAAGATATGGGAGCGCACGTATTTGTTGTAAATGAAGAAACGTTTCGCATCTGCACACAACGTTGTGTAGCAGCAGTTGTTAGGGAAATGGCTGGCGGTGGACATCACGTTGAAAAGACTCGCGCTGATATTCTGGCTGACCTGGCGTGCGTGAGAAAAGGTGACAGAATATTTTTCTACGAGATTGGAAAAGGGTTTCACGGGATTTACTCAGCACATAGTATTCCTTTTGTGGACGAGGATGAAATTGATGCCACCGGTGGAAAGTATCTGTTTGGAAGTGAGAAAAATCCTCACTTTAAGCCGGGCTCCTTGATTCTGCCGAACCGCATTTTAATAAAGCCACAAACAATATATGAAGAAGTAGTTGATGAATGGCGAAGCGTTTCAAAGAGCGCTTTTGGGAGATTCACTTCTGGGCTTGATTTAAGGTCTGTATTCTATAAGAAAGTATTAGGTCGCGGAAAGAGCATTACTCACCTCTTTCCAGAAGAAGAAGCAAAGCTTGCTTCCCTACTATATGAAGCTAATCACGGAAAGACTGCTACTTCAATGGCTATTCCTTACCGACCACAGATGCCGAAGCCTGTGCAATTTGACCTAACACCGACGGCTAACGGTGAAGTAAAGTATGAAAAGATTCTGGAAGGCTGGCTGATACAGAATCTTGACAATCCACAAGCAGGAACTGACCGCTTCTTGGGCAAACTGGATGAAATAGAATGGTTTGGGAATTATGTTCCCGTTTCAATCGCGGGTGGCAACCTAGACATTTTAGTGTTCCACAGAACCCGGGACACGCTAGAAAGATGCTCAGTTACAATAGTAGAGCTGAAAAAGGGGAAAATATCTCCTAAAGATGTCGACCAGCTGGAAACTTATGTCAGATGGGCAAATGAGAACCTAACGTTCTTTGTGGAGCAAGCAGGCGAACCGTCTATTAAAAGACGGCTTACTATTAAACAAGTACGAGGTGCCATTATTGGAAAGACTGTTTCTGAGTCGGCCTTAACTAGGCTAAGGTCTCATCACAAGAAAGGCTTTACTCCCGTAGTATTAACCTATGAACTAAGGCCGGAATGTTATAGAATTACCTTTGCTGATGTTTCTTATCAGTAATTAGGTAGGATAATTCTATGTTCCCAATGAATAAAATTATTTGCGGGGATGCCCTCCAGGCTCTTAGGAGCTTGCCCGCCAATTCAGTCCATCTTGCAATAACTTCTCCCCCATATAACCTTGAGAAGCCATATTCCAACCACAACGATAGCCTGGAGTATTCAAAGTATTTAGACTGGATGCAAGAAGTTTGGGCTGAAACATTGAGAGTTCTCGTGGACGGAGGAAGGCTTTGCATAAATATCGGTGAGAATAAGCGGCAAACAATAACTTACCCCACATATAGTGCGTTTATTCAGCAGTGCGTGGACTTGGGGATGCTTTATCGTGGGACTATCATCTGGAATAAGCATAGCGCTGCAAAACATTGTGCGTGGGGAAGCTGGAAAAGTTGTAGTAATCCTCACCTGGTTCCCCGGCACGAGTATATTATCGTATTTTCTAAGGGGAAATGGAATCTTAGGGGAAATTCTAGCGACTGTGATATTACTTCGGAAGAATTTATGAAATACACTCGGAGCATATGGGTGTTCGCACCGGAAAGTCGCAAAAAGATAGGACATCCAGCCCCATTCCCGGAGGAGCTTCCTTACAGATTGATTAAGTTCTATTCTTATCGCGGGAACACTGTCCTTGATATGTTCGCAGGCAGCGGGACAGTTGGCGTTGTGGCATTTCGGCTAAGACGGAACTTCTTATTGATAGACAATTCAAAGGAATATTGTGAGCTTGCATTGAGCAGATTGCAGGCTCAGTTTCCCCAAAAGCTCTTTGGAGAAATAGGTGAGATTATCAGTCAAGATGACCTCGCGTCAAAAGATGATGTCCGGCTAGGTGTCGACAAGTTCTCGCAGGGAAAGGATTTGACGGACAGAGATGCGTTCATGCAGGAGGTTGCAGCATACGTAAAAGGCCGGAAATGAAACTATCCGAGGCGAAAAAGCTTTATCCCAATGAATGGATAGCCTTCCGAACTGACAAGGACGACGACAATCTAAAAGCTAAATGCTACAGCCCGACAAGATTCTGCGAATATTCGGAAAGAAGAAATCGGAGCGAGAAATTACCCAAGTCCACACTTTATATCGCAGGTAAATTCAGGAAGGCACTCTCCCTATCTTTTGATTTAGGCATATCACGATGGTTATTGACTGTAAAGAAGGTTTCGTGAAAATCTCTTAAATTTTGCGAGGTTATCAATTATGGCAAACAGAGAGTTTTATTTAACTAAAGAGCGAGCAAGAACACTGGAGGCGGATATGTTCAGTATCTGCAATGAAGCTCTTAAATGCTCGCACGCGGATGAAACTGAAATCGTTATCCTCGCGCAGGATGAGGCGCTCACCCGATTCGCCAATTCCCAAATCCACCAAAATAACTTTGAACGAAACGCATCCGTTTCCGTTCGCGCGGCTTACGGAAAGAGGGTCGCGAAGTCGACCGGTAATATCCTGTCAAAGGATGGGGTAAGGAGGGTAGTGGATGATGCCTGCGCGATGGCTAAACTTTCACCGCCGGATGAGGATTTTTTCGGGTTTCCGCGGGGCGATTTCAAGTATCCGTTCAGAGTCGAGTACTACGAGGATACCGCATCCCTGACGCCCGACGAGAGGGCTAAAGCTCTTCTAGAAGTATTCAAGCTCGCAGGCGATTCTTATCAGGCAGCGGGCACACTTTCCAATACCGCAGTTACTTTTGTAGTGGCAAATTCGCACGGTGTTCGCGCCGCCTGCAACACCACTTCCGCTAAGTTCACTACGCTTCTCACGGGTGAAAGTAGCAGTGGTTACGGTGAGGATTTCCAACGCGATTTTGGGAAGCTTGACATTCTCGGCGCCACTCGTAAAGCAATTGACAAGGCGGAAGCTTCCAGGAATCCTTCAAAGGATATACCCGTTGGGCAGTACACAGTGGTCTTAGAGGAAGAATGCGTCGCGACGATGATGATGTTCCTGTCCTGGCTGGGCTTTTCCGCCAAGATGTATCAGGACAAGGAAAGTTTCCTCTACGGAAGACTGGGGGAGAAGATAACCGGAGACACAATTACTATTCTTGATGATGCGGAGGACGACCGAACCTTCGGTTTGCCCTTCGATTTTGAGGGAATCCCCAAGAAGAAGTTAAAGCTCATTGAAAACGGAGTTGCGAAGGGTTACGCCCACAACTGGAAAACCGCGAAGAAAGAGGGTGTTGAATCTACGGGACATCATCTGGGAACGGAAGCTCCACTCCCCATTAACCTGGTAATGCTTCCAGGCACGGCGGACGCCGATGACCTCCTTTCAAGCACCGATTACGGCATACTGGTTTCCCGTTTCCATTACACGAACGTGGTGAATCCGAAGGAAACCGTTATCACCGGTATGACCCGTGACGGGACTTTTTTGATTGAGGGCGGAAAGATCAGCAAGGGTCTCACAAACTTCCGCTTCACTCAGAACATTCTCAAAGCCTTGGAGAATGCGGTGGCGATTAGCAAGAGCCAAAGGTTCAGCTCAAGTTTCTTCGGAGGAGGGGCGGTAGTACCGAAGATTAAAGTTGAAAACTTCAACTTCACTGGAAAGACCGAGTTCTAGTGAAATTCAAAGTCTATTAAGCTCGTGTAACTTGTTTTTTAGAGGCTGACCCAAAGTAATTTCCCTACTCCTCGTAACTTCCCCACATGAAGTCATTTTCCCAAACCTTCACTGAGAGGTTAAACCGTGCTAACAAGTTGTCCGCTTTTAACGTATCGTGAATGTACTTCGCGATATTCTCGCAGGTTGGATTTTTATCCTTGAAAGCTTCCAATGTGTTCAAGTGCCGAAAATGCAAGTTTTTGACACACGCATCAAGCTTGTGCTTTAGCTCTGCCAGGTCCATCAAGGCTCCACGCTCATCCAGTTCCTCGCCGGATATTTCCACCTGCACTTTGTAGGAATGCCCGTGAAGCCTTTCCGCAATCCCGAAGCCTTGCAAGCTCACCGCGGATTCAACGCAAGTTGCAACACCGATTTTGTATGTCATAGGTTCCTCCCTTTAGGGATTTACTCCCGTATCGCGCTTTCCATTCTACTACCTTTCTTGAATTGTGGAGTTTGAGAGTAGGGTGCCTTCTAGGGAGCCTTGGTCGGCGCCCCCGATTCCGCGCGGATTGCATTATAGTTCAGATATGGCTTATACTAGGTCTTAGATGTAAACTTGGAAAAGGAGGAACTATGTGGTTAGTCGTGGGCTTTCTTGTACAGGCGGGAGTGATCTACCTTGCCAGCGTTTTTTCGGGATTGGAGTACGCCGATTTTTGGAGGTCGGTGACGGTAGCAATCGTTGCTTGGATTGTAAGCATATTGCTCCTTCCCCTTCTCTTGGCATCACTGTTTGCGGGAGGTGCCCTGGGAATAATCATATCAACCGTAGTAGGCGCGCTTGCGGTCCTCGTGGCGGTCAAGGTCGTGATGTCCACAGATTGGGGTATGTCCGCAAAGATAGCGGTATGGTATCTCGTGCTAATTGGGATTTACCGCTTCGCGGTTGACGCGTTAGTTGGCACCGGGGCGTAATGGGAAGTGTTATCCTGCCCGTTCCCGTCTTTGCTCCATCGCCCTGTGTCTGTTGCTATGCCCAATCACTCCTTCCAAACGTGCCCGCAACTACCACATTTCCTAGGCTTCCAAGTACGGAACATCTTAGGAGCTTCGATATTGAATCCGTTTAAAGACCAAGAGCGAGTCCCGTTTCGCGTCGTCGGGAGCAGTAGCCTGAGAGGTTTCCGTCGGAGTCGCGCATTATCGCCTGAACCTGCCCGTGTGCCCAATCGCTGACAACCTCCACTTCGTGTCCGCGCCTTTCAAGCTCCGCTAAAACCGCTTGCGGGATTCTGCCCTCTGCGGACAGCCTTCCCGGATAAGCCTCGCGCGGGTAGAAACTCGAAGGGAAGTGGACGCTGTGGAAAGTCGGCGCGTCAATCGCCTCCGCCAAGTCCATACCGAACTCGACCGTGTTCAGAAAGAACTGAAGCGTCCACTGGTCTTGACTGTCACCGCCTGGCGTACCAAACACCATGAACGGATCTCCGTTCCTCGTCACGAGGGTAGGGGTGAGGGTTGTTCGCGGACGCTTTCTCGGTGCAAGGGCGTTCGGTCTAGCAGGATTGAGGTAGAACATCTGCGCGCGCGTTCCCAGAGGAAAACCGAGACCCGCGATAACAGGGGAAGTCTGAATCCATCCTCCGCTGGGGACTGCGGACACCATATTACCTTCCGCGTCCGCAGAGCAGATGTAAACCGTGTCACCCTTGTAACCGTGCCCCCATCCCAGGTTCTTCGCCTCGGTCGCTGAAACCGCGAGCGCACGACGATTATTATCCGCAACGCTAAAACTTGTCGCCCAATCGGGAACTCCTCCGCTGACGTCTCCGGGTCTCATTTCCCGCGAGGCGGTTTCGCGAATCAAACTTCTTCGCTTCTCCGCGTATTCTTTTGAAAGCAAGTACTCCAGCGGAACTTCATCAAACTTCGGATCGCCGTAATACGCTTCCCTGTCCGCGAACGCCAGCTTCGCTGTTTCAATTAACGTATGTATATATTCCGGGGAGTTGTGACTCATCGCGCGGAGGTCTATTCCACGGAGTATTGCCAACTGCTGAAGGAAAACGGGACCCTGCGTCCATGGAGGACACTTCCAGACAGTCAGTTCCCTATAATCAAGACAGACTGGCGCCTCCACTTCAGCCTGCCATTCCGCGAAATCATCATAGTCCAATACGCCCGAATGTTCTCCTCCGCTCGCGTCCTCCACTGGGGTTTCAATAAAACGCAGGATGCCCTCCGCAACCCTTTCCTGATAAAACCCGTCACGGGCTGATTCAATCCCGTGGATCCTGCTTCTTCTTCTGCCTTCCTCTTCTCCTTTGCATAAAGCGCGAAGGGTCTCAGCCAAACAGGGATTTCTTATAGATTCCCCGTTTTCCGCCACCTTTCCATTAGGACAGTAGATTTCCGCGGTTGTTGGGTATCGCTCCAAGAACTTCTTCGCGTTTCCCGTGATTGCCATTCTCAGGCGCTGATACATCGGGAAGCCGTTCTCCGCGATTTCTATGGCGGGCTTCAGGATTTCCGCGAATGACAGTTTTCCCCATCGTGCGACTGCCTCTGCCCAAGTTCCTACAACCGCGGGCACGCAAGCTGGCAGATAGCCATCCCCGGGGATTAGGTCGAGCCTTTCATTCTTGAAGAGGTTAATCGTCAGCCCCCGAGGTGCACATCCCTGACCTGAGATTGCGAAAACCTTCTTGTCCTTTGCAGAGTAGATTAGAACTGGCACCTCCCCGCCTATGCCGTTCATATGCGGTTCAACGACATTCATAACGAAGCACATCGCCGCCGCCGCGTCAATCGCGTTACCACCATACCGTAGAACGTGCACTCCCGCCTGGGTGGCGAGATAATGCCCCGCGGAGACGAGTGACGTCGTTGACCTTACCATTCCGTTCTGGTCGGAGGTTTTCATATTAATTCGGCACCTGAGAATCAACCGCCGGTTCTGATTTAAGTAAAACGCACCTTGGAGTTCGATCGGACTAGTCTGGGTTGAGTCCGATAGTCTGATTAGTAAACCAGAATTATACGCAAACTTAGGTAGTTGTGCAATCGGTGTGGGATTTATGTCGGGTGAATCTCTAGTCAGACAGTTGGCTGGATAAATTGCCACTACGAATCGTGGCGTAGTCTTTGGTATTCCCAGTTCTCGTGAACCTTTCCCACAAGCTCGGCGGAAGGTTTTAGCGTCTTCTTTCCGGGGATCCAGCAGGCTGGAATCACTTCACCCGTGCTCTTGGAATGCTGGAATGCCGCCAACTGGCGAATTAACTCATCAATACACCTTCCCACTGAAGGGGACAGAACCTCCGAGGCTTGGATAATCCCGTCAGGGTCTACTATGAAAGTTGCGCGGACGTTGATGCCGGCGTTTTCGTCGTAAACCCCGTAAAGACTGCCGATTCTACCTCCGGGGTCAGAGAGCATTGGCCAAGGAATAACGTCCTCTACCATCAGTGAAAGCTCGTAATGGACCCAGGCTTCGTGAACGAAGTGACTGTCAGTGCTTATTGTTAGAACTTGCACCCCTAAATGTTCAAGTCTTTCGTGCTCGGCGGCGACCGCCGCGAATTCGGTTGGTCAAACGAAAGTGAAATCCCCCGGGTAGAAAAGCAAAAGTACCCATTTTCCGCGGTATTCCGCGAGCTTCACCTCAATGAACTGTCCGTCAAAAAATGCAACCGCCTCAAAATCAGGCGCCAAACTCCCTACAAGTAAATTCATTGATTTTCCCTCCCTGCCCTAATAGTATACAGGAAATAGGGAGAATGCGGTCGCGCTCCTACTAATCAACTTTGAACACGCCTGATGGCTTCCTGAACCTAAGATGCTTTGTAAGGTGGGGTAAGGGCTACACCTTCACGTCAATTACCGCTGAAACCCCGACGCCTTCAACCCGGTTAATGTTATCTAGGCTCTCAGATTCTACTGGGACTAGAATCTTGGCGCGAAACAGTCTCCCCTCAAAAGAAGCCTCAATCTGAACCACCGCCTCCACAATTTCCACCTTGGACTTTGTGCCAGTTACCTGCGCAGCGCCCACGTATCCACCCGAACCGAGCGAAATTATAGGGACGACCTTGGTAGCGGTTCCCATAGGTACCTTCTCGTTCTGCATTGCGGTGTTCAGGAATTTGTTGAGCTGTCCACCAAACTTGTCCACCGCCACTGCTATTGCAGCTCCCTTTAAGACTCCTCCAATTCCGAACCCCGCGTGTGCGGGAAGGGCCCTTAGTTGGTTTCCCGCAAGAAAGCCAATCAATATAAGGCATAAGCCGGAGACGAGAACCGCCTTAAAGACTCTCCTGAATGGATTTGACTTCGTTTTCATAATCATTCACCTCGCTTAGGTTCTTAGACTTCGCGAAGGGTAGATTAGTTCACTTCCCATAAGACTCTTGTGAGAGATGAGAGATAAGCTCAGAACTTAGAGAGTAATGGCGCAGGGTAAACGGAGGGACAGCATGGCGATTGGACTTCTAATAAAATGTTGATAACTTGTTTGCAATAAGCCAACCGAAGTGATAGAATCTTGGGAACCGCTGTCTAGCGGTATTTCATTTTTAGAAGAAGGAGATTTACTCTATGATTCGGATTGCGTTTGCAGGCATCCTGTTTATAGTCTTAATACTAGCTGTAAGTTCCTGCTCCGGGACTGGAGACAGGGAACTCGCCTATCTAGGAGGTCCCTACGCAGGCCCTGATTTTGACGGAGGTTGGACGGGAGACCTGACTATGGCAGATGCGGAGAACTCTACTTTCCGCCTTTCGGTTAATCAGGCAGGCAAGAATTACACTGGGGACATCCTGGTAGAAGGTCCTGCGGAGTTTCTGTCCGGCGAACTGCGCGGTACTATTCAGGATGATGGCAGTTTTGCATTCGCGGTACTCACCGGTGGCGAGACAACCGCAACCTTTGTCGGCTCTGTCAATGGAGCGACGATAACCGGCACTTGGGCTAATGACACGCAAAACGGGACCTTTGCGGGGCAGCATTCATAGGGTTTGTTGCCCGAGGTTTGCAAGCTTACCCCTTTAAGTGATTTGACCTTTTCGGGAACCTAGGAAATGTCAAATCTGTTGGATACTCCTGATTCTCACGCATAGTGTCCCAAGGGCAAGATAGACTAGCCTATGTCTGCGTATATAAATGGCGTTGAATTTAGCGGGTCATAGCTCCTTGTAACTCTGTAGTACTCTCCCAGTTTGAGCCCCGGCTTGTTCCTGGCGAGGTTGAGGAACCGCTGTTCAACTTCCCTCTTGCCGCCAGCCCCAAATAGTGGGACCGTTACGGTAAAAGTCTTCCTGTCACTGGAAACTTCATAGGCGGGATTTTGGCCATCGTAAGCGTCTTTGAGCCTGGTCTCTTTACCTGTAATTGGCGCTACCCAAGCCTTCGCGTTCACTTCGCCAATGTAATCTAGAAGTTCCTGCGCTGAGCTGGGATACAGGCCGTCCTTATTGTCACCAATGAAGTTCATCGCAAAAGTGGCTAGAATATAACACAGGTCTTCCGCCCACATCATCTGCTGAACTTCTTCGGCGCCTTTGCAGAATGCATTGTAAAATTCCCAGCGTATGGGGTACACTCCATTAATGATCTCGCTTTCTGTAAATTCGGGGAAACTGTTGGGTTCACTTCTATAAGCCCTAAGGAGCCCTTTGCGATTCCCCTCAAGCCTCTGCCTTTCGCTGGGTGAACCCGGCCGGAAGTATTTTCTCGTCCACGGCTTGCCACTCTTTTCCCTTCTAAATCTCAAGATGTAACGTATCTCCAGCTCATCTTCAGAACTCTGCCAGCCGGTTATTACACTCTCGTGAGGAAAATTGAAGAACAGGTAGTTGGCATTCCTGAGATCACTGTAAGAACGTGGAAGCCCATTATTTGCGGTTATAAACCGAGTAACTGCATTGGACAGGTGGTTCGTGTGTGGAAGGTAGAGTACTGCACTAGATTGCGGATTAAAGGCTGTTTCAGCGCTTCTTGATGTGTCTGCGCGAGACAACTTTCCCGCGCTTTTCTGGTTTGAACAAGATGATAGCACCATTGGTATTGAGGTTATCGCTATCAATATGCCAAGAGATGCAAGGATAATCCTAATACAACTATTACGCATAAATTTCCTCCTTAAGTTGAGATAGTTCCAAAGCCTCCTTTTACTTTGCGTGTTTAGCTTTCATCGTTAGGACACAGTTCATTCTGGATTTTGGCAGTCGCAAAGGGTTCTAAGAACCTTATTAGAACCTTCAATGCCCTGAGTAACTTGATAGCCGAAATGACAGGCGCCCGTCGGACCAGTCCAGGTAACCCATAGGTCGCAGTCTGGATTCCACCGCGCTATCACCATTGGGTCGCCGTGGTTTACGCAGGGACGGCTAGGCGGGCAGGCTGCGCAAGAAGTAACGCAAGCCCATTCTTCCACTTCAATGTAGCAATCCTCAGGTGCGTTGCCATCTAGACCAATGTTAGTTCCACACCCTGTTGCCCGTGTCTCCCAAGGTGGGAACCACACAGACGCCTACCTAGGGAAAACACGATACTCGCCCCTGTTACAGCAACCTCCCCCTGCAGCCTCAGAAATCCCTGCGGGAAACGGAATGGTGTAAGAAATGCCCAGTGTAAGTACAGCAAAAATACATACGCCCTCGATTTTCCTCGTTTCCATTGTGCATTTCCTCCCTTCATGTTTCTCCCTCTGCAGGTACGCGGTAATTATACCGCCGGTTTTCGCCCCTTATCGCAAAGGAGTATAAGCTTTAAATTTTAGTCGTTCTGCTACTTTGAGCTTCGGTACAGATACTTCGCCAGCTCAGAAACTATAGTGTGTAGAACATTCATACCGGCCCCCGTAAGGGATACTGCTCCATTCTGGTAGGCTGAGAACAGTCCGGGAAACTCGCTTGCCAACACCATAGCACGCCTTCTTATCGTCTCAGCGAAATCCGTCGGAAACTCAGAGAGCTTTACGCCCCAGATTGTTCTTAAGCCGAGCGCTAGTTTCTCAATCAGGCTATCCTCCTCGCTTAGGACGTCAGCGCGGAAGGCTGGGCAACCCGCCAAGAGACTCTTTGCATAATCTTCAAAGTTTCTTGGATTATAAGTTCTGACACTTCTGTCAAATCCCGCAGCGGAAACGCCAAAGCCGAAAAATGGCGCCATCCTCCAATACTTAACATTGTGCTTTGACCAAGATTCAGGCTTGGCAAAATTGCTGACTTCGTAGCGGATGTATCCATACTGTGTCAAAAGACGCTCAGCATTTGTCAGTTCCTCCGCGATTCGGTCTTCGCTAGGCGCAAGTTTAGGCTTCGCGTTAACCAGTTTCTCAAAGGGGGTGCCCTCTTCAACCTTTAGTCCGTAGAGTGAGAAGTGCACTGGATTGAAGCGTAGAAGTTCGTCAATGTCTCTAAAAACTTGCTCCTCATCCTGCCATGGGATACCAAGGAGGAGATCAAAGGAGATTTGAAAGTGTCCTAGTTCCTTCATGAAGTCACTGAGTCTCTGTATGACATCCTTGCTTGTGTAAACTCTACCCAAGTTGAGCAGTGCCTGGTCACTTAGTGACTGGATGCCGATAGAAAGCCGATTAATGCCGATATCCTGCCATCCTTCCAAGTTTTCGCGCGTCAGAGTCTCAGGGTTCGCCTCTAATGTGAATTCCTTAAGTTTAGATAGTTCAAACTCGGACTTAAGTTTGGAAACAACTTTTCTCAGCTCGTCTAGGGGAAGAAGTGAAGGAGTGCCCCCGCCAAAGTAAAGCGTATCCGCGTTCCTGGGGGTTTGGGAAAACGGTGCGTCTAAGCGCATCTCCGCATTTCTTAAGACGAGTTCAATTTCCCTTAAAAGCAGATCGGTATACCCGGCATAACTTAACCTCTTTGGTAGTTCCTTCAGCCCCCACGTAGCAAAGTTGCAGTAGTAGCATCTGCGGGTGCAGAAGGGGATGTGGACATAAATCCCCGGAAGTCCAGCCGAAGCTTCGCAGTCCTCTTGCTTATTGTCTTTCACCAGGCTTATCTTACTAAATACGGTGGAGCCAAATCTAGAACCTTGCGCCTTCAAGGGCATTCTGGCACCCACACTTGGCTTCTGAAGGTATTGCTGGAATTATTTCTAATAGTAGGCTTTTAAGCTTCTCATTATTCGCGTTGAAAACCCGGATGACTTCTTCGTGGGTTACCGGGGTTATCTCCGGATGCCCTTCCAGTCCGACATCGTAATCAGTGATGAGACTTATATTCACGAAACACATCTCCAGCTCCCGCGCAAGCACTGCCTCTGGAAACTGCGTCATGTTGATAACTTCCCAACCCATTGAAGAAAACCAATGGCTTTCTGCTTGAGTGGAAAAACGGGGCCCTTGAATTACAACTACGGTCCCCCGCTCGTGGACTGTAATTCCAAGCGCCCTTGCCTTGTCAATTGCAATAGCCCTCAGTTCAGGGCAGTAAGGATCAGCAAAGGAAATGTGGGTCGTCTCTGGACCATCATAGTAGGTTGAGATGCGCCCGCTCGTTCTGTCCACAAGCTGGTCGCAGATTACAAAGTCGCCGGGTTTAACTTCAGGTTGAAGGGAACCTGCTGCGCAGGGACTGATTATGCGTTTTATCCCAAATGATTTGAATGCCCACAGGTTAGCACGGTAATTTATTGCATGGGGTGGGAATTCGTGTTTTCTGCCGTGCCTCGGGAGAAATGCGACTTTCCTCCCAGATAATTCTGCCAATGTGAGAGGAGAGCTTGGCTTTCCGTAGGGCGTCTCAACCTCAATCTCCTCTCCGATTTTGGTAAGCTCGTAGAACCCGCTTCCGCCGAATATGCCGATTTCAGCTCCACTTTGTTCACGCATAGTTAAATCTGTAAGTTATGATCAAATTCCCTTGGCACGCCCTCTAAAGCTGTGCGCGCTTTTAATGGGTTTCCAATTCGAATAGGTCTGTCTCCTCAGGGTAAGTATGAAACAGGTCAGGCTGGGCAACCTCCTCGCCGTCAAGCTCGTTTATATGAACTACTCCCACTGCTAGCCTAAGAAGAGTTTGGGCAATAAGCCTGTGTCTATGGGACGAATTATAGTTTGCCTCCGAACTCATTAAGGCTAAGTTGTGGTTCTGAGCGTATTCAAGTACGAGCTTTATTCCTTCCTTGTACCTCAGGTCCTTCTCCCTCTGGACGAAATCTAGCCTACCGTTGTCCGTCAGTGCTCCGAGAAAACTTCCCAAGAAAACGTACTCAATGCCATGCCTCCTAAGAGCGTTCTCAATTCTGTCGCGATTGAACCATTCCGCCTGCGAAGAGTAGGGATAAGTTCTAACGTCGATTAAGAGTGATACTCCCCTTGCCTTGAGTCTGGCGGTGAACTCCTCAAAAGTCAGCGAACCATGACCGATTGTATATATCGTGTAGTATCTACGACGCGCCATTGCCAAATGGATTCTATCAGACTTAGTTCCCTGCGGTCCCCAAATTCATAAGAAATTTAGCGATATTGCTATATAATCATCAAGGACTGAGAGTCTTTCAGTGGCGTACGCAATACTATACAGGCTTCTTGAGGTGGGCATTTCAGCTCAAATTTTCGCTATGGTGGCTAGCTCCTGCGGAGGAGTTTTGAATGCCCTTCCAAACTCGGCGATTGCTGAGCTCAAGAGCGGTTCTCGCATTTCTTCTCATCAGGTGGTTAAGGTAAGCTTTCTTAACCAGATAGACGAGAGAACTATGGAAGGGAACATCACCACCATACAGGACGGAATGAGGGTTCCAAACGGCGGGATCCGTCTTGAGGATGGAGGATACACAATCCTGATTCAAGCAACAGAACAGGGTTGGATAAAAGGAAAAGAGCTTATAGTAGAAATACAAGGCGGGGCTGATGGGCTAAAGTTTCTCCGCGGTGTCCCGCTTCAAACGTTTCGGGTTCATTACTTTGTGGAGGACGGGCTATGAAAGCTCTCATAACTGGAATAACAGGTTTTGCGGGGAGTCACCTGGCGGAGCTTCTTCTTTCGGAAGGACATCAGGTCTTTGGAACAGTCCGCGTCCGGTCCAGGATGGAAAACATTCTACACGTTAGGGATAAGCTTACCCTTTTGGATTGCGAACTAACTGACTTTCCCGCGGTTCTTAAGGTAATAACGGATGTCCAACCTGACCTAATATTCCACTTGGCGGCTCAGAGTTTCGTTCCCGCGAGCTGGAAGTATCCCGCTTTCACGTTTTTCAACAACGTTGGCTCACAGTTGAATATTCTTGATTCGGTCAGGCAGGCAGGGCTAGACTGTAGAATTCACCTCGCTTGCAGTAGCGAAGAGTACGGACTGGTTGCAGAAGAGGACTTGCCGATAGCGGAGGATTCTCCCCTAAGACCCCTGAGTCCTTACGGGGTAAGTAAGGTCGCCCAGGACCTTTTGGGCTACCAGTACTACAAGAGCTACTCAATGTTCATAATCCGCACGAGGGCTTTTAACCATACTGGACCCAGGCGTGGTGAAGTCTTCGCAACGTCTAACTTCGCCAAACAGATCGTCCGTATTGAACTTGGGCTACAGGAACCGTTGATCGCTGTCGGCAACCTGTCCGCAAGACGGGATTTCACAGACGTAAGGGATACGGTTTCAGCCTACTACTTGGCGTTGACGTCAGGTAGCGCGGGTGAGGTTTATAACGTTTGCTCTGGAAAGAGTTACAGTATGGAGGAGGTATTGAACCTACTCCTTGAAATATCCGGTGTTAAGGCAGAGGTGAAGGTTGACCCCACAAGGCTTCGTCCGAGCGACGTGAACGTTCTGGAGGGTGATTGCGCCAAGATAACCAGGGAACTCGCGTGGAAACCCAAGATTGACTTCAGTAAAACCCTTTCAGACCTCCTTGACTACTGGAGGAATATGCTTAAGGGGAAGAGTGGTATCCCGTGAGCGCGGTATACCAGTTGAATAGCCTGTTTACCTGGAATAGGGTTGAGCTTAGGAGATTTTGAGGGCGAGTCCGCTTTCGGAGAGCGTTAATTTAACGTGGGAGGAGAAGAAGTTTATCGCAAACCAGAAGCCAATTCGTAAAATTTTTCAGTTTTTCTAACTTTGAGTTAGGGAATCGCTTGCAAAGTTATAGGCAACCGTAGTATCATTTGCAGGGCGGTGACGGTAGAGAAAGCCTCAGAGGGGTGGGGATAACTCGTGATTTGGAGTGAATGCCTTGTTAATAACTTGTGGAAAGTTCTTACCAATGTTGATAATTACTAGAGGCTAAGGATTCTAAGCTTCGTGAGGGATTGGTAAGCCCAAGTTAAGTTGATAATTTTCGGAAATTGTTGATAACCAGGGTTCAGGTTCTCAGATGACATCCGTTTTGCTGACTGAAATTCTCAAGCAGGTTAAAGAGAGGTTGCGGGTATTTGTCCCGAGTCCCAAGTACGAGTTCATAATTGAGCCAATGGAGATTGAGAGTTTAGGGGGCGGGAAGGTGGTGGTAAACGTGTCCGGTTCAAAGCAAGCTCAGTGGTTGGAGCGGGAGTGCTTGGGTATTCTGGAGCGGGAGTTTTCGGCGTTGCTTGGCGGGAATCAGGAGGTGGTAGTCAGGGTATCGGAAGGCGTCACTGATTCAGAGACGAGCCAATCTCCTGCGGGCGCGGATGTGGTAGCCATTCCTGAGGTTAAGGCGGTTAAGAAACCTAAACCTCTGCTCAATCCCCGTTTTACCTTTGAGAATTTCGTCGTTGGACCTTCCAATGAGTTTAGCTACTCCGCCGCCAAGGCGGTCGCTGAGCGTCCGGGGCTGGCTTACAATCCGTTGTTTATCTACGCAGATGTAGGGCTTGGGAAGACGCACCTTCTTCACGCAGTAGGACATCTCGCAATTGAGCTTCATTCTTCGGCGAGGGTTGTTTATGTTACCAGTGAGAGGTTCACTTCGGACTTCATTGAGAGGGTTCGCACCGGGCGAATGGAGGAGTTTCGTCAGAAGTACCGCCGATGCGACCTTTTGCTAATAGACGACATCCAGTTCATAGCGGGAAAAGTTGAAACCCAGATGGAGTTCTTCCACACGTTTTTGAGCCTTGCTGACGCGGGGAAGCAGGTTGTCATAACAAGTGACGCTCCGACCTACGAGCTTAAGGGAATTGAAGCGAGGCTTATATCCAGGTTTGCCAGCGGACTACAGGTGGATATAGGGCAACCGTCCTTGGAAACAAGGATCGCAATTCTCCACAAGAAAGCCGAATTGGAGGGAGTAGATGTAGCTAAGGACATTCTCAACTTCATAGCGGAGAATGTTTTTACCAACATTCGTGACCTGGAGGGTGCTCTTATAAGGCTCCTGGCATTCTGCAATTTCTCTGGAGCTAAGTGTACTCTAGACGTCGCGCACCGGGTGCTTGCGGACCTCGTAACGGGGAGAAAGGCGGGTAGATACATTTCAGTAGAGGAAATCGTTGAGGTTGTCTGCGAAGTATTCAAGGTTCCTAGAGATATTCTTCTAAGTAAGGACAGGCGAAAGAAGGTAGCTGAGGCAAGAATGGTAGCGATGTACCTGGCTCGTGAGAAGACGGGCTTGACTCTCGCGCAAATTGGTGAGGAGCTGGGCGGACGCGATCACTCCACGGTAAGTTACGCGGTTGAAAAAACCTGCAGGCAGATTGATGAGGACCCGTATCTAAAGCAGATGTTTCAAACGATTATTAGGAAATTGGGCTAGGAGACCAATAGAAGTGCCTCTAGTTCCAAGTTCAGTTAAAGTGATAAAAGTCCGCGCCCCCCTTCAACCGAAGCCCTTGGATGTTGCACGTAGTTTGGTCTTGCTTCCATTATTCCTCTGGTTCTTCGGAGTTCGCAGTGTCCCTGGATGGACCTCCTCTGCGGGCTCATATACGGACCTCAACGATGAGCCTAAGGAGGAGCACCTCCACTCCGCATATATTCATACGTCGTTATCGTCCGTGCGTCATTGGCAGGAGAAACTTAGGTCCGGTAACCTTGAGAGCATAGATAGGGACGTAATAGTTGAGAGTCTTGTGGAGCGTCTCACTTGGCTCCTTGAGGTTGCAAAAGTTCCAGAAGCCAAAGAGATCCTAGTTAATTTGCTGAAGGCGGAAAGGCCAATCATTACGCGTTACGGGTTCCACAGGTCTGGGATGCTATCCGCGAACGTTTCCAAAATGTTACTTAGGAATCCAGCCTACGAGCGATATACTCTCTACATCGTCAGGATAGAGAACAACTCTCCCTTTGAGTTGTTCTTAAAGGAGAAGTGGGACGCCTACTTCGTCCTAAAGGACGGTGGGAAAGTAAAGCTACAGCCACTCACGAGGGATCATCCGTTATTCCAAAGGCTGAAGAGAATAAGGAAATCCTTCACACCTCCAAGCCTGGTTGGTCCCCGAGTGATCGCGAGCGTGAACCTTATCGCGGACGGGCGATGGTCGGACGAAATCATATCCCATCTAGTCTTGTCATTGGGAGATTACACGGTTGTGATAAAGTTTTACGAGAACGTGGGATGGTTAAATGGCTGAAATGGTGAAATCACAAGAAGAGGAGACGGAGGAAAGCCCACCTTCCCCTCCTGTCCAACAAATAAAGCCCGAGGAAGTCTTGCAGGATCTGCTGAAGGCTGAGCCGGCCCTGAAGGAGCAAGAAGCGGAAAGTATAATGCCGGCGCGAACGGGTAAAGCTCGCCTGTTCGTTTATGATGAACTGCTGTGCTCAAGTGTTCTGAAGCGCTACCTTGATAAGCCTCACACGGAAATGCGCGTCCACGTGCCCCGACATCGCCTAACCTTCCCAAAGTATTTCGCACCGTCCAAGTCAGGTCTTGCCCATATTGAAAGGTCGGGGATCCCGGAAGACGAAGTATGGGGGGTTACAATTGATATATCCAATCAGGATTTAAGTAGGCTAAACCGCTATAAGGGCGCCCCCAATAGATACCATCTTAAAACCCTTTGGGTGATGGATAGGGGCGGTTTGCGGTATCCGGTGACTTGTTACGCGGTATCGGTAAAGGATAGTGAACCAAGCAGACCAAGTAGAGAACTGCTGAATTTAATAATCCAAGGGGCGAGGGAAAGGCGACTTCCCGCGAGTTACATCAAGTGGCTTGAGTCCATAGAAACCTTGTGAGAACTGGTCGGCAACCAGGACTCCGCGCTGACTACCATTTTCCCCTTGTCTTTCACTACCGGTTATCCCTTAGCTAGTACTCCGTGCTTGGTTAACCTAAATTCCCCGATTCCTGTTAGTTAGAGGATACTTTGCAGGTCCTTTTCTCCAGTATAATTGCCTAGTGCATCTTCTGCTTGACGGTGACGGAGTTCTTTGGCGTGGGGGAGAACTCCTGCCGGGCATTGAATCTCTTCTTGAGGCGCTAAAGCAAAGAGGCATCGGTTACTCTTTTCTCAGCAATAATTCAAGCGCTAGGAGGGAGACCCTGGCGAAGAGGTTCAAAAGGTTGAGTCTCCCGTTTCGCTCGGAGGACATTTTCAACACAAATTACGCGTCGGGGTGGTATCTGCGGAGGAACCACAAGGAGGATTCAATCTTGGTTATCGGGCACGAGGAGCTCGTAGAAGAGCTTCGTTCCGTTGGCGTAAACGCTTTCACTCCTGAGGAAACGCTACCAGAATCAGTTGGGCGGGCACCACGTCTTTCTATCAAGTCCTTCTTTTCGGAGAAGCTTGGAGTTACTCCGAGCGTTATCTTAATGGGAATTGATACTGGAATCAGCTATGCGAAGCTGGCGCTGGCGTGCGTCTTGGTACAGGACGGTGTGCATTTCATTGCCACTAACAGGGATTATTCTTTTCCTGCCGAGAGCGGGCATTTTCTTCCGGGCAACGGAGCCCTGGTGGAAGTGGTTGAGAAGGTTTGCGGAGTGACCGCAGTTTGTCTTGGTAAGCCTGAGCCTTTTCTCGTCCAGCTCATTGAGGAAGAGAGGGGAATTGCTCGGGATGAAATGCTGGTGGTTGGTGATAGGCTTGATACGGACATCGCACTTGCGCGTAGATTGGGTTTAAGGAGCGTCCTTATGCTCACGGGGGCTACCTCGGATGCGGATGTGAGCCTCGCGATTTCAAAGGGTGAGTTGAGCCAAACCCTCGTCGTAAAGGACGCGGTTGAGCTTGCCAACAGGCTAAGCGAGCTAGAAAGTCTCTAGGAATTTGACTAATTTCTGGTGATTCGTTTGTCCGCCTTCGCAAGTGATTAAAATAATCTCTTTTTGAACGTCTATACTATCTAGTCCAAACAGCATTTACATTAACGAGAAAACGTGTATAATAAGGATGCGTGTGGAGGAAGGGCGTGCGTTCTGCAGGCTCCATTCCCAGCGAAACTTTGTGAAGAGGTTCTATGGCGTTAAGAATAAGACTAACTAGGTTCGGAAAGAAGCACGAGCCATCCTTTCGCATCGTCGTGAAGGAGTCCAGAAGTCCGCGAGATGGCGAATACCTGGAGCAAGTTGGCTTCTATAATCCGAAGGCTGATCCCGAAAGGGTTGAACTGAATGAAGAACGTATTGCTCATTGGCTCAAGGCTGGCGCAACGCCGAGTGAAACCGTTGAGAGGCTAATTAGAAAGCATTCATCCATTTTAAGAGATGACGGCAGGGCGATTGGGACAAAGCCCCAGCCCGTTACCGGTGCGACATCCGCGAATGTGGCGGACTCCGGTGATGAAACGTCCCGAGAAACCATTGTGCAGGAGGATACGTAGGCGTGATGACAGACCTGGTAAAGGACATCGTAAAAGCTATTGTTGACAATCCGGACGCGGTTGAAGTTAAAGAGGTTGAAGGCGAACGCGCTGCAATCATTGAGATCAAAGTTGCCCCTGATGACGTGGGTAAGGTAATAGGGCGTGAAGGTCGCATTATCAACTCGCTTAGGCAGATCGTTCGCGCTGCCGCCGGAAAGGAGAGTAAGCGAATTACGGTAGAGCTTATTTCCTAACTTCTCAACCGAAAAGAGGCTTGCTGAACGATTAGGTGGAAGGAATCTAGACGGAGTGGCGAGCCTCTTCTAGCCAAGAGAAATGACGAAGTTAGTAGTCGTGGGTTATAGCGTAAAGGCCCACGCAAATTTTGGCGGAATCCATTTCTCATACGCGACCTCGTTTCCTGAAAGGTTGAAGGGGTACCCTGAGTTCGTACTTCACGATTCCCTTTCGGGTGAGGTTGTCTTCCTCTCAAGGAAAACTTTGCGGCTACTGCCAGGTGGTTTCATAGTGGAGTTCCACGAGATACGGGACCGTCCAACTGCAATGCGCTATAAAGGATGGGAGCTTGGAGTGAGTATTGCCCAGGTTCCCCCTATAGCTGAGGCAAACGCTTTCTACTACTTTGAACTGGTCGGTCTTGACGTACTGGATAGCGCGACAGTGCTCCCAGTTGGCAAAGTAAAGGATGTAATTCCGGGCTTGCCTTATGACTTAATTGACGTTCGGATGAATAATGGTGAACTGCGCTTATTTCCACTTGTGGACACGATAGTGAAGGAAGTTAGCCTGGATAAGGGCTGGGTTCTTGTTGAGATTTTGGAGCGGTTGTGAACGCCAGCAAGGGGGTTAAGTTAG
>FWPU01001850.1_pt1 | contig 61146 bp, 52 predicted proteins | sample 2228361 | NCBI WGS metagenome assembly FWPU01 (sample SAMEA103939777, study PRJEB20133) | metagenome
GGGCCGGGTGGAGGCAGGAAAGTGTGCAAATTTTCCACCTGGGATGGGATGATGGATTGGGTGGAGAGCCAGCGAAGACTCTGCAAATGCGGTGGAGACCTACCACCATGTCCGCAAGACGAAGTTGTTCGTGCTAACAACTGCAAGCAGTGCCTATGCAACCTGAAGGAATGGGCAGACAGGTGCTTATGGCTCGCCGTGATTTGCTTGGGAATCTGTGCGTTATGCGCTGCCTGTCTCCTAATTTTCAAGCTACCGGTGTTGTGTGCGCGGGTTTGTAACCCTTGCTATGCTTGCCTCGTGGGTGTGACAGCCTGCATTGCTCTTTTGGTAATTCTTTCTGCCCGGTGTGCCTTTATCTGCGACAAAGCAAAAATAGAGTGTGCCACTGTGAGCTGTTAGAATGAGTTTAACCTTGCTTTTGTCCACTACAGTTTTGCCTTTCTGGGTAATTTTAATATATTATAGCTTTTCGGCTTTAATTGTTCGTCCTAAACTGTGGGCTTTGAAAGTCATTCCTCAGCCTTATTGCTACCCTAGACTTGGCACCATCTTCTCGTATTTTTCAGCAGAGGGCTGGTACGATGTAGGTAACTTAGAAATGGAATGTCTTGTGGCTAACTTACTGCTATTATTGCTTCCAGAGAGGATCCTAAGTCTTCGTCAGGAGGCATGGATATATGTCCTGGTTGGGTTATCCTTTGGAGTATTGATTTTTTTTTGGGCACTCCGGGAACCCCGACAAGTCCACTTAAATCAGCCTGAATTAAAAAAAATAAAGCGTAAAGTACCGTGGTGGCTGCACATCTTCGTGGTAGGAGGGCGGTTCACATACTTTGTTTTTCCGCCTATGAGCCTTTATTGGCAAGAGGAGATTGAAATCACAGAATTCATACTCGCATTGCTGGGAGCACCAGTTTTCTGCTACTTTCTTTTCTTACAAGGATATCTCCAGACCCGGACCAAGGGACTACATCCACTGTGGTTTCTACGACGAAGAACGTATGACGATGAATGATTTTCAAGTCCTTATTACGAAGGGGTAATGGATTGTAAATACTGTTAAAATGGTGGAAAGGACCATATTGAATAACGATGATGTGATAGAAAAATTCGATGACGAGGTTGGGAAAATGTGAAGGAGAAAACAGGAATGAGGGAAGAAAGGGGGCTATTTCTTTTCTGGTCAAGCTCCATTGTTAACTTCTATGGGTGCTATTAAATCGGAAACTCCCACTGGAATGTTTCTGCGTCAAGATACTGTTATGTTGAGGGCAGGAAAGACAGAGGACAGGAAAGTTCAAAGTGAATATGATAGGGGAGGGGATTTGCCTGCTCAGTATTTCTGGTCAGGATTTGATTTGCTTCAGAAGGATTTGTGGGGGGAGGCTGTTGAGGTGGAAGAACGGGGCTGTGACGCAGTGGACCCATTCCCAGATTTCGGGAACTCCGGTGCGGCAGGGCAATGAAACGGGAGAGATTACCGGAGGAGTTATCTATTCTCGGGAAGGGGCGGAAAGGTATTTTTGGAGCAGGAAGCGGATATAAGGGTGGGTTTCGGTTTGCGCAAGTTTGGTGATGAGTGCAAAAGCCTGTTCGCTTCCCATTGTTCCCAATGCCTGCACTGCCGAGGCACGAATTCCCCAATCTTCTGAATTGAGAAAATCGTTGAGAAGAGATAAAGTGAGCGGTGAGTCTTCCGGGGAAACAGCGCCGAGAATTTTCAAAAAATGCCTTAAAGTTGTGGGATGTTCAGGTGTTTCTGCTGAAGCAATTTCTGTAATGCGGGTCATTAGGTAGGGAAGGATAGGGGAACCATAACCGATGAGTGCGTTTTCGGCGGCAAAGCGTTTTGGAGCGGAGGAATTTTCTAAAAGGGCAAACAGTGCAGGAAGGGATTCCATAGAGGCGAACTGTTTGAGGGCATTGATGCAGGGAATGGCGACGGTATCCGGGGTTTCCTGCCGGCTGACCAAATCTGCTATCACACTGTGCAATTCGGAAAAAGCCCATTTATAAGAAACTTCGCAGGCGGAGCGTTTCAGAGAATCGGGAGTATCGGAGGCGAGGGAACGACGCAAGTCTTCAGAAATTTTATCTTTCGCACGATATTTCTGCACGATTTTTAGAGGAAAGAGAGAAAGGAGATTCCAAGCATTTCTCAAGGCGACAGGGTTTTTCTGCGTGAGGGCAAGGAGGAGGATGGGGATGGAAGGTTCACCGACGCCCTGGACCACTGACTGCATTGCCCGAAACTCCAGAGTGCCCTTCAGGGCGAGTTTTTTCTCCACAATGAATCGGATACTCATTTCGCCAAAGGCAATCAATTGATTTCGCGCTTCGTCCACTTTTTGCACATTTTCCCCAACCTGCCAGAGCGAAGCGGTGGTGAAAAGTTCTTCCAGTTCTTCCTCCGCTGGTACGAAAGCGGAAAGGAAAGCGAAGAAAAAGAACAGAGGGGCGAAAGCATTCATTCTTGGTCAACTCCGATGCCGAGGAAACCAAAAGACCACATAGCGGCATTTTTCCCGCCGTGAGTGTAAAAATCCTTGCCGGCGAGGTCAATGAGGATGCCCAGACTGAAGGAATCGCGGGCAGGATTTCCCCATCCTTGGGAGATGTCTTTACTTGCGGAGTAAGCGTCATTGCCTGAAAAATCTATGAGGATACCCACGCCATTGGCATTTCCGCCGCCCTGTGTGATGCCCGCCCCAGAATAGTAGTCGTTGCCTGCAAAATCGGTAAGAACTCCTACTGCCCAGTCATGTCCGCCACCCATGCCTACGCCATCCGTGCAGGAATACAGGTCGTCACCGCTGAAGTCCATCAGCGTGCCTACCGCGAGATGTATTCCAGCTCCTTGGCAGTAAATCACGGCGGAGTAGGAATCCCTGCCCGCCTCATCTATCAGAGCGCCCCAAGAATACCAGTAGCCTGCACCTTGCCCGTAAACTTCAACTCGGTAGGTATCGTTGCCCTCGCTATCCCACAGAATTCCCACGCCACCTGCTTTTTCGGAACCGCGCATACCAATGGAAAAGCCCTGAGACAGGCTCCGATAAGCATCGGAATACAGCGGGCGATGCATAATCACCCCGCCTGCGTAGTAGGAATCGTTGCCTGAGCGGTCAAGAAGCATTCCCACGCCCTGGGTGAAAGCGAAGCCTTGGGCGAATTCAGCGGCGCGGTAAGTATCATTGCCTCCATCGTCTTTAAGAATCCCAATGCCAAATCCGCCGGCTCCCATACAAAATACGCTGCAGAAATACTCATCATCCCCCTGCAAATCCCAGAGAATACCTGCACCGAAATATCCTGCTCCCAAGCCGAAATTTTTCGTTTCATATCGGTCATTGCCCGCCAGGTCTATCATCATTCCCAGCCCAAAAAACCCGTTTGCTATTCCTCCATCGTCCGAAAAATATGAATCGTTGCCGTCTAAATCAATAATGATGCGAGTTGGAAAAGATGTCCCCGCGTTCATATAATATCGGTCATTTCCACCAGGGTCAATAATGATGGCGCATTCCCAGCAGGTGACCACATCATCGCCTGAAGAAGAAATTAACACAAAACCAAGGGGCGTTTCATATCGCATCGGTTCGTATCCCCAATGGAATGGTTTCATTGAAGGGACAGATTCCTCGATAAAACGGAGCACATTTAGAATGAGGGAAAAAGTCTGGGCGACCAGCGGGTCAGAAGCAATGGGTGCAGAGCCCATATCTGGACTGCGATTCGGTGGGGCAGGTCCTGCGGCATATTGCTCTAAAAGATTCAGAAGTTGCTCTGTGTCCCATTTTTGTTCCGGAGCTGACAGCCTTTTCCATATTTCCTCTGGCTCTTCCACAAGAAGGTAGGGCAGGGATAAGTATGCATCTCTGGGAAAACGGTTCTGCCATCTGGAAAAATAGGTGTTGAGGAAGGCGGCTTGGCGGGGAAGCTGCTCAAGGAAGGATTTGATTTCAGAGGGTAAATCCTGTGGAGCCCAGATTTCCAACGGCAAATGCTCAAACGATGCAGGAGAAAATTCCAGCAGTTCGGTGGCAAGAAAAAATGTGGAGGCAATGCCCGCCCGAAAAGTGCCAGAATATTGAGAAAGCAAAATCGGGGAGAGGAGAGGGTCATCCAGCACATCATCCACCACCTTCAAACGCCAGGTAGTCGGTGCATTCTTTCGCTCAAATTTCAGGTCTTCCATCTGCAGGTTCAACGCCTTAAGTGCTTCCTTGAGAACCGGGAGCGCGGTAAAAAGCGGGTGTTTTTCCTGAGACGATGTGGAACCGAAAAACCTGTCACCGCCTGAAGCAGAGCGGTCCCCTCCGCAGAGGAGCAGGAAAGCAAAGATTAAAGGCAAACCTTTCAGCCGTTTCATCGCTCTCTGCAATTATGATACCTGAACGAATCGTGATGCGCAAGTGGGGATTATCAGGGGTTGCAGATAGCACCGCTGTCCGAGTCGGTAAAAAATGGTATGATATTTTGGGGTGAGAAAAATGCGGAAAGGTTATTTTGTAGTATTCATTGGGGTGATGATTTTTGCGCTTGGATGTGGAGGAGGAGGTGGGGGAGCAGGGGGGCCTGCCGTTCCATCCACCCCGCAAAATCTCATTTTGATAGAAGCGCATCATAATTGGGTCAAGATTTCCTGGCGGGATGCTTCGGATAACGAAGCTGGATTTATCATTGAACGAAAACCTTGGTTGGGCACCTGGGCAGAAATTGACCGGGTGGGAACGAATCGAACGGAATATGAAGACTACGGCGTACAGCCCGACAACCGATATGTATACCGGGTGAAGGCATTCAATCTATCCGGTTCTTCGGGATATTCCAATGAATTGATAGTGGATACCCTGCCCGCACCGCCGCCACCGCCTAATCCTCCGGAAAATCTCAGAGCAATTAGTGTTACCACGAATCGGGTTGACCTCCAATGGGATGATAAATCGGATAATGAGGAGGGTTTTATTCTGGAGCGAAGGCGGGAAGGTGGAAATTATGCAGAATTAGCCAGTTTGCCAGCGAATACCAATTATTTTGCAGATACAACAGTAGAGGAAGGGACGAGGTATTATTATCGGGTAAAAGCTTTTGGCGTAGGGGGAAATTCAGAGTATTCCAGCGAGTTGGTTATAGATGTTCCGCTTCCGCCTCCTCCCCCGCCCCATGCTCCGAGCAATCTCTCCATTATGGATATCACTTCAGACAGAGTGATTCTTTCCTGGGATGACAATTCCGATAACGAAGAGGGTTTCCGCATTGAGCGAAAGAAGTCGGGAGAGTCTTTTTCCCAGATAGGGGAGACTTCCCGGGACAGAATCCTATATACTGATGCCACAGTAGAGCCGCAAACCACATACACATATCGGGTTTACGCTTACAACCGCGGGGGTGAATCCGGATATTCCAATGAAGTGAGCGGGACCACGCCCGCACCGCCACCCGGTCCACCGAGAGCGCCTGCAAGCCTAACTGCCACGGCAATCAGTGGATACGAAGTGCAACTCCAGTGGCAGGACCAATCCACCAACGAAGACGGTTTCCGGTTAGAACGCAGAACCGGTCCCAACACCGTCCAGTGGCAGGTGGGCAGGAATATCACAACTTATACGGATAATACTGCACAACCGGATACGCAGTATACTTACCGAGTGATTGCGTTCAACACTTTTGGCGATTCTCCACCTTCCAATGAAGCCAGTGTGTTCACTCCCACTGTTCCTCCGGACACGCCGCCCGGTTTTCAGGATGTGACTGCGTCTGCACTCATTCAAGGGGGCGGTAGAGGCTCTTGGGTGGATTACGATAAGGATGGCGACCTGGACCTGTTCAATGGCACCCTGTGGAAAAATAACGGGGATGGGACTTTCAGCAACGCTTCTGCGGAAGCAGGGCTTTCGGGTGGGGACCATGCGACCTGGGGAGATTTTGACAATGATGGATGGGTAGATGTATTTATTGCCGGACCGGATGTACTTTTCAAAAACAATGGCAACGGCACATTCACTGATGTCACCGGAGCATCCGGGATTTTTGATGAAAATGCGACAGAAGGCGCCGCCTGGGGAGATTGCGATAGTGATGGCGACCTGGATTTATACTTGGTCAATTACGAAACCTGGGGTAATCCACCTGTATTTTACCCGGATAAACTCTTTCGCAATAACGGGAACGGCACATTTACGGAAATCACCTCTGCCGCAGGGATTCAGGATAATAACCCTCCTCGACCGGGTAGAGCAGTAACATGGGCGGATTTCGACCTGGATGGAGACCTGGATATTTATGTCTCTAATTATCGTCTGACTGCCAACTATCTGTGGCAGAATAACGGCAATTGCACTTTCACCGATGTTGCCGGTAATAAGGGTGTTGCAGGCAGAAGTGAAGTCCGGGATGGATATACCTGGTATGGGCACACCATCGGTTCTTCCTGGGGGGATTTCAACAACGATGGATATTTTGACCTGTTTTCTTCCACCCTGCATCATTTAGCACCGATGCCAGATGGAAATCCATTTCCCGGCGATACAGACAATAACCTGTGGAGAAATGATGGACCTTCACCGTATACCTTTTCCGATGTGACCCCCATATCTGGCATCGTTTTTCGGGAATGTCATGCATCGGCAAACTGGGGCGATTACGACAATGATGGATACCTTGATTTGCTGGACACCACGCTGTTTTATCAGAATGGATGCGATCGTGGGGGAAAAGTGAGTCTGTATCGCAACAATCAGGGAGTGAACTTCACCGATTATGCGTCATCTGCTGGGATTACAGCCCAGAACACCTATTCTGCCGCTTGGGGGGATTTCAACAACGATGGCTTTCTGGACCTTTATGTGGGAGGGAAACTATATCAGAACAACCGAAACAAAAATCACTGGCTTATCGTCAAATTGCGAGGGACTATATCCAATCGCTCTGCTATCGGAGCGCGGGTTGTGGTGACTATTGGAAGCAAGAAACTGATGCGGCAAGTAGAATCGGCCACGGGCGCAGCCAATCAGAATATGCTCTGGCTTCATTTCGGCCTGGGTTCTCGCACCATCATTGATTCTCTGGAAGTTTTCTGGCCATCGGGAAGAAAAACCACTCAGCAGAATATCTCCGCCGACCAGATTCTGACCATAACTGAGTAAAAGTTTCCCACACAAAGTTTTTTCCTGCGATGCGTTTCAACTTTTGAAGTGTTTCCTTGCCTTTTCCGCTGGAGGTTATCTTCCTTCAGGTTTTATTCCGGTGGATAATTCTTTTTCAGATGTTTAGAAGCGGTTTTGAGGAGTTCTTCGTTCATACGGTTGAGAAGTTGTTTGTGGAGGGAAGCAAGGGTCTCTTCGGTTTTGCGAATTTCTTCTCGAATCTGCTGGATGTCAGGAGAAATTGGGGAATCCAAGCTGGGAGGGAATTGGATATCGGGTGGAATACCTTTTTTGTGGATGTCGGTACCATTTGGAGTGAAGTAGTGGCCTGTGGTGAGAAAGAGGAAGGAGGAAGTGGAGAGGCGAAGCATAGACTGCATAGCGGCTTTTCCTTTAGTAGTTTCGCCAATGGTAGTTGCTATGTTATGGTCTTTCAGGGCGGCGATAAAAATTTCGGAAGCGCTGGCGGTGTTCTGATTCTGCAGGATGACGATAGGCATTCCTTCGCCTGAATCTCCGGGTTTTGCCTTAAAGGTTTCTTCTTTTTCTCTACTTTTAGTGCGGACTAAAACGCCGGATTCTATGAAAAGGTCTACGGAATCTTTTCCCGCATCAAAAGTTCCACCGGGATTATTGCGCAGGTCAATAATCAAGCCACGGGCTCCGTCCAATCGCAACTTTTCGACGGCTTTTTGCAATTGTTCCGGAGTTTTCTTATTGAATTCCAGGATTTGCAAGTAACCGACATCACCTTCCAGCATTTTGGCATCCCAGACAGAAGGAACTTCAATGCGTGCTCTTCGGAGAGAAATTTCCCGGGGAGCAGTCCATCCTTCTCTCCATACAGTCAGGGTGAGGCGTGAACCGGGTTTTCCACGAATCTTTTGCACTGCTTCCAACTCTATCAGCCCTGCAACGGGTGATTTATTGATTTCCAGAATCACATCAAAAGGTTGCAAGCCTGCCTTGGATGCGGGCGTATCGGGCAAAACCTGAGCGACGCGCATTCTGCCAGCGGAAAATTCCACCAAAATTCCTATTCCTCCGATTTCTCCTTCTATGGTTTCCACAAATTGTCTGGCAGACTGGGAAGGAAGCAGATACGAATACGGGTCCTGCAATTGACGAACCAACCCTTCTACCATGGCGTTTTGGAATTCCGGGGCGTTCAGATTGACTTTTTCATAAAACTGCTCTTGGATGATTTGCTTTGCTTCGGAAATTAAACCAGTTTCTACTTGAGCGGCGGGTGGAGAAAGCGGAAACTGCGTTCCCACGCCCCAGCCGAGTAGGAAAAGCAGAAGATATATCAGGATGTTGGACACATTTTCGCGCATAAATGCACCTCCAATTATTTCAGATGGGGAAGGGGATCCACTGCTTCGCCATTGATGTGCAGTGTGAAGTGCAGGTGGTTTCCGGTGCATCTACCGGTGCATCCCACCGTAGCAATCACTTCACCCTGGTTCACAAAATCCCCTTCGCTCACCAATACTTCGTCGCAATGCCCATAAAAGGTGACATATTGTTTCCCGTCTTTCCATCCGTGAACAATAATCACCGCATTTCCGAGCAACCCCTGCCAACCCGCGGTAAGAACCCTACCAGAGGCGGCGGCAACAATGGGTGTTCCTTTTGGAGCCGCAAAGTCAATCCCTTTGTGAAACTGCCAAACACTTCTTCGGCTTCCCGGAAACCGTATTTTTCTCCACCCAAATTTGGAACTTAATCGCCCTTTTACTGGATAAATGAACTTCTCTGTAAACTGGAGTTCCGAAAAGGCTTTTCCTCGGGAAAGGGCTTGCAACTGCCGCTCTATCTCTTGCTCCTCTCGCTCCAATTCTCTCAGTGACTCCTCTATGATATCAATTTTCTGAAATTGTTTCCTTTTTTCCTTTTCTAGTTCTTGAACCCTTTTCTCCAATGCTTGTTTCTCTTTCTCCACTTCCACACGCAGTTGGCTAACCGTCATCACCATTTCTTCATATTTCTGACGCAATTGAGAATACCTTCGCTCCTTTTCCTTCAGGGAATTTAGCCAGGCAGAATCCAATTGGACCAGCCAGCGGGAAAAGTATAATCGGTCAAAAAATTCCCCGGGGTCGTTGGAGGTCAATAAATATGTCACCATAGGAAGATTCCCTTCTTTATAAATCTGAATTAAATGCTGACGGAAGGCTTCTTCCTGCTCGTCCTGTTGCGCCAGTGTTCTCTGCAATTCGTTGTAAATGTAGTTTTTCTGGATATTCAGTTGCTGATATCTCTGCGTCAATTGCCGGAGATTCCTCTTGCTTTTATTCAATTCCCTTTCTCGTTCATTCAGTTCTCGGGTGATTCTTTTCGTTTCCTCTTGAGCTGCTTTTTTCTCCTGCAGTTTTTGTTCTTTCGTCTTTTGAATGCTTTCCAATTTCTCTTGCAAATCCTGCTCGTCACTTTGAGCAGTGATAAGGAAGAAGAAAAGGAGAAGAGATATTGTTCTCATACCACACGCTCCGAGAGAAATTTTCTAATGGAAATGATACTTCCCATTCCTCCGGAAAAAAGGGAAAAGGCGAACAGGGCAATGCCGAGAAGATAAATGGAAGTGGGGAAATCGGGAAACGGGAGAAAAGGCAAATACTGCCAGTGAATGCGATATAACACACCAAAGAGAGTAATCAAAAGCGAAAGAGTGCACAAAGCGCTCAAGAAACCTACTGTGAGCGCCTCCAGCAAGAAAGGGAATCGAATGAACCATTCTGTGGCGCCAATCAGTTGCATAACATATATTTCTTTTCTTCGGACATATAAGGAAAGTCTGATGGTGTTAAAAACAGTAAACAAGGTAGAGACAAACAGGAGGAGGACGAGGAACACAATGAAGGTACGGGTGGCGAGCAGGACCAGTTGCAGGCGAAAAAGAAATTCGGAACGAGCGGAAAAATCTACTTCCTGAACGCCGGAAATATTTTGAATCCGTTCGGCAATTATCTTCATTTCAGAAAAGTTTCTACTGCGAACCCGGATGGAAGGCGGCAGAGGATTTCCACCGAAAAGAGTGCGAATAGAGAAGCGAAATCTTTGCTCCAGCCATTGTCTTCCTTCCTCGGCGCTTGTGAATTCTGCGTGAGTCACACCTGGAATTTGCCTGATTTCCAGTAGTATTTGCTCGATGTCTGAACTCAGCACAGACGGCTGGAGATAAGCGCGAATCTCAAAGAAGCGGGTGGCATCGGTAGCGAAGGATTCTGCGAACAGAGCAAAAATGAAAATAATCCCAAAAAGGAGAGTGGATACAGTGAATTGAGTGAAAAAAGAGACGGTCAAAAGCGGTTGTCGGCGCAACCCCAGTTGAGTTTCTTTCAAAAAGAAAACCAGCCGGTCAAGAATGGCTCTACATCCTCCCCCTATCGGTGTGGTCTATAATGGTTCCTCTGCTCATCACCACCACTGGCTTTTCCAGATGGTTCACAATGGTTTGGTCATGTGTTGCGACAATGACGGTGGTTCCGTGCAGGTTAATTTTCTCCAGCAGGTGCACGATATCAATGGAAGATTTTTCATCCAGATTTCCGGTGGGTTCATCTGCGAGGAGGAGAGGAGGAGAATTGGCTATGGCACGCGCCAGGCAGGCTTTTTGCAATTCTCCGCCCGATAATTCGCCGGGGAAATGGTCGGCTTTATCCAGTAACCCCACCCGCTGAAGAACCTGCTCGGTGTCGTGCTGAATTTCTCTGCGGGAGCGTCCACAGACATAAAGCGCAAAGGCAATATTTTCCCATATTGTTCTATAGGGAAGCATACGGAAATCCTGAAAAAGTATACCGATATTACGGCGAAAGTAAGGGATTCTGTGCGCGGGCATTTTCCGTAAATCTTCCCCGAGGACATAAACGCGCCCTGTCTGGGGAACTTCTTCTCGACTAATCACCCGAAACAGGGAAGTTTTTCCGCTCCCGCTCTCGCCGACAAGAAAAATGAAATCGTTCTTTTTCGCAAAAAAATGGATATTATGAAGAGCCGCAATTCCATTGGGGTAGGTCAAATGCACATTCTCCATATGGATAATCATTGCTCTTTACGGCTGCTCCAGAATAAAGTTGGCAAAATGATTGCCGAACGAAGCAAGCGAGGGAATCGGGAGGGCTGAACTGCAGTACGGTACAACCATTCTAAGCCCTTTTTTTGCATCCAAATTGGGGCTCTCTTTACTTTGCCAGCAAACACTTCAATTCCACCGCCTACCGTCATAATTGTAATACTTGGATTTGCGAAAAAGTTCTGGTAAATGAACCGTTCCTGCCCGGGCATACCCATTCCGAGCAGGAGAAAATCCGCGCCACTTCTTCGGATTTGTGCCAGTACTTTTCGGGAATCTTGAAAATATCCCGAATGCCATCCGCAGATTTCGGTAGCAGGATATTGATGGCGCAGTTTGAGCACGGCGGTTCGGACAGTTTCCTCACGAGCCCCCAGGAAAAAAAATTTTCTTTTCCCTCTTTTCAGAAGCTCGGCGGCAAGGTCTATTCCGGGAATCCTGTGCACTGGTTTCTTCATTTTCCTGTTAATTACAAGCGAAACCATCACTCCATCGGGGAGATTGAAGGCGCTTTTTTCAGCAAGCTGTCTCAGCCAGGGATTTCGCCGCAAATAATAGAAAAATTCCAGATTGATGCTGAGAATCCAGCCGTTTGCCAGAGATTCTACTTTCTCCACCAGAGTGGAGAAAGTTTCAGTGGTAATAGGAATTCCCGTGATTTTTACTTTTGAATCCGAAATGGAAGTACTTCCCAATTTCCCCTTGCCCGCTCCTTCATTTTTTCAATTTTATCCCATTTCACCTGTTTCGGTATAACGAAAGAGTTTGCCTGCTCCAGTTTTTCCGAGATGAACGAAAAAATTGGTATATCCATTTCTTCACAGAAATACCGAATTTTGGGTAGGGAACCTATGCCGACCACGGGAGTGCCCTGAAGAATTCCCAGTAACAGACCGTGCAGGCGTGCAGAATAAACAGACCTTGCTTCCCTCAGAATTTCTGCAATTTTGTCCTCATCAGAAGAGTATTGGAGAATCCGGGATGATGGGACTTCGCGACTGAGCAGGTGGCAAAGGGAGGCATCTTCAGGCTGAATGGCGAGAAAAGACATCGGAGAAGGGATTTTCTGTAATAGAAAGCGCCAATTTTGAATGGAAGCGCCGCGAATTTTTCTTGCGATAACTACACATTCCTCTTTTCTCTGCGGCACAGAGGTATTTGATAAGCCGGAAAGAAAAGTCCAGTCAGCAGTTAACCGAATTTTTCGGAAAGGATATTGTTGCGCATAATGAAAAGAAAATTGGTCCCGAAGCGTAATAGCCTGAGTATGTGGGGCGAGGATGAATAGATACTTTTTGAGAAAAGACGCTAATTCCGGGTCCAGCGTTTGGGAGAGCAAAAAAACCCTTTTGGTGAGTCGCAGAGACAGATGGGCGAGGGAAAGGTAATACAGGGCGCTTTTCCACCCCCACCGGGTCTGAAGCAAATCCCCGCAGAGGAAAATCACCAGATGAGAGCGGCGAATAGCATCGTAAACAGAATAAAGATTGCGATAATAAACCGGGTTTACACGAGAAGGGATTGGAGTCTTGCCGTGGGTTAAAGCGAAAATTCTATATTCCGGTTCTGAAACGCCCTGAAGGAAAATCTTCAGGGCAAGTTCATCTCCCAGATTTCCTGCTCCAAAATACCCGACCAGAAAAATGTTCATAAATGTTCAGGCATAAAAGCAAAAAATATCCCAGAATTCCCCCAATGAGCCAACCCCAGAAAATTCGGCTCAACGTCAGAAAAAAAGGGGTGTGCAGGTGCAGAAAAGAATTCATTGCGGATACCTGCCCGAGGAGCGCCCAAAGATAGAATGGGATAGTCCAGGTTTCTCGTGGAAGAGGGCGACGGTGAAAGAGGATGTATGCAGGATGACAAAATATCTCTCTCCATCTGGGTCTTATCCCAAGCCAGTGCTCCATTTTTTCCCGAACTAATTGCTCCGCTTGAGTAACGCCAATGCCCAGTTCTTCCCGAATGAGCATATATGCGAGTATAGCCAGTAAAGCGATGAACAGGAAAAGTTCTTGATAAGTTACAGCCCTTCGAAAAGAAGACTCACCTGCGGTGTATCGGAATAAAAAATAGCCTGAGACGAGCAGGGGGAGAATCCAAGCGAATTTCACCCATGGCAGGGCTTCACTTCCTTTCATCAATCCTGGAGTGGCAAGGGCAGACGAAAAGGAGAGTCCACCAAGAACCGTAAGAAGAGAATGCTGTTCCCATTGCCATCCAGACTTTTGAAACAAATGAATGTAAACCAGCGCTGGGTATAAGGAAATCCAAATCATTACCCAGAGAATGTGGGTACCGGGAAAGAAGAAACCTGCAAGATAGAAGGCTGCCATCGCACCAAAGAAAGAGAAGCCTGCTAAATTTTGCGCCTGTGCGGGTAAGAAAAAGAGGAAGAAAAGAAGGAATAACAGGTGGAGGAAAGGAAAAGTCAGAGGGTGAAACTCAGGGGGGTCTGGGGGTGGTATTTTCCAACCCAACTGATATTTTTTTGCCGTAAAATTCTGCTGTAATTTCCTCAAAAAATCCGATACATTGGCGATATTCCAGTAGGAAGGGAAATGCAGATACAATGCACGAATATTTCGTTCCTGAACTGCTCTGAGTAGGCGAAGCAAGGCTTTTTTCTCATCCAGCCTCATCCAATCCTCTTCAGTGATCGAATGCACTTTTATAGAATGAAGAAGGGGAGAAATTGCTTCTGCGCCCTTCATTCGGGTAAATTCTACAAACCCGGGGAGAGAAGCAAGGCGTTTCACTTCCACCAGATGGTTGGGATAGCCAAGATATTCAGCACCAACGGGCAGAAGGATTTTATGGGTGGAAAACTGTTCTACAAAGGCAAGGTATGAGCGTATCGCCCAGAGGTCAGCATTTGCAGGATTTCGCGGGCGGAGAATGATGGGAAAACCCAACGCTTGTAGCGCCTGAATCTCTGCTCCATACCATCCACAACCGCCTTCCAAGTATTTCTGAGTCCCGGTGTACAACACTTCCTCATCACTGATTTTTTGATACATCCCCGAAGGCACCCGAAAAGAGAACCATTCTTCCACATTTTTTCCGCGTATTCTCCATCCATTTTCCGCTTGAGCAAATTCAAAAATTACGCCAGCACAGGTTTCAAAATCGCGCTCCGGCAGTGCAATCACCACACCTTCTTTGGGAATTTCCTGAATGGCTTCCTGCCAGTTTTTCTGTTCTGAAACACTTGCCAACTGCAAAGAAGGTAAATCCAGCACGATGAGCACATCCCGATTTGCCCTATCCCACTTGTAACGAGGAATCAGCACGGAGAGAGCGAAAAATAGCAGAAGAAGGAGCCAAAAAAGGAGGCTACGGAACACTTCCGCGAACCTGAATATGGGGGGAAGAAAAATCCACGGAGATTACCCAGGGAATAGAAAAAAAGTCAAAGCGGTAGGAGCAAATGCGCTGCAAAAACCAGCGAAAGAGCGCGCCATCGGAATGAGGGTGAAATTGCATCTGATTTCGCGTGATTTTCCATTCCCCCTCAATTTGAAATTCATCTTTCCCCCATAGCCAGGCGTTTCCGCTGATTTGATTTTCGTTCAGTCTGAGAGTGTCCGTCAATTGAATCGTCCAACCGCTTCTTTTCCGAAGCCATCTTGCGAAATCTTTTGGGTCAATCGTCAATTGAAATTCTGCACTGAGAATTTTTTCTTCCGGTACAAAATTCCAATAAATTGTGGAAAGGTCTCCAGCCAATTGAATACGGAAATTCTGAAAAGGTAGGGAATGATACAAGGCTTTCGGGCTGAAAATGGAGAGCGTTTGAGGTGTGAGAATAATGCGAGCCGAGGTGGGAAGATGAAACATCCATTTCAGCATCCGTTCTGGTTTTCTCTCCAGAGATTTTCTGGCAAAAATCAGCAAAAAAACGGACAGGAGGAAAATCAGTAGCCACTGGAAGAAAAATTTCTTCACTGTTTTACGAGAACTTCCCAACCGGCGATGTCTGCACTGGGTAATACGCTGTCGCCGGTAGTTTCCCCCACAATAGTGGTGGAAGAATAAAATGCGCCAACGCCTAAAGAGGGGATTTCAAGCGGAGCATTGTTTAAGGCATCCACAATGCGCCCCGGTTCATTGGGTCCGGGCGGATTGGAAATCTGGTCCACGCCGGCCGTGGCGACGAGAAAAGTTAAATCAAAGCGTGTGGCGTTTCCAAGAAATTCTGTTAAATACACCTGAATGCGCACTCCATTATTGCTTCTGCTCTGCCCTCCGACAGGGCGAGATATTAAGCGCGCATCCAAGTAAAAAACTTTTCGGTCAAATCGCTCCGGGGAACCTAATATCTGCTCCATATCATTTTGAGGGTTGATTTTTTTGTAGGAAAAAGGTCCGGTGGCAATAGAGGTGTGGCTGGTGTATAAAAAGTAATCCGTCCAGTTCTTTCCGCGATTTTCTCCTGAGACTTCGTGAAAGGGCCAATCGCTCTTATCTGTGTCCACTTGCAGGACGATAAAGTAAAACAGATTGGCAGGCTCCAGACTGGCATCCATCCAGAAAGAGATTTCCAGAATCTTTCGCGCGCGGATTGGCTCAGTGACTACGCGAGCGCAGCGAGGAAGAAACAATGAGAGAAATAAAAGCAGGAGAGAGATTCTTTTGAACTTGCGCATGTTCATTGTGGTGTAGTAGGTGCTCCCGTAGTGCCCGTGCCAATCCCTTTTTGCGCCATTTGTTCCAGCAATTCCTCGGGATAAGTTCTGAGGAAAAGACCCTCATCGCCTGCCGAAAGTTTGAAAAAGTCGTGCGGAAATGCCGTAACACCCCATTTGAAAAGTATTTCTTTGTTCAAATGCTTCCAACTCAACTGCCAGTATGTGCAGCAATTCTGCTTCGTGAGGATAATTTCCTGCATTACTCTAAACCCTTTCGGGCGGTTATATTGACTTTTGGTCTGAATAGAAAATCCCCTGGGGAGTCTCTGTGCCAATGAATAATTGAATGTGGTGATTTTATGCTTCACCGGGTCGTAAGTCAGGGCAAAGTTGAAGTCGGTGATGGGAACTTTCCTCAGATTATACCGGAATGCGATATTGCCGAAATCTCTGGTGTTTCGGTTATAGGAAGATGTTAGGGAAATTTCCGAGTTCTTGCTGGGTAGATAGCGCAAATTGAGGGAGATAGGTTGCCTTCTTTTGGATTTCAAATCATATTGGGTGCCGGAAGTGAAATTCCATTTTTTCCCTTTCGCCAGAACAGAATTCAGGTTCAGGTTTTCTGAGTTACCTGTTCTGGGCTGAGTAAAGGGGTCGCCACCCCGCTCTTTGGAATAGGTATAAGTGGAGGTCAAAGTCCAGATTTTCCAGGGTGTTAGTTTGAGGGTGAGGGTAGGGCGATAAGAAAAACGCGCATCATGGGTGCGATAATAGGCCTGTAGGAAATTTTGAGTGAAAGTGAGCTGCACCGCTTTATTGAAGAAAGACCACTCTTTTCGCTGGTCCAGAGAAAGTTCCGCGAAAGAAGACTTTTTGGGCGCATTGCGCGGACCTTGCTGCCATCGGGAAATCGTCAGTCGCGCTCCGGACAGATATAAAACTTCGCCCAAAAATGTCCCTGACCAGATTTTGGGATTGAATGTGGCAATAAATTCCGGCACTCGGTTCTGAAGTTGCTGGCTGGAATCCTGTGTATAACTGGGACCATCCAAGTCAAAACGCTTATCAAATTTCACATTCCACGAACTGAATAACCTTCCTGCTTTCTTAGAAGTAGAAGTAATGGTGAGGACACCTTCTTCGTCCTTCGGGCTTGTTCCAGTTTTACTGGCATCCATCCTAAAATTGACAGTAAGCGGGAGAAAGAGGAACTGAAGTTTCGGGATGTTCAGAGTGGTATTGGAACGAGTGGTTCGTTGCATTCCGGACCCGGTATCGTTTTGGTTGTAGGTCAGAGTCCATTTGCTTTTGGGCGGAGTTAAATTGAAATTGAGCCTTTTGGTTTCTGTCCTTCCCGTTCCGTATCCTACCTGGGTGATTTGAAATGACCGATCATAATCGATTTTCCCTTTCCAATCCCCAAAACGAAATCCCTGCGAGACTTTAATTTGCGTATTTTTACCCATCCCGGCTTTTTTCTTGTTGGTCCGAAAGGAATAATCTCCCGACTCTTCTCCGAACCATTTGACCTTGTCTTTATAAGACAATCCCAATTCGTTTCCAGTTTTCTCGACATAATTTAATGCCACGGCAGCAATCAAAGGGGCTTTATTGAGGAAAGTATAATTGGAGCGGACAAAAAGCCCCTCTCTTTTATTTTTCCCCACAACGAAATCAATTCCAGTTTCCCTTCGTTTCAAATCTGCGAGGAAATAAGGAAAATACAGCAGGGGGATGCCGGCGATGGAGAAAATGGCGTTCCAGGCTTCCAGCAATTTTCCGGGTTTAACCACGACTTTGGAAGCCTTGAAATAATATTCTCTGGGGCAATTTGCGGCGCAGGAGGTCATTATAGCATCTTCAACGATAAAGCGATTCGGGTCGCCCCGCATAGTGGAGCCCGTGAAGTAGAGCAACTCGTGTGTGAATTCTTCCATAGAAAAGAAACCAGAAGGCTTCTCCATTTCAAAATATCCGGAGTAAAAATCTATAAGAATGGAACTTGCCAGTACTCCGACACCTGGCCGACTCATCCGCACATTGCCTTCGCATAAAATTCTCCCTTCTTCTCTAAATACCAGCACTTCATCGGCTTCAATCCTGGTTTCAAAAAAGGAAAGCGTTACTCCATCCGAGCCATAAACCACCCTGCCTTCATCCAGCGTTTGCAGATTTTTTGCCTGAAATTCCACCTGGAAAATCTGAGCAAAAGCAATGGATGGAAAGAAGCAGAAGAGGAGGGAAAACAGGGCAATTCTCATCGGGAGGCGCGGTATATGCTGAACACGGCAATAATGAAAAATATTCCTGTACTCATCCATCCTGCTACAATGGGCGGCAAAATACCCGCCGCCGCAAATATCTGCGTTCCACTTAAGAGGATATAATAAATTCCCCAGAGAAACACCGCATAAAAAAGCGCCAGATAGCGGGCAGCCTTCGCCGCCCTTGCCACAAGACCAAATGCCATAAGGGCAAAAAATACCGGTGACAACGGGATGGAACGCTTGAAATGCATAATGGTCTCAATATTGTGGATTTGCTTGGGATTGGCTGCCGGATTGTTCTGCTGGTTCCGCAATTCTACGATTAAATCCGCAACGCTCATAAAAATAGGATTCCGCGGGATTTGAATATTTCTATATAACTCTCGTTTCAGCGAAATTTCCATTGAGTCAAATTTTTGAGTACTTTCTACTCCCGTGCTACGCTGGAATTTCACCCCAAGACACTGTGAAAGGACCAGCAGGTCACCCACCTGCTTGCCCGATTGGCAGAGAATGATTTCCCGGACAAAATATCCTTCAAATTGGAAAATATAGATGCCCTGCATCTCCAGTCTGCCGGCATCAAAGGTTTCAAAGTAAAAAAATCTTTCTTCCGGACCTTTAAGAAAAACCCGGGTTTTGATTCGCTCCATAGGCTGGGAAGCGAATAATTTCCCGGAGAGTTCGCCATACTGTTGAAGCAGGGGGGGCGCAATCTGTTCGTTCACTGCCCACATCAATGCCGCAGAAACTAAGCCCACAATAAATACAGGAATGCTCATCCGCCAGATGCTCACACCCGAAGTCATCATCGCCTGGATTTCGTTGTCTCCTGCCATCCTGCCTACACCAACAAGGATGCCGAAAAGCACTCCCACTGGAATTCCCAAACCAATCCAGAACGGCCATTTCAAAAGAAGGAGTTTCGCAACCAGAGAGGTTGGAACTTGCTGTTGAGTGAAGAATTGAAGAGAAATGAAAAAATCGTTGCCCAGCATCACAAGAATAAAACCCAGATATAATCCGATGGTCCACCACAGAATCTCACCCAAGAGGTACCGAGTTCTCAGAGCAATCAACATTGGAAAAAGGGGCAGTAATATAATAAAATTATGGAAAGCCGAAGTGGCGGAACTGGCAGACGCGCTACATTCAGGGTGTAGTGCCCGTTGAGGGCGTGGGGGTTCGACTCCCCCCTTCGGCACTTAATCTTTTTCGTTTCCATTCCGAAGGGAGCAGGCACTACATCCGGAAGTCCGGGAAATTTCAGAAAAGGCGAATGTTTCAATCTTTCCATCGCTCAATTTCACCACGGCTTTTTCGGAATACACATCTACTCCGACGACCAGTCCTTCCCCCCGGGCAGTAAACACTTTACTTCCCATTGCGGGGAGAATTTCCTTTCTCATTTCATACGGTTCTAATTCATAACGGATACAGCATTTAATCTGCCCGCATGCGCCCAAGATTTTGGCGGAACCTGCGGGAAGGAACTGCAGTTGCACCATTTCCCTGGTGACATAGGGAAATTGAGGAGAAAAGGAGCAACAGAGAGGTTTGCCGCAGGGCCCAGCGCCGCCGCAGAGCCTGGTCACTTCTCTGGGCGTAGTTTGAACCAGTTCTATGCGACGACGATATTTTCCCGCCAGCCTTCGCACCAATTCGCGAAAATCTACCCGTTCTTCAGAATAAAAATAGATATATAACTTCGACCCGTCTGCGGAAAATTCTGCCTCTACTAATTTCATCGGCAAACCCAATTCATTCAGCCATTCCTGACATACTACAAGGCTTTCCTTTGCCTTTTGCTCAAGTTTCTTTATTCGGAAAAAATCATGTGGTAGAAGTGGACGCAAAATCCGGGGATAGTTTTCCACTTCTTCATCATCCACTTCTATGCATGGACGTAAAACTTCGCCCAGTTCTATGCTTCGGTCCCCTTCCACCAGAACTTTCTGGCGAAATTTCACTTCTGTGCCATTCACCCTGCATTTTTCCCATTTTTTCATTTTTCCGATAACCACTTCAGCGACCCGCATTATTCCACCTGGAAAAAGTATACATCAAAGTCAGTGAGCGATTTACCGCCGTGGAGCGAATCCTTTGCTCCAGCTCCCCCAACAAGCAGAAGCGATGACAAAGAAGTTCCCGGGACATCGGGAAATGGCATAGGTTCCGGCGATGTTCCGACGGAAAATACTCCGCAGAACGCTCCTGGCAAGATACATAAGCATCCCGCAAGATTGCGCGCAACACAGCGATTTTCAATAACAGCAACTCATCATTCAACGGCGGGTATATTTGCGGGCGAATGCGCTGAGCCAGTTCTGCCGGATTTGTATGAGTATGGAGGAACTCTGAGGCATAAGTGAGCATTTGCTTGATTGTCTCTTCTATTTCCTTTCCCCTTTCTTCAAGCCATTCGGGGTATCCGTTGTAAATCTTTTCCACCACAGAAAGTTGTTCCCATTCTTGCGAGGAGGTTTTTGAATAAAAAGGAACCTTGCGGGCGCGAGAAAGAATCGTGGCAGGTACCCTCCAGGGATGATGCGTGGTGAGCACAAGAACCACCCCTTCAGGAGGCTCTTCAAGGAATTTCAAGAGGCAATTCATTGCCTCAGAAGTCATTTCTTCCACCCTTTGTATACCTACATAGTACAATCGGGAGAAAGGCTTTCTACTGCCCATTCTCTGCAATTCTTGCGACTGTTCTATGCCGATTTTTCCTCCTTCGGGGATAAGCAAGTATAAGTCTGGAGAGATATGGGAGGAAATTTCTCTGCACATTTTGCAAGTTCGGCAATAACCACCAAATCTGCGTGGGGTATTTTTTAGACAGGCGCTGGAAAGAAAAAAATCCTTTGCCCATTTCCAGAGCGGTGCGCCCTCCGGTCCGACGAACAGGAAAAACCCTTCCTCTTTTTCTGATTCAAGAATCCTCTGCAGAAATTTCTGAGCGGCAGGGAATTCCCTCATTGATGGCTGTGTTTTTGCATTAAGGATTTAACGGAAAACAGGATTTTTGCCTCCAAGATTTCCGGATTTTCCCTACCGTCCAGAACGCAGAACCGATGGGGGTTTTGTTTTGCCAGCCTGAGATATCCTTTTCGCACCTTTTGATGAAATTCTAAAGAACGCTTTTCAATTCGGTCCTTCGGAATAGGGATGCGAACGGTGCTCTCTTTTTGCTGAGAACTCAACAGAACATTCTCCACAGGGATGTCCAGCAATATGGTCAGGTCCGGCTCGCGTCTTCCTAAAAAATTCTGATGGAGTTTTTTGAGAAATGGGATGGAAACTCCGGAGCCGTATCCTTGGTAAGCGTAAGTAGAATCGGAAAAACGGTCGCAAAGGACTATTTTTCTTTCTTCCAGTGCGGGGAAAATCATCTGATGCCAGTGAAGCACTCGGTCAGCGATGAAAAGAAGTGCTTCCATATCTGGAGAAAGGGAACTGGAAAAAATCCAATCCCGAATCTTTTCGCCCAGCGGAGTAGCACCAGGCTCATAAGTTGTCACCACATCGTATCCCTCTTTTTTTAATGCTTCTGTTAATCGGGTAACCTGAGTGGTTTTCCCTGCACCCTCAATGCCTTCAAAGGTAATCAGGACCCCGTAGCCTTTTCTGTCCACCAGCGATTCACCATTTCATAAAAATACTTGTGGATTAGAGGAGAGCCGGAAAGTTCTGGATGAAATGTGGAGCCCAGAGAAAAGCCCTTCCGCACAAGAATGGGCTGTTCTCCGGTTTGTGCCAGCACGGCGACACCGGGAAAAATTTGCCGAATGATGGGAGCACGGATGAACACTGCCCCCATTTCCTCTCCTTCGAAGACATTTACCCAGATTTTTTGAATAAAACTATCCTTCTGCCTTCCGTATGCATTTCTCTCCACGACAATGGGGAGGTAACCTAAACTTTCCTCATCACGGTAACCCAGGATTTTCTGTGCGAGGAGGATAATTCCTGCGCAAGTACCGAAAACGGGGAAGGATTGAGATTTTTTTTCAAGTAAAGAATTCCAGATGCCCGTTAATTTCATCAAAGAACGCAAAGTGGTGCTTTCGCCGCCGGGGATGATTAACCCACTCACTGCCTCAAGTTCGGCAACGGTTCGGACCGGAATGGAAGGGATGTGCCATTTCTGAAGCAGGGCAAAATGTTCGGCAAAATCGCCCTGTAAGGCGAGGATTCCCAGTGGAGGGACTGAATTTACCATCCTCTGGTCTGAAGCAATTCCTCTTGAGGAAGTTTGGTGATATCCAGACCTTTCATGGGCGCTCCGAGGCCTCTGGAGACCTTCGCCAGAATCTCTGCATCGCGGTAATGAGCGACGGCAAGGACGATAGCCCGGGCGCGTTTTTCCGGGTCTTCCGATTTGAAAATGCCGGAGCCGACAAAAACCGCCTCTGCTCCTAATTGCATCATCAGAGCAGCATCTGCTGGTGTAGCAATCCCACCAGCAGCAAAATTCGGCACGGGCAGACTACCGTTTTCTGCTACCCATTGCACCAATTCCAGCCCTGCTCCCAGAGATTTCGCTTCCGCCACCAGCTCTTCCTTGCCCAAAACGGTCAGACGCCGGATAAAAGTTTGGATTTTTCGCATATGCCGCACTGCTTCTACTACATTTCCTGTCCCCGCCTCACCTTTGGTGCGAATCATTGCGGCTCCTTCTGCAATCCGCCGCAAGGCTTCTCCAAGGTCCCTGCATCCGCACACAAAAGGAACAGTGAAAGGATGCTTATCAATGTGATGCTCCTCATCTGCAGGCGTAAGAACCTCACTTTCATCTATGAAATCCACCCCAATTGCCTGAAGAATCTGAGCTTCGGCAAAATGACCGATTCTGCATTTTGCCATTACTGGAATCGTTACCGCTTCCATAATCCGGTAAATGATTTCTGGGTCGGCCATTCGGGCAACTCCGCCTGCTGAGCGAATATCCGCAGGAACCCGCTCCAGTGCCATTACCGCCACTGCTCCAGCCTCTTCCGCAATCTTTGCCTGCTCCTCATTGACCACATCCATAATCACTCCGCCGCAGAGCATTTTTGCCAGCCCCACTTTCACCTTCCAATCTCCGTAGACTTTTTCGTTTCCCAGAATGCTCATATCGGATGCCTCCCTTCTAATGCTTTTGAAATGGTCATTTCATCGGTAAATTCTAACTCAGCGCCCATCGGCACACCCATAGCAAGCCTGGTTAGTTTTACCACCCCTTTTGGTATCCTTTGCACAATATACTGGATGGTTGTTTCTCCCTCAATTTTTGGTCCGAGGGCAAAAATGATTTCTTCAGGATTTTCCCGGGCAATTCGTTCCAGCAGGGAGGAAATCTTTACATCTTCCGGACGTACTCCTTCCAGCAAGGAAATGACACCGTGCAGAACATGATATAACCCCTTATATTTCCCGGATTTCTCTATGGCGAAGACATCCATAGGCTTTTCCACCACGCAAATCTGACCGGTTTGCCGCTCCGAATCTGAGCAGATCGAGCATAACGCTCCCTGCGCCAGAAAATTGCATCGCGAGCACCAAGTCAATTGGTCCAGCCCCTGCAGAGCCTGAACGAACTTCTTTCGTTTTTTTGGCTCCAGATTGAGCAGGTGAAAAGCGGTGCGAAGAGCACTTTTTGCCCCCATTCCGGGCAACTTTTTGATTTCTTCTACCAGATGGGTCACTACTTCGGGCAAAATTCTCACTTATCGCTCACCTGACTCCCCGGAAATAATCGCATCACTTCCTCTATAGCCTTCTGCAATTTTTCTTCTGCTTCTCTGGTAATATCCCGACTTTTCCACTCAATTTTGCTCTCATTCCCTATGAATTCGGTGAGCAAACGCTCCAATTCTCTCGGAATCCTGGTGCGGGCTTGCCACACAGAAATCAGTGGGTGAACAGTGGAGTACTGCAGAATCAATTTATGGAGGGCATCGTCCCAAACGGCTTCGGCTCCGAATAAAAATGCGGCAAGAGTAGGGCTTCGGCTCATCACAAATTCCTGAAATTCCGCAAATCGCCCTTCTGTCTCCCCGCGAATTACCGGGGATTGTTCCTCCTTTCCTTCTATCTGAATCTTCCTCTCTTTCTCCGCCGGCAGGAAAGCAGGAATTTCTTCAGAAGCCTGCAGTTGGGCTTTTGGCGTCAGAGAGCGAGCCTCTGGAAATCGCTCTGCGAGTGCGGAGAGCAGGGTCAAAAGGGCAATATCCCAGAGCAGGCGCCCATCTGCTTCCCATTTGTATAAAAAGCGAATGTTGCCTATCGTATCAAAAAGGCAGTGGAGCATATTAGCTCGAGCGGTCTTTGCCAGACTCTGCAGTTGAGCTCTTTCCATTTCGGAATACAGTTGAGAGGGTGCTAAGCGCATTTGCACAGCAAGCACATCCCTTGCCACTGCCTGAAATTGATTCAAAAATGTCCAGAAACTCCATCCCTGCTCAAACCCCTTTTTGGCAAGTTGTAGCAGATCATCTTCCTTCTGTTTTAGAATGCTCTGCAGGACATCCAAAGAGAAAGACTTAGCGGGGATGCCGAGAAACTCTCTCATCGTCTGCTCGTCAATTTCCGAACCGGAATAAATGCTCAATTGCTCCAGAAGGCTGAGCGCATCTCGTGGGATTCCTTCGGAGAAATCATAGAGCAACTGGAGGGAACGAGTATCCTTTAACCGAATTTGTTCTTTGCGGGAAATTTCCTGAATCCAGGAGGAAAATTCTTCAAGAGTAATTCTTCCGAAATCCATCTTCTGGCATCGGGACAAAATCGTCAGTGGGATTTTATTCGGTTCAGTCGTGCATAGGATGAACACGATGTAGGAAGGCGGCTCTTCCAGGGTTTTCAGCAGGGCATTGAACGCTTCCCGGGTGAGCATATGGGCTTCATCTAAAATATAAATCTTAAAGCGGGCGTGCAGAGGGGGAAACATCACCGCATCGCGGATATTCCTGATCTCATCAATCCCCCGGTGAGAAGCGGCATCCATTTCCCGGACATCATAAGAAGTTCCATCGCGGATGGAAAGGCAAGAATTGCAGGATTTGCAGGGAAAAGGCGCAGGAGCATTAAACGAAAGGCAATTGAAAGCTTTGGCAAGAATGCGCGCCACCGTTGTTTTGCCTGTTCCCCTTGGACCGGCGAAAAGATAAGCGTGCGACCACTGCCCGGTTTTCAGTGCATTCTGCAAGGAATGGACGGCAACCTTCTGCCCCACTACTTCAGCAAAATCCAGCGGCCGATATTTTCGGTATAATGCCACCCTCATCCATTTTTATCATAACAAATTTCTTCCCACTCTAACTCCCCATTTTGAGACCAAAAATTTCAAAACAAAAATTTTCCTTTTTTACCAAAAATTGCAAAAGATTGACAAAATAATCAAAATATGGTATAAAATAGAAAATTAGATGGGGAAGAAAGGTTCAGGGAATAGTGAATTTATACCGGTAGACCGTGTGGGCAGGGTTTTGGTACCCAAGGAAATTCGGATGGGAATGGAGGGGGAATTGCTCATGTTGTGGAAAAATCCGGATGCGTTTGAGCCTTTTCCTTCCATCTGCTTCTGCACCCGTTCAACTTTTCAGCAAATCGTGGATGAGGTGGAAAATTGGAAAACAAGAGACCCGATAGTATATCGTGCTCTGGTGGCGTCCATAGAAGAACTTCACCGTCGCCATTTAGATGAACTGGGCAGGTTGTTGCTTCCCAAACCTTACATCCAGCATTGCCAGATTCAAAAATCGGTGAAAATCGTGGGATTCCGCATTTTAAGAATTTATGCCCGGGAGGTTTATGAGGAGAGGCAGAAGTGGATTGCCCAATTTGGTGAAAAAGCGGATAAGGAGGTAATTGCGCTATTTTTCTCTCGGCTGTGACCGTTCATAAACCTGTGCTGGTAAAAGAAGTCCTGCATTTTCTGAAGCCTTCTACGGGAATTTACCTGGATGCTACGGTGGGAACGGGAGGACACAGCGCGGAAATTTTGAAGCGAATTCGCCCGCCGGGCTTTCTCATCGGTATGGATATAGACCAAGAATCCTTAAAAATTGCCGAGGATATACTTTCCACAATTTCCAATAGATACCGCTTATTCTGGGATAATTATCTGCGTATGGCGGAGAGAGTTCGGGAAATGCGAATTGACCGAGTAGATGGGGTGTTATTGGATGCAGGGGTTTCCTCATTTCAATTGGATAGCCCGGAACGGGGTTTTTCCTTTCGGCACCCAGGACCTCTGGATATGCGTTTCAATCGCTCGGAAAACATCCCGCTGAAGAAAATACTGGAGGGAATTTCTCAGCGGGATTTAGAGCGGGCTTTAAGGCTATATGGCGAGGAAAAATTTGCATCCTCTATTGCCCGTCGCATTAAAATGCATCTTCGGCGGCTGACCACGACCACAGACCTGGCTTCCCTTGTTGCGGGCGTTTACCGTAGCCGCAGACAGTCCACGAAAATTCACCCCGCCACTCGCACTTTTCAAGCATTGCGCATTCTGGTGAATGAAGAATTAAGGAATCTAAGTTCCGTACTGGAAATTGCTCTGGGAATTCTGGCGCCTGGGGGAAAGGTTTTAGTGATTTCCTATCATTCGCTGGAAGACCGAATTGTGAAGCAAAGGTTTACCAGATGGCGTATGGAAGGGCGTGGAGCGGTAATGACGCGGAAGCCGATTTATCCTTCGGTTGATGAAATCCAGGGGAATCCGAGGGCACGCTCTGCCCGCTTGCGCATTTTCCAGAAATTTTCAGAGAATTGAAGATGCTTGCCCGGTGGATTCGCTTATTTTTTTCTTTATTCCTTTTATATATCTTCATCACTCTTCTGGATGCGGCTCTGGTGAAAAAAAGGCAATTTCTGTTCATCCAATATTCTCATTTGCGGGAAAATAAGATGAGTTTGCAAGTTCAGTATCAAAATCGTGCCTCTCTTCAATCTATTGCCCAACGAGCGGGAAAATTGGGAATGAAATCATCGGAAAAAAAGGAAATCGTCCAATGAAAACTACTGCAATGCTGATGCTGAGCATCTTCTTCGTTCTGACCGGTGTGGGGCAATTTGCATTGCTGGCATTTTATTCCAGAGATGCCTCGCTGAAACGGAAATATTACGCAATTGCCCGGCAAACTGGGGAAATCCGAGGACAAAGAGGCGCCATTCTGGACCGAAACGAGCAGATTCTGGCATACAGTACTTCTACATTTTCCGGAACCTTTGATTGGGCAAAATTGGATGATGCGCGAAGGAATAAACTGAAAGACATCCTGCAAAAAATGCATAGCCCGATGAAATGGGAAAATGGAGTTTTCCCCACGCCTCTGGAAATAAAGCTTTTAGGAACCAGCGGAAAGATGCAAGCGGAGCGTTCTCCAGAATTAAATTGGGTATTTGAAGAAAAGCGATATTATCCGTATGGGGAGAGGGGGGGTGCTGTCGTAGGGGCGTGGAGAAAAAGTGGCTCCGTTTCGGGTGTGGAAATTTTTCTGGACCCTTTTTTGTCTGGAAAAACTTCCCTGATGGGTTATTTCAGGAAAACTTTCGGTACCCCGGTTCCAGGAACAGAAAAGTTCGACCCTGGACTCAATGGTCTGGATGTAGTGCTCACCGTGGACCAGAATTTGCAAATTCTTCTCGGAGATGCGCTAAAAGAAGGGGTGCAACAAGCGGAAGCCAAAGCCGGTTCAGGAATTCTTCTCGACCTGACTACCGGTGAAATCCTTGCTGTGGAGCATTATCCCTTTTTCCACCCAGAGAGATTTTCGGTTGAGTATCCATCCGATTTGCCCTATAATCCAATGCCTTTGAGTTATGCTTTTGAACCCGGTTCCACTTTCAAACCGATTACTATCGCCATCGCGTTAGAATTGGGAAAGATTCCGCTGGATGAGAAAATCACCTGTCATCAACCCCGTAAGGTTGCCGATACTTATGTAAGAGAATTCCGAGAGTATCACGGAGTGGTGAATTGGGAAGATATTTTGATTGTATCCTGTAATGTGGGAGCCAGTGTTTTGGGAGAGCGAATTGAAGAGCAAGAATGGAAATCCTATTTTCGGAATTTTGGATTCTCGTCTTTTGGGCTTCAGGAATATGAAGAGCCATTTTTTGCATTACCGGAGCGAAAGGTTTTGCTGGAAGACCGGGTGCCTTTGCCTTCCCAGTACACCGCAGTGGACCGTTCGCGGTTCGGATTTGGTCAGGGAATTTCGGTCACTTTGCTCCGGCTGGTTAAGGCATACACGGTCTTTCCCTACCGAGGGGAGATGCTTCATCCCTGTCTGGTAAAACAGGTGCGAAATCATGAGAGAGAGGTGCTCTGGAAGTGCCGCTTGAAGAAAACCCGGGTGATAAAAAACCCTCAAGTTACCGACTATGTGATGCAAGCACTAAGAAAAGTTGTGATCTCTCCGAAAGGAACAGGCAAGCGAGCGGGTGTACCTGGTTATGTGATTGCAGGGAAAACAGGAACAGCGCAAATTTATGACCGAAATATCGGGGATTATTCTCACGAAAACCTCATCGTGTCGTTCATTGGATTCCTCGGATACCGCAATTCTACTTCTTCAGGATTGCCTGTTTTCCAATATATTTTGGGAATTTCACTTGTAGAACCGAAGTATTCTCCGGAAGTGGCAGGCGGTTTATACGCCGCTCCGATTTTTCGGAATTTTGCCAGTGCACTGTTGTGGTATAACTCAATGGTTCCGGAAGAAGGAGGAAAAAGTCCGAATGGCTAAACCGTTTCAAGCCCTCATTGAAGGTCTGCAAGGAACAGTCCATGGCGATGCAAAAGTGGAAATTTCCGGCATCACTTTTCACTCCAAAAAAGTGGAACCGGGTTTTCTTTTTGCAGCGATTGTGGGAAGCCAACTGGATGGGCATAATTTTTTACCTGAAGCGCTCCAGAGAGGTGCGGTCGCTTGTCTGGTTGAGCATCCGCCCGCGGTTGCCTTTCCCGCATCGTTCCAGGTTCCTTCCGTTCGTTTTGCGCTCGGAGCGGTCAGCAGAAAGTTTTATGATGACCCGATGTCCCAACTGCTTTCCGTCGCAGTAACCGGAACTAAAGGAAAAACTACAACGGTGATTCTACTGGCTACGATTCTGAATGCGCAAGGAATTCCTACCGCGTGGATGGGAACCCTCGGAGTTTCCTTTTCTGATTGGAGCTTTCAAATGGAAAATACTACTCCAGAATCTTCCGAATTTTTGAAAATAGGGAGTTTTTTGCTCTCTAAAGGCTGTCGCGCCATAATTTTTGAGGCATCTTCCCATGCATTAAAACTGGGAAAACTCTCGGGCGCGGCAATAGATAGAAGCATTTTCACCAACCTTTCTCACGACCATCTGGATTTCCACCCGGACCTGGAGGATTATTTCCTCAGTAAGCGGAGGCTTTTTATGCTGGATGAGGCGGAAAAGATTGGCATCTGCGTGAAACCTGGATTCCAGGGTTTAGTCAATGTGGACGATGAATACGGTATGCGACTATGGAGAGAGAGTAAGAATTTATTGGGATTTGGTATTCGCTCCGGGGATTTCCGCGCAGAAGACATTCAACTTCATACTCAGGGTTTTACATTCCGTCTTGTTTCAGACTATCATGACCCGATTGAAATCACCAGTTCGCTTTTAGGTGAACCGAATATTTATAATGTTCTATCTGCCTCTGCTACTGCGCTCACCCTTGGAATCGGTGCGGAAGCCATCTGCTCGGGAGTTCAGCAGGTTCAATCTCTTCCCGGAAGGATGGAAAGAATTGCCCAGAAGCCTTTCCGGGTATTTGTGGATTATGCGCATACTCCGGATAGCCTATTTCGTACGCTTGCAGCAATTGAGCAGACTTTTGGTGCAGAGAAAGGAAAACTCATTACGGTTTGGGGATGTGGAGGCGACCGGGACCGCGTGAAGAGGGGGAAAATGGGCAAAATTGCTTCGGAATTTTCTTCCTTTTCCATAATCACCAACGACAACCCCCGCTCAGAAGACCCGGAACACATTTTTCGCGATATTCTGTCTGGTATCAGTATAGAACATGCGGGAAACATTCGCATCATTCCAGACAGGTATCAGGCAATTGAATATGCTCTTCGCTCCGCCCAAACAGGGGATATTGTCCTTATCGCGGGTAAAGGGCACGAAACCATCCAGGTTCTGAAAGACCGCACAATACCTTTTGATGACCGAACCGTAGCAAGAGAAATTTTGCAAAAATTGGGTTATGCAACTTAATACATTTTTAGTTTATACTGGAGGAAAACTGCTGTCTGGACCTTCGCACCTCTCGCTTTTTCCCGTTTGCACAGATACGAGGAAAATTCGTCCGGGTGATGTTTTTGTGGCACTGCAAGGACCGAATTTCAACGGAAACCGGTTTGCAGAAGATGCAGTGGCGAAAGGAGCCAAAGCGCTTATATTATCCGACACCCAATTCCTTCCACCCGAAGTTTTTCATCAGCAGAAAGTTTCAGTCATCTCTCTGCCAGACCCGATGTATGCTCTGGGGATTCTGGGTAAAGAATGTCGGAGCCAATCCCGGGCAAAAGTCATCGGGGTCACCGGAAGCGTGGGGAAAAGTACCACAAAGGAAGCGGTTGCTTCAGCACTGTCCATCCCCTTCAATGTCCGGAAAAGTCAGGCATCCTGGAACAACGAAATCGGCATTCCTTTAACCTTTCTGGAATCTGCTCGGGATTCAGAAGCAGTGGATGTGTTCGTTCTGGAGATGGGTATGCGTAAGCGAGGAGATATCTATTATCTCTGTGCGATTTCTCAGCCGGAAATGGGGATAATCACGCATACTGCCCCGGCGCACATCGGTCTTTTGGGGTCTATGAGGGAAATTGTGCGGGCAAAAGCTGAACTTCTGGATGCGCTCCCGGCAGATGGAACTGCTTTCCTGAATGCCGACGACCGGTATTTTCCTTTCTATTCTTCCCAATTTTCTGGGAAAAAGTGGTGCGTATCGCGGAGGAAACGAAGTGGAAATTCTCCGAAGTTGCCCGCTGAAATCCCCTGTGTGCATTGGCAAAATGTGGGCTGGTTGGAAGGCGGTCGCTTGGTTTTTTCCTTTTCTACTCCCAAAGGTTCTGTGGAATTTCCTGCCCTCATTCCAGGATTTTCTGTGGGGCTGTCTCTGGCGTTTGCCCTGGCAATTGGTTGTGCGTTAAATCTTTCGCTGGAAACGATTGTGAAAGGGCTGGAGAAATTGCAAAGCCTCCCTCATCGTCTTCAAATTCTGCCTTTATCCGAGAATTTCATCGTAATAGATGATACGTATAATGCCAATCCTACTTCTATGAAATCGGCGATAGAGTTTGTAGGTGAAATGGGGAGAAGAAAAGGATTTGAGCAAAAATGGGCAATTTTGGGGGATATGCTGGAACTGGGAGAATGGGGCGAGAAGTATCATCGGGCGTTGGCAAGACAATTAAAAAGGTGGGAATTTACCCGCTTTTGGTCAACGGGAGAACTGATGGCACATGCGGTGGAGGAAGCGAAAAGATTGAATATACCTGCACTGCACTTCCCTACTCTGAATGATTTGTTGAGAGAAATCGCCGAAAAGGATTGGGAAAATAGCATTGTTCTGGTAAAAGGCTCCCGAGCGATGCAACTGGACCGAGTGGTGGAAGAATTTGAGCGCATCACGGGAGGGAGAAGGTGAAAATCTTGCTCTGGGCGGCAGGAGGGATGATATACACGCTTGTTGCCACGCCGATTTGTATCTTTTTTTTCCGCTCTTTCCAAATCCTTCAGAAAGTTCGTGCTGATGGACCTCCTTCCCATAAAGCGAAATCCCGGACACCCACAATGGGTGGAATAGTATTTCTTTTACCCATCCTGTTCTGGCTGGGCTATGAGTGGCGTATTGGAAATGCGGAGGGTTCTCTCCTTGCGCTCAGTTCTTTGTTGGGTTTTTGTCTGGGATTAATAGATGATGAATTAAAGCACTGGAGGGGGACGCTGGGGTTACCGGCGCGGTATCGGCTGGCACTGTATCTGACAGTTGGTGCTCTGCTGGGAGTGGTTCGGTATATTTCCGGTGCTTCCGTGATTGGTCTTCCTTTCTTTTCCCGAACGATATTTTTGGATTACCGAATCATTTATCTGGTGAGTCTCTACTTTGGGTTATTGGTAGCAGGTGTGAATTTTTCTGACGGGCTGGATGGCTTGCTCTGTGGGATGTATGTGCTCATTCTTCCTGCTTTTGCCGTGCTATTTTCTCCCGATACGCTGAAGGCGGGAATCTGGCTGATGTTTGGGATGTGCTGTGGATTTCTCTGGTTCAATACCCATCCTGCGCAGATTTTTCTTGGGGAGGTGGGTTCCCAGACGCTGGCGTTTTTCCTCGCTACTGCAGTGGTGCTATCATCGGCAGAAATTCCGTTCACGGTGATGGGTTTGATATTCTTTCTGGAGGTGTTCTCTGTAATGCTTCAAGTTGTCTTCTTTCGGCTGACCGGTCGGAGAATATTTCGGATGAGCCCTTTGCACCACCATTTTGAATTGAGTGGGTGGCAAGAGCCGAAGGTGGTCCTGCGCTTCTGGTTGGCAACGATTCTGCTGTGCATTTTCACAGGAATTTTATGGCAGGGTGGTTGGTTGTGAAAATTCCATCTCCTCCTTCTCGCGTCCTGGTTCTCGGATACGGGATAACCGGAAAAGCAGTTTTGCCCCACCTTGTCCGAGAAGGATATAAAGTACTCCTTTCTGACTCTCGGAAAGATTTAGCTTCACAGATAGAGGTACAGGAGTGGATGCGGAAAGATGTGGAGTGTATTTTTGGCGCTCAGCACCCAGAATTGTTGAAGGATGTGGATTGGGTTCTGACCAGCCCGGGAATCCCGCCGACAAACCCTGTGCTTCAGGGTGCGGAGAGTGTAAATGTTCCCGTGATTTCTGATATTGATTATGTTTTGAGCCACTGGAATACCCCGCCTTTTTCCATTGTTGCAGTGACCGGGACAGAAGGGAAGAGCACAGTCACTTCCTGGATATTCCATCTTCTTCGGAAGGCAGGGAAAAGTGCAGAAGCATTGGGAAACATCGGTAGCCCCATTAGTGAGTTATTGACTTATCCGCAACTGCCCGACTGGGTAGTTTTAGAAGTTTCTTCTTTTCAGTTGAGCCGGACTGTGAGCCTGAAGCCGGACATCGCAGTATTGCTGAACATTCAGCCTGACCATCTGGACTGGCACTCTTCCTTTGAAGGATACTGCGAGGCAAAAATGCGAATTTTCCAGAATCAAAGTTGGGAAAATTGGGCGGTGGTGAACGGAGAAGATGAGGAAATCCAGAAAAGAAAAGAGCGCATTTGCTCTCGGATTAGTACATTTTCCCTCTCGGTGAGTTCTGACACAGTGGAGGGAACACAGGCATATCTCAATGGAAAGGCGCTGGTATTAAAGACGAATGCTGAGCAGACAATTCTTGTGGAGGATGTGCGCAAACTTCCTGCAGTGCCGGGTAGAATCTATGTAAGAAATGCTCTGGCAAGCGTTCTTGCTGCGCACCTGGCTCGTGTGGAAAAGCCGGCGCTGGTGGAAGGTCTGAAAGATTTTCGTTTACTTCCGCACCGGATGGAATTTTTGGGAATTACGGATGGGGGGTTCGCCGTGTTCAATGATTCCAAGGCAACCACACCATTTTCCGCACTTGCGGCGATTCAGAGCCTGACCGACCCGGACTTTTATTCCGCGCGCCCGGTGACCGTGATTCTGGGTGGCGCGGAGAAAAATCTGTCCTACCGGGAATTGCTGAAAGAGATGGGAAAACGGTGCCACGCTGTGGTGCTTACTGGCCGAATCAGCCGCCTTTTTTTTGAACTGGCGCTGTCAGAATTTCCTGAAACGGGCCGACCGTTGCTGATTGTTGAGGAAGATTTTGACCTCGCCGTGCAGAAGGCTTGCGCTGTTACGCCATCCGGTGGTGTTCTGCTTCTATCTCCTGCTTGTACCAGTTATGACCGATTCCGAAATTTTGAGGAAAGGGGGGATCGCTTCCGTGAACTTCTGGCGCAACATCTGGTCAGTCAATAACGGAAAAGTCTCCTGCTTTTCTCTGTTCCTGCTTGCTTTTTTTCTTCTATGGGCTATCGGGGTCATAGTGATTCTGGATGTGATTCTCTGGCGATTTCCCGAAAAAATCTTTAATCACCTGATATTTTCTCTAATTGGACTGCTCGCATTTTTCCCGGTATATCAGCTGAAGCCTTCCCGGATTTATCTGCTTTCCCCGTGGATATTTTTCATTTCCTTTCTCCTACTCTGGCTGGTATTTATTCCCCCATTGGGTGTCTCAATACGCGGGAAAGCCCACTGGATTTCTATCGGGATTACCACCATTCAACCAATTGAAATTTTGAAACTTGGTTGGATATTATTTTTATCCTATGAACTTTATCAGTTGCGTGCGGGGCATGTTTCTCCTCACAAAGCGTTGAAGAAAATAGGCATCTGGCTGATACTCATTCTGGTCAATCTCGCATTACAGCCTGATATTGATGGGTTTGCTTTTTTTGCGGGATTCACTGTGTTCATGCTGTTCATTTCCGCGCAATTTCCTGTCAGGTTACTTGCGCGGTATCTTGCCCCCGCTTTCCTGCTGATTTTCTTTCTTGGCGTAGCGGCAATGTATATTAAAGAAGTTAACTTCAGTTCCCTCGGAGAAATGCGATGGGATGACCTGCGCCTGGTGCGCACTTCATTTGCTTCCAATTTCCCGTTTGGCTTGGGACTGGGAAGAACAGTGTTGAGTTTTGCGATTTCCAATCCGCATACAGATTTCGTTATAGCACCACTGATAGAAGAGACGGGGGTGCTGGGAGGTTTGGGTGTGTTGTTTTTGTTTTTCTTCCTTACGGGTGTGATTATGTGGCAGGGAAGCCGGGAGGCCGAGTTTTTCTGGACTATGCTATACTGGGGCGTTGGGCTTCATCTCACCCTGCAATTTATAGTCAACTTAGGGGTGGCGCTTGCCCTGCTTCCTACCGCAGGAACTCCCTTTCCGTTGCTTTCTTGGGGAAGAACGGCGTTAGCAGTGCACAGTGCTGAAATGGCTATTCTGGCAAGAAGGATGAAAGAAACTGGCGTAGGAAATAAGGGGGGATGGGGATGAAAGCGTATTTTTGTGGTATTGGCGGTTCCGGAATGAGTTCGCTTGCCTGGATTGCCTTGGATATGGGCTGGGAAGTGATTGGAGCGGACCTGTTGGAGAATGATGCGACAAAAAAACTTCGGCAGGCAGGAGCACAGGTATTTATCGGTCATCAGGAGGAGCAGGCGTATGGCGCCGATGTGGTGATTTACAGCACGGCGGTACCCCAAAGCCAGCCTGAACTTCAATGGGCGAAAAGTCAGGGTGTGCCTTGCTGGAGTCGCCCAGAGTTTCTCAGCATGCTTTTTCACCAGAAGCCGACCAGAATTGCGATCACAGGTTCTCATGGAAAGACCTCTGCATCTGCTTTGCTTGCCTACATCTTTGAAACTGCGGGTTTACAGCCCTCTTATGCTTTCGGTGGCGAATTGGTGCACACGGGCAGGGGAGGCAAATGGACTTCGGGAGACATCTTCATCGCGGAGGCGGATGAAAGCCGTCCCACTTTCCTTTTGCTTGCTCCTACATCAGTTTTATTCACGCGCATTGACCTGGACCACACAGATTATTATAAAAATCTCAACGAATTGGAGGAACACTTTTATCAACTTGCCAGTAAAATACCTCCGGATGGGTGCATCGTAATAGGTGTCAGCGATGCGGTGAGCGAGCAATTCGCCCTGGGTCTTGAGCAAAAATCTTTGCCTGTGCTCACTTCAGGATTTCACCCTCAGGCTACGATTCGGGGTTTCTCGCTGATTTCTTTCAACTCTGGCTCAAGGCTCCAGTTGATTGTCAATCACAGGGAAGAATATGAAATCCAGACTCCCCTCGTCGGCGAATATAATGCGCAAAATATTTTGAGTGCCATTGCGATGTCAATTTATCATCAGGTGCCGGATGTGAAATGGATGGAAGCCATCCAGAACTTTCCGGGCGTTTCCCGGAGAATGCAATTTTTGGGTGCAAAAAATGGAATACCGCATTACAGTGATTATGCGCATCATCCCACAGAAATCCGGGCATTGTTGAAAACATTTCACGATTATGGGAATCCGATTGTGGCGGTTTTTCAACCTCATAGATATACGCGCACCCGTGATTTCGCTTCAGAGTTCGCTTCAGCTCTGGAAATGGCAGATGTGGCAATCATTGTGGAAATCTTTCCCGCCTCAGAACCGCCGATAAACGGGGTTTCTGCTGAACTGATTTATCAACCCCTTATTGCATCACACAGCAAGGTTTATTACTGCCCCGATAAAGAAGCGCTGTTTTCTTGCTTGCCCGAAGTTTCTCTTCCGGGCGGTATTGTGGTCTTCATTGGTGCAGGAAATATCCATTACTGGGCGATAGAATATATACAGAGGGGGAAAAAATGACGATGGAACTTCTGAACGCGCTGAAATATTGGAAGTGGAAAACCCCCGCTCCGACTCTGCGCTTTTTTGAACCGCTGAGCAATCACACAACTTATCGCATCGGCGGAAAAGCCGCTTGTCTGGCTATCATCTCCCATCGGGAAAGCCTGTGGGAATTCCTGGAGGCACTGAACGGGGAGAAGCCGATGATTATCGGGAAAGGAAGTAATCTTCTCTGGTCGGATGAAGATTTTCCGCAACCTGTGGTGAAACTGCGGGGCGAATTTGAACGCATTCGCATTGAAGATAACTGTATTGAAGCGGGAGGCGGCGTGTCCATTTCCCAGCTCCTGCGCCGTGCGGCAAATGCGCGCATCGGAGGACTGGAATTTCTCACTGGAGTGCCAGGAACGGTGGGAGGCGCAGTGATGAATAATTCCGGTTCCCGACTAAATGGAATACTCCAGCAAGTAGAAACCGTTTGGGCGCTCGACCTGGAACAGAAAAAAATCCTCTCCTTTTCCCCGAATGATTTTTCCTGGGGATACCGATACAGTTCTCTGAGAAATCAGCAGTTATTGATCACCGCGGTGCGAATAAAAGGGGAATTTCGCCCCCAGGAAGAGATTGAGGCAGAAATGGAGCGAATTATGAGTTACCGGAAAACTACACAGCCAGTAGGAGCGGCTTGTGCCGGTTCGGTATTTAAAAATCCTCCCGGATTCTTCGCGGGGAAATTGATAGAAGAGTGCGGTTTGAAGGGCGTCTGTATGGGAAAAGCCCAAGTCTCGGAAAAACATGCAAATTTTATCATCAACCGGGGCGGTGCGTCTTTTCAGCAAGTGAGAAAAATGATTCAGTATGTGCAGGAGACCGTATACCGCTTCCATAAGGTATTTCTTGAAACCGAAATTCAAGAAATTCCTTCTCCAACAGTATGAAAACAGCGATAATTTATGGTATTTCGGTAGTTCTTATTGCGTTGTTCATCGTCCGAGTGCGGGATGTGTATGTCAATGAAACGCCAGAACTGGATAAAGAACAGGTGGTGAAAATAAGCGGAATTCGGAAAGGTAGAGCCTTTTTGAAAACTCCTTTCTTTTCCGGAAAACGAAGACTGCTTCAGCATCCATTTGTTCGCTCCGCTTCTGTGCGATTCAACTGGGATTTTACCGTTTCCATCTCCGTCAAGCCCAGAATTCCTTTTGCCTGTCTCATAGCGCAAAAGCAGGTGCTTATAGATGAGGAAGGCGTGGTGCTCAAAAAGGGGGATTCGTGTCCTCCTGTTCCTGTGACGATTAAAGACCTCTACCATAATGAGAAGAACCTGACAGAGGGGAAAGTATTCCCGGATTCGGCTATGATCTCCTTAATTTTTGCTTTGTGGAAATGGCACAAGGATGCGAGCAATTATCTGGTTTTCCCGCCCCCCTCTTCTGTGTCCATTAAGGAAGACCGACAGGTGAGTTTGGAAGGTTTGATGTATAATGGTTCCCCCGTATATGTGGAAATCCGTTCTTTAGATGATGCAGGTGAGGCGGTCCAAAATTTGAGAGCGTATTTACCCAAACTGGTGTTTCGCGAAGCGAAATCGCATCTATATTTTTCTTCTCCTGATTTGGTGGTCTGGAAATGAACCAATTGCTTTCTCCGATATCCACCAGCAGACAGAGAGAAATCATGGAGCGTGCTCTTCGATTGAAAGAACTTCTGCGGCGGTGGGAGCAAAGGCTGGGTTGCACTCGGCCAATTACAGTAGTCGTGGCGGTGAAAGGACGCTCGGTGGAAGAAATTCGTGCAGTTACAGCCACGGGTTTTTCCATCCTCGGTGAGAATCGTCTGCAGGAATTTTTTCAGCATCATCCCCATTTCCCTGAAGCAGAATGGCATTTTATTGGAACTATTCAGAGCAGAAAAATTCCGCATATTGTCCGCTGTTTCTCCCTCATTCACTCCTTAGATTCGCTGGACGATGCGCTCAAAATGGAGAAGGTGGCGCAGACAGAACATAAGAGGGTTCGGGTGCTGGTAGAAATCAATGCGGTAGCGGAGCCCACTAAAGCCGGAATTTTGCCAGATGAACTTTTCCCCTTCGTCGCCCAGCTTGAGAAACAATGCCCTTCACTGCTACTGGAAGGAATAATGAGTTTGCCTCCTTTGATTTATCCTGTGGAAAAAATGCGTCCGGTTTATGCAAATCTCTCTAAATTGTACCTTGCCCTTCAACAACAATATCCGGAAAGACCATTGGTGTTCTCCGCTGGCACAACCGATGATTTTGAATTTGCTATAGAAATGGGCGTGAATATGATTCGCCTGGGTAGATTTTTCTTTGAAAGAGGCCCAACATAAAATGAGGACTCTGAAGCAAATTTTTCAATGGTTTAAAGACCTTGTAGGACCTGAAACTCCCGGTGAACGGAAAAAACCGCAGGATGAACCTCTGCTCATCCTCGAGCCGGCAACGGTGGATGAGGTACATGCCGCAATGGAGCAGTTTCAAAAAAATGCCATACCGGTGCTGCTCTTTCTCACGCGCAGGGCTGACCGGCAGATTGCTTTCCACGCCATTCAGTATTTTTCTGACCAGAGCCGGCGAATGGACGGAAAAATGATTGAAGTCTATCCCGACCGGATTTACCTGTTCTTTCCTTATTCCAAGGTTTTCCATCAGATGTTCAATACCCAGGAAGGCGGCACAACAATTCGTGAGGTAGATAGCGTTGTTCTTGAGCATCCTTATCCTCGCGCTCATTCAGGGGCTGACTGAATTTATTCCCGTTTCTTCTACGGGCCATCTGGTTATTGCTCAAAACCTGCTGGGATTACAACCATCTTCCTACCTCAGTTTGGATGCGTGGCTTCACCTCGGAACACTGTTTGCGATTCTTTTATCTATGCTCAGAGAATTAGGCAATCTTATTCGTTATTCTCTGCTTCCCTTGGCGAGGGCATTCTTTTTTTCTCTTCTCGGAACGGGCGTAATGTTTCGTCTGCTTCACCCATTTCTGGACATCCTGTTTGATTCCCCGAATACGGTGCCCGTTGGACTTCTCATCACCGCTGCTTTCCTGATGGGCTCTTCTTTTTTTCGCTCAACAAAAACTTCCTGGAAACAACTGCGAGATTGGCAATTTTTTTTGATCGGAGTGTTCCAAGGCATTGCCATACTTCCCGGGATTTCTCGCTCCGGTTCCATTTTCTTTTCTGCTCGGATGATGGGCTTGAACCCACTCCCCGCTGTGGAATATGCGCTCTTTTTGTCTATCCCCACCATTTTTCTGGCTGTGTACGTTCAGTGGGAAAATGTGTTTCAGATGTTCCCAGTGGACCTGCTGTTATTGGGTTTGGTGGGAACGATTGCCTTTGGTCTCGCTGGAATTTTTGGCTTCACTTTATTGGGAAGAAATCGCTGGGCTTCCGTTCCGTTTTCCATCTATTGCCTCCTGCTTTCCACATTTTTGTTTCTCGGAGGAATGCTGAGATGAAAAAATTCCGTGAGGTCATCTCCATTATTCTCCTCACACTCACAATTTTTGGCATTCTTTCGCTGTTTTTTTCTTCATTTCTCCTTCGCATTTTTGGCTTTCTTCCGTCTCTGGCGCTTTTTTCATATCTTTTCCTGTGGTTTCTCTATCTGTATCTGCGAAGCCAGAAATTTTTGAAAAAAGTTTTGTGGATTTTCCCAGTGGGGATTTTCTATCTCTGGTTGTGGTGTGCTTGGCTGGATGTGGGAGGAACAGTGGGCGGAAATCTTCTGGACAGGTTGGCGAATTCTTTAGGCGAATTTGGCGTGATGGTGATTTTATTTTTTCCAATTCTTGCTGGATTTTTGTGGGCGGTCCTCCATTTACCTATCCCTGCTCCACATCCTGCATATCGCATTCCACGCCCTGTTTCTCCTTCGACAACGGTAGTTTCTCCACGGAAGCCGAGGAAGCCGGGAAAAATTCCACCAAGAAATGGATATTTGCTTCCACTGGATTTACTGAACCCACCACTAGAAATGGAAAGCGACCCGGTAGAAATCCGGCAGAATGGAGAAAAAATTCTGGATTTATTGAAAAAAATTGCGAAGGTAGAAGCGCGGATTGTTCGGGCACAAACCGGAGCGAGAATTATCCGATTTGAACTTTCCGTGCCTCCGTATACGGATTTGAATCGCATTCGCAATGCGGCGGATAACCTTGCCCTTGCCCTCGCCGCTCATGGAAGTGTGTTCATTCAGGTCCCTGTGCCTGGAAAAGATGTGATTGCTGTGGAAGTGCCTCGGAAAACCCGAAATTATGTCTCTTTATATGAAATCCTTTCTTCTCCCCGGTTTCAGCGGAGTAATGACCCATTAACTTTCGCGCTGGGCAAAAATATTGAAGGAGAAGTGGTCACTGCTTCTCTCGAAGAACTTCCCCACCTGCTCATTGCCGGCACCACCGGAAGCGGAAAAAGCGTGTTCCTCACCTCGCTCCTGATTTCTCTCATATATAAATCTCCGCCAGACCGGGTGAAATATCTTTTATTCGACCCGAAACAGGTAGATTTTTCTGGATTTGATGGCATTCCGCATTTGCTTCACCCCATCATTACCTCTTCAAGAGTGGCGATGAAGGCTCTGCAGTGGGCGGTGGAGGAAACTCAAAGGCGGTATCAACTATTGAAAGAAAAAGGGTTCAAGAAATTGGCGGAATTCAATCAACGAGAAGAACAACCTCTGCCTTATATTGTGATTATCATAGATGAGTTAAATTTCTTATTTCAGCAGGCATCGGGAGGTCGCGAAGTGGAGAAAGCCATATCCAACCTTTCGCAGATGGCAAGGGCGGCAGGTATCCACCTCGCCGTGGCAACCCAGCGCCCGGATGTGAAAAGAATCGAGGGCGGAATCAAGGCGAACCTTCCCGCAAGAATTTCATTCAAACTTTCCTCAAAAACCGATTCAATGACGATTCTGGATATGCCCGGAGCCGAACGCCTCCTCGGCAAAGGCGACCTGCTCTTCCTCTCCCCGGATTTTGACAAACCCGTGCGCCTTCAGGCTCCTCTGACCACCAAGGAAGAAATTGAACGAATTACTGACTATCTGCGAACTCTGTATCCTGAACCCCTCTACGATCCGGAGTTAGAGGAATTGCTCACCGCACAGGATGAAATGGGTGGGCTGGAAACAGACAGCGCAGATGACGCCCTTCTCGCTGAAGCCAAGGATTTATTAACACATCTGGATGAAGTTTCTGTTTCGCTTTTACAGAGGAAATTAAGAATTGGCTACAATCGCGCTGCGCGATTGATGGACCAAATGGAAACCCTCGGCTGGGTGGAAGCAAAAAAAGACAACATCCCCGGGCAAAAAACCCGCAAAGTCCTCCTCTAACAGCCCACAACTTCCGCAGTTACTTTGACCGGTTAGAAGAAGGGACCCAAGACACGCACACCTCGGAAGTTGATATACACCACCGGACCACTGCCTTTTGTAAATGCAACATACTCCAGGAAGTTATCTTGGACGGGTCATTCTGGCGGCGCGTTGCAATGTCTGAGCAAACTGATCGGCGTGATATCCGGAGGCCGCCACCCAGACATTTCCTTGGCCATCCAGCGCGAGGTCCGTCTGACCACCGCCGAAACCTGAGTAAATGAATGTGCCATCCGTCCAATCACTGGGAAAGACGGAAACCTCGCCTCCGGGGTTGGTCACGCGGTACAGGATGCTATTGAAGTTCTCATCCAGGCCGGCGACCACAATGTCCCCGTTCGGCAGAACGACGAGCCCTGAAAGGCAGTGGTCGGACCCGGCGGCGCATGAGGGGTTAATTGCCGAAAGGTTCAATCGCGTGACGATAGCGTCGCCACCTCCTTGGATCGGGTTCAGGTCAATCTTGGTCACCCACTGCGAATCAGTGCGGTTATTGGCAAGTGGTTCAGAGATATATCCGGTGGCTATATATACGAATCCAGCCGCATCGTTTGCCATGCCGGTGGTGTGTGCATCAAAGGGACCACCCGTCGTATTCTGCTCCATAACACCCGGTATCTGCTGAGGAGAAGTGAGATTGACTACGGGGGCGGTGCAACCGATAACCGACGAGACAAGAGTAATGACCGCAGTATCGCATTTGGACGGGTCCACCACAGAGCATGTCTGGATAATCACTGTCGGGTCAGGAGGAAGAGTATCAGGCGCCGTGTAGAGTCCGTTGCTATCAATTGACCCGGCACCTGAGATTACTGACCAGGTAACGCCCTGGTTTGCCGCATTTTCCACTGAAGCGGTGAACTGCTGAGTCCCGCTCAGAATAACATTGGCTGTGGGCGGACTTACATCTACACGGACTTCGCGCACATCCATTGGCACCTCGTCCATTGAAGTTAATCCGTCGTTGTCCGTCACCCGCAGACAGGCACTCCCGTTGAATGCCCCCGAATAGATATGGGTCGTCATCCCGTCAAAGGTGCCGTCCGGTGCGTTCCCTGATGTCTCCGTGTAGTCGTAACTTCCGTTGCAGGTGAAATCAAATTCGTATTGGACGATGCTTCCATCAAGGTCGCTGGACTGGGAACCATCAAATCTATAGGTGTCCAGGTTAATGCCGATGCATCCAGGCGGAGTGCCGCCAAAACCGCCCAGGTCAGTCTGGTTCTGGCAGGTGAGCACAGCATTTGGCGACTGAATCGGCGCAAAATTCGCCGTGCAGGTCTTATCCACATCCATTGTGACCTGGATTACTGGCTCCGTGCCAGTGCAGTCGCCGCTCCATTTCAGGAACCTGGAGTTGCTTCCCGGCTGGGCCGTCAAGGTCACCTGCGTGCCCTGGTTGTACACCTGAACACAACCGCTACCTGTGTAGTCGCAGTTCACATCGGGCGGGTTGATGTTCACAGAGTCGTCAATGGCCTCGGTTTGCAAGAATACCTCAAGGCGGCGCTGAGCCACCAAGTCAAAAGTGGCAACGCAGGTTTTATCTGCATTCATAGTCACCTGCGTGGTGCTACCAGCCCCCGTGCAATCCGTCCCGCAGTTGATGCCGGTGTCGGTTACTGTCCTAATTTTTCACTCCGGGTCTCTTCCAGAACCCAGGCGGGCTCAAAAGCCAAAAGTTCCCTTCCCAACAGTGTTAAAAGGACAAAAATCGCTCCAGCAATCCACTTTTTTTTCCATTTAACCGCCCCCATCAGTGAAAATTCTATATGTGATGAGACAAAAAGTCAAGCGCTATGCTTGGCACGCCTTGTGGCTTGAAATAAAAGGTTGGCAAGATATCGCTCTTCCGGGTGATTGTGACAACTTTATGCATACGAAAAATCAGGTGATATTTATAATCGTTATATAATTTACATTAGCGGATGGCAAAGCGGAAAACTATAGGAAAATTACAAAGAAAGATTCTAAAGTGAAGAGAAAGAAATAATGCCCGTGCAATCAAATTTTGGTTTTCGCTCTGCATTCAAATCCTTCACAAAAGGCGCAGGCATTGCAGTTGCCCTTTTGGGTGTCATTGTTCTCATCGGCGGCTGGGGGCTGGACATTGTTGTCCTGAAGAGCGTTCTTCCTGGATTAGCGACTATGAAAGCCAACACGGCGCTTGCCTTCGCATGTGCCGGCGCCGCATTGTGGCTGTTGCAGGCAGAGAAAAGAGGAAGCCTCCGTGGCCGCGCTGGGCAGGTCTGTGCCTTGATTGCAACCCTGATTGGAGGTCTGACCCTCGCGGAGTATATCTTCGGCTGGAATTTGGGCATTGACGAACTACTGTTCGCTGACGCCGGGAGCCTTGGCGGGGTTTTCCCGCCGGGACGTCCCGCGCCCAATACCGCGCTGGGCATCTTTCTCACCGGGCTGGCATTGCTCGCCCTTGATTTGGAAAGACGAGCGGGCAGCCCTGCCGAGTGGCTTGCCTTGACTGCGGGCCTCATTGCATTCGTTGGCCTTCTTGGCTACGCCTACGGCGTGCAGTCGCTCTATCGCGTCACGGTTTATTCTTCTATGTCCCTGCACACTGCGTTCGCCTTGCTGGTACTTGCCATCGGTATTCTTGCCGCACGCCCAAATCGTGGCTTGATGGCGGTCGTGACCAGCGACACTGCCGGTGGCCTTATGGCGCGGCGACTGCTGCCCGCTGCCTTGCTCGTGCCTCCATTGATGGGTTGGCTACGCCTCATCGGTGAACGCGCCGGGTTCTACGGCTTTGAATTCGGCTTGGCGCTCTTCGCCACCTCCAATGTGGTTGTGTTCACCGTGCTTGTCTGGCTCACCGCATTCTCTCTGCAAATCACCGACACCCGCCGAAAGCGAGCGGAAGATAGCCTGAAAGAGTCTGAGAAAAAATATAGAAACCTCACTGAGAACGCCCTCGCAGGTATTTATATCTCCACTATAAAAGGCGATGTCCTCTATGTAAACAAGGCTCTGGCAAGGATATTTGAATTTGAGTCGCAAGAAGAAATGATTTCTCAGGGTGCTTTCGCGAGATATAAGGATAACAAGGACAGGGAAATTTTGATAGAAAATCTAAGAAAATATGGTAAGGTTGAGGCATTTGAAGCAGAAATGCTCACAAAAAACGGGAAATCCATAAATGTCCTTTTTAATGCCACACTGGATGGCGATGTCCTCTCAGGAGTTGCCATAGACATTACCCAACGCAAGCGGGCAGAAGAGGAATTGAGAAAATATCAGGAACACTTGGAAGAATTGGTGGAAGAGCGCACAGCCCAATTAAAAGAGAGTGAGGAGCGTTTCCGTTCTGTCGTAGAATCTGCAACTGATGCTATTGTTTCAACCGATAACGAGGGGAACATCATATCATGGAACAGTGCGGCGGAAGGGATTTTTGGCTACACAGCCGATGAAATTATCGGCAAGCCGATTACTCTCCTTATGCCCGAACAGTTCGTAGGTGCGCACGAGAAAGGGATGAAACGAACGGCTACCACGGGAGAATCAGAAGTTATCGGAAAGGCGGTTGAATGCACCGGGCTGAAAAAAGATGGCAAGAAGTTTCCCATAGAACTCTCTATTTCCACCTGGAAAGCAGGAGAAAAAGACTACTTCGCAGGAATCATCCGGGACATAACCGAGCGGAAGCGGGCTGAAGAAGAAATCAAAAAGTTGAACGAGGACCTGACTGGCCAAATAATGGAGTTGGAGGCAGTAAATAAAGAACTGGAGGCATTTTCCTATTCTGTTTCCCATGACTTGCGGGCTCCATTGCGTGCCATTGACGGATTTTCCCGCATCCTTCTGGAAGAATATACTGGTGTTCTGGATGAAGAGGGGAAACGCCTGTTCCACATCATCCGGAGCAACACCCAGAAGATGGGACAACTTATTGATGACCTGCTCACTGTCTCACGAATCGGCAGAAAAGCACTGCAGGAATCGGATGTGGATATGACCGCTCTGGCACGCTCGGTGATGGATGAACTGCGAAGTGCCGAGCCTCATCGTACCGTTGCGATAACCATTTATGATTTGCCTCCTGCATACGGTGACAGCATGCTTCTCCGCCAGGTGTTCACCAACCTCATTTCCAACGCCCTGAAGTTTACGCGACCTTGCGCTCAACCTGCCGTGGAAATCAGCGGGTATCCCCAGGGGAGTGAAAACATCTACTATGTCAAGGACAACGGCGTAGGTTTTGATATGCAGTATGCGGGTAAATTATTCGGAGTTTTTCAGAGGCTTCACAGAGAGGAGGAATTTGAAGGTACGGGCGTTGGGCTTGCCATCGTCCAGAGAATTATTCACCGTCATAGAGGGCAGGTGTGGGCGGAAGGCGCCATTAACCAAGGCGCAACCTTTTACTTTTCGCTGCCCATTCTTGAAGCGGAGAAGCGGAGATAGGGAGAAGGGGAGACACGGTGATGGGGAGATGAAAACACAAGAGAAGCAGAATATTCGTGATTTTCGCGAGTTAGAGGTGTATCAGTGGGCGATGAAATCAGCAATGCAAATCTTTGAGGTAAGTAAACATTTTCCCATTGAAGAGAAATACTCAAGGAAAACGCGGAAACCTGCAGTGCACCGCGTCGCCGTGTCTCCGCATCCCCGATTCTCCGACTCCCCGCCTCTCCAATTCACGAGGTACTTTTCACAAGCCACGAACCAAGAACCAAAAACGAGGTGAAAAGATATGGATAAGCAGCTTCGTATTCTCATCGTGGAAGATAATATAGCGGATGCAGAATTGATGGAGCGGGAACTGCGCAAGGGAGGACTCCGCTTTACTTCTCTGCGCGTGGATACAAAAGAAGCCTATATAAAAGCCCTGAAGGAATTTGCCCCTGACATCATTCTATGCGATTATAAACTACCCGGTTTTGACGGGCTTTCTACTCTGGAAATTGCGAAGGAAAAATGTCCGGATGTGCCATTCATTTTCGTTTCCGGAGCCATCGGTGAAGATTTTGCTATTGAAACCGTGAAGCAAGGTGCGACGGATTATGTGCTCAAAGACCGGCTTGCGCGCTTGGTTCCCGCAGTGCAAAGGGCATTGAGGGAAGCAGAGGAGCGAGTCGGACGCCAGCGGGCGCAAATGCAGATTCAACGCCAACTACAGCGCATCACCACCCTGCGAACCATTGATAGAGCCATCGCAGGAAGCATGGACCTGCGTGTGACTTTTAATGTCTTCTTAGACCAAGTCACCAGCCTTTTACGCATCGATGCGGCTGACATTCTTTTGCTCAACCCACACACGCAGATACTGGAATTTGCCGCTGGCCGTGGCTTCCGTACAAGTGCTATGATGCATTCCCAATATCGCCTGGGCGAAGGTTATGCGGGGAAATCCGCTCTGGAACGCAGAACCATTGTCATTGCAGACTTAAGATTGCAGCCTCCAGATTTGGGAGCAAGCATATCTGCACTCTGGTCTTTTCAATTCGCCATCGGTCAGGAAGGTTTTGTCTCTTATTATGCCCTTCCCCTCATCGCAAAAAGTCAGATAAAAGGCGTCCTGGAACTTTTCCACAGGCTCCCGTTAGACCTCGAGCCTGAGTGGCTTGATTTCCTCGAAGTTCTGGCAATGCAAGCCGCCATAGCAATTGATAATGCCATTCTTTTTGAGGACCTTCAGCACTCTCATCTGGAACTCACTCTGGCATACGACGCCACTTTAGAAGGCTGGGTGAAAGCCTTAGACCTCAGAGACAAAGAAACGGAAGGGCACACCCAGAGGGTGACCGAAATGACCCTGCGCCTGGCTCGTGCTATGGGCTTCAGCGAGAGAGATTTGGGTCATATTCGGCGGGGCGCTCTTCTGCACGATATCGGTAAAATCGGCATCCCCGATGCCATCCTACATAAGCCGGGCTCCCTCTCGGATGAAGAGTGGGTAATAATGCGGAAGCACCCCGTGTATGCCTATGAATTACTTCAACCAATTTCCTACCTGCGACCTGCTATTGACATCCCCCATTGCCATCATGAGAAATGGGACGGCACAGGCTACCCGAGAGGTCTAAAAGGCGAGCAAATTCCCCTGCCCGCCCGAATCTTCGCCGTTGTGGATGTGTGGGACGCTTTATGCTCCGACCGCCCCTACCGAAAAGCCTGGGAAAAAGAGAAAGTCCGGGAATACATCCAGCGACAGGCAAGCGCACACTTCGACCCTAAAGTGGCAGAAACCTTTTTGAAAATTCCGGATGAACTGCCCACCGCCCATACGGGTTGACTGCGCCAAACATCACATAAAAACCCGCATTAGAAAATTTGGCGGGCGAGGGCTTTCAAAAGCGTTGCACGAGCGGAAAGCAGTTCATACAGGGATTTGTAATATCCATACTGCGCCCGGGAGTAAGCGGTCTGGTCATCCAGAACTTCCAATTGCGTCCCAAATCCGGTTTCATAACGCAAACGAGCGATGCGAAGAGCCTCTTTCGCCGCATCCACGCCCTTTTTTGCCGCTGCGTATGCTTGTTCCGCCGCATTGAGCGCCAGCACCGACTGTGTCACTTCCAGTTCAATTCCTGACCGGATACGCTGATACTGCGCTTCGGCTTTATGCCACTCTTCCACAGCTTGGTGGATGCGGGCATTGGTTGCCCCTGCATCAAAGAGTGTCAGACTTCCCGATAAAGATATACTCCACGAGGTTTTCTCAGGAAAAAAGGCGCTTTCCAGCCAGGAACGACTGTGACTGACGGCAAAGAAAGGATAACGGTCCGCTTTGGCGGCGCGTATGCCCGCTTGCCGAAGGGCTACAGTCCATTCCCCCAGCCGTATTTCCGGCCTTTTCCGTAATGCTTCTACTTTTGCGTCTGTTAGAGAGACCCGCAGTGGTTCCTCCGGCAATTCCACCTCCTGAAGTTCCCACACTTGCCCCTGAGGCAGGTTCAATAAATTCATCAGATGCGCATATGCTGTTTCCATCAGGTTCCTTGCCTGAATGGCTTGCACCTGCGCATTGGAAACTTCTGCTTCTGCACGCAGGACTTCAATCTTTGGCGCTGCGCCCGCCTCAAATCTCAACTGTGTCACCCGCAGAAGTTCGTTCAGGCTCTTTAGCGTAGATTCCGCCACTTCCAGCAAATGTTTCGCTTCTAAGACATTCAGATAGGCTTTCATCGTTTCCAGCGTCAATTCTGCCTCTCGCTTCTCATTATTGGCTTGAGCGATGGAAAGCCCGAGATGAGCCTGCTTTTGAAAGGACTCAATTTTTCCACCGGAATACAGCACATAAGATACAGAACCGAAAAGGCTTTTGGTGGTCTGAGTTCCTGTGGGTGTAGCTGGAGGTCCCGCTTGAGAAAGGGAAAATCCGCCTCCGATACCGGGCAAGGGAATGCCCGCGAAGAATCCACCAAAAGTGCCCTCGCTTTCCGCATAAGAGGAGGTGAATTGGATATTGGGTCCCGTCAGCGCCAAGGCTTCCGAACGCTTCCCTTTCATTCGCTGGATTTCCGCCCGTAACTCTTGCAATTCCAGATTGTTTTGCTTCATAATTTCTATTGCCTGCGTCAGGGTAAGGGTTTTCGGCATTTCCGGACTTTCCACAGTAGCCATCAAAAGAAATAGCGTTAGGAAAAATACGGAAGCACTCTTTTGCCCCAAGACAAACCCGTTTTTCGTTTTCCAGGATGCATTCCCCATATTTATCCGGTCACCCTCCTTTTCATCCGTTGATTCAATTGGAAGTAAAAGAGGTAAAAAACGGGAATGACGAAAAGAGTCAGAAAAGTGGAAAGAAGCATACCGCCGATGAAAGCAGTGCCCATCGGTCCTCGCCATTCGCCGCCGGACCCCAGACCGAGTGCTGTGGGAAAGACAGCGGCGATGCTGGTCAACTGCGTCATCAGAATTGGTCGCAGGCGAATTCCGCAGGCATTGACAATCGCTTCTTTCACTCCCATCCCCTCTTGAATTCTCTGATTGATAAAAGTCACCATAATGATAGACTGATTTACCACCACGCCGGAAAGCATCAGGATTGCCATTGAAGAAACCACATTGAAGTCTCTACCGGTAAGCACAAGCGCCCATACTGCTCCGACAACATCCAGTGGAATCGCCAGCATGATAATCAACGGCTGAGCAAGTGAATTGAACTGAGAGGCTAAAATAATAAATACAAGTATTGCTCCGAGGATGAATGCAAAAACAAAGTTTTCTGCCATCTCTTTGAACAGCTCCGCCTCTCCAACAAAGTCAATGTAGAATCCTTCCGGAGGAAGCCCTCGCTTGTTTAATTCGTGTTTGATGGAGGATAAAGCCGTTCCCAGCGACGTTCCCGGGTCTAAATCGGCAAAAACGCTGTATGCCGGGAATCGTTCTTTTCGGGTGAGGCTGGACGACCCTTCTGAAAATTCAAATCGCCCCACACTCTCCAGCGGAATGGCTTCACCCAAACCGTTGACCAGATGAAGTTTTTTGAGGCGCTCGGGCGAATCCCTGTCACCTTCTTGCAATCGCACACGCAGGTCATAATCTTCTCCCCGGATGCGTAGTGTCGTGGCAACTTCACCAAAAACCATCCCGCGTAGGCTCACAGATGCTGTTGCTTGGGTCAGATGATGCTTCGCCAGCAAATCCCTATCCGGAATGAAGTGCAGTTCGGGTTTCCCTTCCGGTAATGTGCTATCCGGATTCTTGATTCCTGGAGCGGATCCCACTACTTGCAGAATTTCCCTGGTCAGGGAAAGAAGGCGCTCTTTGTTTTTCCCTCGGACATCAATGGAAATCGGGTGAACCGTGCCAGCCGTCCTCGTTTCTTGATAGACAAACACTTTTTCCGCATTCATCCTGATGGCTGGTACGATTTTGGCTTCCACATATCGCATAATCTCCCAGACGCTCCGGGAACGCTCCTCTTTATCGGTGAGAATCGCAGTGAGAAGGGATTCGTGACTTCCCAGGCGTTGCCCCTCTCCGAAAAAGCCCTCCGCTTCTTCACCGGAACCTGTCCGACTGAGAACATATCGCACCTCGGGAATCTTCTGCAAGGCTTCTTCCAGTGGACGAATTACCTCCAAAGTCCTGCTCAGAGAACTTCCTATGGGAAGTTTTACATATACCTGAAATTCCGCCATATCCACTGGAGGAACAAAACTCTTCCGAACGAGGAAAAAGCCCGGAATGATGGAGACGAAAGCAAGAAAGGTTATGATAAGGACCGGATAGGGGCGAGAAAGGGCTTTACCAAGTGCCTTTTCATATATCCCTTTCCAGCGCTGGAAACCATGGAGAAACCATTTTACCCATCCGATATGTTCTCCGGGACGATAAATTTGCGAAGATAAGGCAGGAATTACAGAGATAGAAACAAGCAGTGAAACCGCAACAGCAAATGCAACGGTTAAACCGAATTGATGGAAAAAGCGTCCCATAATCCCTTTCATATAACCGATGGGAATAAAAACAGCAAGAGTGGTGAAAGTGGAAGCGGTGAGGGCAAGCCAAATCTCCGAGGTCGCATCTATTGCCGCAGTCACCGGTGATTTCCCTCCCTGAATATGTCGGTAAATATTCTCCAGTGTTACAATACTCATATCCACCACCATTCCGGCTACGACCGTGAGCCCCAGAAGAGTAGTAATATTGATGGTAAAACCGGCAAATTGCATCAGAATGAAGGTGGCAATCAGGGAAGTGGGTATGGCAAACGAAACCAATATCGTTCCCCGATAACTGCCTAAAAACAAAAGAATCACGAAAATGGCAAGGAGAGAACCGATGTATATATTCCCCATCATATCAGAAATCATCCGACGGATGAAGCGGGAATTATCTCTGGCGATGACGAGTTCCACATCCGGGGGTAGAACTTTTTTTAAGCCTGATTTGAGCACATCCATCACGCCATCTGCAACTTTCACCACATTGGCATCTTCTTGCTTAATCACGGAAAACATCACAGTGGGAGATAAATTCAACCGAGCTTCTTCCGTGACATCTTTAACCCCATCCACGACCATACCAAGATTACGAATTCTTATCTGCCCGCCCATTGGGGAATTCACCACAACCAGATAGGAGACATCCTCGGTAGATTTCAGTTTACCCACGGAGCGGAAAGCGAGTTCACGGCGGGAACCTTCCGTTTTACCCAGAGGCATTTCCAGATTTGCCAGTTTCAGGGCTTGAACCACTGCGGAGAAAGGAATGTTGTGGGCTTCCAGGCGTTCTGCATCCAATAGAACCTGAAATTCGCGCTGCCTGCCTCCGGAGAGAATAACTCGTCCCACCCCGGTTACCGACTCTATGTGCGGTTTGATGATATCTTTTGCCATCTTCTGGATTTCAGAGGCAGTTCTTCCCGGCGCTTTCACAACCATTTCTAAAACGGGCATAGCCCCAACATCAAACTTCAAAATTTCCGGCAGTTTTGCATCTGTGGGAAGGCTGCCTACAATAGCAGACACACGCTCCCGAATATCCTGCGCTGCCTCGTCCGAGTCCACTTCCAGATGAAACTCCGCTACGACCATTGAAAGATTTTCAAAAGAATATGCGGTGAGGTGCTTCAAACCGCTAATTGTCCCCACTGCATCTTCTATTTTCTCCGTCACCGAATTTTCCACTTCTTCCGGTGAAGCACCAGGGTAGGCAGTGGTGATGAGCACCACGGGGAAATCCACTTTCGGCATCATATCTAATCCGATTCGCACACGGGAGAACAATCCGAGCATAATCAACCCCACAGCAAGCATCAGGGAAAAAATGGGATTCCGCACAAAACCTTCTATCAGTTTCATAAATCTTCTCTCCTTTCTTTCATTGCCTCACGGTAGGATTTCTACTTTCTCCTTATCCTTGAGCAGTTGCACATCCGAAGCGGCAATCACCTGACCTTCACGCACTCCAGAAAGCACCTGAAGGTATTCCTCTCCGATTAACCCTATCTGAATTTCTGTTCGGAGCACAATGTTGTCTTGAATCAGAAATACAAACCATTTTCCCTCCCTTTGAAGAGCCGAATAGCTGGGAATTCTGAGCCCGAAAAGTTTTTCCACCGGCAGGCGAATTTTTCCCGTCGCACCCGGCTTCAAACCGGAATCCTGTTCCAGCCGAAGTTCCACTTGGTACAGACCAGCCGGGTCCGCAGATGGAGCGAGTTTATCCACCACAGCTGAATATTTGCGATTATCCAGATAAAATTCTCCCTTAATCCCTTTTTGCAGACCGCGATAATCGGCAAAGGTTATGCTTGTTCTTACTCTCAGAGGGTGAAGGGAATCAATTTGAGCGACATTGGGCGACATCTGGGCATTTACCAAATCTCCCACTTCCACGAAGCGTGCAGAGATTCTCCCATCAAACGGTGCCCGGACTTCTGCTTGCTCCAGCATCCAGCGTGCATATTCTATGGCAGTTTTTGCCGACTGCACAGCAGCCCTTGCCGCTTCCAAGTCTTCTTTCCGGACGCCTTCCCTCAAAAGGTCCAGATGCTCTTTTGCCCGAATATAATTGGCTTTCACTGCATCGTAAGCCTGCTGAGAAATGGCGCCTTCTTTGAGCAGAAGTTCTGCCCGCTCAAAATCATTCTTTACCTGCTCATATGCCGCTTCTGCCTCACGGAGCTCTTGCGGCCGGGGTCCTGCTTCTGCTTTTGCCAGATTTGCTTCTGCCTGTGCCAGCATGGCTTCTGCCTGCTTCACCTGTAGTTCCAGTTCCTCCTTTTCCAATTCCATAATGACATCACCTTTTTTCACCGCATCACCCAGATCTTTCAGCACCCTGGTCACCCGCGCAGTAACCTTTGCAGACACAATTGCTCTTTTGTCTGGAACAATTTCACCCGTGACTTCCACCCAGCGAGCAATTTCGCCTTTTTCCGCTTTCACCGCAGAAATTTTCCTCGTGGCACCTACCGCATCAGCATTTGCACTCCGATTTTCTCTGACACGCCGACAACTCGCCTCGGCAGCAGTTATGAACATCAGCAAAATCCACAGGAGGCTTTTCCATTTCATCTTGACTTCACCCCGTTTTCCAAAATATCCATAAAATCCCTCACAAAAGTCTGGGGATTTTCTATATTAAACCGCATTTCTTTATGCACCAGAGCACCAACCAAGGAAAATATGATAAAAGAAGCCATATCTGCATCAATTTTGCGGAATTCTCCCTGGCGAATCCCTTCGTCAAAAACTTCTGAGAAAAAAAGGAGGATTTTCTGTTTCTGCTCATAAACCTTCTCCCGCACCTTTCCCTTCACACCGTAAATGTCCCGCATCATCACGGCAAGACCCGTTTTCTGATATTCCAGCACCTGCTCCAGCAGAACGGAGACGCCAGAACGAAGGCGCAAGGTGGCGGTAGGCTGAGAGGCGCTGATTTCCTGAAGTTGTGCCAAGATTGAGTTCATTTCCTCCTCGGCAAGCATAGCAACCAAGTCATCCTTATGGCGGATATATTGATAGATGGTGCCTTTGGCAATTCCTGCTGTTCGGGCGATGTCATCCATTGTGGCGGTATGATAGCCTTTTCGGGAGAACACCTTTCTTGCCGCCTTCGTTAACCGCGCCCGGGTTTTCCCTCTGACCCACATAATTGACCGACCAGTCAGTATAATACTATACTTTTCCCCTCTGTCAAGTCCTCATAAGATTGATGGTCAACTATTCGTGGTTCGTGATTCGTGGTTCGTTTCACGATTCCCGATACTGGGAGAAGCGAAAGAGCCTCATTTGATACAATCGTTTTCAGAGGAGAGAATATGCAGTATCAGATAGATGTTTTATGCGTTGGAGCCCATCCGGATGATGTGGAGGGCGGAATGGGCGGAACCGTCATCAAATTGGTCAAAAAGGGCTATGAAGTGGGAATTCTGGACCTGACCACCGGGGAAAAAGGCACGCGTGGCAGTCAGGCGATCAGGATGCAAGAGGCGCAAAAGGCGGCAGGAATCCTCGGTGTATCCTTTCGCGAGAATGCCAATTTGCCGGATGCGGAGGTTCAAGACCATATGCCGGCAAGAATCGTCGTAGTGGAAAGAATTCGAAAATATCGCCCGCGATTCGTGTTCACTTTCTGGCATCACACCAGGCATCCGGACCACAGGGCGGCGCATTTCCTCGTTACTTCCGCTTCCTACTTCGCCGGCGTGGGTAAATTCCCCGCAGAAGGCACACCCATTCGCCCACAAAAAGTCATCTACTTCCGCGAATGGTATGACTTCCGCCCTTCTTTCATCGTGGATATTTCCGATGTGATTGAGCAGAAACTGCAAGCGCTTTCCGCACACACCAGCCAGTTTGACCCCGGTTGGCCTGACCCTCCTACTATCCTCGCTGATGAAAAGACCAAAATGATGTTTCTGAGCAGAACCCGGTTTTGGGGTTCTTTGATCGGAGTTGAATTCGGTGAGCCTTTCAAAATCCGTTCTCCCATCGGCACGGATGACCCCTTGCCCTTGCTGGAAAGAAGCATCTGGTAAATCAAAATGCACATCGGCATCCTCTGTTATCCCACTGTAGGCGGAAGCGGCACTGTGGCCACCGAACTCGCTTTCGTCCTGATGGAAAACGGCCATTTTGTTCACTTGTTCAGTTATGCCCAGCCGTATCGCCTGCAGAGACCGTTATCTGCCGACCAAGCACTCCATACGCACATTGTGGAATTGCCCGAATATCCCCTATTTCAAAATTTTCCTCATTACGACTTTGCCCTCACTGCCCAGATTGCCTCCGCCATAGACGAATATCAACTGGACCTTCTCCACGCACATTATGCCTTCCCCTTCGGGCTCATCGCCTTGAACGCCTCGGCAATGAGCCAGCGAAAACCCTCCGTATTCGTCACCCTTCACGGCACCGATATTGTCTATCTGGCTGAACGGGCGGAATTCTATCCGTTAATGGAATATACCCTGAAACATAGCGCCGGGATTTCTGCGGTTTCTGACTACCTCGTCCAGCGCACGCTTCAGTTGTTTCCCCACCTGAACATTACCCGGATTCACAATTTCGTGGACCACCGATTTTTCCGAAGAACCAAGCCGGTTCCTCTTCTTTCGGAATTGCGAAAAAAGGGATATTTTATCCTCATCCATATTTCCAATCTTCGCAGGGTGAAAAGAGCACCTGAAACAGTGGAAGTTTTTGCCAGAATACGAGAGAAAATTCCCTCATACCTCTTTATTCTCGGCGAGGGTCCGGAAGAATATGATGTGCGACGAAAAGCAAAAGAATTGGGAATCGCCGAATTTGTCCGATGTGAAGGGATTCAATTGAATATCCCGCAATATCTCTCGGGTTCAGATATTCTGCTACTGTTGAGTTCAGAAGAAAGTTTCGGTCTGGTGGCACTGGAGGCATTGAGTTGCAGTGTTCCCGTGGTGGCAACCCGCGTGGGAGGTATCCCAGAGGTGGTGGATGCTTCCTGTGGAGTGCTTGTTGAAAACTGGCAAGAAGCGGCGGAGGCTGTCTTGGAACTTCATTCTTCGCAGGAGCGTTTTCAAAAGATGAAAAAATTCGCACGAACCCGCGCAATCCAGCATTTCTCCTTCTCCCGCATTTTCCCTCAGTATTCCGCCTGGTACAAAAACGCTCTGAAAAAGTATTCCGGAAAAATTCCCTCTAAATAGCAAACCATGGTTTCCACCTTTTATCCAACTGAAAATGCTTCCTCCTGTTTTATTATAAATATGGAGGTGAAGGGAATGAAGAAGAGTGTGGTGATGATAGTCGGATGTTGTAGTTTATCAGGGTGCGACATCTTTGATACAGAAGATATCGCATTTCCGCCTCCGGAATATAGAGAATTTCCCACCGCCAGGGATTTTCCCTTGAAGTGAATAAGGATAAGGACCTTTTACCCCGCAGGGAGGATTATAAAAGGAATTTTCTTTAACCGTAGGTAAATCCAGTTTCCAAAAATCTTATCGCCTTGCCAGAGCAAAAGGTAGAATTATATGGGAATGCGGGAGAAAAATGCTTTAATTTCCGTCTCCGACCGCACAGGATTGGAAGGGGCGGCAGAGATTCTCTGTCGAAACGGCGTAAACATTTGGGCGAGTCCGGGAACCGCCGCCTACCTGCGTCGTTCAGGATTTCCCACTCAGCCGGTAGAACAACTCACCGGGTTCGAAACCCTGCTCCAGGGGCGCATCAAGACCCTGCACCCGAAAATTTTTGGCGGAATCCTTGCCAGAATGAAAAAACCCGAAGACCTTGCCGAACTGCAACATTGGGGAATTCCCTTTTTTGAATTGGTGATTGTCAATTATTATCCATTTTCCCGGAAAAGGCAGGAAGGGGTAGACCTGGAAACCCTTCTGGAATACATAGATATCGGCGGTCCGGCTATGCTGAGAGCGGCGGCAAAAAATTTCCCTTATACCATCCCTTTATTCCACCCGGATGATTATGTTCCCATTCTGACCAAATGGGAGAGAAATGAACTCACCTACGAGGACCGCCTCCGCCTTGCGGAAAAAGCCTTCGCCTATTCCGTGGAATATGATGCGGATATTCTGAATTATTTGCAAAGCAGGCTTGCTCCCGATTTTCCTCATACTTATGCAATCATCGGAAAGAAAATCCAGCAGACCCGTTATGGGGAAAATCCTCATCAAAGAGCCGCCTGGTATTCCACCTCTCCTCAGGGATTCACCGGACTCTCCCTAATTTCAGGCAAGGAATTATCCTACAACAACCTTTTAGACGCCGCATCGGCTTATCAGTTTTTGTGCGATGTTCCTGAAAAATATTTCTGCGTGGTGATTAAACATACGAATCCCATCGGAGCCGCAGTGGCAGATGACCCCGCGGAGGCGTTTCAGAAGGCGATAGAAACCAATCCGAAAGCAGCATTTGGAGGAGTGGTTGCCTTCAATACCGAAATCACCCCCTCGCTGGCGGAAGCGCTCAGCCCAGTGTTTCTGGAACTTCTCCTGGCACCTTCCATACACCCCGATGCCCTTGATTTTCTGAAGAAGAAAAAAAAGAATCTGCGAATTCTGGTGGGAAACATCGCACCTACAAAAGATTGGGAATTTCGCAGTATCCCCGGAGGTTTTCTGGTTCAAGAGCCAGATAACGTAGAAGAGTCCCCTGCGTCCTGGCGGCAGGTAAGTGGTGAAAAGGTGCCAGATAAGGTGATGCAAGATTTATTTTTTGCCTGGAGATTGTGCAAGAATGTGAAATCTAATTGCGTAGTGGTCGTGAAGGATATGCGCACGCACGGAATTGGTTGTGGGCAAACCAGTCGGGTGGATGCAGTTGCGCAGGCGCTGCAACAGGCGGGAGAAAATGCTCGTGGTGCGGTGCTGGCTTCTGAAGCATTCTTTCCCTTTCCCGATAGTGTGGAAATTGCCGAGTCTGCCGGAATTCGCGCCATAGTTCAGCCTGGAGGGTCAATTCGGGACGAAGAAGTCATTCAGCAGGCACAAAAGCAGAAGAGGGCAATGTTCTTCACCGGCATTCGCCATTTTCGTCATTAATTGGGGTGAGAAGATGAAAATGCACGCCGCTGTAAAACGCTTCCCTCGGCCCGGAATCCAACTGGAAGATGTGGAAGTCCCCACCCCCGGAGAAGGTGAAGTGTTGGTCAAAGTTGCCACTTCTACCATCTGCGGCACTGATTTGCATATTTATCACTGGAATTCTTCCATCTGCTCCCGAATCACACTTCCAAGGATTATCGGCCATGAAATGAGCGGTGAAGTTGTGGAGATCGGTAAAAATGTCACCTCAGTAAAACTCGGCGATTTTGTTTCCGTGGAGACCCATTTCACCTGTGGAAAATGTTATCAATGCCTTCACGGTCAGCCCCATCTCTGCCAGAATTTGAGGATTCTGGGTGTGGATACCGATGGAAGTTTTACCGAATATGTGGTGCTTCCAGAAAAAAGTATATGGAAAAATTCCCTGAATATACCCCCTGAATGGGCTTCGCTTCAAGAGCCTATGGGCAATGCAGTTTATGCCACTCTGGTAGAAGAGGTGGAGGGAAAAACCGTAGCAGTTTTTGGCGGTGGTCCGATTGGTTTAATGTCCTGCTCCGTTGCCAGGGCTTCCGGCGCTTCCCGAATCTTTCTCTCCGAACCCAATGAGTTCAGAAGAAATTTGGGAAAATCTATGTGCGTGGATACCCTGTGCAACCCGGCAAAAGAAAATGTCGTGGAGCGAATTTTGGAGGAAACCAACGGCATCGGCGTAGATGTCTGCTTGGAAATGTCCGGGCACCCGCAGGCATTTCTGGATGCGTTTCAAAGCGTGCGCCGTGGCGGCAGGGTCTCCCTCCTGGGCCTCGGCTTGCCCACGGACAAAATTCCCCTGAATTGGGATGATGAAGTCATCCTCAAAGGGTTAACCATATATGGCATTCACGGCAGACTCATCTGGCAAACCTGGCAAAAAGTGCAGGAATTACTGGAAAGTAAAAAAGTTGACCTTAACCCGATTATCACCGCTCGCTACCCACTCGAAAAAATTACCGAGGCTATGGAACTGATGAGCCGGCAGGAAGTTGTCAAAATTGCCCTCCTCCCCTGACCGACCTCAACACCACTGTACTTGGTTCCGGTATTTCACATCGTGAAAAAATTTGCTTGTGTACGGTTCAGCACTCTTCTTTCGCTATTTATAATGGCTTCTACTCTCACACTCGGAAGCATGAGTGGAGATAATATCAAGGAACGCATCCACCGCATTTCATCTGGCGCGTAGCCAAAACCCGCAATAACCATAATGCCTCCGCTGATGGGCGTTCGAATCACGGGACATTCTACTATTCTGTGGTCTACGATTATGCAAGCGTATTCGTTTAAGTGATTTTGAGTAAACTCATAAACTTTTTTCGCACCATCGGAAGTTAAACGAAGGCTTAAAACTTCTTTTCCGAGAACATCTTTTTCTACGGTTACCATTTCCACATCCTTGTTCGCAATGATTTCAGAAAGCGAGCGAGCCCTCTCCTCGGCATCATTCGGAGGCAATTCCTGAAGAGGGATTTTTCCCGCCCCCACCACACGAAACTCCCCTTTTGATTCAAGAAGCGTTTCCATCTGGTCGTTGGAATAATTAGTGGTGATGGAAAACACAAATTGCCCCGGTTCTTTTTCCTGAATAGGCGTGTATTTAACATCCAATAGTTTCAGCCGTTTTTCTAAAATCTTCTTCACTTCCATCCGGGTCTCCCTTGAAATTTCTACCTGCTCCCCCACAGGGTGAATATTCACGACAACCGAAACTTTCTCTTTTCCATCCCCGCAAGTTATCAAAAGAATTAAACAATTAAAAAGGAAAAATCGCATGCCGTTTCTGATTTTATTTCTTATTCCCTTCATCCAATTCCACATCTAACCCAAGGGAAAATGAAAGGAAGTCGACCCCAAATCTCCCATGGGCATTGGCAGGCAGGGTCAATTTTGTGATATGTTACTATTTCTGTGGGTATGGAGGCTCCACAATCAACAATAGTAGTGTTTGGATCCACCAGGTAAATTCCTGTGTCACTACTGCATTCGCAATGATGTGAAATAAGTACCCTTGTTCCTATGATAGTGATAGTACAAGTAACAGGAGGAGTAGGAATCCGACCCCAACCCGGAGAGATTTTAATTGTGCGGCAGGGAAATGTATAGCGTGTTTCTCTCCAGCCCTCGTGATATTTAGCGACGCATATTATTTTTTTACAGGCGCCGTCGCATTTGCAGAGTTTGAGTTGGTTTTCCACCCAGGCATACATTTCATCCGGGTCGTGGAATTTGCACACCACTCTTTCCGGTCGGTCGCCCCGTTTTGGACAAACCACGCAATAGGCTGTGGGGTCATCTTCGCAATTCCCCGGTCCGCCCGGTCCGGATGCCGCAGGCACAATGAACCCGCATCCGGGACAGGTGCAGCCGGTGGTGGAGCAGGGAGGAGCAGGCACATCCGGTGGAGGTGGAGGAGGAGGTCCGGGAGGTTCCACTACTCCTCCTCCCCCACCGCCACAGCCATATCCGCCTAATCCGGGTATCCCTGGTCCCATCGTCACCGGCACCGGGCATCCTCCCGGGGATATTCCTCCATTGAAGAAGGTGAGGGAAAAACGACCCTGAAGGTTTCTTCCCAGTTCGGGGTAATAAAAGGCGTTCTTGAAACTCAAAAGACCGTGACTTGCCCCGTTCCGCCAGTTGCCCATCC
>FWPU01001851.1_pt1 | contig 61132 bp, 53 predicted proteins | sample 2228361 | NCBI WGS metagenome assembly FWPU01 (sample SAMEA103939777, study PRJEB20133) | metagenome
CTATGGCGACGGCTACGGGAAAGACTTCCGTATCCTCAACTTGCGCGACGAAACCGACGAAGACAAGACTTACCTGCTTCTTTTGGGCAATCTGCTCTCGTTCTACGAACAACTGCGCCTGTTCCAGGAGCAGGCCGACGGCCTGCGTCCTTACAACCTGGAAAAGCCGCTCTGGGTGTTTGTGGGCAGCACGGTCAACGCCGTGTATAGCGAGAACAAACAAAAACGTAGCGATGTGTTGACCGTGGCGCGTTTTCTCTACCATGTTTTGAGTAGGCGCGAATGGGCCATTGCGGGCATCGAGAAACTGCTGGCCGGCAAAAGCGGCCTGGTCACACCCGACGGGATGGACCTGTTCGCTGGGCGTTTTCCCTACCTGCGCGAAACCGGCCTGTCTGCCCCCGCCCTGTACGATGACATCCTGCGGCAGGTTTTCCGCGCCCCGGCTGTCAGCGGCCTGCACCTGTGCGAGATCAAGAGCGCCGCCGGCGAACTGGGGCTGAAGGCCTCCGGCGCAGAGGAGTATTTTGGTTTGATTTACATCGGCGACACGTCCGAATTCAAGAAACTGGTGGAAGCCGATGGCGCCGGCATCACGCTGGAAGAAGACGCCATCGCCTCATCGCTCTTTACCGGCATCAACCGGCCGGATACGCCGCTCAACATCCTCATCGGCGCCAAGAAATTCATGGAGGGTTGGAACTCCTGGCGCGTCTCGAATATGGGGCTGCTGAACATTGGGCGGCAGGAGGGGGCGCAAATCATCCAACTCTTCGGGCGCGGCGTGCGCCTGCGCGGCAAAGACCACTCGCTCAAGCGCAGCGCGGCCATCTCCGGCAATCACCCTGTCCATATCAGATTGCTGGAAACACTCAACATCTTTGCCCTGCGCGCCAACTACATGGCCCAATTCCGCGACTATCTCGAACGCGAAGGGGTGGAGACGGAGCCAGTCATCGAACTGCCGCTCTTTGTTTGGGCGAATGAACAAGCACTTCAGAGCGGGCTGGTGGTGCCGCGTCCGAAGGAAGGCTGCGACTTTGCCGCCGAGACCGTGCTGATGCTCGCCCCCGATGAGAACATCCCCTTTCAGGTGGACTTGTCGGTCAAAGTGCAGGCGCTCGAAAGCAGCGCCATTGGCCTGCAAGACGCCCGCGTGCAAGGCGGCAGCAGCAGACGCCTCTCTGCCGAAACCCTGAACCTGGTGGATTGGGAACAGGCCTACCTCGACCTGCTGGACTACAAAGCCAGAAAGGGCTGGAACAACCTGGTCATCCGACCCGAAACCCCGCGTGCGATTTTGGAAAAGGCAAGCTACACGCTGATCGCCGATTCGGCGGTATTTCAGCCGGGCACCTTTGCCGATCGCGTGCGCTTGCAGGAAGCGGTTGCCGCAATCCTGCGCAAGTATCTGGACACGTTCTACCGTCACGCCCATGAACGCTGGGACAGCCAGAACCTGGTCTATCGCCCGCTGGATATAGACGACCCCAACCTGGCCTTCAACCGCCCCAGCGTGCAGGAGAAGAAGGCCGCCTACGCTGTCCGCATATCTGCTTCCCGGAAAGAATTGATCGATGCCATTGACAAGTTGAGCAAGGATATGAATAGACTCATCAACGAGGAAAACGACAGCCTGCCGCGTATCCACTTCGACCGCAGCATCTACCTGCCTTTGTTGCTCAAAAAAGGCGATGTGATCGCTGCAGACCCGCCGCCGCTGGAAGAGAGCGAAGCGCGATTCGTGCGCGACCTGAAAGCCTACTGGGAAGCCGAAAAAGACAAATCGCTGGCGGGCAAGGAAATCTTCCTGCTGCGTAACCTGAGCCGCGGCAAGGGAGTGGGATTCTTCGAAGAACGCGGCTTCTACCCCGACTTCATCCTGTGGATTGTGGACGATCAGCAACAGCGCATCGTCTTCATCGAGCCGCATGGCATGCTGCATGCCAAGGCCTACATCCACGACGACAAGGCCCACCTGTGGGAGCGCTTGTCTGACCTGGCCGGAGAGATCGGGCAACGCACTGGGCGGCACGACATTGCGCTGGACTCCTACATCATCTCGGCCACATCTTACGCTGACCTGTACCAGCGTTACGATGATGGCACATGGACTCAAGAGAAATTTGCCCAAAAGCATATCTTGTTCCAGGAACGCAATCAGGGTTATGACTATATCGGGATATTGTTGGACAGCTAACAACGGGTTGCAGCCGACGTTGCTCCGCTGCGCTCCGCAACGCGGCTGAACCCGACCGTTGAAACTGTCGAAAAAGTGGGAAGCGATTCGCGAAAAAACGCAAGGTTCGGTATACTCCAGGCAAGCACAGAGAGTAGAGGAACCCATGCCCAAATTCAAGCCTGCAACTACGACCAGATGATAATGCTGCCCATCTCGCTGGAAGCCCAACTCGTCCCCGGCAGCCTGGAGTACACCATCAACGAAGTGGTCGAAAAGCACGTTGACCTCTCGGCGTTCGACGCCCGCTACAACAACGACGAGACCGGCGCGAGTGCCATCCGCCCCAAGATATTGCTCAAAATCATCCTGCTTGCCTACGCCAGGGGGATGCTCAGTTCCCGCGAAATGGAACGCGCCTGCCTGGAAAACGTCACCTTCATGGCGATGGCCTGCGGATACACCCCCGACCACAGCACCATCGCGACGTTCGTCTCTTCGATGCAGGAGGAAGTCAAGACCGTCTTCTGCAACGTACTGCTGCTGTGCGACGAGTTGGGACCGCTGGGCGGCAGCCACTTCAGCCTGGACGGGGTCAAACTCTCGGCGAACGTCTCCAAAGAGTGGAGCGGGACGTTCGATGAACTCAAACGCAAGCGCGATAAGTTGCAGGAGAAGTTACAGCAGGTGATGGACGAACACGCCCGGGCAGACCAATCCCCGGAGTTGGACGCGCAGCGGCTCAAAGAGCGAGAGCAGCGTCTCAAGCGTCAGGTCGAACAGCTGAACGAGTTTCTCGCCAGCCAGGAGCCCAAGCGGGGCAGCGACGGGAAGGAAATCCAGAGCAACGTGGTGGACAACGAATCGGTCAAGATGCCCACCGCGCATGGCGTCCTCCAGGGCTACAACGCCCAGGCGCTGGTCGATTCCAAGCATCAGGTCATCCTGGCGGCGGAGGCCTTCAGTACGCAAGACCACGAAAACCTGCAGCCGATGCTCCAGGCGGCGCAAGAAAACCTGGGCAAGGGAGACGATTACTTCAAAGACAAGCAACTGACCGCCGACAGCAACTATCACAGTTTCGACAGCCTGACCTTTTGCGAGTCCGCAGGCGTGGACGCCTACATCCCCGACATCCAGTTCCGTAAACGGGATGAGCGTTTCGCCGAGCAGGAGCGCTTCAAGGATGGCGTCCATGGCAGACAGCGGACGGTCAAGGGGCGGAGGTTGTTCTCCGCGCAGGATTTCAAGCGCGACGACGCCGGCAGGTCTACATCTGCCCGAATGGCTTCAGGCGGGAAAATGCACCCGCCGAGAGCATAGATTGCCCCCAGTCAAGTCCGGTGAGCGGCGGTCCGTCCGCACGCCCGGCGGTGAAAGGGTTTTTCGACAGATTCGTTGGGCGGCAATGGCATACAACGCAATAGTGGGGTACAATTATGTGGAACAAATCACGAGTGAGGATGAATCACGCCAGGAAAAGGTACTGCTCCAAAAAGTGGCGATGAACTAAAACAGAATGTGGTTGCCCTGGCCCAAAGAATGGGCTTGAAGGCAGAGACAGAAGTCAAAGCAGCAAGAAGGCTTTGGGGCCAGCGACGCTACATTGATGTGGTCATTACAGACGAGAAAACGGGCAAACGTTTGGGGGTGGAATGTAAATACCAAGCCACATCGGGTACAGTGGAAGAGAAAATACCTGCCACCATTCAAGATATTGCTCATTGGCCGATCCCTGGTATTGTAGTCAAAGATAGTACAGGGAACACTGTTCTGTATTTGGCGTCGGCAGCGGAGCGTCAAGTTCACCGCCGAGGACGCCGAGGATTCATCCAAATTCTCCGCGTCCTCCGCGCCCTCTGCGGTGAAAACTTGGCCCAAGGAAACTCGGCGACCTCTGCGCACTCTGCGGTAACAATCATCACCGCCGAGGGTGCTGAGGGGCGCACGGTGTGTAGCGCAAGGGCTCCTTGCTGCGCGCACCCTCAGCCTGCTCAATTTGAGGAACCGGAGCGGGCAGGAGATCTGTAAAGCAGAACCCGTCACGGGACACCGTCTGCCCGACCTGCACCGCAATTTCACGGTCGAACATGGGTCCCGCGAAGCAGAAGGTATGAAACTCACCGCGTTCACCGCACGGATCCACCGTGGGCGGCAACTTCGAGAGCAGGTGCGCGTCGTAGTTCCGCCCCGCGAAGCTTTCGGGAAGTTGCCTGGGATCGACACAGGTCAACACCGCCCGCAGGCCGTCCCGCAACATTCGGCGGGCGAGGGCCGGCGTCTCGCCGGGGGAACACCAGAGGGGAAACCACGGTTCGATGCCGGTCCCGGACAGCATACGAACCCGATAGTCCCGCACATCCTGCAGAAACAGGTCGCCGAAGGCCACGTGGGTGACGCCCGCCTGCCGCCCCAACCGGATAGCCTCCCCCATCCGTTGCTCGTACTGGTCGTTGGAACAGGGAAACGGCAGGAAAACCGGCCACAGAGGCAGCCGCGCCGCCACAGCCTGCGCCTCCACCAGGGCGCGGCGAACGGCGTGCATCGCCACGCGCCCGGCTGCTTCGTTAAACGTCGTCAGCAGCCCGACGATCTCCACTTCCGGTTGTTGGCGAAGGACGTGCAACGTCCAGGCGCTGTCCTTCCCCGAGCTCCAGGAGAGCAGCACGCGGCGCAGCGTCATGGGGTCCCCTGGGAAAGACCTCCCAGCACGGGGGCACCGGAAGCGGTCACCCGGACAGGTTGGGGCAGGCCGTCGGGCAATGGGTGTACTTCGGGGTACAGCGCGTGCGCCAGGATTTCCAGGCTGTCCACCAGCCGGGGTCCCGGGCGGCTGAAGTAATGGGAACCGTCCGCAACGTACACCCGTCCCCAGCGAACCGCAGGCAGGTTCCTCCAGCCGGGAATGGACTGCAACCGCGGCACATCCTGCAGGGTGCGCTCCACGCTGAAGCCGCAACACGCGATGAAGACCACCTCCGGCCGCCAGGCCAGCACTTCCTCCCAGCGAAGCGTCCGCGACGGCCGACCTTCCTGACCAAGCCCCTCGATGCCCCCCGCCAGCCGGACGAGTTCCGGATTCCAGTGGCCACACGAAAACGGCGGGTCGAGCCATTCCAGCAGAGCGACCCGCCATCGGCGGCGAAGACCGGCCGCCCGTGCGGCGACCGCCTGGATCCGGGATTCCAGGGCGGCCGTGACTTTCCCGGCGGTGCTGTCCAAACCCACTACGGCCGCAACCTGCCGAAGACTGCCCAGCACTTCCGGAAGCGACTGCGGCTCCAGGTTGATCACCCGAGGACGACCGGAAAGGGCACAGGCAGCGGCTCGAACCTCATCCTCGGCCACGGCGCAGACGTCGCACAGCGCCTGGGTGACGATCAGGTCGGGTCGCAGCGCCTCCAGAGTCGGCAGATCCAAGGTGTACAGGGCTCGATTCGTCCGCAACCGCCGGCGAACCAGGCGATCGATTTCGGCGCTGGCAATCCCGGTTGGAATCAGGGTTCGGGTGACCTTGGGCAGTTGCCTGACGAACGGGGGGTGGTCGCATTCGTGGGTAACACCCACCAGTTGAGCTTCCAGTCCCAGCGCACAGACGATCTCGGTGGCACTGGGAAGGAGCGAGACGATCCTCACCGCGGCTCCCCTGACTCAGGGCATTCCCTGCGCGCGAAAGGGTGCCGGTTCGTGCAACGCGGGAAAGGCCTTTTCGGCGAGCGCGAGACCACCGAAGAGGGCTGTTGAATAAACCGCATCGCCGAGCAGCGTGTGGTGGAAGAACGGAATCGCCGCCACATAGCAGGCCACCAGTCCTTCCCACGTCTTCGGATAGCCGAGTGCCCAGACGCCAAGGTTGGACAGGACGAAGAACAGGACCGATGAGGCCAACACAGCCCCCGCGATCGGGGCCACTGTCCGGCGGGTCCGCAGGCGGAACCCGAGGCAGACAATCAGGGCGAAGCTTCCATAGACCACAGGGAGGAGGCGGTGCAGGCCCAGGGACAGGTTGCCGCCCAGCAGGCCGATCGCCAAGTCGCTCAGGGCCATCGCCGCCAGCGGCACAACGAAGGCCGCGCGCCGGTCGGCAAAGCATGCCCCGCCGAAGAGGGCGATCGCCCCGATGGGCGCGAAATTGGGCGGATGCGGGATCAGCCGGGATCCGGCCGCCGCCAGGATCATGCATACCAAGACAACAAAACGAACACCGTACATGCGTGCTCTTCTCCTTCCGGGGGGCTGAGTCGGTATTCTACCCGATCTCCCCGGCAAATCGGGTTGGACCACGTCAGTTGCCTGCAGAAATGAACTCACCCGGATCGGACGGCCCAGCAGTCCTCATGCCTTCTGTAGCAACATCGCCAAAGTCTTTTCGATCCGTTTGCGCCGGGTGTCCTCCTTCTTCGCTTCCTCAATCCACTTCACATACTCGCGCTGATGCGATGGAGGAAGTCGCTGGAACACGGATTGAGCGGCTGCATCCGCGCGCAGCGCCCTGCCCAGGTCCGGGGGGATCTCGACCGTCTTGCGGGACAACAACTCTTTCATCCCAAATCCTCCTGGTTGAGCGGCACTCCGACGTGAGAAATCGCCAGTCTCACACGTAACCCTGGTCTTCGTAGAAGCTGAAAGCTGCTTCCGTGAGCGCAGCAAGCTCTTTAAACAGTGCCTGGTCTGATGCGGCAAAATTGAAACATGACTTACCTTGCATACGCTTCTTCAGCGCAGGTGACATCGATTCAGCCAACCGCGGATTCAGATAAAGGGGCATCAGATGATAACTTACATAGCTCTTCTTGATCTGGATGCCTCCGAACCACAAGGGCTGATTGTTGCTTTGCATATGTTTCGTGTACACAGAGAGCTCATGGTCCTGGTCAATCGCACAAACAAGCCTTCGGGCAAAAGGCTGCATCAATGCGGGCTGAACAGAAGAAACAGACGACGTCAGTTGCGGACTGATCAGCCTCAATCACGACCCTCCTCAGAAAGCTGAGAGTGTCTTCCTGCGGCTGCGCAAGGCCGAACGGCGAAAAGATCGCTGACAGGAGAATCATGATCACGGCTCTCATGGGCATGGGCGCTCCCGACGGTCCGAATGCCGCCTGACGATACAGTGCATCGTCTCAGATGTCAGGCGGAGTCCCAAGGATCAAGCAAAGCCGGTCGCACGGGAGTCCTGGATCGGCGAAAGCTGCGCAACGGCCGCTGAGCCGGGGAGTCGTGGACGGGGCCGTGTTCCTTCCTCCTTCTCCCTGCGCCTTGACTTGACGCCAAGGCGGAAGCCGTCTAATCTCCCGCTCTGAGGAATCGCCGGGGCCAAGGGGCTGCGGCGTCGGATCCTCGAGTTTGACACCAGGACGGCTGGATGAACGGGAAACCGGTGTGAAGCCGGTGCTGCCCTCGCAACTGTAAGCGGGCCCGAACTCCACACACAGGCCACTGTCCGCCGCGGCGGGCGGGAAGGCGTGGAAAGTAGTTACCCGCAAGCCAGGAGACCGGTCCAGCCGCCCCTCACACGCCTCCGAAGGGGAGGCAAGGAGGAAACATGCTGACCCTCTCTTCCCGCCCGATCCAGGGCGAAACCCGGAACTTCAGTCTAGGGATGACCCCCCGGCTGCAGGCGTCCGCCTGGTGGAAATAGGCCGGGCACCGGGGCGCCGAGCCGCCCCGCCCAATCTCTCCAAACCAGCGGGATTCCGCACTGCTTCGGGAGATCATCCAATGAACAGACTGAACGCACTTGTTTTCAATACCCTGTTTGTACTCAGCTTTCCGGTCCTGGCGACCGCCGGCGAACCGGACGCCGCCGCTGAAAAGCCGCGCCTGCAGGCGCCGCCCGAGACCGTTACCGTCACCGCCACCCGGACACCCGCCGAACTGCGGGAGCTGGGACGGGCCGTCACCGTGGTCAGCCGTAAGGATATCGCCGCCTCCGGCGCCCGCACCGTCGCCGACGTCCTGGCCGCCCTTCCCGGCTTCTCGGTGGCCCAGTCGGGCTCGTTCGGAGGTCCCACCTCCGTTTTCGTCCGGGGTGGTGAAAGCGACTTCAATCTGGTGCTGATCGACGGTGTGCCGGTGACCCGGCCCGGCGGCGAGTTTGACTTCGCCAACCTTTCCACCGCCAACATCGACCGCATCGAGATTGTCCGCGGACCGGGATCCGTTCTCTACGGCACCGAGGCGGTATCGTCGACGATCCACATCATCACCCGCCGCCATCGCTCCGGCTCCCGGCCGTCCGGGACCGTCAGCCTCGAAGGGGGAAGCCACGGGACCTTCGGCACCTCGGCCGCGATCCAGACCGGATCGGAGCAGATCCAGTTCTCCCTGGGTGCCGTCCATGTGGATACGGACGGGATCTTCGACTTCAACTCGGCCTGGCGCCGCACCGAGCTGTCCGCCGCTGGAGCGTTTCTGCTGGGTGCACGGTCAACCCTGGCGGCCTCCCTCCGCTACAGCAGCGCCCGCCAGCACTTCCCCACCGACTTCACCGGTGCGCCGGTGGATCCCAACGACTACCGAACGGCCCGGGAACAGGTTTACTCGGTGAGCCTGCAACACCGGCCTTCGACGCTGTGGGACACGCGCCTGCTTTACGGCTACCACCGCAACGACGCGCTCAACTTCACCCTCGAGGACGGGGTCACGGACTTCTACTCCGACCTCTTCGAGGCCGACGACGACCGGCATTACCTCGACTGGCAGAACACCCTCTTCGTGATCCCCGGTCATGAGCTGACTGCAGGCCTGTCGTGGAAGCGGGAGGAGTCCCGAACCCTGGCCGAGACCCGGCGCAGCGCCGGGCTGTATCTGCAGGACAGGATGTCCTGGGGAGACCGGGTGTTCGTTACCACTGGAGTCCGCTTTGACGGCAACGACCGTTTCTCCAGCTTCGTCACCGGCCACGTGGACGGGGCCGTCCTGGTGGCGCCGGGTGTAAAGCTGAGAGCCGCCGTCGCCAATGGTTTCCGGGCACCGGCGTTCTCGGAAATCGTGGGGTTCCCGGCCTTCGGAATCACCGGCAATCCGGGCTTGCGCCCGGAAAAAAACACGGCCGTTGAGTTCGGTGCGGACTGGTTCCGGGGCAACCGGGTGCACCTGTCAGGCACCGCGTTCTTCAACCAGTTCTCGGACCTGATTGAGTTCACTTTCCTGGGACCGCCGGGAGAGCCCAACTACGTCAATGTGGAGGCGGCGCGGAGCCGTGGCTTCGAGCTGGAGGGGACAGTTTCCGTCAGCCCCGGCGTTCGCGGAGGGGCGGCCTACACCTGGAACCACACGGAAGTGACGGATGCCGGGACCACTCCGTTCGGCAACTTCGAGCTGGGGAAGCCACTGTTGCGGCGCCCGCGTCATCTGGTGGGCCTCTGGGGAAGCTGGGAAACGCCCCGGATACGGTTGCGGATGGACCTGCGCTACAAAGGGAGCCGGGACGACCGGCAGTTCTTCCCCGACTTCACCAGCCAGCGAGTCAGTCTGGACGGCTACTGGAGCCTCGACGCCCGGCTGGAGTTTCCGGTGGCGGAGTACCTGGACTATGGACGGCCCCTGTCCCTGGTGCTCCGGGGCAGGAACCTGCTGAACCACGGCTACACGGAGATTGCGGGCTTCCCGTCCCCGGGCCGGACGCTTTACGGCGGGCTCGAGTTCGGCTTCTAGGCAAGATCCCGGGGTCGCGAGGCCAAGGGGTGGCGGGGGCATGCGGCAACCCCGCCATTCCCTAACCTCCGCCCGCCGACAGCGCCGCCTGGATCCGCTCCTCAACCGTCTTCTCGGCCCCCGGCTGGTAGCCGTCCCAGCGGGCCAGGATCTTGCCCTCGGCATCCAGAAGGAAGGTCAAGGGGGCGCCGGTCATGGAGTAGTCCCGAAAGATCTGTTCCGTGGCGGCCCCCACCAGGACATCGAAAGTGTATCCGCCGGTCTCGATCCAGCCCGGCACCAGAGGATCCTGTTCCGGCACCACATTGATCGCCACCATTGCCAAACCCTTGTCCCGGTACCGGCTGTAAATGTCCTGCAGATGCGGCAACTCCGCATTGCAGGTCGTTCAAGTCGGGAAGAAAAACGCCACCAGGGTGACCCGATCGAGATAGTCGCTCAGCCGGCGGGTCTCGCCCGACAGGGTCCGCAGTTCAAAAGGCTTGAACTCCCGCATTGCCTCCAAATCAATGGGAGTGCCCTCAGGAGGAGTGGTTCCGGTGCACGCGGCCGCCACAGCCGCCGCCAGTCCCAACATCCATCCGATCCCGCATCGCAATGGTCGGTGCCGTGCCATGGTCCACGAATTTACCACGTCCCCGGCATCTTTCCTGCGTCACCCTGACGGACGGCGGTCTTTCGTTCTAGACTTGACCCCACCATGCAGGCATTTACCACCCTGATCGCGGCAGACGAATTGGCCAGTCGCCTGCACCAATCGCACTGGCGGGTCTTCGACTGCCGGTTCTCCCTGGACGACCCCCAGCGCGGCCGGCGGGATTATGCGCTTTCCCGGATCCCGGGCGCCGTTTACCTGCATCTGGACGAAGAGCTCTCCGCGCCGGTCAAGCCAGGAATCACCGGACGCCATCCCCTTCCCGATCCGGACCGCCTCGCTCGGCTGCTGGCCCGCCACGGCGTGAGCGGCCGCTCCCAGGTGATCGCCTACGATGACGCCGGCGGCTCGGTGGCGGCAAGACTTTGGTGGCTGCTGAAGTGGCTGGGCCATGACGGGGTGGCGGTGCTGGACGGAGGCTGGTCGGCGTGGCTGGAGCGAGGGCTCCCTGTCGAGTCAGGTGCCCCTTTACCCGGTCCGCGCCCAACGGGAGGAGAACTCCAGGTCCGCCTGCGGGCCGGGATGGTCGCCGGCGCCCAGGAGATCGAGCAACTGGTGGCCTGCGGACGCGCGTCGCGCCTGCTCGACGCCCGGGCAGCGGAACGCTTTCGCGGTGAGGTCGAGCCCATCGATCCCGTGGCCGGCCACATTCCCGGAGCCCGTAATCACCCCTTCGTGGGAAACCTGGGAGCCGACGGCCGCTTCCTGCCGCAGGCCGAACTTGCAGCGAAACTGGGAGCGCTGTGTGGCAATCTCCAGGCCGAGGAACTGATCTGCTACTGTGGTTCCGGCGTCACCGCGGCCCACAACGTCCTCGCCTTCGAGCACGCGGGTCTCGGGAGGCCAAGACTTTACGCAGGATCCTGGAGCGAATGGATCACGGACCCGCAACGTCCGGTCGCCACGGGCGGCTGACCGGAAGGCAGAGAGGAACAGGCGATGCAGCCGATCTACATTGCGTCCTATCACCAGTCGGAATTCGGGAAACTCTACGACCTTTCAGTCGCCCAGATCCTGCAGCGTGCGGTGGAAGGTGCCTGCGGGAATCTGGGGATTCCACCGGCCGCCCTGGACGTGGCCTCCGTGGGTGCCACCTGCCACTTCTCCCTAAACCGCCAGGGTCTGCTGGCCGGCTTGCTGGCGGGAATCCCGGGTCTGGAGGGCAAGCCCATCGAGGCCGTCGAGAATGCCTGTGCGTCCGGTGGACAGGCGGTGCTGTCGGTGATTCAGAAGCTCCAGCTGGGATGGGGAGAGGTGGGTGTGGCGGTCGGCTACGAGAAGATGCGCGACGCTGCCGGCAAGGCGGACGGGAAACTGGTGGGCGAGGCTCTGGGCTACTTCTCGCATCCGGACGAGCGGGAGGGAAAGACGTATGTGTTCCCTCATATCTTCGCCGAGATCATGCAGCAGTACATGGACGCCCACGGCGTCACCGAACGGGAACTGGCGGCGGTGGCGGTCCAGGAATACGCCAACGCCCGCCATAACCCCTACGCCCAGATGCGGCACGTCGAGCTGTCCCTGGACCAGGCCCTGGAAATCGGCGGGCTCAACCGCTACGTGGTCCCAGGCTTGCCCCTGAAAACCTACGACTGTTCGCAGATCTCGGACGGCTATGCGGCATTGATCCTCGCCACTCCGGAAGGCCTGCGACGGCTGGGTCTGCATGCGGACGACTGCGTCGAAATCGCCGGCTACTCCCAGGCCACCGATCCCCTGCGGCGTACCTGTCGCGATGTGCTGCGTCCTGCGGGTGCGATGGCAGCTATGGGCAAGGCCTATCGGATGGCCGGGGTCGGCCCTTCGGATGTGCAGGTGGCGGAGGTGCACGACTGTTTCACGGTGATGGGAGCGCTGGCGGCGGAGGTCCTTGGGGTGGCCGACTGGGGCGGCGGCGCCCGCTACTGGGCGGAAGGGTTGGCGGCGGTGGGCGGCCCCTGCGCCATCAACACTTCCGGCGGACTCATCGCCAAGGGGCATCCCATCGGCGCCACCGGGATCGCCATGATCGGCTGGTGCGCGTGGCAACTGCTGGGGCAGGTCCCCCCTCCCCTGCAGGTACCAAATGCGCGGCTGGCGGCCACCTTCAACATCGGCGGCCCGATTTGCGCCTCGGTCTGCACGGTGCTGCGCCGGCACGGCTAGACTCTCCCGGCCGGGCAGCCGATGTCTCACCGGCTAGCCGCATGTACAATGGGCCGGTGGACCTCTACTCGGAGATTGTCAGGATCCGGGAGCGGGGCGAGGCTGCGGCCTTGGCCACCATCGTCCGCCGTCTGGGGAGCACTCCCCGCAAGGATTCCGCCAAAATGTTGATCCGTGAGGACGGCACGACCCTGGGCTCGGTGGGGGGCGGTTGTGTCGAGGCGGAGGTTTGGCAAACCGCCCGCCAGGTGATCCGATCGGGCAGAGCGCAGCTGGTCCGTTACGAGCTGACCGAGGAGGATGCGGAGAACGAGGGTCTGGTCTGCGGAGGTACTGTGGAGATCTTTGTGGAGCCGATTGTTCCCGACCCGCGGCTGGTCATTCTGGGCGCCGGACATCTGGGCCAGGCGGTATGCCGGCTGGCGGCAGGCGTCGGTTTCCGGATTACCGTCATCGACGACCGGGAGGCCTTCGCCAATGCCGAGCGCTTCCCGGATGCAGAGCGGATCCTGGTCCGTCCCCTGGAGACCGCCTTGGAAGGGGTGGAAGTCGGACCGGCAACCTACCTGCTGATCGTGACCCGCGGTCACCGCCACGACCAGATCGCCACCGAACAGGCGATCCGCACGGCGGCTTGCTACATCGGGCTGGTGGGCAGCCGGCGAAAGATCAAGCTGATTGTGGAAGCCCTGCTGGAAAAAGGCCATCCTCCGGAACGGTTTCGCAACCTTTACGCCCCCATCGGGATTCCCATCGGTTCGGAAACCCCTGAGGAAATCGCCGTCAGCGTGGTGGCGGAGCTGATCGCGGTGCGCAAGGGAGTGCACCAGCGAAGTCCCAAACAGGAATTCATCCAGGAATATTTGGGACGGTCTTTAGCCGGCCAGGATCTCCAGGCAAGCCGTTAAGGCTTTCGGAGATTCCGGCTCGGGCCTCCGGTTTCTCCGGCGGGCTGCCGGTTTCCACGTCCCCAGGCGGCCCTCAGGAATGCCCTCTCAGCGACCCTTTCGCAGATTTCGCAGAAAAGCTTGCAACTCAAATGGAAAAGCGGTACAGTGACCGCAGGCGCACCATCCCATTCGGTTGCGTCCCTCCGAGGAGACAGGGGGGTCAGGCCTGTCCCAACCTGGCCCCCCTTCTCCAACTCCACTCTCTCCGCAATCTCCAGCCCTCGGTCTTCCCGGAGCGGGAGATTTCCCGCGAATCCAACCGGATACTTCAGCAAGAATGGTGCCAAGCTGGACAGCTGCCGGTTCTGCAACAGATAACTGGCTTCAGATGCATTACTTTAGAGCCGCAGCCGGGAGCGCCCCGCCCCTTCTCCAGTCGCCGAGGCGGTTCACGATATTGAATTCGGGTTCGGAAATTTGAATACGGTTTGGCCGGCCGGGCGACCTGCCGGCAGTGCCGTCCGGTTATCGCTCCCCGACCGGCAGGTCGGCACCGCCGCCGAGCCCGTCTCAGGAGGATTTCACCGCGCTTCGGCCGCGTGTGTAGCGGACCACGGGGTCGATCCAGGTGGGTATGGTCTTGTCCGGACCAACCACCCGGGAGGCGGGGATGACCACAACACCGCCCTCGGTCACCGTGAAGCGTTTCCGATCGGCTTCCAGATCGTACCCGATGACGGTGTCAGGCAGAATCGTGCAGTACTTGTCGATGATGGCCCGCCGGATCCGGGCGCGCCGCCCCACTTCGACTCCGTTCATCAGCACCGACTCCTCGACGTGGGCATAGCTGTTGATTCTGACCCTGGGCGACAGGATGCAACGGCGGACATGGCCGCCGCTGACGATGCAACCCGAGCTCATGAGCGAATCCAGGACTTCGCCCCGCCGGGCGCCTTCCCCGGGGTCCGCAAACACGGTCTTGGCCGGTGGAAACGGCGGCTGGTAGCTGCGCACCGGCCAGCGGGCGTCGTAGAGGTTGAACTGGGGATCCACCGAGACCAGGTCCATGTTGGCCTCATAGAAAGCGTCCAGCGTCCCAATATCGCGCCAGTAGGGAGGCACGCGGTGGTTTTCGTCCTCGAACTCATAGGCCAGGATTCTGCGTTTCCCGATCAGCGACGGCAGAATCTCCTGGCCGAAATCGCGCATGTTGTCATGCGCCACCGCCGGAATAAGGTCTTCAAAGAGGGTCTCCTTGTTGAAAAGGTAGATTCCCATGGAGGCGTAGATGGAGTCGGGCTTGCCGGGAATGGGGCGGGCCACCTCGGGCTTCTCGGCAAATTCAGTGACCTCGAAGCCGTCGTTGACCTGCAGCACCCCAAACTGACGGCTGGTGGAGATCGGCATCTCGACTGCACCGATGGTCACATCCGCCTGGTGCTCCAGATGGAAGGACAGCATCTTCGAGTAATCCATCTTGTAGATGTGGTCGCCCGCCAGAATGAGCACGAAATCGCGGTTCTCCCGTTCCACGGTGTAGATGTTCTGGAAGATGGCGTCGGCGGTTCCCCGGTACCAGCTCTCGCCGTACCGCTGCTGGGCCGGGATGACTTCGATGAATTCGCCCAGTTCGCTGGGCAGCATGTTCCATCCCTCCTTGATGTGACGGGCCAGGGACACCGACTTGTACTGGGTCAGCACGTAGACTCTCCGGATCCCCGAGTTGATGCAGTTGGAGAGGGTGAAGTCGATGATGCGGTAGATTCCCCCAAAGGTCACCGCAGGTTTGGCGCGGTTCTCGGTCAACGGGTGCAGGCGCTCGCCTTTGCCTCCGGCGAGAATGAAGGTGGTCAGCCGATCCAGTTCCCGAAGACCGACACTGTGCTGGGAACGCTCCATTGAAACGGCCATGAATGCTACCTCCTCAGGCTCGGTCCAGTTCCGGCTCGCCGCCAGCAAGCTCGTCCCAACTCTGAATCAGAATACCCGAGAGGAGTCGGGAGTGGGGAGCCGGGAGTCGGGAGTCAGGAGTCGGGAGTCAGGAGTCGGGAGTCGGGAGTCAGGAGTCGGGAGGCCCACAACGCACCTAGGTCCCTGTTCAGCATGCGGCGGCCGGACCAGCGAGAATTGGCTCCATCCCAGCGGGTGAGCACCCCGCTCCCGGAAAAGGGTCTCTTGACTCCCGACTCCCGGCTCCTGACTCCCGACTCCCGACTCCTGACTCCCGACTCCTGACTCCCGACTCCTGACTCCCGACTCCTGACTCCCGACTCCCGACTCCCGACTCCCGACTCCTGACTCCCGACTCCTGACTCCCGACTCCCGACTCCTGACTCCCCTCCCGACTCCCCTCTCCCGCCTCCTGACTCCTGACGCGGTGCTAGCATAGACGCCATGGTTTGCCGGCATGCCCGACCCGGGCACGCAGTCGCCCGGCTGGGCGCGGCGGCCCAGCCGTTCCTGCTGGTTCAGGCTTTCCTCTGGGCGGCCGCCGCCCCCGAACCCTGCCGCGCCCCGGTGGCCGGTGATCCCCGGGGGAACTACGTCGTACCGGGGGTCCAAGGAGAGATCGTGTACCGGGAGATCGACGGTGCCCGGCTTGCTCTCGACGCCTTCAGCCACCCCGACGGATCTCCCCGCCCGGCGGTGGTCCTGATCCACGGCGGCGCCTGGTCCGGTGGAAGCCGCACCACCTTTGTCAGCCAGTGGTTCGAGTTCCTGACCCGACTGGGGGTGAACTGGTTCTCGGTGGACTACCGGGTCGGTCCCGGGGCAATGCTGGAACAGCAGCTTTCCGACCTGGAGGCGGCAATTTCCTTCATCGTCTGCAACGCGAACAGCTTCGGGGTGGATCCCCACCGGCTCTTCCTTATGGGTGAACACGCCGGCGGGTATCTGGCGGCCCGGGTTGCCGCCGCCCGGCCCCAGCGCATCCGGGCGCTGATTCTGGTGGGAGGCGTTTACGAACCGGCTGCCCTGCGGGAATGGGACACCAGCGAGTCCCTTCGGCGCTTCTTCCTGGCCGGCGGCTCGGCGCCGGACCAACTCCCGCTGAACCGGATCACCGTCAGCGGGATACCCCCCTTGCTGCTCATCCATGGAACCGCCGACTCCGAGGTGCCCGTGAGCCAAGTCCACCAGTATTGCGAGAGCGTCCGCCAGGCCAATGGAGAGTGTACGGTTTTCGAGGTGCAGGATGCAGGACATCGGCCGGAGAACTGGTTGCCGTCGCAGCAGGAGTATCTCGAGTTTCTGGCCGGCTGGCTGCCGCGGTGGGCCGGCACGCTGCAGCCCTTCCCGGTCTATCCCGACCACCCCAACCTGCAGAAGGACATCCCCTTTGCCCGCCGGGACGGGCCTCAGGGCGAGACGCTCCTGCTGCTGGATGCCTGGGTGCCGGACGGAGCTGGACCCTTTCCGGCGGTGGTGCTGGTGCATGGTGGCGGTTGGGAGGCCGGCAGCAAGGTGACCTATCTGGCGCCCTTGCTGAAGCTGCTGGCGAATTCCGGGTTCGCCTGGTTCTCGGTGGACTACCGGCTGACGCCGGAGGTGGTGGTAGGAGAGCAGATCGAGGACATTCGTCGTGCCGTCCGCTGGGTGCGCTCTCATGCCCCGGAGTACAGGGTGGATCCCCGGCGGATCGTTCTGCTGGGGGAATCCGCCGGGGGCCACCTGGCCATGCAGGTCGGCCTGGATGCCTGCGAGGGTCAACCAGGGCACCCGGATCCGGTGGAACGGGAATCCTGTCGCGTGACGGGAATCGTCTCTTTCTACGGGGTCTACGATTTCCTTCCGCTGGTGAGTGACGCCGGTCCCCGGTCGTTCCTGGTGCGCCTGCTTCGCCATCGGGAATGGGACCAGACCGGCCGGGAGCTGTTGCGCCGCTTCTCACCCTATTACCTTGTGTACGAGGGGATGCCGCCGGTTCTGCTGATCCACGGCACCGCGGAACGGTTGTGGGAACAGGGCCGGAGAATGCACGAGCGGCTCCAGGAGCTGGGGGTGTCGTCAACCTTCGTAGCCCTCGAAGGCGCTCCGCACGGGCTCGAAAACTGGGAGGGCCGTCCCGAATGGTCGTACCGCGAGGCACTGGTGCAGTGGCTCCACCGCACCCTCCAAGACCGCGGTCCCCTGCCCTGACCTGTTAGGATGGTGGCGTGCCGGAAAAACTGATCCTTGCCAGCCCCCGGGGGTTCTGCGCTGGAGTAGTGCGAGCCGTCGACATTGTCCGCATCGCGCTCGACCTCTACCAGGGCCCCCTGTATGTCCGCAAAGAGATCGTCCACAACCCCCATGTGGTGGACGAGCTGCGGAAGCGCGGGGTGATTTTCGTCAACGAGCTGGACGAGGTCCCCGACGGTGCACGGGTCATCTTCAGCGCTCACGGGGTGTCCCCCCAAGTCTGGGCTGCCGCCCGGCGGAAGGGGTTGCGGGTGATCGACGCCACATGTCCCCTGGTCACCAAGGTCCACCTGGAAGCCCGCCGTTTTGCGGCGGCGGGTTACACGATCGTCTTCATCGGCCATGCGGGCCATGAGGAGGTGGAGGGGACGATGGGAGAGGCGCCGGAACGGATGGTGCTGGTGACCTCGGTGGAGGATGTGGAGCGCCTGGAAGTGCCCGATCCCGAGAAGCTGGTTTACCTGACCCAAACCACCCTGAGTCTCGACGATACACGGTCCATTGTGGAGGCACTGCAGCGCCGCTTCCCCGCCATCCAGCCTCCTCCCTCTGAAGACATCTGTTATGCCACCCAGAACCGGCAGGAGGCGGTGCGGGAGTTGGCCCAAAGGGCGGATCTGATTCTGGTGGTGGGAGCCCGTAACAGCAGCAACTCCAACCGCCTGGTGGAAGAGGCACGGCGTCACGGCTGTGCGGCTTGGCTGATCAGCGACGCCAACGACATCCGGCGGGAGTGGCTGGCGGATGTAAGGGTGGTGGGGCTCACCTCCGGCGCTTCCGCACCGGAGAGGCTGGTTGAAGAGGTGATCGAGTACTTCCGCCGCTCGGGAACCGCCGTGGAAACCCTGGTAACCCGTCAGGAAACCGTCCAGTTCGCCCTCCCCTCCAGTCTGCGCCGGGACATGGTGCAGTTGTCCTCCCCGGATCCCCAAGGCTGACGGCGGGCCGCCCCAACCGGCTTGCGAGGCTCCGGCGATGCCGATAGAATCCGCCTCCGTGACCGCTCCGGCCTTCCCGGTCTATCCGGTGTCCACCCTCCGGGATCTGCTGTTCGAGGCTGAACTCCGCTATGGCTGCCGGGAAGCGCTGGCAGAGAAACAGCAGGGAGTCTACCGGCCCATTTCCTTTTCGGAGCTCCGGCGGAAGGTGGAGGCCCTGGGCACTGCCTTTCTGGAAATGGGTTTCGACCGGGGAGACCGGATTGCAATCCTCTCCGAGAACCGGATCGGCTGGGCCGTCACCTATCTGGCCGCGGTGACCAGCGGTCTGGTGGCAGTCCCCATCGACAAGGAACTGAAAGAACATGACATCCGGCACATCCTCGCCTTCTCCGGTGCCCGACTGCTCATCACTTCCGGTGCTTTCGTCCGGTTGGTGCGCGACGAACGCGCCGGTCTCAGGGACCTGCAGGCGGTCGTGAGCCTGGACGGTCAGGAGCCGGACGCTGATGCCGGAATCGAGCAGCTCCTGGCGCTTGGTTTCCAGCGTCTTGAGGAGGGTGATCGGCGCTGGCTGCAGCGCACGGTCACACCGGCGGACACCGCCGCCCTGATCTTCACCTCGGGAACCACAGGGGCTGCCAAGGCGGTGCTGCTGTCGCACGGGGGAATCGCCGCCAACATTGTCGGCGTTTCCTCGCACGTCTCCATCGGACACCAGGATGTCCTGCTGTCCGTGTTGCCGCTCCACCATACGTATGAGTGCACTGCCGGTTTCCTGACGGCGCTGTATCAGGGGGCGGCGGTCTATTACGCGGAGGGACTGCGCCGGATTGCCGACAATCTGCGGGAGTCCCGGGCCACGGTAATGCTGGGAGTTCCCGCCCTGTTCGAGAGCATGTACCGGCGGCTGGAAGCGGGAATCCGGGAACGGGGTGCCCGAAAGTTCGCCCTGGCGAAAGGTTTGGCGGGCATCGGGCGCCGCCTGGGGCTGGACCTCCGCCGCCGGCTGTTCGCTCCCATCCATGAGCGGTTCGGCGGGCGGCTGCGGCTGTTGATTTCAGGAGGGGCGGCCATCAACCCCGAGGTCTCCAGGGGATTTCGCCGTCTCGGCATCGAGTTCATCCAGGGCTACGGCATGACAGAGTACTCTCCGATCATTGCCGTCAACCGCGTCGACCGGTACTGCGACGAGTCGGTGGGCCTGCCGTTGCCCGGGACCACGGTGGAGATCATCGACGGTGAGATCGTGGTCCAGGGTCCCTGCGTGATGCAGGGCTACTACCGGAACGAGGCTGCGACCCGGGAAGCCTTTCGGGACGGCAGGCTGTTCACCGGAGATTTGGGCTACTTCGACCGCAAGGGTTTCCTGCACCTGTCCGGACGCCGCAAGTCGGTCATCGTCACCCCGAATGGCAAGAACGTCTATCCGGAAGAAATCGAGGCGCTGCTGAACGAGAGCCCGTACATTCTGGAGTCTCTGGTATGGGGTGGACCGGACCCTGACCCGGCCCTCACCGAGGTGCAAGCCATCCTGGTCCCGGACCTGACGGCATTCGATCGGGAATTCGGACCGGTGGTTTTCGAGGACGCCCGGGTCAGTGAGGTGATTGCCGCCGAGGTAAAACGGGTCAACCAGATGCTGGCCGGCTACAAACGGGTGAAGAAGTTCACCCTGCGCAGGGAGGAGTTCGAGAAGACCACCACCCGAAAGGTGAAAAGGTATCTTTACACGGCCCGTCCGGCACCCCACCGGGTGGGCAGATAACATAACCCATCGGCAACGACGGTAAGACACCATGGCAGCCATCCTTGAAACCTTTCCCAACCAGTATCCGGGGCGTCCCTACGAGGTTCACATAACCTGCCCGGAGTTTACGGCGGTCTGCCCTCGAACGGGACAGCCCGACTTCGCCACCATCCGGATCACCTATGTGCCCGACCGCAGGATCGTCGAGCTGAAGTCGCTGAAGCTGTATCTCCATTCTTACCGGGACCAGGGGATCTTCCATGAACACGTGACCAACCGGATCCTGGACGATTTCGTCGCCGCCTGTGAACCTCTCCGCTGCGAGGTGGTGGGTGACTTCAACGTGCGGGGAGGGATCAAGACGGTGGTTACCGCCAGATACGAGAAGCCGGAAGCCTGAATGATTCGGATGCGGCGGCGACCCGCCCCAAGGAAAGGCCACACCTCCTGATGCTGCGCAATCTCATGCTCCGCGCCGCCGCCAACCCGTTCCTGGTCGGTCGGCTGGCCACCTTGGGCCGGTACTCCGGCCTGTTCCGACGTTTCATCGCCGGGGAGACAATCGAAGAGACCATCGCCGTGGTGCGGGACCTGAACCGCGGCGGCATCCTGGCCACCCTCGACCAGCTTGGAGAAGGAATCACCCAGGAGAGTGAGGCGGTGCGGGCCACCGAAGGTTACATCAACCTTCTGAAGCGGATCCGAGCCTCAGGGATCCAGTCGACGATCTCCATCAAGCTGACCCAGCTCGGCCTGGAAATCGACCGCGATCTGGCCCGGCGACATCTCACCTGCATCCTTGAGGCCGCCTGCGAACTGGGCAACTTCGTTTGCATCGACATGGAGGGCTCGGCCCACACCCAGGCGACGCTTGACCTTTTTCGGGAGGCCTTTGACAGCTTCGGCCGGGAGCGCGTGGGGATCGTCATCCAGGCCTACCTTTACCGCAGCGAACAGGATGTGAAAGACCTGTCCGCCCTGGGCTGCAACATTCGCCTCTGCAAAGGCGCTTACATGGAGCCGCCGGACGTGGCTTTCCCGCGCAAGTCGGAGGTCAACCGCAACTTCTGCCGGCTGCTGGACATCATGCTCCCCTCGCCGGCCTATTCCGCCGTCGCCACCCACGACGACGCCATGATCCGCCATGCTCTCCAGACGATCGAGCGTCACCGGGTCAGCGGGGATCGATACGAGTTTCAGATGCTGTACGGGGTACGGCGGGAGCGGCAATGGGAACTGGCGCGTCAGGGTTACCGGATGAGGGTTTACGTGCCGTTCGGCACTCAGTGGGCACCCTACTACATGCGCCGGCTGGCGGAGCGCCCGGCCAACCTCCTGTTCATCGTCAGGAACCTGTTCCGCAGGTGAAGCAGCCCCCCAGCCCATCGCCTGGGGAGGCACTCCAAGACTGCGCTGAGCAGAGTCGGCGGTCGTCCGCCGGGCTAAGTCCGCAGCGAGCCGCCGAACTTGCGGACGTAACGCTGCAGGTTCCGGAAGTCGTCAAAACGTTCATCCGGATCCAACCCCTGAATCAAGGAATCGTCTCCCCGCGGGACGGAGAGCAGGACCGGAATCCGGTAGCGGCGGGCGGCCTGGCCGAGGTCTGCTCCGCCGGCGACGCCGGCCGCCCGTTCGTCCGAGTAAAGACAGACCATGGCCACCGGTTCGGTCTCCACCATCTGGGACATGGTGCCCAGCGGGACCTTGTCGCCGAGATAGAGGGTTTCCCAACCCTCGATTTCCAGCATTCGGGTCAGAAAGGCCAGGGGCAGGCGGCAGCCGGAAACCGGTGAAGCGCAGAGAACCTGCCTGCCGTTGGGCCGCCGCCGGATCAGCCGGGGAGCCAGATGGGTCAGGGCCTCCTCGATCAGGTTCCGGGCCAGCAGCGACTGGCCTTCGCTGAACCCGTTGATGGCGGGGGACATCCCCGTCAGCCCAGGTACCGGCGCCAGCAGTTCCTCATAGATTTCCTCCAGGGTCATGCCCCGCAGATAAAGGCGGTCGAACAGGCCGCTGATCTCGGATCGCTGGTTCTGGACCGCCAGGTAAAGCAGCAGCTCCCTGACCTTGTCGAAATTGCGGCAGTTCAGCCAAACCTCGAGGTCGGGCTCCTGCCACTCGTTGGTGGAAAGCAGACCGGTCGCCTCGAAGGCCCGCTGTCGCTGGAATTCGATCAGGTCCTCCAGCCGGAAGCGGCGGTGTCCGCCCGGAGTTCGGACGCACTTCAACAGGTCCAGATCGGTCCACCGTTTGACGGTGGACTCGCTGACGTTCCACATCTGGGCCACTTCGCGGGTTGAATAACTGCGTTCGGACACCACGACGCTCTCTCCGGCTGATTCCCGTGGTGCGGGGAGCTGGATGATACCACGGCATCCGGGATGGCGTCAGGGGGTGGATGAGCCGCCCGGTTCATCGAACAGATAGGCGAGCCGCCCCCGGCCGGCCTGCGGTTCCCACTTCATCAGACGTGCCTTCCAGCGGCCGCCCGACGGCTCGATCTGGACATAGTTCAGTTCCTTTTCCGCGGAGAAAACCCAGTCCTCGTTGAAGACCCGGGTCCACGTGCCCGAGTTGAAGTACTCTGAACCTTCCGCCAGACGCCACAGATCGGGATCGTGAGTGTGTCCCATCAGCACGAAGCGGGCCCCGGTGACGCGCTGGATTTCAGCGGCACAGCGGCGCAACCACTCCCGCTCCCCATGGCGTGAGCGGCGCAGGCCGGCCAGATACCAAATGACCAGGCCGGCTGCCTCCAGCAGAAAGAGCCAGCGGACGGTTTCCGCCACCGCCAAGATCTCTGCCGGCATGGCCTGGAAGAGTCGGAGCACCGACCCCGGGATCACCAGCGGAGCCGCCGACAGCAATCCCCCCAGCAGGGCTACCGCCAACAAAGCCCCCGCCGCCAACGGGGTCCGGTAGGGTCCCATCAGCCGTCGGACCAACACCCATTTCCAGTCGCTGCGCTCCCGCAGCAGCGGCGGTACGGTCAGCCTTTCCAGTTCCATGACCAGGCTGTGTGCCGCTCCTGCCTCAAGCTGGAGGCGCTCACCCACCTTCGTGGCCAGGGCTTCCCGCCGCTGAGCGTGGCTCTGCTCCCGCAACCGGTAAGCGCCGGGCGGCAACATGCTGGACTTGCTGCGCAGCCGCCTCATCATCTCCCGACCCTGCGAAAACACGAAATGGAGCGCCCGCCAGGGGTGGTGGAGCACAAACCAGCGCAGAAACCGGGTAGCCGGCTTGATGTTGTCGGCAAACGGCGAGTCGGTTTCCACCTGGTTGAACAGATAGCGTACAAACATCGAGCCGAGCGGCAGTTCCACGTCGTCGAGATCCTGTTCCGACCTGCCCTCCACAAGCGGCAGCCGGGGATCGAGCTGGTAGCGGAAGCTGTTGAGAGCGTCGAAACGGTGCCCGTGTTCCACGTACACCAGCCCGTCAAAGTAGAACCAGGTTTCGATCCGGAGGTTTTGGGCCGCAGCTTTTGCCTGGCGCGGGGTCAAGCGGCTGCACAACACCTCCAGCAGGGTCTGCTGAACCTCCGGGTAAGTCAGTTCAATGTCGTGGTTGCCGGTCACAATGACCACGGGATAGCGGGCGGCGAATCGGGCCAGGGCGCTGAAAAACTCCTGGTGCCCGTCGGCGATGCGCCGCAGCTTCCAGCAGGTTTCCCGGCCTCCCGCCTTGAGCCCATAGCGGGGGTCCACCCGCAAGGACTCGGAATCCGGCACCGCCAAAACCTGGAGGAAGTCCAGCAGGTCGCCGTTGAGGATCAGCGTCCAGTGGAGGCCGCCCCATACCGTCTCGTCCAGGTAGGAGTCCACGAACACCGAGAACTCATGGTCGAAGAAGAAGTCCTCGCGGGGAGACACCCGACCGGTCACCGGATCTCTTCCCTCCCCCAGGTGGAAATCACTGAGGACCAGGTATCCCCGTCCCTCCGGCATGGCGCCCCATTATACGGGCTTGCCGCCGGGCCGGAACCACGCAGCTTGAACTGACGGGAGGCCGTTCGGGAGAATGTTTCGATGACCTCCCTGCAGCCGCTGATCGAAATGCGCGCGGTGGCCCCCATGATGAAAAATGGCTACCTGCTGGCCTGTCCCCAAACCCGGAAGGCGGCATACATCGACCCCGGCGACGAGGTTGAGGAGATGATCGAGCTCCTTCAGGACCGCGGCCTGGAGCTGGCGGCGATCTTCAACACCCACGCCCACATGGATCACATTTGCGGCATCCGGCGGATCAAGGGGAAGTGGGACGTCCCCATCTACCTCCATCCGGCCGACGAGTTCCTTTACCAGGCGCTCCCCCAGCAGGGTGAGTGGTTCGGCTTCCAGTATGAGCCCGCTCCTCCGATCGACCGGTATTTCGACGAAGGGGATGTCCTTTCACTGGGCCATTTGAGAATCCGGGTTCATCACACGCCCGGACATTCGCCCGGCAGTGTGTCGCTGGAGGTCGACCGGCACCTTTTCTGCGGCGACCTGGTCTTCGCGGGTTCGGTGGGCCGGACCGATCTTCCTGGCGGCGATCCCCGTCTCCTGCTCGGGATGATCCGGGAGAAAATCCTCTCGCTGCCGGATTCCACCATTCTGCATCCGGGTCATGGGCCGGCGACGACGGTCGGCCGCGAGCGCCTCACCAATCCTTTCCTCAACGGCGAACTCTGAGGTCCTGAGGGCCGGTCTTGCCCCAGCGCCCTTGCGCCTCGGCCGGATTCCGCCCCAGGACCCCTGTTGGAAATCCGTTTCCTGCGGGCTCCAGTTTCGCTTATGCTGGGGCATCTCTGATGAACGTGGTCTTCCTGTCTCCCGACTTTCCCTCGAACTACTACCATTTCTGTGTCCGCCTGAGTGAGCTGGGCGCCGTCGTCCTGGGCGTCGGACACACCCCGCTGGACGCTCTCCGTCTTGAACTGCGGAATGCCCTGCACGAGTACCGCCAGGTTGCGGATCTCCACGATTACGGTGAGCTGGTAAGGAGCCTGGGTTACTTCACCTGGCGTCACGGCAAACTTGACCGGCTGGATTCACTGAACGAGTACTGGTTGGAGACCGAGGCAAGGTTGCGGACCGACTTCAACATCGAGGGTCCCAAGGTACAGGACCTGCCCCCCATCAAGCGCAAGTCGGTGATGAAGGACGTCTTCCGCCGCGCCGGAGTGGCCGTGGCTCGGGGCCATGTCTACGCGACGCCCCAGGCCGCCCGGGATTTCGTCGCCGAGGTGGGCCTGCCGGTGGTCGCCAAGCCGGATATCGGAGTCGGCGCGGCGAGAACCTGGGCGATCCGTTCTCCTGCCGAGCTGGAGCGGTTCCTGACCGGCTCTCCGGAAGGCTACTTCCTGGAGGAATTCGTCAACGGCGTCATCCAGACCTTTGACGGGCTGGCGGACCGTGACGGCAATCCGGTCTTTTTCTCCTCGCTGCAGTACAGCCGCGGGATCATGGAGACGGTCAACGAGAACGCCGATATCTACTACTACACCCAACGCCGCCTGCCCGAGGATCTGGAAGCCGCCGGCCGGGCCATTCTCAGGGCCTTCGACGTCAGGGAAAGGTTCTTCCATTTCGAGTTTTTCCGCACCCCGGACGGCAAGCTGCTTGCCCTGGAGGTCAACATGCGTCCGCCCGGCGGGTTGACGGTGGACATGTTCAACTTCGCCAGCGATATCGACCTGTACCGCCGATGGGCGGCGGTGGTTACAGGCACCAGCGTGGACTTCTCCTTCGAGCGCCTCTTTCACTGCGCCTACGTCAGCCGCCGTTACGACCGGACTTACCGTCACAGCCATGAGCAGGTGGTCTCCCGGTGCGGAGGCCGCCTGGTGAACCATCAGCCCATGAACCCGTTGTTCCGGAATGCCATGGGCGACTACGCCTACCTGGTCCGGGCTCCGGAGCTGGACGAAATCATCGCCCTGGCGGAGTTCATCCAGGCCCGGGCCGACCCCTGAAGAGTCCAGCCATGCACATCGAGTATCACCGCTGGTTCAGTCCGCATCTGAACCGGGACATGGAACTGAAGGTTTACGGGCACTACGGCAAGCCGGTGGTGGTTTTTCCCGTGCAGGCGGGCCGCTTCTACGACTTCGAGGGCTTCGGGATGGTGGACGCGGTCCAGGGTCTGGTCGAGGGAGGAAAGGTCAAGCTGTTTACCGTGGACAGCGTGGATTCAGAGTCCTGGTGTAACGGGAACGCCCATCCGGCGGACCGCGCCCGGCGCCACGAAGACTATGACGCCTACATCGTCCGGGAGCTGGCGCCCTTCGTGCGTCACCATTGCGGCGGGTATCCCCGCATGCTGGCCACTGGTTGCTCCATGGGAGCCTACCACTCCGCCAACTTCTTCTTCCGGCACCCCGACGTGTTCGAAGGCACCATCTCCCTCAGCGGCCTCTACCAGCTCCGCATGTTTGTCGGTGACTGCGGCGACGAGCGGGTCTACCTGAACAGTCCCCTGCTTTATCTCCCCAACCTCCACGACCCCTGGTACCTGGATCAGTATCGGCGGAGCTTCATCGTTGTGTGTGTGGGTCAGGGTGCCTGGGAGGACGCGATGCTGTCCGACACCCGGGCTCTGGAGCGGATTCTGAAGGAGAAGGACGTTCCGGCCTGGTTTGACTACTGGGGATTCGACGTGGATCATGACTGGCCTTGGTGGCGAAGGCAGCTTCCCTACTTCCTGAGCCATGTTCCCGGCATCGCCCCCTGAGCCCTGGAGGATCCATGTATCTCGGGATTGATCTGGGAGGGACCAAGATCGCAGCCGGACTGGTGGACCGGGACGGCCGCGTGTCGGGACTGGACACGGAGCCGACGGATCCGGCCGGCTCGGAGGCGGTGGTGGAGCAGCTCATCCGCCTGCTCCGGCGATACCGCCGGCAGGGTGCGCGGGCGGCGGGAATCGGCATCCCCGGAATCGCCGATCGCAGTACCGGCCGGGTTTGGGCCCCCAACATTCCCGGCTGGGACTTCATCCCGCTGCGTTTCCGGCTGGAGGACGCCTCGGGCATCCCGGTCGTGGTGGAAAGCGACCGCAACACGGCTGTTCTGGGCGAGCTGCTGTACGGTGCCGCGCAGGGATGTGAGGATGTGGTGTACCTGATCCTGGGAACCGGCATCGGCGCGGGAATCGTCAGTGGAGGGCGGCTGGTGCGCGGCCACGACGAGATTGCAGGAGCCGTCGGCTGGGTCCCGGTCAGTTTTGAAGGAGAGATCCACCACTTCGAACAGGTGGCTGCCGGCCCGGCGATCGAGCGTCATGCCGGCCGGCGCGGACTGCCTGGAACCGTACCGGAGCTGGCTGCCCTGGCTGCCGGCGGTAACCGCGACGCGGCCCGACTGTTCGCCGACGTGGGCGTCGTGGTGGGAAGCGTCCTGGCGCTGCTGGTGAGCCTGCTGAACCCCCAGCTCATTCTGCTGGGGGGAGGCGTCATCAGGAGCTGGGAGCTGATGAAGCACACCGCCCTGGACGCGATGCAACGGTGGTCGCAGCCGGAAGCGGTCAAGCGGGTGAGAGTGGAGGTCGGCCGGCTCGGGCTGGAGGCACCAGTTCTGGGCGCCGCGGCAGCCGCCCGGTTGGAAGGAGGAAAACTCAAGTGAGCAGCGAGCGTTACCTGGACGAAGCTGATCGACTTCTCGAACGGATCCGGCAGTCCCAGGCCGAGACCCTCCGGCAGGCGGGGGGAATCATGGCCGACAGCATCCAGTCCGGCGGCTGGGTCTACCTGTTCGGCAGCGGGCATTCCGTGATCCCGGTGCTGGACGTGTTCCCCCGCTACGGAAGCTTCGTCGGGTTCCGGCCCCTGATGGATCCACGGCTGATGTGGTTCAACGTGGTCGGTCCGGGCGGGGCGCCGGAACTGCTCTGGCTCGAGCGACGCGAGGGCTATATCGCCAACTTTCTGGCCGAGTATCCGTTCAGCCCGAAGGACTGTCTGGTGGTGTACTCCCACGGCGGCCTGAACGCGGCGCCGATCGAGGCGGCTCTGTACGTTCGGGAGCGGGGAACCCGGGTGATCGCCGTCACTTCGCTGGAAAACCACCGCCGGATGCCGGCGGTCCATTCCTCGGGCAGGAAACTGTCCGACGCCGCCGACGTGGTCATCGACAACTGCGTCCCGCCCGAGGATGCGTTGGTGGAGGTGGGGCAGATCGAGAAGGTGGCGGCCGGCTCGACCCTGGCCGTCGTCGCCATCAGCATGGCGCTGGTGGCGGAGACGGCGAAGGTGCTGCGTTCGAGGGGAGTCCACCTGACAACCTTCGTCTCGCCCAACGTCCCTGGGGTTCCCGCTGGTCATAACCATCAGGTTTTCGACGCCTACCGGCGGCGTCTGCGCGGCGAGTGATGCAGACCGCCGGACGTCTCTACTGGAGTGATCCCCTGACCTGGGCGTCTCACCTGGGGATCTTCGTTTTCGGGATCGCCCTGGCCACGTTGGGGTCGATTCTGCCGCCGTTGTTCGAGTCCATCCGTCTGAATCCGGCGGAGGGGGGCAGCCTGTTTCTCTTCCTCAACCTGGGGGCCCTGCTGGTGACTCTCTTTGGGGGGCCCACCTTCGACCGGTTCGGCTACCGGCTGTTCCTGGTGCTCAGCGCCTCGAGCTGTGCGGTCGGCCTGGGACTGCTGGCCGCAGCGGAGACCTACGGGGTGCTGGTGGCGGGCAGCTTTCTGCTGGGCCTGGGGGGCGGCGGCCTGAATGTCGGGACCAACGCCCTGGTGGCCGATCTGTATCCGGACCGGGCGGCGGTGGCGCTCAACCGCCTGGGCATCTTTTTCGGGCTGGGGACATTTACGATCCCCCTGGTCATCGGCGCGCTGTTGAACCGGCTGGGTCTGGCGGGAATCCTGCTTGCAACTGCGGGCCTGGCGGTACTGACGGCTCTGGTGTTCGGGGTGGCGCAATTCCCGGCTCCCAAGCAGGCGGCCGGCTTCCCGGTAGCCCAGGCGCTCGGTCTGCTGCGGGACCCTCTGATCCTGGTGCTGGCGGTGCTGCTCTTCTTCCAGTCCGGGAACGAGATCACCACCAGCGGCTGGCTGACCTCTTTCGCGGTGGAACGGTTGGGAGCGAGTCCCGGCGGGGCCTCGTTTTACCTGTCGATGTTCTGGGGTGCCCTGATCCTGGGCCGTTTTGGCGCCAGTTGGGCGCTGCAGCGTTTCCCGCCGGCGGCGGTGGTGCAGGTCGGCGCGCTGGGCTCGGCGGTCTCGTTGGGGCTGCTTCTGGGGTTCGGCGGCAGCCTGAGCGGCTACCTGTACAGCGGTTTGACGGGTCTGTTCATGGCGCTGATCTTCCCCACCGTGATCGGGCATGCCTCGAGCCGGTACCCGGCGCTTTCGGGGACAGTGATCGGGGTGCTGATGAGCGTCGCTCTGACCGGGGGAATGCTGGCGCCGTGGGCGGCGGGTCTGCTGGCGGAGTGGGGCGGCATGACGGCGGCGTTGACGTTGCCGTGTGCCGGTTTTCTGGTGGTTTTTGCGCTGCAGGGACTGGCCCGGCGGTACTGAGCGCCGCTGCGGCCGCCCTTCCTCCAGGCGCAAGGTGCCCGGGCCATCCGTAGAACACGGCCGTCTCGTCTGAAGGGCCTGGCTGGTGTTCCTTGGACCAAAACGGAGCCCTGGAGAGTCGCGGAGGGACGACCGAGGGTAGCCCAGGAGGTCACTCCTGGGATCGGGCCGCGTTCCTAACCTGGAGGACAAGTCCCGGAGGGACGGCCGAGCCGCGGTGCCGATCAGCTCGGCCGCCCGGGCGGCCGTGTAGAGATCGATTCGGAGCCCTTTGAGGGCGGCTGCAGTGGGAACCTCGATTGCAGGAGGGAGAGAAACCAGCCGACGTGTCGAGGATGAGCATCACCGGCGCCGCAGTTTTGAGGAGCACTTCTCTGGAGTACCCCGAAGGGGAACGACAACGGCAGCCCGGGGTCGAGCCGTCCGGCGGGACCCCGGGACAGCGACGGCAGCCCAGGAGGGGGAAGCACGCTGAAGGCGTGCGACAAAGCCAGTGGCGGAGGTGGCGTTCGTCTTCCGTCGCTCCCTTTCGCCGGCCTTCCCGATGATCCGCCTGCTCGAGGAGTTCGAGCCAGGCCGGTGACGGCGTCAGACACCCACGGCCTGCCGATCCTTGCCGTCAGGTCAGCCGCGGGTGATAAGATAACCGCCGTTTATGCCCGGGGAGGCCCTCGGGCCGTGAGTTTACCGAGCCGGTGGAGTCGAACGATGGCGCAGCGTCCACGCATTCTCTACGTGGTGGGAGGCAGTTGCTGCCGGGGTTTGATGGCGGAAGGCCTCACCCGGTATCTGGCCGGGCAGATGGTGGAGGTGGAGACCGCCGGACCCTTCGAAGCCACGCTTGATCCCTACTGCCAGTGGGCGATGAACGAAGCTGGAATCGACATTTCCCTGATCCAGGTGGAACCGCTGGACCGCAAACATCTCGGAAACTTCACCCACGTGATCGCCTTGGACCGCGAGGCCGAGGCCTGTTTGGCAGAGCTGTCGGCCAGGCCTTCCGCAGTGTGGCTGCTGCCGGACCCGGCGGCGGTGCGGGCTGCCCCGGCGGAAAGGATCCGCGCCTACCGGGCGGTCCGCAACCACCTCGAAGAGCGGATCAAGGAACTTCTCAAGGAGGCCCTCCAAGTTGCGGCATCCTGACGTTTCGCTTTTCCCGTCTCCTGGCCGGACCATGAAGCTTCGTCTCAGCTCCTGCTCCAGGCTCCTCCTGCTGCTGCTCCTGCTGGCCCAGCCCGGCTGTTTCTGGAAGTTGTGGTCCAAGGAGAAACCGCTGGAGGAGCGCAGCTTCGACGTCTACGGCACCGTGGAGACGATCTCTCCCCAGACTTTGGTCATCCGCACCAAGAAGGGCCCCATCGAGTTCCAGATGGTGGACAGCTCAATCAAGGGGAGCGACTTCGGTCCCGGAGCCTATGTCCACGTTTACTACCGCATCCGTGAGGGTCAGAAGCAGGTGACCATGGTGGTGGAGAAGGTCGATCGCTGAAGTCGTCCCGATGCCCGCCGGCCCCCTTGGTTGTCCCGCCGAAATGGAGCAGTTATGAGTGTCGTGCTCGGACAGGAAGCTCTCGCCGAGATGACCCGCACTTCCCGCCTCGTTTCCCTGTCGATTCTGGTGGTGGTGCTGGTTTATCTGGCGTTGTTGACCCAGGGATTTTTTGTCGTCGGCCACGCCGCTGAGGAGGGCCATGCCGCGCCGGCGGCGTTTGTGCCCTCGCTTTGGGCGGTGCTGCCGTTTGCGGGACTGCTGCTGGCGATCGCGGTGCTCCCGCTGATCCATGCCACCGAACACTGGTGGCACTCGAACCGCAACAAGTTCCTGGTCGCCCTGGGGCTTTCCGCCGGCACGCTGGCCTATTACGGGCTGGTCCATCCGGGGGGGATCGCCGACCACTTCAACCATGCGGCCCCCAGCAGTCCAGGGGTGGATACCATCCGCGCCGTTTTCGACAACGCCATTTTGGCTGAATTCATCCCGTTCATCGTCCTGCTGTTCAGCCTTTACGTAATCAGCGGAGGAATCAACCTGAGCGGGGACCTGCCCGCCCACACCGGGGTCAACGCCGCTTTTCTGGGACTGGGCGCGCTGCTCGCCAGCTTCATTGGGACCACAGGGGCCGCCATGATGCTGATACGTCCGCTGCTGGCCACCAATGCGGAACGCAAGCACCGGGTCCATACGGTGGTGTTTTTCATCTTCATCGTCTGCAACTGTGGAGGACTGTTGTTGCCGATCGGCGATCCGCCCCTGTTTCTTGGCTATCTGCGGGGTGTCCCGTTCACCTGGACCCTCAAGCTCTGGCCCTACTGGCTGGCAGTCAACGGGACCCTGCTGATCATCTACTGCATCTGGGATCGGATCATGCACCGGCGGGAACCGGTCAAGGCCCTCATCAGCGATGAGACCCAAGTCCGGCCCCTGCGGGTCACCGGACTTGTCAACGTTCCCCTCATCCTTGGAGTGGTGCTGGCCGTCGCTTTCCTGGTGCCGGGCAAGCCGTTCCTGGGAACCGCCTTCGTCCCCCCGGTGTTCTTTCGGGAAATGGTGATGCTGATGCTGGTGGTGCTGTCACTGCACCTGACGCGGCCGGAAACCCGGCGCCTCAACCGTTTCGACTACACCGCCATCCTGGAGGTCGCCGCCCTCTTTTTCGGGATTTTCATCTGCATGCAGGTCCCCATCGAGATCCTCCATGCGCGGGGGCCGTCGCTGGGACTGGATACGCCGTTCGCGTTCTTCTGGTGTACGGGAGCCCTGTCCAGCTTCCTCGACAACGCCCCGACTTATGTCGTTTTCTTCGAGACGGCGGCCACCATCCCAGCTACCGGAGCCATGGTCCAGCTTGCCGGCGGGCGCCACATCCTGGAGGCGTTTCTGATCGCGGTAAGCCTGGGAGCCGTCTTTATGGGAGCCAACACCTATATCGGGAACGGTCCCAATTTCATGGTCAAGACCATCGCGGAACAGTCCGGGGTCAAGATGCCGTCCTTTTTCGGCTACATGGGCTATGCATTGGCCATCCTGGTCCCCCTCTGGATCGTGTTGTCCTTTCTTATCTGATTCGAACCGACAGGAGCCGGCGTGATGTCCCGACGAACCGCCATCAAACTCGTCATGGTCCTCGCGTTGGGGGTCGGCTGGCCGCCCCCGGTCTTCCCGCTGACCGGCGGCGGACTGCTGGAATTCCTGCGGGCGCTGGAGACCGGCATCCAGCCGGGCGACCAGTTCCGGGTCTCGGAAAGCGAGCTGAACGCGTTCATCCGCACCGAGGTGGACACCAACCGCGTGACAGCGGTTCGTTCGGTGGCGGTCAGGGTCCTGGAAGGACGGTTCCAGGCGGACATCGAAGTGGACATGGACCAGGTCGAACTGGGGGATTCTGCAAGTGCGGCAGTCTTTCGGAGCCTGCTTTCGGGACGGCAGCGGCTGGCGCTGGAGGGCTCGGTGGAAGGAAACGATGGAGTGGCCAGATATGAGACCCGATCCGCCTCCATCAACGGGATCCCGCTTCCGGCCGGCCTGGTGGACCTGCTGTTGAAACAGTTGGGGGCGAAACAGGATCCCCCCTTCGACCCCACCGGACCGATCCCACTGCCCCGGGGTCTGAAGACCATCCGGCTGGTGCCGGGAACTGTCGAGCTGGGTGGTTGAAAGGACGAAATGGCGAACCCGCTGAAAGCATTCATGGATATCCGCCGGGAGGAGCTCCCGCTGTCCCTGCTGATGTTCCTTTACTTCTTTCTGGTGATCACCTCGTTCTGGGTGCTGAAACCGCTGAAATCAGCCCTGTTCATCCAGCATTACGACGTCTCCGGATTCCACCTCGCCGGCACGCACTTCACGGCGGCGCAGGCGGAGCTGCTGGCGAAGGTGCTGAACATGGTGGTGGCTTTCGGCGCCGTGGTGGTGTTCACCTGGCTGGCACGGCGCCTGCGCCGCCAGCAGATCACCTACGCCTTCCTGGCCTTCATTCTGCCGGCCTACGCCCTGTTCTCACTGATTATCAACCAGCCTGGCGATCTCACCGTTTGGTCGTTTTACCTGTACGGGGATCTGTTCAACTCCCTGATGGTCACCGCGTTTTTCGCCTTTCTCAACGATTCGGTGACCCCTGAGGCGGCGCGCCGGCTCTACGGTCTGATCGTGCTCGGCGGCGTCGTGGGAGGAGCGTTTGGAACCCTGGTGCTGCGGGTCTGGATCGAGCGGATTTCCGCTGCCGACTGGCTTTGGATCTGCGCCGGGATGGCCGTTGTCATCCTGCTGGCGGCATGGGGCGCCGGACGCCTGGTGAGCCGGCATCCGCCGCGGGTGGAAGGCCGGCCGACCGCCGCCGTGGCGGAGCCCGGTCGGTCCAGTGCCGCCCTGGAGGGCGCGCGCCTGGTGTTCCGTTCTCCGTATCTGCTGGCCATCGTCGCCATCGTGGGCCTCTACGAAATCACTTCCCAGGTCCTGGATTTCCAGTTCAAGGCCACGGTTTCCCATTACCTGGACGGCAGCGCCATCGGGGTGCACCTGACCACCATTTACGCCCTCAGCAACTGGGTCTCCCTGCTGGTCCAGTTGTTTCTGACCAGCTTCATCATGACCCGTTTCGGACTGGGCACCGCGCTGCTGGTCCTGCCGGCAGCCATCGCCTTGGGCTCCGCGGGCTTTCTGGCCTTCCCCATCCTGTGGGCAGGCAGCCTCCTCAACACCGCGGACAGCGGATTCGCCTACTCGCTCAACCAGTCGGCGAAGGAAGCCCTTTACGTGCCCACCACCAAGAACGAGAAGTACAAGGCCAAGGCCTTCATCGACATGTTCATCCAGCGGCTGGCCAAGGTGGTTGCAATCGGGGTAAGCCTCGCCGTGACCACCTGGTTCACGGATTTCTCCTCGGTGCGGTGGCTCTCAGTGTTCACGCTGGTGATCGTCAGCGCATGGGTGTTCGCCGCCCGCTATGCCGGCCGGCGTTACCGGGAACTGGAGCACACTGCCGCCGGGAGCGGGTCCCGGCCGGGGGATGCCGGCTGAACCGGGTCAGGAGCACCGGCCGGACGGCGAACACGCAAGTCCTCCGAACCGACCTTGGAGGTTGGTGTCCTTCCGGCAGGGGCCGGGCCCAAGAACGGAGCTGTCCCGGCCCGGTTTCAGTGCGGCCAGCGGAAGGACGAACCCAGCCCGACGAACGAGTCTGGCGCGGCGGAGTTCAGGCCCACCCCGGCGGAGGCATCGAGCTGCCATCGTTCTCCCGCCAGCCAGGTGAAGCCCCCGTCCAGCGAGGTCGCGTGATCGCCACCTTCCGTCGACGCGTCCCCAAACACCTCCACAAACGCTGCCCAACGGCTTGAGAGCTCCAACCCCCACGAAACGGTGTAGAAAAGCCGCGACTCCCGGCCGGCGTTCTTGCCTTCTCCCGGCCAGGTCCAGCCCAGGTTCCAGCCCAGTCCATGGCGGTCTCCCAGCTCATGGGCCACGGAGAACCTGATCGACGGATCCACCGAGCCCGAGCTGAAGGCGGAACTCCCCCAGGGCACACTGAGCCCCACCAGGACCGCCCCCTGTCCGGCCGATTCCGGCCCTCCCCATAACCCCAGCTTGGCTCCAATCTCTCCGTCGCCGACGCCGGATTCCAGGTCTCCAGGCTCGTGACCCAGCCACTGGGCACCGTCCCAGCCCAGCCGGAACTCCAGGCGCCGGAACCACCCCCAGCGCAGCAGGCTCCCCGGAAAACTGTGCCGGCTCTCGCCGTTCACACGCTCCCACGTCCAACCGGTTTCAAACTGCACAGCGCCGGGCGGCACCACCACCGCAGATTCGGTCTGGTCCGGCCGATCCGTAATCATTTCCTCCTGGGCCGCCCAAGCGGCGGCCGGCCACAACCAGACCAGTGTCAGCATCCATTGCTTCCGCAAGGCTGTTTCCTCCTCCCCGACCCAGGACCGGCGAGCGGGCTGGACCAGAGCCGAGCTGCGCCGGCCCGATTTTAGGTATGGCTAAATACTGGCCAAATCCTACAATGGCACCGGCGGTCGTGGCAACCGGGGACTGGTGAGGCGGGTTCCGGACGGGTAGTATGGCCGCCGGGAGACACACTATGGCTCATTCCCTGGAACAGACTGCAGACATGGTGCTGGACCGGCTTCAGATCGAGCTTCCCTCCTGGGGCTTCGCCAACACGGGAACGCGGTTCGGGAAGTTCCTGCAGCCGGCTGCCGCCACCACCATCGAGGAGAAGCTGCAGGACGCTGCGGAGGTCCACCGGTTGACCGGCTGTTGCCCCACGGTGGCGGTTCATGCGGCCTGGGACCTCCCGGGAGGTGTCGACCGGGCTGCCGCCGTTGCCGACCACGCCCGGCAACTGGGTCTGAGGATCGGCTCCGTCAACCCCACGCTGTTCGAGGACCAGGACTACAAGTACGGCTCCCTCGGCAACCCGGACCCGGCGGTGCGGCGCAAGGCGCTGGCCCATATCCAGGAAAGCGTCCGCCTGATGCGGGCGGTGGGCAGCCGGGAATTGGTGCTGTGGTTCGCCGACGGGTCCAATTATCCGGGGACCGCCCACATCCGTCGCCGCAAGCAATGGTTCGAGGAGGGCCTCCGGGAAACCGCCGCCATGCTGCAGCCCGGCGAGAGGATGCTGGTGGAGTACAAGCCCTTCGAGCCCGCCTTCTATCACACCGACATCGCCGACTGGGGAATGGCTTTGCTGCACGCCTCCAAGGCCGGCCCCTCGGCCCGGGTCCTGGTGGACACCGGCCACCACTATCCCACCCAGAACATTGAGCAGATCGTTGCCTGGCTGCTCAGCGAGAACATGTTGGGCGGGTTCCATTTCAACGATCGCCGCTACGCCGACGACGATCTCACCGTGGGCTCCATCGATCCCTATCAGTTGTTCCGCATCTTCTACGAGATCCGGCTTTACGAATGGGAGACCGGTTCCGCCCCGCCCATAGCCTACATGGTGGACCAGAGCCACAACCTGAAGGGAAAGCTGGAAGCCATGATCCAGACGGTGGAGACCGTGCAGGAGATGATGGTGAAAGCGGCCACTGTGGATTTTGCGTCGCTGGTGACCTATCAGAACGAATGCCGCCTGGTGGACGCCGAGGAGTGCCTCAAGGAGGCTTTCCGGCGTGATGTCCGTCCCTGGATCCGTGACTGGCGGCGGCGCCGCGGGCTGCCGGAAGATCCCCTGGCGGCGCTGCGCGCCGGCGGATACGTGGAGCGGATGGCCCGGGAGCGCGGACCGCGACACCGGCCGGCAGTATCCGCCTACGTTTGACGGGAGCCGCGCACCCACTTCTGGTCCGGGAGGACGCCATCCATGTGGTTCCTGAGCCTGCTGCTCGCAATCAACACTCTCGTGCCGGCGTGGGGATCCGACCAGCGGCTGATCATCCCGCGGCTCGCTGCTTCTCCCGGGACATATACCGGGATGGCACTCCTGAACACTGCGGGTGGGACGGCCGCTGTGCGGTTGATCGCCCACGACGCCCATGGGCGGATTTTGCGGGGTGACGGGATCTCCAATCCGGTTCGGCTCGAGGTGGAATCGGGGCACCAGATCGCCGAGCGGGGACAGTCGCTCTTCGGCACCGGCATCGCTCGTGGCGACGCCGCCTGGATGACGGCGGAATCAGCGGCGCCCGGCCTCACCGGGTTCTTCCTCCACTTCGACCAGGACGTTACCTGGCTGGACGGAGCGGTCAGCCCGGCGCCCGCCCGGGAGATCCTCTTTGGGGCGATCCCGCCTCCGGACCTGAATGCGGTGGAGCTGGACCTGGTGAACCCCAATCTCGAACACGCGGCCGTCCTGTTGACCTTGGTGACACGAGGGGGTCGGAGCGAACGCAGCCTGATCATCCCCCCCTGGGGATCCTCACGGCTCCGGGTGGGAGCGGAAATGCCCGTTCTGGAAGGCGATGAACCCGGTTACCTCACTGTGACCTCGCAGGTACCGGTTGCCGGTCACCAGTTGGTTGCAACCGGGGCCGACGCCTGGGCGGTCAACGCCGTACCACGCGCCCAAGCCGCCGCTACCCTGCTCTTCCCACAACTGGCCGTGGGCCCGCTTTACCGGTCGGAGCTGTATCTGGTGCACCTCGGCACCGAGCCTGTCGAAGTGGTGCTCGAGGCCTTCCAGCCGGACGGCAGGGCCTTTGGCCCGGACAGGGCCAACACGAGCCGCGTGATCCGCGGGTTGCGGCCGGGAGAGTCACTGCATGAGGATCTGGAGCAGACGTTCGGGTTTCACGGCGGCCTGAGTACTGGCTGGCTGCGGGTAAGCGCTTCCACTCCCACGCTCTACGGAACACTGGTCTACTCGGTGCCCCGGTACGGAATGGCGGCGGCGGTTCCGGCTGTGACTTCCCCTCAGGCCCGAGCAGTGTTCTCGCATGTCGCCACCAGCCTGGACTACTTCACCGGCCTCGCCCTGCTGAACCCTGGCTCCACCGTGGCCAATTATGCCCTCCGTCTAACGGGTGCGGACAGCTCACCGGTGGGAACGTACCAGGGAGTTCTTTTGCCCCGGCAGCGGGAGAGCCGACTCATCACCGAGTTCATCCCTGAAGCCACAGATCTGGCGGGGGGAGTCATCTGGATCGTCTCGGACAGCCCGCTGGCCATGACCTCGCTCTTCGGGCGGCTCGAGACAGCGGAGCACCGCGGTGTGCTCGCGAACATCCCGCCCCAGTCCCCCGAGCCGGACGCCGGCATGCTGCCGGTCCCGGCGGTCCTCAGTCCGGGGTTGCTGAGGCTGTCGCCGGGCGCCGGTACCAGCTTCTCCCTTCTGGCCGGTGACGAAGCCGTCATTGCAGAAAGCGAATTCATCTGGAAAGTGAACGGCCGTCCGGGCGGAGACGCCGAAGTGGGGACCATCTCGCCGACGGGCGTCTATCAGGGCCCGGCTGCACCGCCTCCGGGACCGGTGGCAGTAACGGTGGAATGGACGAGGCGGGGCATTACCGAGGCAGCGGGGGCCACCGTCGATGTCACAGGCCCCTCCACCCTGCCGGGTTCCGCGCAGTTGGCAGCCCGTTCCCTGTTCCCCGGGGTCTGGTATCTGGCCCAGGCCGGCGACAGCAATGCGAGGATTGTGCGCCAGGACGGCTCGCTGGTGGCCCAGCTCCCGGGCCAACAGATCCGGGGTCTCCTAAGTTGGCGGGCATTGGACGGGAAAGAGTATCTGCTGGCTACAACCAGTGCCGGCAGGCTGGTGCGGATCGACCCGCGTACCGGGCAATCCGTGGTGCTGCTGGAAGGTCTCAGCAATCCCGGCAAGCTCAGTCTCGACCCGCTCACCGGCAATCTGTTGGTAGCCGAAGCGGCCTTCCTGTCCCGCTTTCCGGCCTTCGCTCTGAATCACGGCCTGGGAGCGCTGAGTTACCCGGATCGCCGCCGCGAGGTCATGGTGACGGGAGTCCAGCCGGCACAGTCGGCGGTGGACCCCTGCACCGGCCAGATCTACCTGATCGAGACGGCGGCTGGACGGATGATCCGGTGGGATCGTATCACCGGCCGCAGTGAGACCGTCCGCGAAGGACTGCGGCAGCCTGTCGCCCTGGAGGCGGTGTTCCGCAGGGACGTTTCCTGCCCCGCGGCCACCCTGCTCCTGCTCGCCGAATCCGGCACCGGTTCCCTGAGCCTGTACAGCCCCGTAACCGGCGAGATGACGACCTGGGCTTCAGTCTCCGGGGCACAGGATGTAGAACTGGTGTCAGGACTCCAGCCCGGGCAGGACTACCTGCTGGCGGTCAGCGGGCCGCTTGCGGTCTTCCCGCTGCCCGGGATGTGGACGCCGGAAGCTCCTGCCACTGCGCGCGGCCTGTGGGACAGCCTGCGGCGCCAGGTGCTCCATGTGGGACCCGTCGCTCCCGACATTCTTGCGATAACCTTGCGTTCCGGGGAACGCGCCGGAGCACGCCAGGTTCCTTACCAGCCCCAGCCAGGTGATGTGGTGGAGCCTTCCGGCGAGTACGGACCGGTGTGGCTGCGCAGGGGCAGCCAAATCGTGGGCGCTTTGGTGGGGCCCCGGCGCGACATCCTCTGTCCCTTCGACCGGCTGGAGGGAACCCCGGCCCTGCTTTCCGGCTCTTCCGGAGCAGCCCGTCTGAAGGACCCCCGCACCTACCTGATCGGGGCCGAAGGTGATCCCGGGTTCCCCAGCCTACAGCATCCGCAGGCGGTGTATCGGCGGACCGCACCGTCGGACATGGTGCAGACGGGAGTCTGGTCTTTCGAATGGCCGCAGGAGCATACGCTGTACCTCCGCTTCCCGGCTCCCCTGAAGACCGGGGCCACCTACCGGATCCGATTCGATGAATCTTTCCTGCCGGAGATCATCTACCATCACGATCCGCAGCGGAATCGCAGCGAGGCGGTCCAGATCTCCCAAGTCGGTTTCCGGACGGACGACCCCGTCAAGTGGGGTTATGTCTCGACCTGGATGGGCGATGGGGGCGGCGTCGGCCTGCCCGCCGACCTGAACTTCCATGTCCGGGACGAGCACGGAATGGTTGTCCTGTCCGGCCCCGTGGTTCTGAACAAGGCCGCCACCGACCGGACCGAGGACCCGTACAACCGTAATTACAGCGGCATCGACGTCTACCGGCTCGACTTCAGTGCCTTGCAGCGACCGGGGGTCTACCGGGCCTGTGTGGACGGGATCGGGTGCTCCCACCCCTTCAGAGTCGGACCCGAGGTTTGGGTGCAAGCGTTTCGCCGCTCAGCCAGAGGGTTCTACCACCAGCGGAGCGGAATCCAGATCGGACCTCCGTTCACCCGTTTCGAACGGCCGCGACCGTTCCACCCTGACGACGGGATGGTGGTCTACCATTCCTCCGCCACCCTTGCGGACACCGGCAACGGCCTGGACGCCAACGGCAACCGTGACGGGAACTTCGGCGATCTGGTTGCCGGGATGACCGCTGAGCCCGTACCCGAAGCCTGGGGAGGATATTTCGACGCCGGGGACTGGGATCGGCGAATCCAACATCTGGAAGCCACCCGACTCCTGCTGGAGCTCATCCTGGCCTTTCCCGGCGCCTTTGCAGACGGTCAACTCGACCTGCCCGAGTCGGGCAACGGCCTGCCGGATCTGCTGGATGAGGCCCTTTGGGGCCTCGATGTATACCGCCGGATGCAGACGCCTGCCGGCGGCATCCGGGGAGGAATCGAATCCGCCGAGCATCCCCGCTATGGGGAAGCGAGCTGGCAGGAGTCACTGCCGGTGATGGCGTACGCACCGGATGTTTGGAGCAGCTACATCTATGCCGGGGTGGCGGCACGGGCCGCCGTCGCCCTGCAACAGACGGAACCGGGACTGGCGGCGGTTTATCGGGAAAGCGCACTGCGTGCCGCTGCCTGGGCGGAAGCTGAATATCCCCGGTGGCTGCAGTCGCGGCCGTCCCAGCCCGCGGACCCGGAGGCGGTTGCCAACGCCCTTAACGAGGTTCGGGACTCCCGTAACCTGGCTGTCCTGGAACTCTACCGGCTGACGGGCGAGCCCGAATGGCACCTGATCTTCCTGGAAACCACCAAGTTCACGAGCCCGGCAGCGGATCCGGCGGTGTGGCGCAGTCACAACCAGCGCGACGCTGCCTTCCTGTACTGTCAGCTCGATCCTGCCCGCGTCGACGCCGCTGTCCGGACCAACGCCTGCAATGCGATCCTGCGCGAAGCCTCCCGCTGTGTCCAACAGTCCCAGCGGACCGGCTTCAACTGGACCAAACTTGATCCATGGGAGCCGGTCGGCTTCGGGAAGCTGACGGTACCCCAGGCGGTCACCCTGGTCCGAGCGCACCTGTTGACCGGCGATCCCGAATTTCTCAGGGCTATCCTTGCATCGTGCCAGACCGGGACCGGAGCCAACCCGCCGGGGATCTCGTACACCACCGGGATCGGCTACCGGCAACCGCTTCACCCGCTGGTGGTGGACCAGCGGCGCACCAACCAGGACCCTCCGGAGGGGATCACCGTCTATGGCCCGTTTGACATGGAAACCTTCGCCCCGGGACACTGGGCCGTCCGCCTGATGGCGCCGGCGCTGTACCCGGCTGCGGATCGCTGGCCGACGATGTCGGCCTATTTCGACATCTTCCTCTTTCCGGAAGTCACCGAGTTTACGGTCATGCAAACCTTGGGACCGACTGCCTATGTGTTCGGATACCTGGCGGTCCGATAGCGGAGCAGACGACATGGATCAACTGAGAGCAGAGCGCCTGCTGGAGCTGGTGGAGGCGTTCGAGGGGCGCAGCGTGGGAATCCTGGGAGACCTGATCCTGGACCGTTTCATATGGGGGACCGTGGAGCGGATTTCCCCTGAAGCCCCGGTTCCGGTGGTGGCGGTGCAGCGGGAGACCGAATTGCCCGGCGGAGCGGCCAACGTGGCGGCCAACGTGGTGGCCCTCGGAGGCCGGGCCGAGGTGGCGGGTCTGATCGGTGACGACCATGACGGCGACCGGCTGCTGGAACTGCTGGCCCAAGCCAGCGTCGGGTGCGTCGATGTTCTCCGCTGGCCGGGCCGAAGCACCACCTGCAAGAGCCGCGTCATCGCCCACCACCAGCAGGTGTGCCGATTCGATCGGGAGGAGCGGGAACCCCTGCCCGACGAGCTCCTCTCCCGGCTCAGGAGCGGCGCCGCCGGACTGGCGGGAAGGGCGGACGCCCTGGTCATCTCCGACTATGCCAAAGGAGTCGTCGACCCCAGGGTGACCGCCGACTTCATCGCCTCCTGCCGGACGCAGCGCAAGTTCGTGGCCGCCGATCCCAAGCGGCGGGATCTCAGCGTCTACGGGGGAGTCTCGCTGATCACTCCCAACCTCAAGGAGGCGGAACAGGCCACCGGCCTGCGGCTCGACCAACCGGAGCGCCTGGTGGCGGCGGCGCGGATCATCCGGCGCCAGGCGAGGGCGGCCGAGGTGCTGATCACCCGGGGGGAACACGGCATGTCCCTGTTCAACGGCCGGCAGGTTACCCACATCGCCGCTTTCGCCCGTGAGGTCTTTGACGTGACCGGCGCCGGCGACACCGTGATCGCGACCCTCGCGCTGGCCCGGGCGGCCGGAGCCACCACCACCGAAGCGGCCCTGCTGGCGAATCTCGCTGCCGGAATCGTGGTGGGCAAGCTGGGCACCGCCACCGTCTCGGCCCGGGAGCTGGAGGAAGCGATCCGGCTCCATCCGAGCCCGACGGGAAGGCCGGACTGAGCCCCGACCTGACCGGTCGGGGTACCCCGGCAAGGAGATTCTCCCGCGGAACCCCAGGCCCGGGATCCGCGGGAAATCCGCGGCTTCCCTCCCGGCTTCAGTCCAGCCGCTTGTGGAAACGCAGGGAGCTGAAAGTCAGCATGGCGATGCCGAACAGCGTCATCGCCAGCATCTGCGGCCAGAGTACTTCCGGCCCGATCCCCTTCAGGAAGATGCCCCGAACGATCTCGATGAAGTAGCGCACGGGGTTGAGCAGGGTCAGCCACTGCACCGCTTCCGGCATGTTGCGGATGGGAAAGGCGAATCCGCTCAGCATGAAGGTGGGGAGGAAGAAGAAGAAGGAGCCCATCATCGCCTGCTGCTGGGTCCCGGACAGCGTCGAGATCAACAGGCCCGCCCCCAGGGTCGTCAACAGGAACAGCGCTGCGCAAAGCAGCAGAAAGACGGGCTTGCCCCGGAACGGGATGCCGAACACCACCAGCGCCGCACCGGTAACCAACGCGACCTCACCGATCCCGATCAGGGCGAAGGGAAGGGTCTTGCCCAGCATGATCTCCACCGGCCGAAGCGGCGTAACCATGAGCTGTTCCATGGTGCCGATCTCCTTCTCCCGCACAATCGCCATCGCCGTCAACATGACCGTCACCAGGCCTATGATGTTGACCACCACCCCCGGTACGAAGTAGTCCCGGCTGGCCAGGTTCTCGTTGAACCACACGCGGGACCGCAGCACGACTCCCTCGGGCTGTGCCGTCATCCCCCGGTCCTGCAGTCGGGCGCGCAGGCGGTCGGTGGAAAAGGCGGAGATCACCCCCGTGAGATAGGCACCGACGATGGAGGCGGTGTTGGAGTTCGTCCCGTCCAGCAGGACCTGTACCGTAGCCTGACGTCCCCGCTGGAGGTCCGTCTCGAACCCAGGGCCGATCTGGACCACCGCATCGACGCGTCCTTGATCCAGCAGGGCTTCGACCTCCTCCTCACGCTCCAGCTCCCGCACGATTCTCAGGTACGCTGAACCCTCGAACGCCGCCTTCAGTTCCCGCGAGGCGGCGCTGCGGTCACGGTCGAGCCAGCCGATCCGCGCATTCTGGACGTCCAGATTTACGGCGTAGCCGAAGATGATGAGCTGCAGGAGCGGCGGACCCACCAGCAGGACCCGGGCCCGCGGTTCCCGCCATACCTGGCGCAACTCCTTGCGAAACAGCACCAGAACCCGTCCCCACATCACGAAATCTTCCCCTTCAGCCGCCGGGTGGCGGCGGCAAAGACCACCACGGCGAAACCTGCCAGCAGCAGCAACGCCCCCCCTGCCACCTCGAGTCCTACCCCCTTCAGGAAGATCCCCTTGAGGAGGGCGATAAAATGGGTGGCCGGGATCAGGTTCGAGACCGCCCGGACCGGCAGGGGCATGTTCTCCACCGCGAAGATGAACCCTGAAAGCAGGAACGCCGGCAGGAACGAACTCAGCATCCCCAACTGGTACGCCAGAAGCTGGTTGCGGACCGAGGCCGACAGCAGAATTCCCCAGCACAGGGCTCCACAAAGAAAGATCAGGCAGCTCAAGGCCGCCAGCAGGACGCTGCCCTTCATGGGCACCTGAAACACCAACACACCGAGGCCCACCGCCAAAACCGTGTCCACCGCCCCAAGCACCAGATAGGCCGCCATCTTGCCCAGGACCAGCTCGCCGGCCCGGACAGGGGTGGACAGCAGCAGCTCCATGGTCCCCATCTCCCACTCCCGGGCGATGGTGAGCGAGGTCAGCAGGGAAGCGATGATCATCAGGATGACCGCCACCAGACCGGGGACAATGTAGTTCTTTGACAGCAGGCGGGGGTTGTAGCGGACTCTCGACTCGAGCCGCACCGGCTGTTCGGGCATGAACCCGGCGCGGCTGCGGACAAGCCCCTCCAGTTGGGCCCGGCTGTAGGTGCCGAACAACGCCTGGGCGTAGCCGAGGGCGATGGAGGCGGTGTTGGAATCGCTGCCGTCGAGGATGAACTGGGCCTTCGCGTCCTGTCCCCGCTCCACGTCGCGCGCGAAGTCCGGCGCGATCACCAGGGCGGCCAGGCAAATCCCGCGGTCGAGAACTTTCTCCACCTCGGCGTAGCTGGACGCCGACACCTCGAGGGTAAAGAAGCGGGAACCCTCGAAGCGCGAAACCAGGTCCCGACTCTCGGCGGTGCGGGACAGGTCCAGCACCGCCAGCGGGATCCGGTCCACATCCAGGGTCAGGGCCCAGCCGAACAGCGCCAGCATGACCAGCGGGAGGGCGAGGGCCATGATGAGGCTGCGCGGATCCCGGAGGATGTGCAGAAATTCCTTGCGGGCCACCGCCCGCAGACGTCGCGGGTTCACGATGCCTCCCGGCGGCGTTCCGCCTCCACCTTCAGCACGAAAACATCCTCGATACCCGGCTCCACCGCTTCCAGACCCAGCACGGTCACACCGCGAGACACCAGCCGATCGGGAAGTTCGCGGCGCGCCTGATCCGGATTGGCTACCCGGAGCCGGATCCCGCCGCCGAAGATGGCTGCGTCCAGGACGCCCGGCAGGTCGGAGGCTACGCGGACGCCCTGCAGCACGTCGCTGACTTCAAGCTGGATGAAATGTTCTCCCGCCAGGCTGCGCCGCAGGCCGGCGGGTGTGTCGAGGGCGATCACCCGTCCCGCGTCCATCAGCGCCAGCCGCCCGCAATATTCGGCCTCGTCCATGTAGTGGGTGGTGACGAACACCGTGCGTCCCGCCTCGGCAAGCCGGTAGATCAGATCCCAGAACTCCCGGCGGGCCACCGGATCAACCCCGGACGTCGGCTCGTCCAGGAAAAGGATCCGGGGTTCATGCAGCACCGCACAGGCCAGCGCCAGACGCTGCTTGAGGCCGCCCGGCAGCACCCGCGTGGTGCGCCGCCGCAGTTCCAGCAAGCCCATCTCCTGGAGAATCGAGCGCTTGCGAGCTTCCCGCAGCCCGGTGCCGACGCTGTAGACGCCGGCGAAGAAATCCAGGTTCTCCTCCACCGAGAGTTCGTCATACAGGGAGAAGCGCTGGGACATGTAGCCGATGCTCTGCTTGATCTTCTCCGGCTCGCGGTAGACGTCGAACCCGGCGACCCGGGCCTGGCCGGAGGTGGGCTGCAGCAGGCCGCAGAGCATGCGGATGGTGGTGGACTTCCCTGCCCCGTTGGAACCGAGAAAACCGAAGATTTCTCCCTGCTGGACCGTCAGCGAGACCCGGTCCACGGCGGTAAAGGATCCGAAACGCCGGGTCAGTTCAACGGTCTCTACGGCCGGATCCTCCATGACTCAACTCCTGCCTGCGCACCAGCGCAATGAAGAGGTCCTCCACCGAAGGCCGGATCGGCTCAACTTCGACCGGACCCAGACCCTCCAGACGGCGGGCCAGTTCTCCCGATGCCACCAGCCGGGCGTCAGCGAACACGTGCAGCCAGGCACCGGCGGGGATCACCGCCAGAGTCCCCGCCAATCCCTCCAGCAGCTCCCTTGCCCGGCGCTGGTCGGGAGTTCTGACCGCCACACAGGGTTCGTCGACATGCCGTCCCAGTCTTCCCGGCGAATCGCAGGCCGCCAGCCTGCCCCGATACATCAGACCGACCCGGTTGCAACGCTCCGCTTCATCCAGGTAGGCGGTGCTGAGGACGACCGTCAGCCCGCCCTTGACCAGCTCGTAAAGGATGACCCAGAAGTCCCGCCGGGAGATGGGGTCGACACCGTTGGTCGGTTCGTCCAGGAAGAGCACTTCAGGCTGGTGCAGAAGCGCGCACATCAGCCCCAGCTTCTGTTTCATCCCTCCCGAAAGCTGTCCGGCGGGACGGCGCCGGAAGGGTGCCATGCGGGTCATTTCCAGCAGCCGTCCGGTAAGCTCGCTGCGCAGCGGGTCCACCACTCCGAACAGGTCCGCATAAAAACCCAGGTTCTCTTCCACTGTCAGATCGAGATAGAGTCCGAACTTCTGGGGCATGTAACCGATGCGGTCCCGCACCATGGCGGAGTTGCGGGCGACATCCAGTCCCACCACCCGGACCGTGCCGCTGTCCGGGTCGAGGAGGCCGCACAACAGCCTCATCACCGTGGTCTTGCCGGCTCCGTCGGGACCGACGAGGCCGAAGATCTCACCGCGTCCGACCGCCAGGTGGAAGTCCTCCACCGCCGTCACCGCGCCGAAGCGGCGGCTCAGCCCCACCGCCTCCACCGCGGGGGCGGCGGAATCCGGCAGGCGGGTCGAGGACAAGGAGATCCCTGTCAGCTCATTCACCGCTGTCCCCTTCGGTTTGCCGGGGCCTCAGCGCTCCTCCGTTCAGTGAGATCCGGGCGTCCACCGGCATATTCAGCTTGAGTTCCTGATGGGGGTTGGCGACCAGCACCTTGATCCGGTACACCAGCTTCACCCTTTCCTCCCGGGTCTCGATCTGCTTGGGCGTGAATTCGGCTTCATGGGAGATGAACACCACCCGGCCCTCGTAAATTCGATCCGGGTAAGAGTCGGTTCGGATCTCGACCCGGTCGCCCAGCTTCACCTGGCCCAGACGGGTCTCGGGGACGTAGCCCCGGACCCAGGGACGGGACAGGTCTCCCAGGGTCATGACGGGAGTTCCCGCGGCAACGATTTCGCCCGGTTCAGCCGGACGCTTGAGGACGATGCCGGCCATGGGAGCTTCGATCCGGCAGTCGGCGATGCGGGATTCCACCTGGGCCAGGCGGGCCTGCAGGGTCTCGGCTTCCGCCGCCAGCGTCTGCAGAGCCTGGCGGTTGCGGGCGATTTCCAGCTCCTGAGCCGAGGTCTGACGCAACGCCGCCTCCGCCCGTGCCACCCCGGCCTGCGCCGCCTCGATATCCTGCCGGCGGGGTCCCTCCTGAACCAGGGCTAGCTGCTCCTGCAACCGGGACAGCTCGGCGCGGGCGCGTTTCCAGGCCGACTCCGCTTGGTCCCGCTGGGCCGCCGAGATGTCCTCCGCGGCGTACAGCGTCTGGGCCCGCTCCCAGTCTGCGCGGGCCCGGGCCTCTTCGGCCTGGGCCGCCTCGACGGCCGCCCGGGCCTGCTCGATTTCCTGCCGGCGGCTGCCCTCCCGGAGCTGGTCCAGCAGAGCCTCGGCCTGCCGCAGCTCGGCTTGGCGCAGCTTCATTTGGGCGGCCAGGTTCTCTTCCTGGAACCGGATCAGGGCCCGCAGTTCCCCCTCGCGGGAACGGAGCGCCTCGAGCTGGGCGAGAACTTCGCGGCGCTGAGCCTGGAGCTGGTCGTCATCGAGCCGGGCCAGCAGGCGTCCGGCTTCCACCGGGTCGCCTTCGTCGGCCAGCAGCTCCACGATCCGGCCGGAGGTCTTGAAGGCGATGTCGACCTCGGTGGCCTCGAGGTTGCCCGAGAACTCCAGCACGGCGCTGGACGAATCGGCATTTCTCCACCACCAGAGGGCGAGGAGGAACAGCAGGGCGACTGGGACCACAGCGAAGCGCAGGCGTTTGAGGGTCACGGCAGAAGCTCCTTTCGCAGACTGCCGACAGCAGCCGCCAGTTGGATGCGAGCCAGATTGAACCGGTACAGGGCCTGGATCCGGACTTCTTCCGCCTCATGGAGGCGGGTCTGGGCGTCGGTGATCTCGAGGCTGGTGGTCACGCCGGCGCGGTAGCGGCGCCGGGCCTGCTCAAGCTCCTGTGCTGCCTGTTCCACCGTGCGGTCGGCCACGCCGACTTCCCCCTCGGCCAGAGTCACGGCGGACAGCGCCAGCCGGATTTCCAGCTCCACTTGCCGCTCCAGGTCCTGCAGGCGGATCCGTTCGCTCCGCAGCGCGGCGGCCTTCTCGGCGCGCCGGGCATCGGTCAGCCCGCCGTCGAAGATGGGGAGTTCGAGGGAGAGTCCGGTGGTCCAGGTGGGGATGGTGTCTCCCACGGTGGGACCGATGGTCCCGTAACCGGCGATCCCCGCCAGCGACGGCAACCGATCCGCCCGGGCGGCTTCCCAGGCGCTTTGGGCGGCCGAGACACGGAGCTGCTGCGCCCGCAGGTCCGGCCGGTGGGAGTGGGCCAGGCTGAGCGCCTCCTCGATGCTCAGGCGGCGGATCGTCCGCTCCAGCCGGTCGGTCAGCTCCAGCGGCTCTCCCAGGTCGATGCCGATCAGGCGTTTGAGCCGGAGCAGGGCGTTACGCCATGCGTATTCAGTCAGCAACAGATTCTGTTCCTCCCGGGACAGGTGGACCTGGGCGCGGGTCACCTCGATGCCGGTGCCGGTGCCGGCGTCCTTGCGGTCCTGCGCCAAGGCCAGGAGTTCACGGGCCAGCTCCACCGAAGCCTGCGCGGTTTGCCACGCGGCACGAGCCCGCAAGGCTTCCAGGTAGGTCTCCGCCGCCGACAGCGCCGCCTGCTCCGCCTGGTCCTCGGCCGCCGCCTCGGCGGCCTCCACCCCGGTCCGGGCCGCCCGATAGCGCCTGAAATCCGCCAGGTTGAACAGCGACTGCCGGATCTCGGCACGGGCATCCACGGTGCCGAACGGTCCCACCAGGGAGGGAGGCTGGAAGAGCCCCGACGGTCTGAGACCCAGCGCTTCCAGGTTGACGGTCTGGCGACGGGCGATCAGGGTGCCGTCGAGATGGGGCAGCAGGGCGGAGCGGACCTGGTGGGCCCGGCTCTCCTCCAGCAGTGTCTGCTCCCGGGCCAGACGCACGCGGACATCGCCGCCCTCCACCGCCAGACGAACCGAGTCCCGCAGGCTCAGCGGCCGTGGAGTCTGGGCCGGCAACAGGGATAGGGCCAGCATCCAGCAACTCAGGGTCAGGTGAAGGCGCATATGGGTCACCTTTCCGCTCCCTTTCCGGAGCCGGGTCCGGAGTCGCCGGCCGGGGCGGGCGGCTCGGAACCGGCGCCATAGCTCGAGAAAAACGCCGTCCGCCCCGTTTCCGACAGGATCCCGAGAGCTACCAGACGCAGCAGCTCCCGGACCACCTGGCCGGCGGTCATGGGCAGATCGGCCAGCGCCCGCGGCGTGACCAGAGCGTCAACCAGCGCCAGGACTGCCGGCACCAGCAGGTCGGGGTGGACGTCGGGACGCAGGTGTCCTTCCCGGCGCGCCTGTTCGAACAGCGCGCCGAACCGGTCGCGAAGGATCTGGCGGCGGCGCTGTTCCAGCTCCGTCCACAGCTCGGGCGCGGTCTTAAGGATGTCCGCCAGGAATGCGGTGCTGGGCCGCGGTCCTTCGGTGCCGAGGAAATGGATGAGGGCCCCGAGTTTCTGGACGGCGCCGGCGGAGGGATCCCGCACGATGGAGTCCAGCCGCGAGAAGACCCGGTCCGCCTCACTGAAGAGGGCCTCCCGCAGGAGACTCCGCTTGTCCTCGAAGTGGCGGTAGAGCGTCTTCTTGCTGATTCCCAGCTCGCCGGCCAGGTCGTCCATGGTGACGCGCCCCGGACCCAGTTCGAAGAACCGGCGGCGGGCGGCATCCCGGATGCGGCGTCGCATCGGCTCGGCGTTGGCACTCTTGAAACTCATATAGTTTCCAAAGTTTCCCACTTCCGGAGCTGTCTGTCAAGGCTCCGCCCCCTGCTATGCTCGGTACTGCAAGCAGGAGGGTCAGCCGTGAAATCCATCACCGAATACCTCACCTTCAACGTGCCGTCCCGCCGCGAGTACCTCAACATCACCCGCCGGGTTGAGGAGGTGGTCCGCCGCAGCGGCATCCAGGAGGGCTTGTGCCTGGTCAACGCCATGCACATCACCGCCTCGGTCTACATCAACGACGACGAGCCCGGGCTGCTGGCCGACTACGACGACTGGCTGGAACAGCTTGCGCCCCATGAACCGGTTTCCCGCTATCGGCATAACCGGACCGGCGAAGACAATGGAGACGCCCACCTCAAGCGCCAGATCATGGGGCGGGAGGTGGTGGTGGCGGTCACCGGGGGCAAGCTGGACTTCGGCCCCTGGGAGCAGATTTTCTACGCGGAATTTGACGGACGGCGCCCCAAGCGCGTCCTGGTCAAGGTCATCGGCGAGTAGGCCTGCTTCACTGCACCCGGCAGCGGCCGCCTTCGCAGCGCAGGTTCATTTCCATGCCGTCCAGCACGGCACCCCGGGAATTCCGGCCGGTCAGCCGGACGGTCAGGACGGAGCCGTCGTCCTCCACTTCCATCAGGCCGAACTGCTGCACCTGGATCAGCCCGAACAGCCAGATACGCCGGGGATGGGTGCCGTGGGTGTAGGGCCCACCCTTCTTCTGGGGGTACCGGTCCAGCGGGGCGGCCTGCACCACCGGAAATGCCTTTTCCCCCGGAGGCGCATCGGGAGCGTAGTTGCTGTTGGTTCCGTCATCCATGGCCACCATGTGGGCGTCCCCGCTCAGCATCACCAGCCGGTGGGCCAGTCCCAGCTCCCGGATCCGCTGGGCGATCAGGCGTCTTTCCCAACTGTAGGGCTCCCAGCCGTCGGAGCTGCCCGCGGTGGCACGGGTGATCCAGGGGACGGCGCTGACCCACACCACCAGCGGCCGGTCCCGGGCAGCCTCCAGCTCCCGCAGCAGCCATTCCCGCTGCGCGCGGCCGAGCATGGTCTTTGCGGGTCCGTCCGGTTCCTCTTCGGGACTCCGTTCGGAGCGCCCGTCGGTGAGGATGAAGCGCACGCGACCCACGTCGAATGCCTGCTGGATCGTCGTCACCACGCCGCCGTCCGCCTGCAGCGGGTAATGGGGGACGTATTCCTGGTAGACCTGCAGCGCCGCGGGCTTGCCCTGGGCGGTGCGGTCGGAGTCGTTGGGACCGAAGTCGTGGTCGTCCCAGATGTAGGCGATCGGAACCTGCCGGTACAGGCGTCCCTGGCGGAGCGAACTGAGACTGCGGTCGAAGGCGCGGCGGTAGAGATCCGGGCGGTCCGCCCGGATGTTCTCGTAGTGGAAGTCGCCCATATGGAGAAACAGCGTGGGGTCCGCCGCCAGGATGGTGTCCCAGATCCGGTGGCTGGAGCCGGTTCCGGCGCAGGACCCGAAGGCCAGCCGGAACGACATGGGACCCCGGGTAAAGGTCCGGAAGCGACCGTTCCGGGATTCCCGGCCTCCGCTCTCCACCGCGTACTGGTAAGCGGTGGACGGTTCCAGGCCGCGAAGCTGGAAGGCGACGACGCCTCCGGCGTCTGCCGCTTGGGTCCCCTTGTCCGGGAAAACGTTCCAGCCGGCGTCGGTGCCGGCGGGACGCCACAGCAGCCGGGCCCCCGTCCGGGGATCCCGCAATCGCGCCTTGATTACGGCGCTGTCGCTGGTGACGGCGCCGCTCCACAGCCACAGCACGGGATCCGTCTCGTCCCCGGAGCCGGGCGGCACGGGGCGCAGCCACCATGTCAGCGCGGCAACGGCGAGAAGGAGGGCCGAAGCCGCCCATGCCGGTCGAAGGAGTTGGGGGTTGGTCACGGTCCTGCGTCCACCATTCGTCACCGGGCCTGGAGTCCAGGCAACCGCTTCCGCGGCACCCGTCCTTCTTGAGGATATCGCCGGTGGGCTGCCTGATGCACTGCGGTACCCCGGGAGGGGCTTCAACCGCGTACCCGGCGTGTATTCGGGCCTGCCGTTCCGGTGGTTCGGGTCGACCGGTGCGGGCCCGCGGTGCCGCCGGGGTTACCGGCCGGGGACCGGGCGGGCGTCTTCTCTCGTCGACTCCTGGTAGACGGTAAGCGGCACGGCGCGCCGCTTCTTGTGCTGGAGCGCCGCCTCGACAAAGGACACGAACAGCGGATGGGGCTTCAGCGGCTTCGATTTGAACTCGGGGTGGAACTGGCAGCCCAGAAACCACGGGTGATTCTCCAGTTCCACGATCTCGACGAAATTCCGGTCCGGCGAGTTGCCGGAGACCTTGAGGCCGTAGCTGACCAGGATTTCCTCGTATTCCCGGTTGAATTCGTAGCGGTGGCGGTGGCGCTCGGAGATTTCGCGGACTCCGTAAATCCGGTGGGCCAGCGATCCCTCTTCGAGGATGCAGGGGTAGGCCCCCAGGCGCATGGTCCCGCCCATTTCTTCGACGCCGAGCAGCTCCCGCAACTTGTAGATGACCCGGTGGGGAGCGGAGGGGTCGAATTCGGAGCTGTTGGCGTCCAGCGAGCACACGTTGCGGGCGTACTCGATGACGGCGGTCTGCATCCCCAGGCAGATGCCGAAGTAGGGCACTTTTTCCACGCGGGCGAAGTTGATCGCGCGGATCATGCCTTCCACACCGCGGGCACCGAAGCCTCCGGGGACCAGGATGGCGTCCACCTCTCTCAGGTTCTCCTGCCAGCGGTCGCCCACCAGTCCTTCCGACTCGATCCAGTGGAGGCGGACGCGGGTCCGGGAGGGGAAGCCGCCGTGGACGAGGGCCTCACGCAGGCTCTTGTAGGAGTCCTCGTACTCGACGTATTTGCCGACGATGCCGATGGTCACTTCATCCGCCGGGTTGTTGATGATGTCCACCAGTTCCCGCCAGCGCTGCAGGCTGCACTCGGACTCGGGCAGGCCGAGCTGGCTGACGATGAGGTTGTCGAGCCCCTCTTCGTGGAGGGCGACGGGGACTTCATAGATGTTGGCGACGTCGCGGGCGGTGATGACCGCTTCCGGTGAGACGTTGCAGAACAGGCCGATCTTGTTCTTGATTTCCTTGGGCAGGAAGCGGTCGGTGCGGCAGAGGATGACGTCGGGCTGGATACCGATGGCGCGCAGTTCCCGTACGGAGTGCTGGGTGGGTTTGGATTTCAGTTCGCCGGCGGTCTCGATGTAGGGGACCAGGGTCAGGTGGATGAACATGGAGTTGCCGGGGCCTTCTTCGACCCGCATCTGCCGGATGGCTTCCAGGAACGGCAGGCTTTCGATGTCGCCCACGGTGCCGCCGATTTCCACGATGACGATTTCGGCGCGATCGGCCAGTTTCTTGATGGTGGCCTTGATTTCGTTGGTGATGTGGGGGATGACCTGGATGGTCTTGCCGAGGTAGTCGCCGCGGCGCTCCTTTTCGATCACCGACAGGTAGATTCGGCCGGTGGTGGAGTTGTTGTCCTGGGACATGCGGGCGCTGGTGAAGCGCTCATAGTGTCCGAGGTCGAGGTCGGTTTCGGCGCCGTCGTCGGTGACGAAGACCTCGCCGTGCTGGAAGGGGCTCATGGTGCCCGGGTCGACGTTGATGTAGGGATCGAGCTTGAGGATGGTGACCCGGCGGCCGCGTGCTTCCAGCAGGCAGCCGATGGATGCCGATGCCAGACCCTTGCCCAGTGAACTGAGCACCCCTCCGGTCACGAAAATGTACTTGGTCTCCATGTTTCCCCCCGCCATTGTTGGCGTCATTGTCGAGAAGAGGTCTGACAAAGGACAGGACCCGCAGGTCCCCAGGCTCCCGTGAGCCGGCCGGAGCTTGATTGTAACCCGAGTCGGGCGAGGTTCGCTGGTCGGGCTCACCCAGATGGACCGCGGGCGCCAGATCCAAGACCCACGGTACATTCCCGGGCGCTCCGCGAAATTCCGTCGAGGCCTGTGCGGTTAGAGCCCCGCTCGCCGCTGCCGTTCGAGCACCAGATCGATGAACTGACCGACTGACATCAGCCAGCCCCGTGACCGCTCGGAATAGCTGGAGTGGATTCAAGCAGGTACCACCAGTTGCAGGCTCTGGGAGCGCATTTCAGCAACCTGTGCATCGCTGACCGCTGGTTCCAGTGTGAGCAGGTGTTTTTCCGGGATCCGTGCCGCTTCGGTCAGAATCTGCCGCCAGCGATCCTTGCATGTCGACTTGACTCCGAGCATGGTCAACAGCCGCGCGCTGAAGGCGTCGTCACGGTACTGCCTGATTCCCGGGAAGAGAAAGTCCGGTCTCAGGATGACTCACTTCAGGCAGGCGAGTGGCCACCAGATGACGCTCCAGGGTTCGGAACAGGATTTCCTCCCGCTCCATCCAGGCGACAGGGACGGCATCTGGATCGTCCAGCTCAGTCACTTCAGGCAGCGTGTCACGCGCAAACTTCGAGAACTCGGCGGTTCCTGGGAAGCGTCCCCCGAATTTCCTGATCAACCGGTCAAGGTGAGTCCCGAACGAGAGTGGGTCTGGGACACCGAGCAGGTCGAGAAGGAACCGGGCGGTGATATCAATGTCGCGGCGTTGATCAGCCAGATCCGCCCTGACAGTGAAGCCGTCTGCCCGGCCTCCGTCAATGCCGAAAAGCCAGAGGAGTTGCCTCTCGTAACTCGATCCCCCTCTGGCAATGACGGCGACCACACTGCGGTCGCGGAGGAGGGCCAGAAGCAGGAGGTCCCCCTCCTCCGCCCGCTCCAACACGGCGGTATCCGGAAAGTACAACCGATACTCCGACCTTGTGGGATGGCCTTCCCCTGGCGTCGTACCAGGTCAGGAACCCCTCATCAGTAATCGGCTGGTCGAGGTCCTCCGCCAGATACAAAAACTGTGCATTGAATCTCTGCCGCGGGCTGCCGAGCAGCTCGCGAAGCGCCTTCACCCCGTTGAACTCGTGCTGGTTCGAGCGGTGCCGGCAGGCCTCGACGCTGCTGAGCCACTTATGGGCAACGCCAATGACATGATCCGAGAGGACACCAAGCCTCACCCGCGAATCTCCCCTGTCGGTTCATTGCCGCAAAGCCATGCCGCAAGGCGATCAGCCACCAGACCAACAGCCTCGGGACCCTTTCCGCGGATCGCGCACTCCCAGACGGTCATCACCCGGGTTCCGGAGGCTCTCAGGGCGAGGAGGACCTCCTCGTCCCTGCGACGGTTGCGCTCGATCTTCTCGCACCAGAACTCCGTGTTTGTCGCCGGAAGACGGAAAAGGTGGCAATGATGACCATGCCAGTAACAGCCGTGAACCAGGATTGCCGCGCGGTACTTCGGAAGATACATGTCCGGCCGGCCGGTCAAGGATCCGTGAAGACGGTAACGGAAACCCCGGGCAAACAGCGCCCTGCGCACCAGGATTTCGATCCTGGTGTTCCGCGAGCGAATCCGCGACATGATCCTGCTGCGCGTTGTCTTGTCGACTATATCCGCCATCAAAACAGCCGGTACGGTTTTCGGCAGACGCGATTCTCGATAAACGGCTTCATCCTGCGGGCGACATGTTCGATGAGGGGCACCACGACCGAGTTGCCAAACTGTTTGTAGGCCCTGGTGTCCGACACGACGATCGGGAACGTGTCGGGAAATCCCATCAGTCGCGCACATTCCCGGGGGGTCAATCGTCTGGGGTTACGACCGGGACCACGATTCACCAGAATCTCCGAGCCATCCTTATAGTAGCGTGCAGAAAGGGTTCGCGACCGGTCTTCCGGCCCGACCAGCCCATATCCGAAACCGTTGCCTTTGCTCCGGTGCTTGGCGGCATACTCGCGGAGATACTGCCAGAGCCGGTCCGTGAGTACATACTTCTGCCGAACCCTGCCTTCCTCATCCAGATATCGGCCGCCATCGGTATCGACCTCGCTGCCGTCCTCAGGATGGAGAATATTCCGCATCACCGGCAAGGAGGCACCCTGGACCGGAAGATCCATGTCGCAGGAGTCAAACCCGCAGTCCTCCCTGAAGCCCACAATCAGTATGCGCTCGCGGTGCTGGGGCACGAAATGGCCCCCGTCGAGAACCCTCCACACCACGCAGTAGCCGAGTTCGTCGCGGAGAGTCCGACGGATGACCCTGAATGTAGTTCCCCTGTCATGTGAGAGCAGGTTCTTGACATTTTCCAAAAGAAACGCCCTCGGCCGCTTGGCCCGCAGGATGCGCGCCACATCGAAGAACAGAGTTCCTTGCGTAACGCAGGCAAAGCCCTGCGGCTGACCGAGGGCGTTCTTCTTGGACACCCCGGCAATGCTGAACGGCTGGCAGGGGAATCCGGCCAGAAGTATGTCATGATCAGGAACCTCCTCCTCGTGCACCTGCCGGATATCTCCGACTATTGGGTGGGTGTCGTCAGGGAAGGCGTTCCGATAAGTCTTCTGGCAGTAGTCGTCCCACTCGCTGGTGAAGACACACCTGGCACCGATACGCTCAAAACCCAGGCGCATGCCCCCGATTCCGGCGAAGAGATCTATGAACGTCAGACGAGCCCCATCGCCAGGCTCCCGGTCCGGAGCCCAGACAGGGTAGCCAGCCTCAGCAACGACCTCGGCCGCAGCACAACCAGTTCCTGAATCGTACATGACATCCGTTCCCCAAGGGTGCTGGGCCCCGCGTCGTTGCTGTCCCGCGACGTGGCGCCAGCGGTGATCCAAGCCTCCAGTCGTGATCATATGTTAGGGGTGGGGGGTGACACTGCCCGGTCACCCCGGTGACGGTGCCGAGCTGGAGACAGCGCACCGACCCCCCGCCGGCTCGTTTCAGGGGTTGTGTCGCCGCACCGGGACCGCAGCGCCCAGCAGTCTTGAGGAGTCAGGACAGCGGAGTCGGAAGAGGGGTCTGCGACCCGTCACCTGGGCGCGCACCGGGTCATTTCTCTCCTGCTGAACATCTCCTCGAAGCCCCCTCCCCGAGCAGGCCTCGGCGCACCCAGCCCGGCCACGGGATTTTGGCGGATCGATAGCAGAGGATCTTGATCGACTAGGTCTCCAGTCGTAAGATCCCCACCACGCGCTATGTTCTGCCATGGGAGCTCCGATGTACCGCTGGCACTTCAATAGGGTCCGACCTGCAGACAAGGTGCGTGAACCCATCCAAGGTGAGTTCTTTGCATCCGACGCAATAAACAACCCGGGCGAGGCGCTGATTCGCGAAGGGATCCAGAATTCGCTCGATGCTCGTGATCCGGCGCACGCCGGTCCAGTGGTAGTCAGGATTCGTGTCGGTAACGAGGATCAGAGCATACCAAGCCAGGCAGTCATGCCATTCCTTGCGGGGCTCCGGCCACACCTCGAAGCGCCGGGTAACGGTCTTCGAGGGATTCCTCCAGAGGATGAACTTTGTTCGTTTCTGCTTTTCGAAGACTTCGGGACAACCGGACTGACTGGAGACATCAGCGAATGGCGGCCAACGGCCGACAATCCGCCAAACCACTTCTTCCACTTCTACCGGGCCGAGGGTCGCTCCGCCAAGACTGACCAGAAACTCGGGCGATGGGGAGTGGGCAAGCAGGTCTTCCTCAGGGCGAGCCGCATCAACACGGTCTTTGGACTTACGGTCCGCTCGGACGACAGGAGGAAGCTGCTGATGGGGATGACCGTTCTGAAGTCTCATGATGTAGTGGACGAGCGCTTCGGACCGGACGGGTGGTTCGGGATCCGCGAGGACCCCAGCGGACTGGTACTTCCGATCGAAGACCCAAAGTTCATCCATCTCTTCTCGGAGACTTTCAAGCTGTTGCGCAGGGACGGCGACGCCGGCCTGAGCCTTGTAGTGCCATGGTGCGACCTGAGCGCCCAAGTCGGCGCCGACACCATAGTCCATGCCGTTCTGAAGGACTATTTCTGGCCTATCCTGAAGGGAGAGCTCGAGGTCTGGGTCGACACCGGCAGGAGCGAGACGCTGCTCAACCGGGACAACGTCGTCCGGAGTCTTTCCGAGACAGGCGGGCCGGACCCGTACTTGGCTTCGACCTTGGGCCTGGCAGAGTGGGCGCTTTGCCTTAACAAGTCTGAGCTCCGCCAACTTCAGCTCCCGCCCGACGGTGTCTGGAAATGGTCCGCGGAACTGTTTCCTGCCGGAATGCTCGAACAGTTGCGCGAGGCTTTTCTTGCCGGTGAACGGGTGGCGCTTCGGGTGCCTGTCGAAGTTCGTGAGCTTGGCGCCGAGCCGAGGCCGAGCCACTTCAGTCTGTTCCTGCAGCGGCAGGGCCACGACCTGGAATGCCGACCGGTCTACGTCCGGGAAAACATCATCATTCCTGACGTGAGGAAGTCCAAAGTGCCGCGCGGAGTCCTTTCGATTCTTGTAGCGGAGGATGGACCCATAGCGGGTTTTCTCGGTGACGCGGAGAATCCGTCGCACACCCAGTGGCAAAAGGACAGCGCGAACTTCAAGGGCAAGTACGATCGGGGACCCAGTCTGCTGAACTTCATCATCCAGAGTATCGCTGAGGTCATTGCGCTGCTGTCCGCGGAGGATCGCAGGGTGGACCGCGATCTTCTCAGCAAGTTCTTCTCAATCCCTGTCCCGGCACCCATGCATGAACCGGAGCCGGCCGCCGGAGCCGGGACTGAACCCGAGACGGCAGATCGGCCGCCGGCCAGACCCAGTCCGTTCGTGATCAGTGCGGTTGACGGTGGTTTCTCCGTAACGAGCGGTTTGGCGGAAGCCTTTCACGGTCCCCGCCGAATACGCATTGCAGCAGCCTATGACATACGCGTTGGAAATCCATTCAAGAAATACCGCCGCGCGGATTTTGATTTCTCATCGAACAACATCCACTTTGAGGTTCGTGGGGCCATGACCCTGTCGAAGAGAGAGAACGTTGCCGAGGTAGAGGTGTCGATTCCGGACTTCCGCATCAAGGTGACCGGCTTCGATCCCAGCCGGGACCTGCGGGTTGACGTTGATTATCTGGAGGACGCCGGTGCCAATCCGGAAGCTTAATTTCACCGGGCGCAAACGTATCCTCCGGCAGGATGCCCGGATCAGGATCCATGAGGAGAGAGACGAGATCTGGTTTGAAGCAGCACTTTCACTTGGCCGGTACGGGCTGGATGCCCAGGCCCGGGTGTTTGTTGAGGCACAGCGACAAACTCAGTACCGGCGTTTCGACTTCGGAACAGTGGGGAATTTGCAGCCCCCTGCCGATTGCTCGCTGAAACCTTTCGGAAGTCCTGAGGCCCTGCTCTTCCGCGTCAAAGTCGTAAGCCCGGACCACCCGAGAGGCCTCATTCTCGCACAAGCCGACAAGATCAGGCCGCGCCGCGTTGTGGACGACGGTGATCGTATCTCGCTGCTGCCGGTGGTCCCCGATGAGAATTTGGGCGAAGAGATATGGCAGCTGGAATTCGGCGACGACACGCGGCTGAAGTTGAATTCTGCAGTCGGGGACTGGAGGGCCCTTGCCCGGGACCCCGCATTTGAGGCGCTGGTTTACCCCTCGATCTTGCGCACGGTTCTTGTCCGCATCTGCCTGCAGGAGGAGTACGGTGACGCGGACGACCCGGACGACTGGCGTTCACGTTGGCTCAGGTTTGCGATTTCGCTGGGAGGCACTGCACCCCCCAAGGATGAGGACGGTCAGGAGTCCTGGATTGATGATGTCGTCCGCGCTTTCTGCAGGAAGTTCCGAACCACCACAAACTTCAGGAAATACCTGTGAGGCTTAGACGTTTCAACAGCTTGGGGGTTGCCGCCTTTGAACGCTTCCTGGATGGCCTTGTGGCGGATGCTGATGCCTGGTCGGATCCGCCTCTGCTGGACGATCCGGCGCTCACCGAGCAGGTCATTCCCGGTTTAGAGATCGAGCCGCGCACCTTTGGCAGCCGGTTCGCGGCCGCCGAGTACCTTGCGGGGATCCTCAGCCGGAGCGGCATACCGGAGCCGGAGAGAGATCGCGGGTTGTGGACGTGGTTGAGCCTCCTCTATTTTGACGAGCTCTGTCCACGGGATGCGCGAGGCAGGCTCAAGCCCGGTGAAAGGGCGCGATGGGTCCCCGAGACGGAAAGCTCCCGGCGATACTATCGCCATCTCCTCGCCGGGCCCTACCGGATCTACATGGCTCACCGCGACAACCCGGAGAGGGTACGGCTGGTTCTCTGTGGTCCGTTGCATAGCCCCGGGGACATCGTCGAGCAGCTTGCTTCCAGGCAGGAGTACGTAACCAATCCAAGCGTTATGGAGGCTGCGGCCAAGCTGTACCTTGACCCCACGACGCGGCAGCCGCGCCGCGGGGCGGCAGGAAAGGGTCCGGGATCAGCTCGGCGGCTCGCCGACATCCTTAACCAGTTGGACTGTACTTGGGACCTCCGTTCCTTCAGCGCGCAGGACATCCTTGACCGGCTCCCAGCCGAATTCGAACAGTTCAAGGCTTTGGCAGGGCTGCACCCCTGAGCCGAGGCGCCCGTCACCGCGTGCGCAGGCGGGAAAGCACCTCACTGGAAGGAATTTGAGACTGGCTGGCG